>Ga0126379_10003181_pt1 | contig 10579 bp, 12 predicted proteins | sample PanSoiMetPlot_24_FD_92640 | JGI IMG/M metagenome (GOLD analysis project Ga0126379, IMG submission 92640) | Tropical forest soil microbial communities from Panama - MetaG Plot_24 | ecosystem: Environmental > Terrestrial > Soil > Tropical forest > Bulk soil | place: Panama | collected 2016-02-17 | reverse complement strand
TGGGGCGGTCACACCGCGGACAAGGAAGCTAGCTCTGCGCGGGGGCCTGGTGATGGGTCCCGATCCCAGCGGCGCTTTCGGCCAGTTTCTGCGGCTGGTGCGTTTGGGTTTAGGCGGAGCCGCGGGAAGTGGGAAGCAGTACATGTCCTGGATTCACGACCAGGATTTTGCGCGGGCGGTGGATTACCTGATTGAACATGAAGAGGTCGATGGCGTGGTGAATGTAACCGCGCCGACGCCATTGCCCAATAGCGATTTCATGCGAGCGGTACGCGAAGTGTGGGGAATCGGATTTGGGCTTCCTGCGCCCGAGTGGATGCTGGGTGTGGCGACGTTTGTCCACCGCACGGAGTCGGAATTACTGCTGAAAAGTCGCCGAGTGGTTCCCGGCAGACTTCTCGAGCATGGTTTTCAATTTGAATTTGCGACGTGGCCGGAAGCGGCGTGGAATCTTGTCGCAAGAGTACGTGAACGAGAAGTGCACGTGAAATCGGTAGAGCGAATACAGAGAAGCTTGGAGGAAACACGTGAGCGAACAACCTAGAGAGACGCAAACAGCGCTGACACCGGTGGCGCAGAAATTCATCCTGCACTGGGGCGAGATGGGCACAAAGTGGGGAATCAATCGTACGGTGGCGCAGGTGCACGCGTTGCTGTTCCTGTCGCCGAAGCCGCTGCCCGCCGATGCGATTTCCGAGACCCTTTCTGTGGCGCGGTCGAACGTCAGCACCAGTCTTCGCGAGCTGCAGGGTTGGGGAATCGTGCGCGTGGTGCATGTGCTGGGAGACCGGCGTGACCACTTCGAGACGGCCAAGGATGTTTGGGAGATCTTTCGGACCGTCTCAGGGGAGAGAAAGCGGCGCGAGATCGATCCGACGCTGCGCGTTGTGAACGAATGCGTGCAGGAAGTGAAAGCGGGCGGGCAGGGCGATGCGTACACCAGGGAGCGATTGGAAAGCATGCTGGAATTTCTAACGACGATGAGCGGACTGTTTGAGGAAGTGCTGCGAATGCCGATGGGAGCGCTGAAAGGCGTGGGGAAACTGAGAGGGAAGGTGATCACGCTGTTGGGGAGCGAGAAGAAGAAGGTGGGCTGAGGCAAAAGAGAAAACCAAAGACAAGAGCTTCACCGCCGAGGTCACAAAGGGCCACAGAAAAAGATCAGCAATAAGGAAGAAACGCAGACAGCAAGAAGCAAAGAGGAAGTGGACATGATTTCACTGGCGAGCGAGTACACCGACGGAAAGGGAAGACATGCGCAGGGTTGGTTGTTCTTTGATGGGAGATGCGGGTTCTGCACAGGGACCGCGCGTTGGCTCGCTCCCGTGCTGCGGCGGCGGGGTTTTGCGGTGGCACCGCTCCAGGATCCCCGGGTGTGCGCGCTTCTAGGGTTGAGCGACGAAGACGTTTTGCGTGAACTGCGATTCCTGCTCTCCGACGGAACGCAATTTGGCGGAGCCGATGCGGTGGTGGCCGTGACACGCGAAATCTGGTGGGCACAACCATTGGCATGGCTGGCGAAGATCCCGGGAATGATGCCGCTTTGGCAGGCGGCGTACCGTTGGGTGGCTGCCCATCGCAGTTGCGCGGGAGCGAATTCAACACTGTGCCACTTGAAGCGCATTTGAGCTTGTGCCCCGAGAGGAGAGCGAAGCCATGAAGATCCAGGACTTGTTCACGTTTCAAGGCCGAGTTAGCCGCGCAACGTACGCCCTCACAGGGATTATCGGCACTCTCATAAAACACAACATCGATCGCGTTCTAGCCATGCAAATGTACCATCAGAAATGGGGACCGACAAATTACCTTATTCCACTCGGCGTGCTGAACCGGCCGAATCCTCTCACTGCGGACGAGAAACGATTTCTCCTGACGATGGCGCTGATGGCAGTGCCGTTTATCTGGGTCGGTGTTGCGATGACTGTGAAGCGGCTTCGCGATGCTGGCGTGGCGAGCCGCCTGGTCTTTCTGTTCTTCATTCCCGCGGTGAACGTAGTTTTCTTTCTACTTCTGTGTCTCATGCCAAGTCGCGAAGACCACAAAATGGCAGCAAAAGGGGGCTGGGGCATTCTGGAGACCTACTTGCCGAATTCCAAGTGGGGCAGCGGGACGCTGGGGACATTCGCGGGTGCTATTTTCGGGACTGTCTTGACCCTGTTCTCAATTCGCGTGTTCGGCGGGTACGGTTTTACCCTGTTTTTGGCGATTCCATTTTTCATGGGCTATTTCTCGGCGTGGCTGCACTGCTATCGCGAGCCAAGAAGTTTTGACGATTGCGCCTTCGTTGCCATCTTAAGTGTAGTTCTCACAGGCGTAATCCTTGTGGGCATCGCAATTGAAGGCATCTTTTGCATTTTAATGGCTGTTCCGATCGCCATTCCCCTCGCGCTACTCGGCGCACTTCTTGCCTACAAGATCCAGGAGCCACGATACCTGCAACCACAACCTCACGCGATGCTCGGTCTCTTCCTAGTCATCCCTTTGCTGGCCGGAGCCGAACACTGGGCATCCGCGGAAACACCTCGATTCAAAGTGCATACGGCCATTGAAATTGCGGCACCGCCGGAAGTGGTGTGGCGAAGAATTGTGGCCTTTCCACAAATCGACGAGCCGGTGCACTGGGTGTTCCGATTGGGGATGTCATATCCACTCGAGGCGCGCACGGTTGGGTCGGGGCTCAGCGCGGATCGCCAGTGCATTTTTTCCACGGGAGCTTTTCGTGAGCCGATTCTCGCGTGGGACCAAGGAAAGCACTTTGCCTTTGGAGTGTCAGAAGAGCCGCCACTGATGAAAGAGTGGTCGCCTTACAGCGATATCCACGTGCGGCATCTGGAAGACCACGATTTCAAGACCGAACGCGCGGATTTCTATCTTACGGCACTGCCGGGTGGACGGACGAGGCTCGATGGATGGACGACATACGAGCATCGCATGTGGCCGGGGATGTACTGGCGATTGTGGACGGATAAGATCGTTCAGCAAATCCATGGCAGGGTGTTTCGGCACGTGAAAAGGCTGGCGGAGGAAGACGCAAGGTTAGGCGCGAGCCGTTGAGTGCTGCTGAGCAAGAACTTGTTCGTAGTAGCGCTCGTATTTGGGGATGACGTCGTTGGCGCAGAATTTTTCCTTGGCGTGGACGCGGGCGAGTTGGCCAACTTCGCGGCCGTGGTCGGCACGAGAGAGTAGATCGATCGCGTACCTCCCGGCAAGTTTCACGTCGCCCGGCTCTACTAGGTAGCCATCAACGCCATGATCGACAACTTCGGGGACGCCGCCGACATTTGTGGCGATGACGGGCACCTCGCAGGCCATGGCCTCCAGCGCGGCTAGTCCGAACGATTCCAACTGAGAAGGCAAAAGAAATAGATCGGCCTGGCTGAGCTTGGCCTGCACGCCGTTTTGCTTGCCGAGGAAAATTACATCGCTCTCCATGCCTCTGGTACGCGCCAACTCTTCAGCTGGACCGCGGTCAGGTCCATCACCGATCATGACGAGCTTGGCAGGCATTTTTTCGCGGACCATGGCGAATATTTCGACAGCATCGAGGATCCGCTTGACAGGGCGGAAGTTGGAGAGGTGCATCAGGATGACCTCGCCGTTCGGGGCCCACTCAGCGCGCAATTTCGAATCAGGCTGGCGAAAGTAGAGATCACAATTGACGAAGTTGGGAATTACCTCGATGGGGCGTTTGATGTCGAAATCCTTCAGAGTGCGATCGAGCAAATATCGCGAAATCGAGGTGACGCCGTCGCTCTGCTCGATGGAATAGCGGGTGATGGGAAGGAAACTGCGGTTGTTGCCCACGAGAGTGATGTCTGTGCCATGAAGAGTGGTGATAAAGGGAAGACGGCGGGGAGCGGCCATGGAGCGTGCCAGCAAGGCGCTGACGGAGTGCGGAATGGCATAGTGAACGTGAAGAAGGTCGAGCGATTCTTTCTCGAAGACCTCAAGCATCTCCGTGGCAAGGGAGAGAGTGTAAGGCGAATGATCGAAGAGCGGGTAGGAGACGACGGCTGCCTGGTGAAAATGAATGTGAGGATCATTTTGGTTCATGCGAATCGGCGGGGCATAAGTGATGAAATGAACGTCGTGTCCACGAGCGGCAAGTTCCTGGCCAAGTTCGGTTGCCACGACGCCCGAGCCGCCGTAAGTAGGATAGCCAGTGATGCCGATTCGCATAGTGGGGACCTGAAATTCTTGTGATTCTCGTGACGCGCTACATCCCAGCCACTGCCACGCCGATGTTGCGCTCTAGCCCGGGTGATCGGCCAGAAAGTGGCGTACCATATTGCCTGCCATGGTACACCGGATTAGACGCAGCTTAGGGGGATTCCGTGACACGAGTGGCAGGCAAGGCAGCGATTGTTACCGGCGCAGGGACGGGCATAGGACGTGCGATCGCGCTGGCGTTGGCGCGAGAAGGGGCGAAGGTCGCGGTGGCTGGCCGTCGGCGAGAAAAGTTGGAGGAGGTGGCGCAGGCCATACGGCGAGCTGGGGGCGAAGCGGTAGTCATGGTGTGCGATGTATCGAGTGAACCAGATAGTCGACGAGCGGTGAAAGACGCGGAAGAAGCATTCGGGCACCTGAATGTATTGGTGAACAACGCCGGGGCGTTGAGCGTGTCGACGGTCGAAGGTATTTCCGTGGAAGAGTGGGACCGGCTGATGGCGACGAATCTGAAAGGTCCGTTTCTGATGTCGCGAGCGGTGCTACCGGCAATGCGGCGAGCGGGCGGGGGCGCGATCGTGAATGTGGGTTCGGTGCTGGGGCTTGTTGCGATGAAAGACCGCGCGGCATATTGTGCATCGAAGGGCGGCGTTACAATGCTGACCAAAGCGATGGCCTTGGATCAGGCACAGGACAAAATACGCGTGAACTGCATTTGTCCGGCGATTGTGGAGACAGATCTGATTGGCGAACTATTTTCGAAGAGCGAGGAAGGCCGACGGGTGCGAGACGCACGCCTGGCGACGTTGCCGCTGGGGAGATTCGGCAAGCCAAATGATATTGCGGAGCTGGCGGTCTTTCTGGCTTCCGAAGAATCATCCTGGATGACGGGGACCGCAATTCCGGTGGATGGAGGCCTTACGGCCTATTGAGGAGCCCAGACAAGAATGTCGCGGAAAATGAGCAAGCAAGAAAAACGCGTGACGGAGTTGGTCCGGCAGCGCATGAAGGAAAGCATGGCTACGGAGCTATTGGGATTCGATGTGGAAAGTGTGCACGACGGGCGGGCGATCTTCCGGCTGGACGTGCATCCGCGGCATAAGCAGATCCACGGGGTGGTGCACGGCGGGATATTGGCGGCGCTGGCGGACACAACCGCGGCCATCGCGGCGTATACGGCAGTGCCGCGGGGCGTGGAACTGGCCACGCTGGAATTGAAGATCAACTACCTGGAGCCGGTACCCGGTGGGACGGTAAAAGCGGACGCCAAGGTCCTGCGCGCCGGGCGCAACTTTATTGTTACAGAGTGTGAGATATTCAATGAATCCGGGTCGCTGGCGGCAAAGGCGCTATTAACGTTTTCGGCGGCCTCCGCCCACACCATGGCCGGATAGTGAGCCTACTTTCACACCACAGCTGGGTCTGCGCCAGATGCTCAACCTATCGAGAATTACTCCTCGTTGCCCTGCCCGTTTTCGTCGCCGTCCTTACAAACGTACTTGATGAAGCGTTTGAAAATCATAAGGTTCGGCGAGCCTTGACGAGTGAGCTTAATGCAGTCGCGGTCGTACCATTCGATCACGCCGCGGAGTTCTTCGCCGCTTTCCAATACCACCAGCATCGGCGTGCGGCTCTGCATCTGCTTGACCCAGTAAAAATTTTCGGCGTGAGTAACTTCTGGAGGCGCGGGTTTTTTGCTTGGTGCGGGACCGTTGTGCTGGGGGCGAGGCGCTGGTGCCTCTTTAACGTCCGCGAAGCTGGGACGGAACATGCGGCGATTAACCATGACTACTCCTTGGGATAAGAAGGGTATTTCTACCCGTTTAGATGCGCCGGGCGGGAATTGCGTTTCGCTCATTATCACCTGTTTTGGCCGGGGGGCGAGAGGAACATTATTTTTGGAGGGCAGGCGCCCCAGAAGAAGATAAACTCGCGGCCAATGCGTCTAAGCCGAGTTGGCGATTCAGATTGCGGCGAGCCCCGGCAGCTACTTCATCAATGCCGGCAATTGCGCGCATGACCCAGGAAGTATTGACGACTCGCGAGAGAGCTTCTAATTCCTTGGCGAGATGGGGATTGCGAAGCAGGATGGTTCTTGCGCCGGACGTGAGCTCCAGCAGGTCGGATAACAGGCCATAGTAGATGGCCATGAGCTGTTCGAAAGGGAAGTCGCGATCTTTGGCCAACGCATTGGTGTCTGAAAAGAGTTCCCTAAATCCCTGACTACGAGCTGCCCGTTCCAAGGTCTGCAAGGCCATCTTCCGCTTGGATACAGCCACTTCGACATTAAGCTCCATCGCTTGGCCCGGGCTCCCCTCCGACAATTGAGCGGCCAGCTTCGCCTCGGACGTCTTTCGGCCGCCGTGCGCCTTGAGGATCTCCTCGACTTCGCATAGCGCCAAGGGCGCGAAATGGAACTGCATGCAGCGAGAAACGATGGTGGGCAGCAGGGAATAGGGGGAGGGAGCCGTAAGAATCAGAGTTGCGGAACCGGGCGGCTCTTCTAGGACCTTCAGAAAGACATTGGAAACGTCAAAGCGCATGCTTTCGGCCCCATCGAGGATGAACACACGGCGGCGGCCCACGGGCTGAAAGTAGGCAGCGCGCTGGACCGCCCGAAGCTGACCAATCCGCAGAACGGGACGAGCCACGGGGCTCTTCAGCCGGACAGGGTCGGGCAGCAGCGCCCATACATCCGGATGAGGTTGCAGGATCAGCGGAACGCGCTCGACGGTGGCGGCATCGGCGCTCTCACCGCGTTCGGCCAAACCTTGCTCCATGAGGCGCTGAGGGTCTGAGAGCTGAGCGATGCGAAAGCAGGTTGCGCACGCGCCGCAAAAGTCGTCGGTAAGACGCTCGCAATTGGCGGCTTGCGCAAACATGCGCGCGAGGCTGAATTTTCCAACGCCGCGTGGCCCGGTGAAGAGCAGCGCATGGGGAACGCGGCCGGAGCGCAGAGCGCCGCGCAGAGCCGCGACAATCTTGTGGTTTCCGGTGAACTCGGTAAAGCCCATCGTTCAGCTTACGCCTTTCGTCACCAGTAGACTTCTTACCGCTTCCAACATTTCAGCGGAAATCTCTTCGGGCAGGCGCATGGCGTTGCGCTGCGCATCGAAACACTGAATCGTGGCCCAGGGACGGCTGCGAGAAAGCATATCGTACATTTCGGCGGCGTCTTCGAGATGCCGGAGATTGGTCTCCAGGATGTCGTGTCTGGCAGCGGTATAGCTGCGCTCGGGCTTGCGGGCGACCAACGATTGGGCTTCACGCGGCGGGACACGGAGATAGAGGATCAGGTTCTCACGAGGCAGGCCGTAAATGGAATACTCGAGGTGCTCAATCCACCGAAGAAGATCGGCACGCTTCTCGGCCGGAGCGCGAGCCACCTGATGGGCAAGGTTGGAGCCGATATAGCGGTCCACGAGTACCACTTTGCCTTCGCGCAGCGCAGACTCGAGCTGCGGTTTGCCCTCGAAGCGGTCGCCAGCATAGAGCAAGGCGGTGAAACGAGGGTCGATGCTCTCCAGCGGCCCGAAGTCGCCATTGAGAAATTTGCCGACCATCTGGCCGAACCAGGAGTCGTATTGCGGGAACCCGGTCGAATAAACGGGAAACCCGCTGGAGCGAAGAGAATGTTCCAGCAGATTGGCCTGGGTATGTTTGCCGCTGCCGTCAATTCCCTCGATGGCGATCAGTAATCCATGCGTGGTCATAGCACCGTTCCGTGGCGGAGTGGACGCCACCATTTTCAAGCAAGTGTAACCGGAGAACGGAGCACTGGCAATGAAAAGGCCGTGTTACGATTTCGAGAAGAGCTAAAGAGTCTGTGGGAGGACTGCGAAAAGCGGCTAAAGCCGCGTTGAATTTCGGGAGGGTACGGCTGAACTCGTGTTCTCTCAAAGAACAGGCGTTATCACGGACTCGAAACTACGGTCTGGAATGCTGATGACGATTCGAGAAAACCTGGCGAGGTTGCGCGAACGGGTCGAAGCCGCGGCGTTGAAGGCTGGACGTCGAGCGGATGAAATTACGCTAATTGGTGTATCCAAAACGCATCCGAGCGAGTCCATTCGCGAAGCGTACGAAGCGGGGTTGCGGCATTTTGGAGAGAATCGCGTTCAAGAGTGGGAAACGAAGCGGCCGCGCCTCGATGATCTTCATGGTGCCAGCTGGCAGCTGGTCGGACACCTGCAAAGCAATAAAGCCGGAAAGGCGGCGAGGCTCTTTCATTCCGTGGACTCCGTAGATGATTGGGAACTAGCGCAGAGATTGAATCGCGCGTGCGAGGGGAAAGCTGCCGGGGAGACATTGCGCGTGTTAGTCGAAGTACACCTGGGTGGTGAAGAAACCAAGACAGGCGTTGCCGAGGAAGGCTTGGAAGAATTGGCGGAGAAAATTCTCGCCTTCGAACGGCTGCAATTTTGTGGATTGATGTGCATTCCTCCGTACCAGGAGAGTCCGGAGCAGGTGCGGCCATACTTTGCACGTCTGCGCGCGTTGCGGGATAGACTGGAGAGTCGGCTGGGATGGAACTTGCCGACGTTGTCGATGGGGATGTCGCATGATTTTGAAGCGGCCATCGCCGAGGGAGCGACAGAAGTGCGCGTAGGAACGGCATTGTTTGGGAGCCGCGCGCCGGTGAAGGGAACCGAAAAGGGAGCCAGGGAGAATACAGAAGCGGCATGAAGCTATTTACAGAATTTCGATTGCGAGATATTGAGTTGAAGAATCGCATCGCGGTTTCTTCGATGTGCGAATACTCCGCGGAAGAAGGACATCCCGTAACCTGGCATTTGGTGCACCTGGGCAGCCGAGCCGTTGGGGGCGCGGCGCTGGTAATGACCGAGGCCAGCGCGGTCTCGGCGATTGGCAGGATTTCTCCGCAGGATGCAGGGATGTACTTGGATTCGCACACGGAAGCATGGCGGTCGATTGTGAATTTTGTGAAGCAACAGGGGGCAGTGGCGGGGATCCAGTTAGCCCATGCCGGCCGAAAGGCAAGTACCAAGGCGCCATGGCTTGGAGGTGGGCCGCTGAGCAAAGGAGAAGGGGCGTGGACTCCGGTTTCGGCCTGCGCGCTGCCGTTTGACGAAGGCTACGCGGTGCCACAGGAACTCTCCATTGGCCAGATCGAGGAAATCCTGATCGAATACCAGAATGCAACGCGGCGCGCGCTGGCGGCTGGTTTTCAAGTAGTGGAGATCCATGCGGCACACGGCTACTTGTTGCACCAGTTTCTTTCACCGTTCAGCAATCACCGCAAAGATGCGTATGGAGGCAGTTTCGAGAATCGGATTCGTATGGTGGTGCGCGTAACACAGGTGGTGCGTGGGGCGTGGCCGGAGAATTTGCCCTTGTTGGTTCGCATTTCCGCGACCGATTGGAAAGAGGGTGGGTGGGACATCGTCCAGTCCATCGAACTGTGTCGAAGGTTCAAGGGTCTGGGAGTCGATCTGGTGGACGTATCGAGCGGTGGAGCGATACCGGGCGTGAAAATCCCGGTTGGCCCGGGATATCAGGTGGAGTTCGCCGAAGCCATCCGACGCGAGGTGGAGATTCCCACCGGTGCAGTGGGCATGATCATCGATCCCGCGCAGGCCGACACGATTCTGATGAGCGAGCAAGCCGACATGGTTTTCCTGGCGCGAGAGTTGCTGCGCGATCCCTATTGGCCGAGGCGAGCGGCCAAGGCGCTGAACGTAAAGATCAAAGCGCCGCCGCAATATGAAAGAGCGTGGTGAAGGATGAGTTTTCTGGACGTGAACGAGGATGCGGCGCGGGGAACCATCACGTTGACGGTGCGCCTCGAGCCTCGCGCCCGGAAGGACGAAATTGCGGGAGCTTTGGAAGGCGCGCTGAAGGTTCGGCTTTGTGCCCCGGCGGCGGAGAACCGCGCGAACGAGACGCTGATCGAATTCCTGGCCAGTCTTTTGAAAACCACGAAGTCCGCTGTTAGAATCCAGAGCGGCGAACATTCCCGCACCAAGCGCGTGGAAATTCGTGGGGTATCGAAGCAGCAGGTGCTTCGTTTCCTTCAACAAGATGCGTAAAACTGCACGGTTGTCCATGTGGGTGAGAATCCGATGAGCCTGAATATTGCGGAAGTACAGAAGGACTTGCGTGCCGCCAAACTCGACGGCTGGTTGTTCTATGATTTCCGCGGACGCGATCCAATCGCGCAGCGCATCCTAGGCTTGCCGTCCGGGATGCGCACGCGCCGGTGGTTCTATTTCATTCCCGTGAAAGGCGAGCCGCGCAAGTTGGTGCACAAAATCGAATCGGCGTCATTGTCTGCCCTGCCGGGAGCAACGCTGTATTTCGCCGCGCAGCAGGAGCTTGCTGGAAACCTGAAGAAGCTCCTGGGTCGTGGGAAGACCGTGGCGATGCAGTATTCGCCGAAGAACGCCATCCC
>Ga0126379_10003180_pt1 | contig 10580 bp, 8 predicted proteins | sample PanSoiMetPlot_24_FD_92640 | JGI IMG/M metagenome (GOLD analysis project Ga0126379, IMG submission 92640) | Tropical forest soil microbial communities from Panama - MetaG Plot_24 | ecosystem: Environmental > Terrestrial > Soil > Tropical forest > Bulk soil | place: Panama | collected 2016-02-17 | reverse complement strand
TTCAATGATTCTCGATCTGGGCGGCGGCGCTGGACATTTTGCGAAAACTTTGAGTAATTATTTTGACTACGTCAATCTCATGGACTTCGCGCCAATAACTCAAAGTGAGCGTATTATTTGTAGCTCAGGCAATCTTAACAATCTGCTCCCGTGTGATGATAATCTGCTCCCGTGTGATGATAGCTTTGATGCCTTAGTGTCTTTAGGGAAGTGGTTTTCGGACAATCTAGCAATTGTCGCGGTTAACGCTTAATCCATTGTGGAGTATGGTAAGGTGGTGTATAGAAAATTGGGCAGCATAGTCGACAAACTCTCTGGCTATTGGCACGAGATGGTCTTTGGCTGGAGGGCGACGCGTACCTGGGCTGACGAGTATGCACTGCTGCTCAACACTATCCAATTTCATATTCGAAACGGATTGGGATGGACATGCAATTCCAGCGGAAAGATGGCCATCGACGTATGGATAGATCGAGACCGGCCTACCACACTCACGCTGCGCCCCTTTGCCGGGGACTTGTTTGTATTATACGAGGTGCTCGCATTTAACGCTTATCACATAGCTTCCTCCTTGCTGCCGACGGACAACGTGCGGGTAATCGTCGATTGCGGCGCCAATATCGGTATCACATCACTCTTTCTTGCAGCCCGCTACCCCCGGGCCATGATATTGAGCGTCGAGCCACATCACGAGAACTTTGCCATACTTGAGAGCAATGTCAAAATCCTACCCCGTATATTGCCGATCCGCGCCTGCATAACGGGAACGTCCCAAAATGCGGTGAGGTTTACTGCCGATGAGGCCGCATGGGGAAACCGTATTGCCACGGATTCGCATGGCATGCTGGTTCCCGCAATCACGATTGACGAGTTATGCGAGCAGAACGGTATAGAAAAGATTGATCTGCTGAAGCTCGACATTGAAGGTGCCGAAGCACAGGTGCTAAAGAACGGCGCCTTTCTTGCTCGCACCGAACACATCATTGTTGAGCTGCACGGGGACTATGGGCTTCAATGCTTCAGCCGGGATATCGCACCTTACGGACTGGTGGCGCAAGAAGAGCGACCACCAGACACGTATATGGTGACCGCACACCGTCCACTACGACAAGCGAGTCTTGGGGTAGGGTGACTGACTGAAACGCACTTTTATTAGAGATGGAAGTATTAAACTTGGATGTTTTGCCTCTGATCGTTTTGGAGACAAAAGCGACGCTCGGCTTCTGCGAAGTCTTACTAAATGCTTGATCAAATCACGCCAGTTCTATTGACCTACAATGAGGAAGAAAATATTGGCCGCACACTGTCTCGGCTCCGTTGGGCAAAGGACGTCGTCGTCGTAGACAGTGGCAGCACAGATGCGACTGTCAGTATCGCCGCCGCTTGGTCTAACGTTCGGGTATTCCAGCGGGGTTTTGATACGCACGCGAATCAGTGGCATTATGCAGTCGAACAGACCCAAATCGCAACAGATTGGATTCTTCGTCTTGACGCGGACTATCAAGTAAGCGACGCCCTTGTATCCGAAATGGCTGGGCTTGATCTCAATGGACCGGTGAATGCATATAAGTTTCGATTTGATTACGCCATTTTCTCACGGAAACTTATATCATCGCTCTATCCTGCTAACACCATTTTGCTTCGGAAGGGTACCTTTCGCGTGTGGGATAAGGGCCATACCGAGTCGTGGAGCGTGACTGGGCCCGTTGCGACCCTCAGCAATCGCATTATCCACGACGATTGGAAACCGCTCGCCGCATGGCTCGTTGGGCAATCACGCTACATGCAACTTGAATTAAGGCGGTTTCAGGTGAACGACGTCGGATTGTCCCGCTGGCTGCGGCTCCGACCACCGTTAATGCCAATCATCGTTTTTATTTACTGTCTGCTCGCGAAGGGACTTATCTTTAGCGGTCGCGCGGGGCTTTTTTACGCACTTCAGCGCTTGGTCGCCGAGGCTGTTCTTGCACTGTTGGTACTGGAGGAAAAGTTGCGCGGCTCGGCGACGACGGCGTCGAATTGCCGCGATAGAGATGGGCACAGGGAACACTTCGATAGCACTTCTCGTAACTAACGAAAAGCCTTCGGTTTCGACAAGATCGAGCTCAAATAAATGACTGTTGTCAATCGTTACAGGCGAGACGCTAACACGAGCTTGCAGATCGATCATGACCGTATTGTTTTGTATTTCAAAAAATACATCAGAAGAGCTATCATGCGAGCCTTTCCCGAATCAGCATTGAAGTTTTTTTCAGTCAGATCACGTCGTACAATAGAGCTGCAAGCGCGCTCCTTAGGATTGGATACTGTTGCGCGCGAGATTGCGCGGGCTACAGGAGGCGCCGTTGCGGCTGGTCCGTTCGCTGGGCTGAAGCTAAATTACGAACTCTTTCCAACACATGCCTCACCGAAATTTCTCGGGACGTACGAAAAAGAGCTCCACAATATCATCGAAAGGGCGATTGAGCTCAAGCCGAAGTACATATTGAATGTCGGTTGTGCTGAAGGGTTTTATGCGGTCGGCTTGGCGACCCGGCTAAGTGAGGCGCAGATATTTGCAGCAGATGCGGATCCAAAAGCTCTTTCCGCTACCACAAGAAACGCCGCCCTCAACGGCGTATCTGGACGGGTGCATGCCGTAGGACCAGTGAAACCTGGCGAGCTTCACAGATACCTTAGGACGGATGCGTCGCTGATTGTGATGGACTGCGAAGGCGCAGAGTTTAGCTTGCTCGATCCAACAAATGATCCAGAATTGCTTCGAACCAATATCATCGTAGAGATTCATCGGGAATTCGGAGACTCAGATCAAATAATCCGGAGATTTCAGCGCACGCATAGCATCATCGAAGTTTGCCCCTCGGATCGGCTAGAAACAGATATCGTCCTGGCGCCAGTCAAAGGGGTTGACATGTTGACCGCGGCCAAGAGTGGCGAGGGGATCAGAGCTGGCTTTTTCTCGAAGCAGGCCGAGGCCGAAAGTGAAGTGTTTCGTGTGAGGCAAGTTGTGGATTTCGAGATTACAATTCTAGCATGGGGGCTGCTCAAAGATCAGCTGGGCGAAACTTGATTATTTTGGGCCTGAATGCCTTTCACGGTGACTCAGCCGCGGCGTTAGTGCGGGATGGCAAGCTTGTTGCTGCCGCTGAAGAGGAACGGTTTCGCCGAATTAAACACTGGGCTGGCTTTCCAGTCAGTGCCATCGGCTACTGTTTGAAAGAGGCGGGCATCCGAGTGTCTGAGATCGACCATATCGCCTTAAATCAGAACAGCCGCGCAAATTTGATGCGCAAGATTGGCTATTTTCTGACGGAACGCCCAAACCTTAGTTTGGTGCTCAGTCGGGTACGAAATCGCCGAGCTCGCACAACCATTTTCGCTTTGTTGGCGCAGGCCTTTCCAGGCGAGACGGTTCGGGCAAAGCTCCATCGGGTGGAGCATCACTTGGCTCATTTAGCGTCCGCGTTTCATGTTTCTCCTTTCGACCAAGCAGCTGTTGTTTCCATCGATGGGTTTGGAGACTTTTCGAGTGCAGCGTGGGGGGCGGCTGCCGGAAGCACGATCTCAACATACGGTCGAGTATATTTCCCCCACTCACTCGGCATTTTTTATCAAGCATTGACGCAATACCTTGGATTTCCACACTACGGCGATGAGTATAAGGTCATGGGCCTTGCGCCTTACGGCCGTACCTCTCTGCTGGATGCCATGCGAAATATTGTGCGCCTTCTTCCTGACGGCGCGTTTGAGCTTGATCTGACATTCTTCCGTCATCATCGCGAGAACATCGCTTACCAATGGGCTGACGGATCTCCGGAATTTGACGATTTGTTCTCGCCGGCGCTTGAGCAGTTGCTGGGGCCTCGGCGCCTCCCGGCCGATCCGCTTGAACAACGCCATCGGGACATCGCCCGCTCGGCTCAAGCAATGTATGAGGAAGCATTTTTTCATCTTCTCCGAGAGCTGCAAAGCCGCTCCGGGCTCACCGATCTCGCTCTGGCGGGTGGCTGCGCCATGAACTCTGTAGCGAACGGCAAGGTGCGGCGGGAGACTTCATTTCGGCGGGTTTACGTACAAGCTGCGGCCGGCGATGCGGGTGGCGCCATCGGCTCTGCTTTTGCAGTCTGGCATGAGCTCGGCGGTAAGCGCTCTTTTGTAATGGACCACGCCTACTGGGGGCCCGCATTCGGCGCTGCCGACATAATGCAGCTCCTGAGAGCGCACCAGTCAGACATCGCGGCTGCCAGTTGCACGGTCGAACATATTTCTGACGAGGCAACACTTTGCCGACGGACAGCATCGGCCATTGCCGATGGAAAAGTAATCGGTTGGTTCCAGGGACGAATGGAGTGGGGCCCCCGCGCTCTGGGGAATCGTTCAATTGTTTGCGACCCCCGCCGAGCTGATATGAAGGCGCTACTCAATGCAAAAATAAAAAGACGAGAGTCGTTTCGGCCCTTCGCGCCTTCAGTGCTCGAGGAGGCGGTGACTGATTGGTTCGAAGAGGACGATGCGGTGCCGTTTATGATGCAAGTCTTTCAGATCCGCGAAGCTAAGCGAAAATCTATCCCGGCGGTCACTCACGTTGACGGCTCTGGCCGACTGCAGACAGTATCGTGCCTTACTAATCCGCTTTATTATCGGTTGATCGATAATTTTTGCGCCATCACTGGAATACCTATGGTGTTAAATACATCGTTCAACGAGAACGAGCCCGTGGTCTGTCGGCCGCAAGAAGCATTGGATTGCTTTCTAAGGACAAAAATGGATTTGTTGGTTATGGGGAATTCGGTTGTTACTAGGCCTGACGGCTTGGGTGTTCAAAAGCTCGCCTAAGCGCCATAATGAATCCAATCGGGCTTCTGCGAGCGATTGTGGCCCATATTAGGTTCAGAGGCATCGTTTCATGCTCTAAGAAGGTCGAATCGCCGCAAGCGAACTAATCGGCCGTCGAATCTCGAGCACTGCGTCACTGCAGGAGGGTAGGCATGACTACAAGACGGGTGATACCTTGTGCGTGGTCGTGAAGCAGCGGGTGAGGATCGGTCTCTTTCAAGGGCTTCGAATGGACCAAACTTGACTGTGTTCAAATCGCTACGGCAGGCTACAAATCGAGTGCTTCTCAGAGTGGCGGAGTCACCAGCCCAGGCGGTCCACGAGTTCACGGGCGATGATCTCGTTGATGCACAGAAAAAAGCCCGGGCGCAGCCCATCTGCAGTGACTCTCGCATCGTGCTGCTGCTTCTGCCGCACAGCCCTGAATTATTCCTTCTCCAGATTGGTCTTACACTCTGTGGCAAAGTGCCAGCCGTACTACCGTGGCCAACGACCCGTGTAGACGGCCTGAAATATCAACGAAATCTACTTCACCAATTGAATGAGCTTCCCGCGGACCATTTGATCACATTGCCGCGTCTAGCGGAGAATCTGCAGCCTGGCGTCGGCTTTCCGGTTTCAGGATGCCAACTTGCGAACAGCGGTCGGTTCGAAGCCATGTTCATGGAACGCTTCACCGCGGAAGCTCGACGCCAGCCCCTGACCCTTAGTAAGCCGCATGTTCCTGATGATGCATTATTTCTCCAATTTTCCGGGGGTACGACGGGAACACAGAAGTGCGTCGTGGTAACCGGCGCCATGCTTGACGAGCAGGTGTGTCGTCTTTCAGAGGCGTTGGCACAGGATGGATCTGACGGGATTGTCTCGTGGCTTCCGCTGTATCATGACATGGGCCTCATTGCGTGTCTTTATTTTCCTCTTTGCGCGGGCATTCCGTCGCTGCATTTTGCTGCCAGCGATTGGCTGCTACGGCCCGAGCTACTGTTCCGGTTTATTCAGGAATATCGCGCTTCGTTGTGCTGGCTTCCAAACTTCGCCTTCTCGTATATGGCAATGCGCAAAGAGATGATGGAGAGTTCCTATTCCCTTAGCCGTGTTCGTGCCTGGATCAACTGTTCCGAGCCCGTCCGACGGAAGTCGGTGCGCGATTTTGCCGAACGGTTCGCCGACTGGGGAGTTGCTCCGGATTCTTTGCAGTCCTCTTATGCCATGGCTGAAAACGTCTTTGCCGTCACTCAATCGACACCCGGTAAATCCTTGGCCACGGTTGCGCGCTGCAAAGTGAAAGGAGCCTCGCTATCATGTGAGCCCGACGCTTTTGAGCTTATCGACGATGAATATGTTTCTTCGGGCCGTTGCCTCAAAGGGGTGCGCCTGAGAATCATCGGAACGGACGGCTTGCCCTGTCCGGATTTTGTGGCTGGCGAAATCCAACTCCAAACACCTTGCCTATTTGAAGGTTACTGGGATCGCGATGGATTTCGCCGTGACACGTTCACCGAAGACGGGTGGTATCGCACCGGCGATTTCGGGTTCGTGGCGAACGAAGAAGTGTTTGTCATCGGGCGGATGAAGGACATTATCATCGTCGCCGGTCAAAACATCTTCCCCGAAGACGTCGAGATCATCACATCTCAGGTCGCCGGAGTCTATCCGGGCCGGGCGGTCGCATTCGGCGTCGACAATGAGGAACTGGGAACGCAAAGCATTGGCATTGTTGCGGAAATGAGTGGCGCATTCGGTACCGCCAAAGCTGATCGCATGGAGAAAGAAATCCAGAGCCTGATCATCGCGTCACTCGGCGTGGCGCCACGCTTCGTCAAGGTGGTTCCGCAGCGCTGGATCGTCAAGAGCACAGCCGGCAAAATATCGCGCCGCGATACTTGCAACCGTTTTCTAGAAGAGCATCGGCAGGCGTTCCCCGTCGTGGAGAGCCAAGATGCCACACGATCCTGAAATGATCCGACAGGCAGCACGCGAGGCGGTCGTTGCGGTCGCCAGGCGGGCGGTTCGCGATGATCAATGTGTCGTCTCTACCGGGATAGTGGACTCGCTCTCGTTACTCAACCTGATCGCCTTGCTGGAGAAGAAACTGCGGATCCGCATTCCGACAGAACGGGTTCAGCCGGAGGATTTCGATAGCGTCGAGATCATTCTCGAAACTCTTGAGAGAGTCGTGACGTGAAAAATCCTAAACTCCAGGCTTTGCTCGCGGTCGCGCTGACCTTCGCGGCGCTCTGGTGTCTACTCGCGTGGGATCCTTTTCGCCACCTGAGGGATGTCTTCGTGGATCCGGCGCAGGAAGAGGCCAAAATTTCTCTTCTGTTCACGGATCCAAACACGCAAGAGGTCAGCGACGGACAACATCCGTTGGAAAGCCTTCGCAAGCTTGAGTCTAACTGGTGCAACGTCACCAAAGAGGCGCGTTACATCCTCACGGGAAACTCGCAAACTTTCAGCGTTCTACTCGCCCCTTCCGAAGCAGTCGCGACAGAAGAAGCGGATCGCACGTACCCCGATCTGCTCCTCGATCGGCTCACTGCGGCCGGTGCTAAAGTTCATGGTTATCGGCTGTCTGCTCCCAATATCAGCTACATGGAGGTGTTATGGTATTTGAACTACCTCCTCGTGCATCCCTGCCTGATCCCGGGCGAATTCGTTATTCAATTGAATTTTGAGACATTTCGAAAAACCGGCGTCCGGGAAGGGATGTTCGAGCTATTGGAAGATCCAGATTTTGCGTCCGCCATCAAGCAAGAGGCCCGCTCAAACGCGCCTTATGCGAATACGCTTCAGCAAGCGATTGACCAGTATGCATCCCGGATCGCGAAGGAGAAAGGCACTCAAACATCGTCGATTAGCAAAACTGGGATTACCGAGGCCAGGGGCTTTGGGAGTGCGTTTGAAACGACAACGCGCATAGCACTCGACCACCTTTCCTGGCTCAGATCCCGCGGGCAGTTGAAAGCGGAACTGCTCGACTTCCTCTATCTGGCGAGAGTAAACCTGCTCGGCATTACGCCTACGACGAAGCGCTCTCTGGGGGGTGGTCCCTTGACGACGAACCTCAGTTCGCTCGAGAGAATCGGCGAACTCTGCAGGCGCAACGGCATTCGGCTCGTATTTTTCAATGCGCCTCAGAATCCCAATGCCCCGCTATATCGAACGACCGCGGATCGCGAACAGTATCAACAAATTATTTCGGGTTTAGCCCGCCAATTTGCGCAGGGTTACTTCGACTTCGAAAACAGCATTCCCGGGCCCCTGTGGGGTGTTTGGATCGATGGTCCTGATCCGATTCATTTCGGACGCGCTGCTCACCGTCGCCTCGCGGACTTGATGTTTGAGCAAGGCATGATCTCCGGGGAGAAGTGATGCAGTTTAACTCCTATTCGTACCTGTTAGTCTTGCTTGTCAGCGTCCTGTTGTTCTGGAATTTGCCAGTACGGTTCCGCCATGCCTACGTGCTCATCTTGAGCATACTGTTTTACGCGTCGTGGAACGTTTATTTCCTAATTGTACCCGTAATTATGTGTGTCATTGTGTTTTGGTCCAGCAGCAAGATACGGGATGGAGGTTCCGCTGGACAGCGCGCGCTTTGGGCAGGAATCGCGGGTATCGTAGCGATCTTAGGTGTGTTCAAGTATGGACATTTTATCGCTGAGAACCTCAGCAGTCTAAGTACCTGGTTGGGCCTCGCGCCACTTCCGCTAGCTTGGCGTTTGGCTCTGCCTCTCGGGATTTCGTTTTATTCGTTTGAGGCGATCAGCTACCTTCTCGACACTCGCCAGGGTCGCGTAAAATCGGCAAGCTTTCGCGACCTTTTCTTGTTCATCATGTTCTGGCCTCATCTTATCGCAGGGCCGATCGTTCGCACTCGGGAGCTAATACCCCAGCTCAAATTCGACAAACCATTCGAATCTCGATTTGTCTTCACGGGACTTGACCGCCTGCTTCTAGGGCTAGTGCAAAAGAATCTCATCGCGAACACGATTGGCGGCTGGGTCGACGAGGGCTTTCTTCCTAAGGCGGCTGCGCTGAACACAACCATCGATAACTGGGCGCTCGCTGTAGCTTTCGGAATTCAGATCTATTTCGATTTTGCGGCCTATACCAACATGGCGATCGGTGCTGCGCAGATGATTGGAATCACTCTGCCTGAGAATTTTCGGTTTCCTTATCATGCTGCCAATCCGGTTGACTTTTGGTCGCGCTGGCACATGACTCTATCACGATGGATTCGTGACTACGTCTTCTTCCCTCTTAACGCGGGCTTGCAGCACAAGAAGCTTCGTCTCTATGTCAGCCTTGTGGGTGTCATGGGTGTCGTCGGACTCTGGCATGGCGCTGCGTGGGGATTCGTCCTTTGGGGCCTCATGCACGGAATTTACCTGGCCTCCTATCGGGCGTTCGAAAACTGGAGAGGAGAACAGACGCCCCAGCCGCTCGCATTGCGATTTGCGGTGCGGCTGATCACTCTCTGTGCAGTTGTGGCGGCATGGGTGCCCTTCCGAGCGGTTTCGCTCGAGCAAGCGATGACAATGCTTAAATCGATGTTCCTAAGCTTCTCCTTCGGGTTTTCCTTCTCGGTGAATTTTTATCTAATGGCGCTCATCTGGTGTTTGTGGATCGCGCTTGAGCCGACCTTCAGCAAACTTCTCAACCTCGTAGGCGAACCCGACAGACCGGGTTTGTTGGGCGCCTTTAATGGCTATCTTCTGCGTCCCGGCGGCTACGCGGTTCTTCTTTTGGTTTTCATGGTGTTTGATGATCGGGATACACAGTTCATTTACTTCCAGTTCTGAAGCGCCTGGATATAAAGCACTGGCTTCCATTTCGAAGCAGGATAGCAGACCATATACCCACGCCGTCGCTGCTTGTGTTGGCGGGCTCGGTCACGATTGAGGCGTGACTCGGACAACCGCGGCGACCTCACCTTTAGCGGCCTAGATCTCGACGAAATCGGTCAGGCAACATGCTACTCGTTTGCAAGGCTGCAGATTGAGACGGACAAATCCGCAAATCTGAGAAACGCGGATGCCCTTTGTCACAGTCGCGATACCAACCTACCGACGTCTGTCGATGCTGCGCCGTGCTGTCGACAGCGTATTTGCGCAGACGTTTACCGATTGGGAAATGGTAGTCAGCGATGATGAAACACCCCCCGGACAGACCTGGAAATTCCTAGAAACGCTCGCCAGATCGGACCCACGTGTTAAGCCAGTCATGAATGGCTGCCCGCACGGCCCCTCTTTCAACCATAATGCTGCTTTAAAAGCGGCGCGCGGCGAATGGATCAAGTTCCTACATGATGACGACGTCTTGAAACCAAATTGTCTTGCTGTACTTGCTCACATCGTTACGGAATATCGAGACGCCATCGCGGTGTCCTGCGCATGCGAGCACTTTCTTAATGGAAAATTGGTCGCGCCGTTCGATCGCCGCGACCGAGCAGTACTCGAGCAGATGGCCCCGGGCGACGCTCTTTTCGCGATGTATATCCTGGACGAAGCAGGGTGGGCGCCCCCAAGCCAACAAATGGTGCGTCGCTCGGTCGTCGATGCTGGCGTGCTATTTGAGAAGGCGCCTGGGATCAATACTCTCTACGACAGCTGGTTCAACGCCCGGATCTGCGCACGGGGTCCAATACTGGCCTATAACGTACCGCTAGTTGAGTGGCACCAAGGACAGCATGAGACTACGACGTCAGTCATTACCGATGAGGAGTTGACGGAGGAATTTCT
>Ga0126379_10003179_pt1 | contig 10582 bp, 7 predicted proteins | sample PanSoiMetPlot_24_FD_92640 | JGI IMG/M metagenome (GOLD analysis project Ga0126379, IMG submission 92640) | Tropical forest soil microbial communities from Panama - MetaG Plot_24 | ecosystem: Environmental > Terrestrial > Soil > Tropical forest > Bulk soil | place: Panama | collected 2016-02-17 | reverse complement strand
AGTCTTGCCCGCGTTCATGAGCAAATGCTCAAGAATCGGCCCCAGGCTCAGCGCCGGGAAGAACGTCAAAGCGCCCACGATGATGATCACGCTCACCAGCAATGCGGTGAAGAGTGGCGTGGTCACGGGAAACGTGCCGGGCGAGGGCGGAACGATCTTCTTGCGCGCCAGGCTGCCGGCCACCGCAAGCATGGGCACGATCATCAGGAACCGTCCAATGAGTGTCGCGAAGCCCACGGTCAGGTTGTAGTAACGATTAGGATTCAGGCCGGCAAAAGCTGAGCCGTTGTTCCCTGTCGCCGAGGTGAAGGCGTAGAGCATCTCGGAAAGTCCATGCGGCCCAGTGTTGGTCAGCGTTGCCAGACCGAAGTTCGGCGTCAGCGCTGAAATCGCCGAGAAGACCAGGATCGAGAGCGGGAAGATCAGCACATAGAGCATGGCCATCTTCACGTCGTAACTTTCGATCTTCTTACCCAGATATTCGGGCGTGCGGCCGACCATCAGTCCGGCGATGAAGACCGAGAGCACCACAAAGATCAGCATGCCGTACATGCCGGCGCCCACGCCGCCGAAAACGATCTCCCCCAGCATGATGTTGACCAGCGGCACCATCCCGCCCAGCGGCGTGTACGAGTCGTGCATACCATTGACGGCGCCGCAGCTTGCGTCCGTGGTCACGGTGGCGAAGAGCGCCGAGTTGGCGATGCCGAAACGAACTTCCTTGCCCTCCATGTTGCCGCCCGGCTGCGTCTCGGACACCTTCTGATTGACTCCCGCCAGCAGCGGGTTGCCCTTGGATTCCGCCCAGTAAGCAGTGCTCACGCCCGCGAAGAACAAGATGGCCATGGCCGCGAACACCGCCCAGCCGTGATGCTGCGAGCCGGTCATCCGTCCCAGCGTGTAGGTCAGCCCGGCAGGAATCACGAAGATGGAAAGCATCTCCAGAAAATTGCTGAACGGAGTCGGATTCTCAAAAGGATGCGAGCTGTTGGCGTTCATGAAGCCGCCGCCATTGGTGCCCAGCATCTTGATGGCTTCTTGCGACGCGAGTGGCCCTTGCGCGATGACCTGGTCGGTGGCCGTCTCCATCACCGGTTTACCGTCCGGCCCGGTGACCGGCTTGCCGTCCTGCACTTTCTGGACCTGTTGCTGTTCAACCAGCTTGACCGTGTCATAGGGCCTGAAGTTCTGGATCACGCCTTGCGAGACCAGCAACATGGCATAGACGATGCAAGCCGGCAGCAGCACCCACAACACCGAGCGCGTCATGTCGACCCAGAAGTTGCCGATGGTCTCTTTCTCCCGGCGCGCGATCCCGCGGATGAAGGCAACCGCCAGGGCGATGCCCACGGCGGCAGAAGCAAAGTTGTGATAGGCCAGGCCTGCCATCTGCGTGAGGTAGGCCATGGTGCTCTCGCCCGAGTAGAACTGCCAGTTGGTGTTCGTGGTGAAGGAGGCAGCGGTGTTGAAGGCCAGGTCCGGCGCGACGTTCGCGAGCTTCTGCGGGTTCACGACGTGGGGAAACCACTGTTGTGTCCGCTCGAGCAGATAGAGCACCAGCATCGAGACTGCGCTGAACAGCAGCATGGCAATGGAGTACTCTGTCCAGCGCATTTCGCGCTCTTCGTTCACGCCGGTCAGCTTGTAGATCAGCTTCTCCACCGGGCGCAGCACGGGATCGAGCCAGGTGCGCTCCCTGGAGAACACCTTCGTCATGAACAACCCGACGGGTTTGGTCACGACCAGAACGGCAACAAAGAACAATAAGATTTGCAGCCAGCCGTTGATGGTCATCAGAACTTCTCCGGACGCAAGAGCGCGTAGAGCAGATAGACCATCAGCAAAACGCTGATGAGCAACATGAGAATGTTTTCCAGGTTCATACGAGCCTCTACTTGAGCTTCTCGCACGCGGCTGTGTAAGCGATCGCCACGACGAAGAAGACGATGGTGCCAAGAATCATCAGAAGATCCATATCAAAGTCCTCACAAAAGCCGGCCTAAGCGCGTGAGCGCTGCCCCACCCACCAGCGACGTAACGCCACTACCGACCAAACCGCTTCGACCACACCAAAGGGCCACGCGCCCTGCAGGAAGCCGTAGGCAGACGCCGCGACGCAAGCGACGGCGAATGCAAGTACGAACCAATGGCTCCGGTCATCAAGTGCGTACGCAACAACCATGGCTGTTACCGCAAGCAAGCCGAACAGTGAAAGCCCGCTCACCATGATCCGCCGCGGTTACAGCCTCGAAAGAGCCGCATGTATCCTCCCCCGTTTTCCTAAAACTTCACCATCACCGCAAATCTCAGAGCCGGTTCATCATTTCTAAGGTCAGGGCAGAAACCCGTCCCCGCCACACAGGTAAAGCCGGGCGTGGGTGACAAAAACGGGCCCGGCACGAACGTGGTGCCCGGCACAATAGAGCCGGCATTCAGACCTGGGATCGTGCTCGGAGAGCCGTTCACGCCGTTCGTGATCCCTCCGCGCCCAGACCAGTACGGAACGTTGGCGTGGCGGTACCCAAACTCAGTGCGAAACGTGATGTATTGCTGGGGCATCCAGTCGAAAGTGAACGAAGTATCCCAGGCTTTGAACGGATCGCCGGGATTCTGCGTGAAGTACGGTGAACCGCTGATGGCATCGGCGCCGTTGATCGGCGGCAGCAGAACGAGGTAGCGTCCGGGATTGTCCATCGCGCCTCCTCCCACCGTCACGGCATACTTGTCTTTATCGAACCAGAAGCGGTTGTACAACATCCACCCGGCAAACGTCTGCTTGCGGCTGGTGGCGGTGTTGTGAAAACAATTCACGTTGTTGATCACAGTCTGTCCCTGCGCACCAATACTTGGAGTCTTGGGGCCGCCATACTCGCATCCTAAGTCTCCGGTAAGCGAGAAGGCCATCTTGTCGAGAAAGTGATCCGGCTGGTCGTAGTATTTGACCTGAATACTGTTGTCGGTGTGGATGCGGGAGCGGCCAAACTGGCCATTGCCGTTTCCCAGAGTATCTTCGCCCATACCGTAATTGTTGAAGACCAGGGAGAGCCAGGGCTTCGGACGCCACAGAATCTGCCCACCCAGGCCCGGCTTGCTGCCCAGTCTGCCGTAGGATTGCCATCCGTTAATGAGCCAGGGCTCGATCTTCAGCTTGTCGGTGGGGAACCATTGGATGCGGACGCCGTTGAAGAACCAGGGCGTGTTCGAGGACACAAAGGACGGCTGGTAGGCCCAGTTGTCAAAGTTGTAGTAGCTGAACAGGCCAATGTAGGAAACGAAGATTCCTGCGTCAAAATTGAGCCCATGCTGCACGTTGAAGTGATACCCGCCGTTGGCTTCGGAGAAGTACTTGTACGCGCCACGAAGATCCCACTGTCCACGCCCGGGGCTGGCATCGTTGCGCGGAGTGGTGACGCCAAACATCCCTGCCATGGTCAGCATTCTTGCGTGGACATTGTCCCAGTGGAAATCGCCGCCAAAGCTGATCTGCTCGATTTGGACTTCGTTGGAGCGAAAAGTCTCGGTCGAACCTCCAAGGCTGTCGTCGCGGGGATGATTGAGGCTGCTGATGTAATTTGCGTCGAGGCGTACTTCCGGGGTGAAGAACTTCGAGTCCCACACCACGTCCTTGTTGCGGGGATTGCCGTTAAGCCAGGTCCAATCGGCATAGGCAAAGGGCACAGTGGGCTCAGGCTGGGCCGGTGCGGCCTGCGTTTGCTTTGTTGTATCGGCGGCTGTGGCTGGATTGGCCGCGCTCAGTTCCACCAAGGAAGAGCGAGAATTTGATTCTTTTGGTTCAACGGCTCCAGCCACCGCCGCGATTGCCGATGGCCCCTGTTGCGCCCTGAGTTGGGCTTCCAGCTCCTGGATGCGCGTGCGCATCTGCTCGAGTTCTTTCAGGATCTCTGCGTTCAACTTGTTGGGGTCGGAAGCAGGAGTGCTATTCGAACTCCCGGACACTGTGCCGGAAACGGTGCTCGCCTTGCCTCCCGCGGCATCGTCGTCGCTGGATTTCCGGTTTGGCGCGACCTGCGCCAGGGATCCCGTTTGACATATGCAGACGCACACAGTCAGCAGGGCGATGACGGTGCAGATACGGCTCATCGACAGCAGCTTTCTCATTCTCATTTTCTTGACTCCAAGGATCTCTGAAGGCTTTCACTCGCAGCCTCTTGTCATTCGCTGGACCAAAGCAAATCTGCTGGTCAAGAGACAGTGAAGGTCTGTGATAAGGCCCATAACTCGCCACTGGGATTATCAGGAGCTGCTTGCCGGTTGCTTTCCAGGTACCTGGGCACTTATTCCGCGTCTGGGCTCTGCTATCGGATCAGAGAACCTGGCTGGAGCGTCGCTGCATAGGGTTCGTGACCGCAATACGATAGCCGCTCCGACAAGAGCAACTGTCCCGCTGGAAATATGCAAAGGAGCCGGGTCTTTGGACAGCCCTGTCTTGCCACGCGAAAAGTCAATCAGCGTTTTGCTAGCGCCTTGTGGCCTCCGAACCCTGGGTCCCTCGACGCTAACAAATACCCCAGAGACTTTCTTGTGCCTAAGTGCCCGGCTGAAGCCCTTGAAACATGCCAGAAGCAGCGTTACCGCCGGAAAAGCCACGATCAACAAAATCGTCAGAACCGCCATAACCCCTCCCCGGCTCTCATGCTTCCTCATTGCCGCAGGAACATCCGCAAACAGCTCAGTGGACAACTTCGCGCATAAGAATTGGCTAAAGAAGTCATCAATATTTTGTAAAGGCGGGCTGGGCGGATTTGAAGCTTTAACTTTTTGAGGTGAGTTTCCGGCAGGTCGCGTGGTTTTACGAAGGCGTAGGGATTGATCCAGGCAGCCCTGGCTTACAAACAATTAACACATCCTTTATCGAATCCTTATGGGTCTTCCAATCTAATGCTTTGGGCGATAAGCCCGGAGGCCACAAAGAACAATGCTGTACCGAACAATCAAGCCACTCCTGGTGGATGCGGTTCAAGCCAAGGAACCCGCTGACATTGCCACCCAAGGCGGCGTTGTGCACCTGAACGCTGGAGATTGGCTGGTTCGCGATCCACAAGGAAATCTTGTGCGTTGCGATGACATTCATTTCAAATGCACATACGAGCCGCTCGCAAGCTCTGTCCGCTTGGAAGAACTGAACGAAGGCAAACCCTGCGGTTGCTGAGCTAATCGATGGCGGCCTCAAGGAGGCATCCGTGCCAGAGCCTGCAGTTGTGTCCGCCCGCGAATACACTCCACCGTTGACATACGTCCCGAGTCGAGCTCAAGCGCGGATCGGAGTTGTCACGCTCACCGCAGCGCTCCTGCTATTCGCGGGCGTGGAGTTGCAAGCACAAGCGACGCCTGCCGCAAGCGATGGGGCCGGATCGGAGACGAACGAACTGCGCGACCTGCGCGAAGCCGTGCGCGAACTGCAGGTCCAGGTGGCAGAGCTAAAGCGCGAGCTGCATAATCGGCGCGCTGGCGATCCAAACCCGGAAAGCCCGGCCGCTGTCGCTGCGGGAACCTCAGGCGCGCCGGCAGCGTCGCAGCAACCTGCCGCCGGTCAGGACAACGCGGCTGCACAGGGCAAGCAAGAAACTGCTGACCCGCTGGATTTCATACGCCGCACGACGATCGAAATCGGCGTGGACACATATTACGGATTCAACTTCAACTATCCCGTCGGGCGTGTCAACCTGCTGCGCGCCTATGACGTGAGCAGCAACGCCTTCAGCCTGAACCAGGCTAACATCATTCTCAAACAGGACCCCGATCCTTCCGCGGGACGCCGTTATGGCGCGCGCTTGGACCTGCAGTTCGGCCAGGCCACGGAAACCCTGCAGGGCAGCGCGTCGAACGAGCCGCGTCCGGACGTCTATCGCCACATCTTCCAGGCGTACGGAACATATGTCTTCCCTGCGGGACGCGGCCTCACACTCGACGTAGGTAAGTTTGCGAGCTCGCTGGGCTATGAGAATAATTACTCCAAAGACCAAATGAATTATTCCCGCTCGTACTGGTTCGACTTTCTGCCCTTTTACCACATGGGAGCGCGCGTGAATTACAAATTCAACGACGCAGTGGCGTTTAATTATTGGATCGTGAACGGCACGCAGCAGACCGAGCCCTTCAACGGGTTCAAGGACCAGTTCTTCGGCTTGACCCTGACGCCGACCAAGACCATCAGTTGGAACGTGAACTACTACCTAGGCCAGGAGCATCCTGACGTGGTGTTCTTCCCCTTCGGCGGCGCACCGCCCAACTCGCCGACATTCCAGGGCCTCGCGTTTCAACCGATCCCGAACGCACCTGATGGCCGCCTGAACATCATCGATTCCTACATCAGCTGGCAGGCCACGCCGAAGCTCACATTTGTGGGAGAAGGCGATTATGTGGTCGAGCGCCTGCTGAAGGAGTCGGCGCCATCTACGGTGTCGGGGGGAGCCGCCTACGCCCAGTACCAGTTCACTCCCAAGGACGCGCTTGCGGCTCGCTTCGAATATCTAGGGGACCAGGGCGGCTTGTTCAGTGGCAAGACTGAAGCCTTGAAAGAAATCACACTCACTTACGGCCACAAACTGATTTCAGGGTTTCTGGTCCAGACCGAATTCCGCCGCGACTTCTCCAATCAGCCGGTCTTCCTGACCGATAAACTGGGCGTCTTCAGCAAGCACCAGAATACGGCCACGGTGGGGCTGATCTGGTGGTGGGGGAACAAGCCAACCGAAACCTTTTGAGAAATACGTCTGGAGAGTGGGAATGCGCTGATTGCCTTAAGGCACGTGAGCCTTATCGGCCGAGGAGTCGCCGGAACGATTCAGGCTGTTTGTCCATTCACGTGGGGAATCTGATGAGTCAGTCTTGGCAAGCGCTTGGACCGCTTCGCGAAAATCAGACGTCGCCGAGACCAGCGAGCCTTGATGGAGGACTAGGAGTAAATCGCAGTCCTGGATCGTGCTCAACCTGTGGGCGATCACCAGAGTGGTGCGGCCTGTGGCAAGGCGCCGCATAGCCTTCATGATCTCGTCTTCGGTGTTCACGTCGATGGCGCTGGTCGGCTCGTCCAGGATCATCACCGGAGCATCCCTGAGAAACGCGCGGGCGATGCCCAGTCGCTGGCGCTCCCCGCCGGAGAGCGGGCACGCGCCTTCGCCAATCACGGTGTCATAGCCCTCAGGAAGCGCTTCGATGAAATCGTGCGCCATCGCGGCGTGAGCGGCAGCAATGATTTCTTCCCTGCCGGCACCCGGGTCGCCGTAAGCGATATTTTCGGCCACCGTTGCGGAGAATACGACAGGATCTTGCAGGATCACCGCGAACTGCCGCCGCAGGTCGGGCAAACGATAGTCGCGCACGTCACGTCCATCCAGGAGAATCTGCCCGGACGCGGGATCGTAGAAGCGGGTAAGCAGGTTGACGAGCGTGCTCTTCCCGGACCCGCTGGCGCCGATGATGCCCACACGCGTACCCGCGGGAATCTCGAACGTGACTCCGTTCACTGCCCTGCCCGACTTCGGATAGGAAAAGGTAACACCACGGAAACTGATTTGTCCCTGTGCCCGCTCTAAAGCCGTGGCGTGGCGAGAGCCGCTGAGCTCCGGGGGCTCGTCGAGCAGAGCCAGCGCGCGTCGCACGCTGACCATCCATCCTTGCACCTCAGGCACCTTGGCGCTGACGGTCCGCAGTGGGTCATAAAGCTGCGCCATGTAGGCCATCACCAGCAACAGGTCGCCCAGAGTCAACAGGCCGGACTGCACGTGCTTGGCGCCAATCCACAAAGCCGTGGCGCTGCCCGCGGCGATCGTGGTGGTGATGGACAGGTGAAACAATGCCAGCTGCGAAGCCACCTTGACTTGCGCCGCCATGCGGTCGCGCGAACGCGACTGGAAACGCCGGTTCTCAAACTCCTCCCGCCCGAAGGCTTTCACAACGCGGATGGATGCCAGCGCCTCATGCAGCACCAGCATAGCGGCACTGTCCAGTTTCTTGATGCCCTCCCAACCCTCCCGCGATCTATGTCCCGATTTGCGCGCCAACAGAAGTAGCAGAGGCGACACGGCGACCGCCACTACGGAGAGTTTCCAATCCAGGCGCATCGTCACGTAGAGAAGCGCGACGAAGCTCAACGTGGAGCTCAAAAGAGGCACCGCGCCTTGCAGGAAAAGATACTGAACGGCAGCGGCGTCGTGCTGTATGCGGTACGCAACATCGTTCGTGCCGCGGCGGTCGTGGAACGGAAGACCCATTCGCTGCACATGCCAGAAGAGCCTGGAGCGGAGATCCATCACCAGCCTCTCCCCGGTGTAAGTCTGCAGGAGCCACGCGCTGAAGGACTGGAGATTCATCAGCAAGCTCAGAGCCAGCAACATGCCAACAGCCAGAATTAAGTTTGTGAGCTTCGAGCCGTGCAGGGTCGTGGGCAACAGGACCTGTATCACCTGCGGCAATGGCAAACTGCCGATGACGTTGTCGACGACGATCTTCAGGGGAAACGCGAGCAACAGGCTGATCGGTGCGGCGATCGCTCCTAGCAAGAAAATGGCGGCCAAATGGGCCCAGTACGGCCGAGCGAGACCTGACAATTGAGCGTAGATTGAGAGCCTGCCCTTGATGCGGACCGTCCTTACGGGTTAGGAGTCTTCCCAGCCTACGTACCTTGCTCCGGAAGACCGGCAACAGAGATTTTGAAACTGGAAGCGTTGATGTTGGAGTGGATTCTAGCAGTGGCTCCTGCCTCGGAAACCGCCATAAGGGGATTTTCAACCGATATAGGGTCTTTTACGACGGCGAGTCCGCAAAAAAGCAGAACTATCAACAGTCTCGGCCCGCAGGCATCCCACGAAGGGAATACGCGAGGGGAGAGTGGCCTGATGCGCCACTCGCAAGTAAACCTCGTGACTTACCACGATATTCATTTTCAAGAGTCGAAAAAACGCTTGACAAGCGTATACTGTGTACAATACAGTATGTGCCATATAGGATATGTCACACAGCACGCAGAACGAAACGCCCGACGTTTTCGAAAACCTCCGCCTGGAGCTGCGCCGCGGATGCCTGATCTTGGCGGTGCTGGCGGCGCTGCGCACCGAACAATACGGCTACACGCTGCGCAAGGTTCTGGCCGAGCACGGAATGGAGATCGACGAAGGCACTCTCTACCCGTTGCTGCGGCGACTGGAGAGCCAAGGCCTGCTCAAGAGCCAATGGCGCGAAGAGGACAAGCGTAACAAGCGTTTCTATCGACTCTCGCCGGAGGGCAAACAGATTCTGAAGCAACTGCTGGCGGAGTGGCAAGGTATTGACTCTTCACTGGATGAAATTTTGAAGGAGCCGTCGCATGGAACTTCTTGATCGCTACTTGCATGCCATCAAATTCTGGTTGCCCAGAGCTCAGCAGGACGATATTGTCGCGGAACTGTCAGAGGACATTCGCTCTCAGCTCGAGGAATACGAGACCAAGGTCGGGCGCAAGCTCAACGACTTCGACATCGCCTCGATCCTCAAGGAGCGCGGGCGGCCGCTCGTTGTGGCAAACCGCTATCTGCCGCAGCAGTATCTGATCGGGCCGGTCTTATTCCCCGTGTACCGATTTGTGTTGGCGATTGTGGCCTTGTGTTATCTGGTGCCATGGCTTCTGGTGCGCTTCGGACTGATCGTTTTCGATCCAAGCTATCGCTCGGTACGCTCCGTCTTGGCGGATGTCGCCCGCGCTTGGCCGTCTTTTTGGACTGTTGCCTTTTTCGCGATTGGCGCGGTCACAACCGTCTTCGCGGTTTTGGAAAAGGTGCAATCCAAGAAAAAGTTTCTTGACGATTGGGATCCACTCAAGTTGCCCCCAGTCCGCGATCCAAACCGGATACCGCGCCTGAATTCCATCATCGAACTGGCCGCCAACTTCGTCTTTGCCGTGTGGTGGGTTACGGGCGCGTGGTCGCAGATCATTTTCGACCGCGCGGGTGTCCGCGTGGTGCTTACGCCTGCGTGGCGTGGATTCTTCTGGGCTTTCCTGGCTCTTGCCCTGGGAAATATCGCGCTGGCCAGTGTGAACCTGCGTCGCCGTCATTGGACGCTGCTCAACGCCGGAATCCGCATGGTCCTTGACAGCGCCGGGGCGATCGCCTTCTGCTGGCTCCTCAAGGCCCACCTGGTTTCTGAAGTCATATCTCCCCAGCTTTCCCCTGCCCACGCCGCAGAGATTTCGAATGCCATCAATACTTACATGGCGAAGTCGTTTCCTTTCGCCGTGATGGCCTGTGTGTTGATCGTCGCCCTCTCGGGTATCCCCAGGCTGGTGCGCCTGAGGACAGGCCGCACCCGTCTGATCCAAAGCCTGGCGCTGCTGTAGTGCATCTCGCGCTCACATCTCCAGCTTGAACTTCGTAGAGGCCAGCTTGTAGAGCTTGCGCCACACGAGGCGATTGATCGTAACCACGGTCGCGGCCATGAAGATGGTGGAAGCAAACAGCAGGCGGAAGTTGCCATCGTCAGACGCCTGGCTGATCAAGGCGCCCAGCCCGACGGTTGAATGGACGTGGCCCTGGAGATGAAAGTATTCGGCCACGATGCTCGCGTTCCACGCGCCTCCGGAAGCGGT
>Ga0126379_10003178_pt1 | contig 10584 bp, 13 predicted proteins | sample PanSoiMetPlot_24_FD_92640 | JGI IMG/M metagenome (GOLD analysis project Ga0126379, IMG submission 92640) | Tropical forest soil microbial communities from Panama - MetaG Plot_24 | ecosystem: Environmental > Terrestrial > Soil > Tropical forest > Bulk soil | place: Panama | collected 2016-02-17 | reverse complement strand
GTCGCCGAGCTCGCGAAGCTGGGCGTCGCCCGCGTCTCGCTGGGATCGGGACCGATGCGCGCCGCGATGACGCTCGTGGAACGCCTTGCGGGGGGCGGCCTCGAGAGAGGCACGTACACCACTCTCGAGGGGGCCTCACCCCACTCGGCGTTCAACGAGTTGATGACGCGCTAGCTACTTCTTCGCCGGGGCTTTCCCGGCTTCCACCGGGATCAGGTCGAACTTCCCGTCGCCTTCGATGTAGAACAGGCACTCGGAGGCCTTGTCGCAGGCCGTCGTGTGCCTGTAGGTGCCGCCCGGCTGCAACAGGTAGGAGCCCGGCCCCAGCCTCGCCTCGGGCTTTCCCTCCGGTGTGTGAATGAACGTCCCCGAGATGATCGCGATCCTCATGGTGCTGGTGTGGGTGTGAAGGGGCGTCGTGAATCCGGCCGGGAACTTCGTGAACCCCTTGTAGGCGCCCTTGTTGTGGTCTCCCCAGACGTCCACGGTCTTGACGCCGGGCGCGCCGTCCAGGTCCGTCCACTTCAGGTCCGCCGCCGGCATGATGACCGCTGCGCTTCCTCCGCCCTTCGAAGCGCTCATCTTCTTCTCGGCCTGAGCCAGGACCGCGACCGCCGCCAGGAATGACAGAGCTACCGCCAGGATGTTTCTAACCTTCAATGAAATCCTCCTCCTTCGATGTTGGAGCGGGCCGTTGTGGCCCGCCCGTTCTACTTCTTGGCAGCCTCCACGACCTTGAGGTCGAACTTCCCGGTGCCTTGCACGAAGATCTCGCAGTCCGACGCCTTGTCGCAGGCGGTCGTGTGCTTGTAGCCGTCGCCCGGCTGCATCAGGTAGGAGCCCGGCCCCAGCCGGAACTCGGGCTTCCCCTCGGGCGCCTGAACGAAGGTGCCCGAGATGACCACGATCTTGGCGCTGTTCGTGTGGGTGTGGAGAGGCGCCGCGAATCCGGCCGGGAACTTGATGAACGCGCCGTAGGCGCCCTTCGCGTGATCGCCCCACAGGTCCGCGATCTTGACTCCGGGAGCGCCCTTCGGGTCGAGGTCCGTCCACTTCAGATCTCCCGAAGGCATGGCGACGGGCGACTCGGCCCCCGCCTTCATCTTCTTCTCGCCGGCTTGCGCCAGCATCGCGGTCGAGGCCAGGAACGCAAGGGCAACCGCCAGGACGTCACGAGTCCTCATGAATCTCCTCCTTCTTGTGGTTTCTGCCGCCAGCATACACCGCCGCGGCTAGACTGCGGGCATGACTCCCGCGGCCGTCAAACCGCCTGTCCCGTTCTCCGTCCTCGAGAAGCTGGACATCCGCCTCGGCTCGATCCTCGCCGTGGAGGAGCTTGCCGATTCCCGCAAGCTCGTCGAGCTCACCGTGGACTTCGGCGACCACGTCCGGAAGATCCTCTCCGGCATGAAGGGCGAGCGCGAAGACCTCCAGGCCCTCGTCGGGATCCAGACGCTCTTCGTCGTCAACCTCGAGCCCCGCAGGATGGCGGGCCGCGTCTCCGAGGGGATGCTCCTCGACCTGGGCTATGCCGACGGCCTGCGCCCCGCACTCGCCCTCCCCGAGCATCCGCTGCCCAACGGCGCCCGGGCGGGTTGATGAGAGCATCCGCGTGTAGACTTCGACGCCCGATGAAGTTGAAGGAGAACCCATGAAGAAGACGAAACGTCCCGCCTCCCGCGCGACCGGACCGAAAAAGAGGAAGGCGGTTGCGTCCCATCGCCGTCCGGCCGCCAAATCCCGCCCGAAACGGGCGGCGAAGCCGCGCTCCGCGCGAACCTCCCCCGGCGGAGAGCGCAAGCGCCAGATCATCGCCATGTTCGCGCAGGAGGTACCGATCACCCTGAGGCTCATGAAGGCGTACCCGCCGGGACAGGACTCCTTCACGCCGCACGAGCGTTCCGCCCCCGCCGTCCGCCTCGCCCACACGTTCGCCATGTCGAACGGCGTCGCGGTCAAGGCGATCACCGGGGAGCTGCACATGCCTCCCGAGTTCCCGCCGGCGCCGGCCACCTACGCCGAAGCCGTCGAGAGCTACGAGCGCGGAGCAACCGAGCTATTGGAGGCGCTGGAGAGAATGCCCGAGTCGCGGCTCTCCGAGACCGTGGAGTTCTTCACCGGACCGCGCCAGACGGGCCACATTCCGGTCGCGAGCCTCCTGTGGCTGATGCTCCTGGACGCCATTCACCACCGCGGCCAGCTTTCCGTCTACGTCCGGATGGCCGGCGGAAGGGTGCCTTCGATCTACGGTCCCAGCGCCGACGAACCCTGGATCTAGGCACGTAGGTCCCTCGGTCGCTTCGCTTCCCTCGGGATGACACACTCGGTGTCGTAGGGGAGGGGCTTGCCCCTCCCGCCCGGTCGTGCTCTCTAGGAATCCGCCTTGATATCCAGGCGTACGCAACACATCCCGGGCGCCGAGTCGAGCACGGGTTTGACACTCGGAAGCTGAAGCCCGGCGACAACCCCCTCGATCAGCGCGAGGTTCATCCCGCACACCGTCTCCGCGTGATCGCGCGCGAGCGACTGGAACGGGCAGTTGCGCAGCCGGATCTCTCCGGCCGCGCGGTCGGCCTGCGGCTCGAACCCGTTCTCCTCGAGCGCCGCGACCATCCCGGCGAGGAGCTTCTTTCGCCCCGGCTTCGCTCCCGCGCACGCCCGCGCCTGCGCCCCGATTCCTTCCCCGATTCCCCGCGCCGCCCTCGACAGCGCCTTCCGTGTCTTCGGCGAATCGCTCGCTTCGACGGCGGTGACGAGGACCCGCGCCGCCAGGTCGTAGCTTCTCGGCGGGACGCTGACCTCGATCTCCCGTCCCGACCTCCGGTACACCTTGGCCGGCCTTCCCGCCCCCGGCCCCGCGCGTCCCGAGAGCCGCTTGAACGACGCCTCCAGTAGCCCCTCCTCGACCAGCCGGTCCAGGTGAAACCCCGCCAGCCCGCGTGAGATCTTCGCCGCCCGAGCGGCCTCGTGCCGGCTGACCTCCTCCCTTCGCCCCGCGACGTAGAGGTAGAGGGCCCTCCGGACGGGCTCCGCAAGACGGGCGAGCCCGGCGATCCGACTCTCAACGCGACGTTCCACGATCCTCCATTCTAAAACACATTAAGACTTTTTTAGTTCGCACCGCATCGCTTGCCGTCTCTATAATAGTCTATATTGTGTTTAGAATGAAACCGCAAAGGAGACCTTCATGCCCTCCAATCTCGCTGTCCTGACGCCCTCCCGGCGCTCGGAAGCCCCGTCGCGGAGCGCTTCCTCTCTCTCGACCACCACGGACGCCTTCCGGGCCTTCCTGGAATCCCTGGGCCTCGACCTGTCCGACCCCAACCTCGCCGGGACGGACCGGCGGGTCGCCCGGGCCTACCGGGAGATGCTCCGGGGCCTCCGCTCCGCGCCGCCGCGGCTCTCGACCTTCCCCAATACCAACCGATATTCCGACCTGGTCGCGGTGGGCGACATCCCCTTTTATTCGATCTGCGCCCACCACTTCCTTCCGTTCTTCGGGACGGCCCGGATCGCGTACGTCCCCAAGGACCGCCTCGTCGGCCTCTCGAAGCTGACCCGCGCCGTAGACCACTTCGCGCGCCGGCCCCAGCTCCAGGAGGACTTGACCGAGCAGGTCGCTTCGCTTCTGGAGGAGAAGCTCGCTCCGGCCGGGCTCATCGTCTCGATCGAGGCGAGGCACCTCTGCATGGAGATGCGCGGCGTCTCCCGCTCCGGCCTCCTCACGCGGACGACCGCCGTGCGCGGCGCGCTCGCAGACCAGAGGCTCCAGAAGCGCTTCTTCGATGGGGGAGGCCGGTCATGACGCACTACCCGTACCTGATCGTCGGCGGCGGGATGACCGCGGACGCGGCCGCCCGGGGCATTCGCGAGCTCGACGCGAAGAGCCCCATCGGCCTGATCGGAGCGGAGCCGGACGCTCCCTACGCGCGTCCCCCGCTCACCAAGGGCCTCTGGAAGGGCGCTCCTTTCGAGGGTGTCTGGCGCAACACGAGGGAGGCCGGGATCGATCTCCACCTGGGCCGCCGGGCGATGGCGCTCGATCCCCGGGCGAGGCGAGTGACCGACGACCGCGGATCCGACTACACCTTCGACAAGCTCCTCCTGGCCACCGGTGTCTCCCCGCGCCGGCTGCCGCTGCCGGGCGATTCTCCGATCGTCTACTTCCGGACGCTCGAGGATTACCGCCGTCTGCGCGCACTAGCGAACCCCGGCGCGACCTTCGCCGTCATCGGCGGCGGCTTCATCGGCTCGGAGATCGCGGCGTCGCTGGCTGTCCAGCGGTGCAAGGTCATCCTGCTCTTTCCGGAAGACGGGATCGGCGCCCGCCTGTTTCCCCACGACCTCGCATGGTCTCTGGTGGATTACTACCGGGAGAAGGGGGTCGAGGTGCATCCGGGGCAGCATGTGATCGACGTCGAGCGCAGCGGCTCGCGTATCGCGGTGAAGACGGAGAGCGGCTCTTCCTTCTCCGTGGACGGTGTCGTCGCCGGCGTCGGGACGGTCCCGAACACGGAGCTCGCCGCCGCGGCCGGGATCGCGGTCGAGAACGGCATCCCCGTGGACGAGCGCCTGCGCACCAGCGACCCGGCCGTCTTCGCCGCGGGCGACGTCGCCTCGTTCATCCCGCCGTCGCTGGGCAAGCGGATCCGGGTCGAGCACGAGGACAACGCGGTCACGATGGGAAAGGCCGCCGGCCGGTCCATGGCCGGCGACGAATCGCCCTACCGCCACCTGCCGCTCTTCTACTCGGATCTCTTCGACCTGGGCTACGAGGCCGTCGGCGAGCTCGATCCGCGAGGAGAGACGGTCTCCGACTGGAAGGAGAAGTTCCGCGAAGGAGTGGTCTATTACCTCTCCGCCGGCCGGGTGCGCGGGGTTCTCCTGTGGAACACCTGGAACCAGGTGGACAACGCCAGGGCGCTGATCGCCGAGCCCGGTCCCTTCACGGCGGCGAGCCTCCAGGGCCGGCTTCCAAAAGAATAGGGGAGGGCTCCGCGCCCTCCCCCGAGTGACTGTTCCGTCTCCAGGCTACTGCTTGTCGTAGACCGCGACGGTGGTTTGCGGCTTGCCGCCGGCGTCGTTGATGGTCGAGGTGACCGTACGGCTCTTGCCGTCGGCGGCGACGACGACCTTGCCGGTTCCGATGGACTTGCCGTCCTTCTTCGCGCCGAACTCGAGCGTGTGGTCGTCCACCTTCTTGTACCAGCGCGAATCGTGGCTCGCCTCCCCGGTGACCGGGTAGTCCTTGCCATCGTACTTTCCGGTCCACTCGCCGTGAGTGGCCTTCCCGTCGCCCGTCACCGAGTCCACCGTGATCTTCACGCTGTCCCCCGCGGCGGCGTAGACGACCGTGTTGTTCTTCGTCGCGCCCGCAGGGATCTTCGACTTGGTCTCGTTCAACTTCCAGGTTCCCAGGTTGGCATCCGCCGCCAGAGACAGAGCGACACCCGTGAGAAAGACAGCCAGGGACGCCAGGACAGTTCTCGCCTTCATTTCTCCTCCTCTTTCAGTTTTTCCGAGCCGGGGTTTGGTGGGCGCATACTACCCCAGCCGGCGGCCCCGATGCGCAAGATCCCATGAGCCCTCTCGACGCGTGGGTCTCGATCCCGCGAAAACTGCGGCGCGCCGTCTCGGGTCTCCCGGCGCGGCAGCTCGCCCTTCGGGGCGGCTCCGAGGGCTGGACCGTCCGGCAGTACGCGCACCACTTAGTCGAGGCGAATCTCGTGGCGTCCACGATCATCGTGGCCGCGGTCGGCAAGCCGGGATGCCGCTTCGACTGGTCGTGGCTCTATCCCGACGAGGGCTGGATGAAGCGGATGGGCTACGACGCCGCTCCCCTCGAACCGGCGCTGGGCCTCTTCGAAGCCCTCTGCGGGCATGTCGCCCGCGTCGTGCGAAACGCGCCGGGCGCCATGTCACGCCGCGTTCGGCTTCAGGGGACCGCGGCCCGCCCGCTCCGGCGGACCGTCCGCCAGATCCTCGAGGAGGAGTGCGAGCACGCCCGCCACCACCTCCGGGACATTTCGAAGGTCCTCAGAACCGCGCGATCTGGTCCACGCCGTTGAGGGTGATCCAGAAGTGGACGCCGTCGCTGCAGGCTCCGCGAGGCGACGTGGCGGTCCCCGTCGGGAACGACCCGAGAGGGCTCAGATCCGCGGCCTTCCAGAGCGAGACCGAATTTCCTCCCTCGTTCGTCACGAGCACGCGCTCGCCATCGAATGCGATCTCCTCGGGAAAGTTCAGTCCGTTTCCCGTCAAGGTGTCCAGGACCACGGCCGAGGAAGCCCGAACGACGGTGATCGAATTGGAAGCGGAGTTGGGGACCCAGATGTTGGCTCCGTCGAACCCGGGACTTCCGGGAGTGGTGCCGACCGTAACGATCCCCTTGATGCTGCCGGCGGGGTCGATCTGGAACAGCTTGTCGGCGCTGTCGTCGGTCACCCAGACGCTCGCGCCGTCGTAGATCGCGGCGAAGGGCGTCGTGAACCCGGCGGTCACCGTGGAGACCGGCCAGGGGAGCGTCGGGCCGGGGGTCACGATCGAAACGGATCCCGAGACGCTGGCGTTGGCCGTGTAGATCAACTCGCCGTCGAACGCGATCCCGCGGGGCCCATTAGGGAGATTACTGACGACGGTCGAGACCACGCCCGGGGTCCCGGTCGGATCGATTTGGTAGATCTTGCCGGGAGTCGTCTCTCCGAGGACGAGAACTCGCCCCATCATGATCAGGGGCCGCCGCGCGGACTGGGCCGCCGTCCAGGTCTGCAGAAGGGCGCCGTCGCTGGCGCGCACCCGCGAGACCGACGCATCGAAATGGTTGGCGACCCAGATGTCCACGCCATCACTCTCCAGGTGGTCCGGCCCGCTTCCAACGCTCGTCAGCCCGAGAACTCCGGCGTTCTTCGGGATCCACAGCGTCCGGAGCGACGTCCGGCGGCCTCCGCGTCGAATCGCGTCCACGGTCCGCGAGAGGAAAGCGGACATCTGGAGACGGCTGACGCTGCTCGCCGGGTCATAGGTCGTCGGCGTCGTGCCGGTGGTGATCCCGAGATAGAAGATCTCGAGCACGAACGGGCAGAACGTCGGGTCGGTGACGTCGGTGAAGGGACCGCAGACCGCCAGGAGCTGGCCGGCGGCGCCGCCGATCAGGACCGCGACAGTTGCGGCGAAAATGAGCAGAACGGGGCTGCGAGAGCGGACCGGTTCCATAAAACCTCCTTCCGGTACGCCGCGAGGACCGCGGCGGAAGGAAGCATACGGCCGCCCAGCAAGCCCTGACCCTTGACCGCGGCGAAGGTCCCTTCGGCCCTCCGCCGCGGCGGAGACGCCTCTACTGCCCCTTCTCCTTCTTGGGTCCCTTGCCCTGGCCCTGCGGCTGAGGGTGTTGCTGCGGCGGTTGCGCGGCCGCCGGGGGCGGTTGCGCCGGATGCGGCTGCTCGACTCGCTGCGGCGGAGGCGCCTGGGCTCGCGCCGGGTGAGGCTGCTCGGCCGGCCTGTTCATCGCCGCCCGGTGTTCCTCGTGGACCCTGGGCTGCGGAGCGGGAGCGGGCTCGTGCCTCTTCTCGACGGACTTCGCCGGAGGCGGTCCGCTCGCAGGCTTCTCCTGTCGGTGGGCCGTTTCCTGGCGGGGAGCCGGCTTCGCGGCGTGGCGCTCGGGAGGCGGAGCCGCCGGAGTGTGGTGTTCCGTCCGGGAGACGTGCGCGGTCTCCTTGTCCTTGTGGACCGGCGCGCTGGCGGCCGCCCTCTGGGAGGCACCCTTCGTGGACTTCGTCTCGTGGCGAGCGGCCGTCGAAGGCGCCGTTCGCGCCGTCTTCGCCGCGCTTGATTCCTTGATCGCTGCCGCGCGCTCATGCGCGGGCGCGGTGATCGCGATTCTTCCCGCGCGCGCCGTCGTGACCGTCGTGGGCCGGACCCCCTTCAGCGAGGTGACATTCACCTGGTGCAGTGTCCTGCCCGTCGCGTGTTCCACGAGCGTGGCCGGCGGGCCGTTCGCCCGGACCAACCCGCTCGAGACCGAGAAGCTGGTCGCCCGCTGAGCGTGCGCGAGAAACGTCGAGTTCTGGGCCGAAGCGACGCGGACCGTCGAGATGTTGGTCCCCGCGAACTGCGCGACCGGAGCGAAAACGTAACCGCTCGCGGCCACGGTCACGGCCGCTCCAGAGTACCCTCCGGTGGCGATCACGAACGACGGGGGCAGAGGAGCCCATCCGACGTAGCTGTCCGTCCACGCCCACGTGACCCACGCCGGACCCCAGACGTATCCGGGCACCCAGGACCAGCCGTACGGGTCTACCCAGACCCACGTCCCGTAGTGGAACGGGTCGCTGAACGGGTCATAGGAAACCCAGGTCCATCCGCAATCCGAGTACACCCACTCGCCGTCCACGTACGGCGCCCATCCCCGGTGAACGACCGTCGGGTACCAGATTTCTCCGTACGCCGGCGTGGAGACCCAACGTCCGTACGGCGCGAGCTCGTCGTGGAAGAACGAGATGCTGACACTCCACGCGCCTTCGGCGGGGCGCGGCACCGCTGACAACAGGGCCGCGAAGAGGACCGCGGCCGCGATTTTGATCTTCATGGCATACCTCCATCGCCTCACATCCCTCAAGAGAGCAACACGGGTGCCACTTCACAACTCGCTGGAAACGGGAGACTTGGAGTAACCTGACCCCCGGTGAGCGTCCTGGAAACTGAGCGGCTTCTCTTCCGAGACCATCTTCCCGAGGATTTCGAGGCCTACTGCGCGATCGAGACGGACCCGATCGCCCGCCGCTTCGTGGGAGGCCAGCCCCGAACGCGCGAGGCGGCGCGGCGCAGGTTCCGCACGCACCTCTCACGGCGCGACGGCCGACTGCGCCTCTGGGCCGCCGTTCTCAAGGAGAGCGATCGCTACATCGGCTACTGCGGCGTCTATCCGCATTTCGGAAAGGCCGGCGCGATCCCCGGCGAAGGGACCCTGGGATTCACGCTCGCCCGCGACTATTGGAACCGCGGCCTGGCGACGGAAGCCGCCCGCGCCTTCCTGGATTTCGGATTCCGCGAGCTGCGCCTTCGCCGCATCGTGGCCAGCGTCCAGGCGGGAAACATGGCCTCCGCCCACATCCTCGAAAAGCTCGGCTTCCGCCTCTGGCTCCTCGAACGCGTCAACGGCCGCTGCTTCTACCACCTCGAGCGCCGCGCGGCCGCGAACCAGGACAACGGCGCGCTTCGCGCGCCCGGTGGTGCCGTAGGGGAGGGGCTTGCTCCTCCCGCCCGGTCGTGATCTGCATCAGTCAGCCATGGCAGATCTCTTGTCCGCGCCACTAGACGTCCTCGCGAACCTCGGGTTGCTCCTCGTCCAGGACAAAACCCTCCCCAACGTTGTCACGATCGTGACCGGGGATCGCGTGGCGGGCTCCTGGTGGTCCCATCCAAAGGGCCGCCTCGTCTTTGCCGTCGTCTCCCGCCTCGAGGATCACCCCGACGTCGTTTTCACGAAGCTCGTCAACGGCAAGGTCACGCTCGTGCATCGCCGGCTCTGGCCGGCCCTCGCGGCGGTCGGTTCCGCGCGGGAACCCTGGCAGCTAGACGGCCTGTCGGCCGCGGCCAGGCGGTTGCTTGGAAAAGTCGACCGCTCCGGTGAGGTTCGCGTCGCCGGAGCGCCCGTCAAGGAACTCGAGAGGAAGCTCCTCGTCCACTCCGAGCAGGTCCATACCGAGTCGGGCCGGCACGAGACCCGGATCGAGCCCTGGTCGGCATGGGCGCGGCGCGTCGGAATCGAGCCGTTGCGCTCCGCCGCCGGGCGTCAGCTCCTGGAGAAAGCTTCCGCGGCCATCGGCGCGCCGTCCACGGCGCTTCCGTGGAGAGCCATCCGCGCGAAGGTCACTCCTCCCGCAGCGCTCTGACCGGGTCCACGCGCATCGCGCGGCGCGCCGGCAGCCACGAGGCGAGCAGGCCCGCCGCGGCGAGCGTGAGCGCGGCCGCGACCCAGGTCGGCGCGTCGAGGCGGCCGACGTCGAAGAGAAGACTCGCCAGGAATCGTGTCAGGAGAGCCGCTCCCACCGCGCCCACGGCGAGCCCCGCTCCCGTCAGCGCGAGCCCTTCGCCCAGGATGAGCCGGATCACGTCGCCGCGTCCGGCCCCGAGCGCCATCCGGATGCCGACCTCCCGCTTGCGCCGCCCGACACTGTAGGAGATGACGCCGTAGATCCCGATGACGGAGAGCGCCAGCGCGAGCCCGCTGAACAGTCCCAGCAGCGTCGTTCGAAACCGCGGCTGGGCCACCGACTCCGACACGATCCGCGTCATCGGCTGAACGCCTTCGATCGGCATCGCCGGGTCGAGCGCGGAGACCTCGTTTCGGAGCGTCGCCGCGAGCCGCATCGGATCGCCCGTGCTCCGGATGACGACGTAGGCCGCCCAGAAGGGCTCCTGGACGAACGGCACGTACATCTCCGGCCGCGAGACGACCCCGAGCCCGTCGCGCCTGACGTCGGCCACCACGCCCACGATCTCCCGCGAGACGGGCTCCTTGAATCCAAAGACGAGCCTCCTGCCGACCGGGTCCTCGCCGGGGAAGTGCCGCTTCGCGAACGTCTG
>Ga0126379_10003177_pt1 | contig 10585 bp, 10 predicted proteins | sample PanSoiMetPlot_24_FD_92640 | JGI IMG/M metagenome (GOLD analysis project Ga0126379, IMG submission 92640) | Tropical forest soil microbial communities from Panama - MetaG Plot_24 | ecosystem: Environmental > Terrestrial > Soil > Tropical forest > Bulk soil | place: Panama | collected 2016-02-17 | reverse complement strand
TTGGAGCATCTGCTTCTTGGCGCTTTCCAGAGCGTTCACGAGCGCCCGGATGGTCGGGTTGCCGGGGTCGAGCTCGAGGGCGCGGCGCGCCTCTTGGGCGCCGCGCCCGACATCGTGAACGCACAATAGCGACACGGCCAGGTTGTGGCGATTGATCGCGTCGTGGGGAAGCAGCGTGACAGCCTGCTCGAAGGAGTCCACCGCGGCCTGGAATTGGTCCGTCTTCATATATTCCACGCCAAGCAGACTGTGGACGTAGGCGGCGGACTCGGGGTACTTAGAAAGGACCTCGAGCAACTGTTTGATGGCTGCTGCATGGTCGCCTGTGTCGATCGTGTCCATAGCCTTGCGGAGCAAGCTGCGGACTTTTTCGCCAATCGGGTGGCGAAGAAGGTCTGCGGAGACGGCGCCCGAAGAGTGGCTATTTTGCGCTGCGAGCGGCCAAACAGCCAGGAGCAGCGCTACGAAAGCTCCCAAGGATTTTGCCGGTTTCATGCGTCGCCTTAATCCGATCTGTAGTTACAATTCAGTGTCTATTACATTACATATCAGTTACACGCAGTACAAGTAGTCTTCCGCTGGACCAGTCTTAGTACGGAGTTGCCGCCTGGTTGCAGTCGCGGGCCGGCCGGTTATCGAGGGCTTTCGCCCTGATTCCGCGCTGCACGGCGGCAGGTCTGCATGGTCGATACCCTAGCGAACAACGATGTTTCAGGATGCTTACAATTTGGACGTTCTCTGAGCACTCGGTGTCAGCAGCCGCAGCACCTCGGTATGAAGCGCCAGATTAGCCGAGGCGACAAGATTGGGTTGCCACACAACATCCTGGGCGCCGTCCAGAGAGCTGAGCGCTCCACCGGCTTCCCGAACACAAGGCACGATGGCAGCGATATCCCAAGGATTCATTCGCGGGTCGAAGGCGACGTCGATACGCCCCTGGCACAGCAGAGCGTAGTTGACGCAATCTCCGGACCAGCGAAAGCGGCGGGCTCGCTTGTAAAGGCGAGAGAGACAGACTGATGGCGACGACTCCCGTGGGTCCAGATCCGTGTGCTCGATGCTGGTCGAGATCACAAACGCTTCGGACGGATCGGTGACGGCCGAAGCGTGAATTCGTTGCGGTGCGCCTTGACTGCGCCGGAGCCAGCATCCTTCGCCGGCCGCGGCGTACACGGTCTCGCCCAGCGCGTGCAGGCCGATCACTCCCGCGCGAGGCGCGCCGTTTTTCAGGTACGCGATCAATGTGCCGAACAGCGGCAGGCCGATCGCAAACGACGCCGTTCCGTCGACGGGATCGAGCAGCCACAAGTGCTCCGCTTGGCGCGCCTTATCGCCGCCAAACTCTTCGCCCAGAATCGCGTGATCCGGATACCGCTCTGCGATACGCTGCCGGAGCAATCGCTCCGCTCCTTTATCGGCTTCTGTCACTTCCGATCCGTCGGACTTGTGATCCACGGTGACGTTCCTCCAAAGCGGGAGGATGAATTTTCCAGCCTCTTCGGACAACGCCAGCGCAAACTCCAGGATTTCGAGATCGGAAGGGGAAGCCATGGCAGCTATAAGCTATCAGCCATCAGCTATCAGCTTAATCCCTGCCCCACTCTCCTACCGATCCAAGCCGTAGATGTCGTCGAAAAACCGCACTTCGCCGTTATCGAGCGCCATGGCGGTAACGTACACCGTGACCAACTGAACGGAGTGGTGGAGCTTGACTGCAACTGGGTCCGGCCCTTGCATTGCCTCATCGATGCGGTCGCGGGACCAACCAGCTTCGTCGCGCAGAGCCCATTCCGCCAGGTCCTCGGCCTGCTCTACGCGGATGCAGCCATGGCTGAAGTCGCGGCGTGGCTTGGCAAACAGCCACGGAGCGGAAGTGGCATGCATATAGATTCCGTATTCATTCGGGAATTCGAACTTGGCCAACCCCAGGGTGTTCTTGGGGCCCGGGGTCTGCCGGAGCCGAAGCTGGCCGGAACGCAATTGGTCGATTTCGTCTTCCGAGATTGGGCCGTCTACAACTTTCCCACGCAGATTCACCATCTCGAGATGGTTGGCCGGCAAGAACGTGCGATCCTTCTCGATGTCCGACATCAGTTCATCGCGAGTAATTTTAGACGGCACGTTCCAGTACGGATAAAAGATGATGGTCTCCAGCCGCGAACGTAAGAGCGGCGTTTTGCGCTCCGGCGCTTCCCCAACGATGATTTTCATCTCCAGATCCACGTGGTATGCGCGGATGGCTCGCAATCGAAACTCAGGCACATTCAGGACGATGGCAGGGCGGGTGGGATCGTAAGGCCGGCGTCGCCATCGCTCCAAAGCGATCTCCAATTGATGAACGCGAAATGAGAGCGGCGTGTTTAGTTGTTGGAGCGTCGCCTGGTCGATTCGGCCGTCCGGCTCGAGTCCATGGCGGGACTGAAATCGCTTTACGGCAGCAACGACGTCGCCTTCATAAACGTCTTCGTCAGCCAGCTCCGCATCGGCCGGAAGATCGCCCAGCCGCTGCAGCAAGCGGGCCAAGCGCGGGACGCCTTCGTAGGTATCGCCGGGCTCCACAGGTTGTTCGGTTTCCGGCAGCTTCGGACCGTTATAGGCGGCAGCTAAACGGCGATACTGTTGGAGCGCGCGTAGCGTGCGGTCATATTCGTCCATTCTCGGACTCATGCAGGGCACACTACAGCCCGGCGTGGCTTGGGATTGTGGCGCTCGCTGGCGCTTCGGTCCGGCGCTGGGCGCGGTGCGCTGGCCCGGTGAAGACTCTTCTCGCGCTTGCTGGGAAACCGCGCAAACGCACGCTAAGGCGACTATTCCGAGCGCCCACCGTCCAGGGTGCTTAGATCCCACATCAACGTGGATGCGCGCCGGGCGCTAACGCGGCAGACTTTCTACCTAGCCCAAGTTCATCAGGAAAATCAATAGTAGGACGGCCGCGCGGCGCCGCCTAGCAGAGAAGTATCCGCCCTGCCGTTCGTGTGCATTCCCTCTCCTCCGCCCCATGAGAACAAGAGATACACCATCGGAAAGCCGCCCGCGCGAAGCGTCAAACCCGCCGAGTAGCTGTGCCGCAGGTCGGAGAAATCGACATCCCCTCGGGTCAGCGCCACTTTTCCCGCATCAACCATTGCCGTTACGCCGATTGGCCACCGGTTGTACACAGAGTGCTCAAGGGCGGCGTGAAACAGAATCGTGTTGGGCGCCCGGAACCGGTAATCTTGAAAGCTGGACAAGGATAGGTCACCGTTAATGTCGCCGCCACCGAGGGTTGGCTGGAAATAGAACGGGATCTGATTAGCGGTAGCCCCAAATGATTCGTTGATGGTCAGGCGAAGATTGACGCTGCCTTCCAGAGCCCGCGTCGAACCAGGAGGCGGCGCAACCATAAGGGGCGGGCACTGGCGATTGGATTTATTTTTGTCCGTGGGATTCGCCGAACAATCGTCTGGGCCGTTGCCATCTCTCGCAAAAAACGATCGCGTGGCCCGATACATCAGAAATGTGTGTTGGAAGTCTAGATTCAATCTCTGAAAAGAAGGCGACGCGCCGCCTGAACCCACGAATTCCTTAAGGCCGGCGGAGTAGTTCAGATCGACATAACCGCGCGCGAGCGACGGTCTGATTCGGATACCCTGCCCGAACTGGGCATAGGGAGGCTGGTCCAACAGGCCCGGCGCAGTGATGGGGTTGTAGATCTGCTCAATGGATGGACTTCCCTGGCCAGAAGCGGGTCGTATATCTACAAACCGGCCGTTGGCTTCCCCATACAGCGATAAATGGAGAGGCGTTCCGACGGGCCAAAGGACGTTTCCTCCTGTAATGATCTCACGCTGGCCGAAATAAGTGCGTGCTGCCTCCGCGGTATTTGGTCCCAGTCCGAAATAGGCCAATTTATTGACCGATATGTTCTCACTGTAGAGCCGGAAAACAGGCTGTTCCTCGACGTGTACGCCGCGTCCTCCGGTCGCCGCATTGCCCACCTCGATTGTGGGACGGCGAATCCACAAGAAATTCAGGTAGGCGCCGGCGCGCCAGCTCCCGTTAGGCGTCGCGACCGCGTCGGTATTTAGACTGTTGCGCCAGTTGCTCGTCGTCCAGTGCCAGACAAAGGCGCCGCCCGCGCCGAATCCGTTCTGGGGCGCGAGGCTGCCGATGGCGATATGTAATGGATGCTCGGTGAATAGTGCATCGGCGCAGCTCGCGATTCCCGCGAAGCTGAAGCCCGGGCAACTCACGCCCAGCCGCTCCCATTCGGTTCGCCGCTCCGGCGCAACGGGCTGCTGCGCAGACGCGACTACCGCGAGCGAAATACAAGTCAAGAATATCGTCCGTTGCACGTGCCCTCCAGTTTTCAGTGCGCTAGCCACGAGTGTGCGCGTCAATGCGCCTTCGCAACTCGGGGATGAAAAATCGCCGTGACTTTCCGAACGTACTCCGCGGCGTCCGCCTCTGTCCGAACATCTTCGAGCTTTGCGCCTGTTCGCTGTTCCGGCGGGAGCTTTTTTTCCGCCTCCAAGAAATGTTTCACCTGATGGAGCAGCAGGGTATTTTTCACAAGTGGACGATTCGGATTGTATGAGCTCGGCTTGGGCCGCGGAATTTTAACTACGTTTGTTCGATCTGGCAAAGCATTCTCCTAGCTCTCATTGAAAAATGGCAGGTCCTCGGGCGGCCGCGCTTCATCGCCGAGCAAATCCAGAAACGTAGATGCGGCTTTTTCACGCGGCGAACGATTGGCGTAATCTCCAATAAAGAATTTCGTTACAGTCGCGGGAATGGAGGCATGTTCAAAAACACGCCCATGTACCCGATCTTCAGGGCCCGTCACCACGGTTCCCTTTGCGATCCATGGCGACACCAGAATGGCGGGAACGCGAACGCCAAGACGGTCAAACGCAAAAGGGTGACCCGTTCCCGTGGCGTCCGCGGAAGCAATGAACGGCTTTCCATCCGGGCCAAGGTCCGGGGTGCAGGAAGGCGGCGGCACATGGTCATAGATGCCGCCATGCTCGTCATAAACGATCAATAGCGCGGTATTGTCGCGGAGATTAGGATTCTCGATAATCCTGTTGTAGACGGAGGCAATGAAAATCTCGCCCGACTGTACATCGTGATCCGGATGCTGATCGGACGCCATCAATTCGCCTCCGTCCGGACCCGCGTGGTCGGTATAGTTCGGCTCGATGAAGCTGTAATCGGGCAACTCGGCGCGATCGATATCGTTCAGGAGCTGCTCGTATGTGCCGAATATTTGAGGTTGATTGCTTAGCAAATTGACCACTTCCATGGTGGAGCTGGCGATATCGAAATAGTAGAGCTTGGCCGTGCGCCCCGCGGCAAGCATGCGATCGTAAATACTGATGTAAGGCGGCTTTACCACGAATGGATCCATGCCCACGCTGCCGAACGAAGTTCCGTAGTGCGCGAAAGCACGGTTGCAGATGGTTGGGCCGGGAATCGAAGAGAACCATCCGTTGAAGACGGCGAAGCTGCGGGCCAGATTCGTGAGGACGGGCAGTTGATCGGGCGTGAAGTAATACATGATTTTACGGGAATGCTCGATGTCGCCCTTTTGGTCGAAATAACTTTGCACGAAACCTTGCATCGAAGGAATGCCCGGCGGACCCTGCGTTCCGAAAAACAACTGCTTATTGACCGCGGGGAAATGATGGTCGGGATCGGGATCGAGCTGACCCTGAAAATCCGCTTTCGGAAGGACCTTGGCCGGTTCATTCGTCGTATCGAGGTTCGTTTCCGTTCCCGTCAGTCCGTTGATCCGCGGATCCATCTTTTTGAGGGCCCCGAGCATATGGTCGAAGGAGCGATTCTCCATCATGATTACAACGATGTGTTTGAGGTTATCTAGACCCTTAGGCATAAGATCTTTGTCAGATTGTCGTGGCGGTTTCCGAAATTCCGCTAAAGCCCCTATTCAGGATCTCTTTATCGTATGCGATGGCGGCGTCCTTAGCAACAATTTTCTTCGCGAACTCTTCGCAGCGCTCTCTAGCGCCGGAAGGAGCAGCCTCTTCTTCTTCTTCATTCTTCTTAGCGATCAGCGCCATTAAATCACGCCAGCGACTCCAGGATTTTTTGTGCAAACTGTTTGGCGCCCAAGACATTGGGATGTCCGGCGGAGGCGCGATAGCACTCTTCCCGCTCCACAATTTGAAGTTCGTCGAACGCCGCGTTGCACGACGCGCGCCGGGCGTTCGCCACCTCGTCTTCCGGGCTGAGATCCAAATCGTCCTTAAGACCCCACAGTAGAGTTTGCGGCGCGAAGACCGAATTGGCATCCGTGAATCCCGGGTCGACGTAGGCAATTCGGGCGTCGCCCGCCTCGGCCACCGCTTGCTCGATGCTAGCCGTCGATTCCGAAAAGAATTTCTCGCAGCGATCGATCACCGCCCGCACGAGCACGTTTTTGTCGATGAAATCGGGCGCCATGATCCCGTGACACCCGAGCAGATCGATCACCGAGGGGAAATGGCTTTGCGCGCTGACGATCGGATAATAGCCGGTTACGCGAATCTTGCAATCGGGCTTGCTGAAGCGGGTGACTGTCTTGCGCAAAAGCACCAACATGGACGCATGGCAGAAGTTTCGAGTCTTCGCGATCAAAATAGGAAAGGGCACAAAAGGATTGAGGATCGTCCGGACATCAACGTCGTTTATGCCGCCGTCGAGCAACACCAGGTCCACGGTTTCCGGCGAGTCGTTGAAATTGTCGCACTGCTGAATGATGGTGGGCTGCGGCATTGGCACTTCGCCATCAGCCGGCGAGCCTTCCACCGGATTCACGCCGATTACGGCGCCGGAGTGCGCCAGGTGCCAAAGGGTGATTCCGGGGTTGGCGTCTGCGAGCGCGTCGCGAACCAGGACGTCGAATTTGTCGGCCTCCGATAGTCCTTGTCCCCAGACAATCGAGTCCCCCAGACTCACGATCCTCAAGGGCATGGATTTCGCCGTCCATTCTACATGAAGAAGACGGCAAATTTGTGATGTTTGTTAGACTGCCAGAGTGCGGCGATTGGGCGCGCTGGCGAGTTGCGCATGGTTTGCTCTTGCTTGGGGAGTGGGCATGGACCGGGCGCAAAGTCCCGCCAACGTGCTAGTGGTTGTGAACGACAACTCGCCTATTTCGCGCAGGATTGCTGAGTACTACGAGCGCCGACGCGCGATTCCCTCAAGCAATGTCTGTCATATCCGCGCCTCCACGCACGAGGATATCGATCGCGTAGCCTATGACCGCGAAATCGCCGCACCCGTTGGGGCTTTCCTGAAAGAGACCCGCTTGGTGCAAAGCATCTTTTATATCGTCACCACGTCCGGGGTTCCGCTTCGCATCGAGGGGACGAGCGGGCTCGGAGGGGACGCAGCCTCTGTAGATAGCGAGCTGGCGGCGCTATATTTCGATCTCGCGCGAGGCAAGCCGCACCCGGTGGATGGGTCGCTCGAAAACCCCTTTAACGGCAAGAATCAGTCCGTGTTCCGCCATCCTGAATTCCCAATGTACCCGGTGACGCGGCTTACCGCCTACGATGAGCAGGGCGTCAAGCAAATCGTGGATTTGTCCTTGCGCGCGGTGAATCGAGGTAGGTTCATCATCGATTTGAGCTCGCCAGACGACCATGCCGGAAATAATTGGCTGCGAACAGCCGCGGTCCTTTTGCCCAAGGACCGCGTGATTGTCGACGATTCGCCCCAGGTTCTTTATGATCAGACCGACGTAATCGGTTACGCGAGTTGGGGCTCGAATGACCAGCATCGCCACCGGCGGTTCGTGGGCTTTCACTGGCTCCCCGGAGCAATCATGACCGAGTATGTCTCCACCAATGGCCGGACGTTTGAGCGTCCGCCCGAGGACTGGAACATCAGCAACTGGCAGTCCCGCGAATTGTGGTTCCACGGCAGCCCGCAAACGTTGACCGCGGATTATATTTTGGAAGGCGTTACCGGCGCTTCGGGCCACGGATATGAGCCGTACTTGGCGATGACGCCGCGCGCGGATCTGTTGCTGCCGGCGTATTATCGAGGTCGGAATCTGGCGGAGAGCTACTATCTGGCAATCCCGCGTCTGAGCTGGCAGAACATCGTAGTGGGTGATCCGCTGTGTTCGCTGGGCAAGCCGAGACCTTACACCTTCTTCTCTCGCAAAGGCGCAAAGCACGCAAAGTCTTCCTTTGCGATTTTGGCGCGCTCTGCATGATTTCACAACCTTCTCCTTCATGACTCGACGCACTCAAGTGGGCATAGCCGGCGCGGGACCGGCTGGGCTGATTCTCTCCCATCTTCTTCATCTTGAAGGGATCGAATCGATCGTGCTCGAAACGCATACCCGCCCCTACATTGAGGAGCGAGTTCGCGCCGGGGTATTGGAGCAAGGCACGGTCGAACTGATGGTGAACTCTGGCGTGGGAGAGCGGCTGAAGCGCGAGGGCCTACTACATCGCGGCATTGGACTGCGCTTTGCCGGGCGCAGCTTTCGCATCGACTTTCAAGACCTGATCGACCGCACTATTACGGTCTACGCCCAGCAAGAAGTGATTAAAGACTTGCTCGCAGCGCGGATCGCCGCGGGCGGCGAGATCTTGTTCGAAGCCGAAGTGCTCAGCATGGGCGACTTGGAGAGCGAACGCCCCCGAATCCTTTACCGGCAGGGGGGCGAGGAGCACGAACTGGTCTGCGATTTCATCGCCGGATGCGATGGCTTCCACGGCATCTCGCGCGCCGCGGCTCCAGAGGGCGCGCTCACTGTCTTTGAGCGCGTCTATCCATTCGCGTGGCTCGGGATTCTCGCCGCCGCTCCACCATCGTCGGAAGAAGTCACCTATTGCCACACGGATCGCGGCTTCGCGCTCTCCAGCATGCGCTCGCCCGAGCTTTCCCGCCTTTACCTGCAATGCGACCCTCAGGAGGACATCCGCAACTGGCCTGACGCGCGTATTTGGGAGGAGCTGCACACGCGTCTCGCGGCAGTGGGGGCACAGGAACTGACCGAGGGCCCCGTGCTGCAAAAGGGCATCACCGGCATGCGCAGTTTCATGATCGAGCCGATGCAGTACAAGCGCCTATTCCTGGCCGGCGATGCCGCTCACATCGTGCCGCCGACCGGAGCGAAGGGATTGAATCTCGCCGCCGTCGACGTACGCGTACTCGCTCGGGCGTTGGGTGAGTTTTATGGCCGCGGCAGCCGCGATCTGCTGGACCGGTATTCCGCCATCTGTCTGCGTCACGCCTGGAAGGTGCAGCGCTTTTCGTGGTGGATGACCTCGATGCTCCACTTGTTCCCCGGCGACAGCGCCTTTGACCGCCGAAGACAGCTCGCGGAGTTGGATTACTTGACTGGCTCGCGCGCCGCGCAGCAATCGCTGGCGGAGAATTACGTGGGACTCGATGTTAGCCTTAACATGTGACTCGGCCATTCTTGGTGGTGCTGGCGCTCGCCACCGTAAGTGGAGTGTACGCGTTCCAAAGACCCTTTCGCGAATATCCAGGCCAGGAATACAGTAACTTCCCGCTGCCGCCGGATTACCAGGAAAGGACCGAATTCGTTTTCGCGCGCATGATGTATCCGCAAGGCAACTGGGGCATCTTCGGGCGGCTCTGGCGCTTTGACTGGCGCGAAGGACGCAGCGCATGGACCAACGACTACCCGCGATCGGATCGGCATTTCGTCCTCGCGCTGCGGAGGCTGACGCGCGTACAAGTGCGCTCCGTTGAACAGCCTGTGAACCCGTTCGACGGCGACGACATTTTCAACTGGCCGTTTCTTTATTGCGCTGGTCCGGATCAATGGAACCTGACCGACGAGCAATACGCGAGGATTCGCGAATATCTGGCGCGCGGAGGTTTCATTCTCGGCGACGATTTCTGGGGCGAAAGCGACTGGTACTACTTCCAGCGCAACATGGATCGCTTGTTTCCGGGGCGCCCCATCGTCGAGATCGAAGACAGCGATCCCATCTTCCACACCGTCTTCGATCTGGATCAGCGCTATCAGGTTTCCGGCGCATGGAGCATCGGCGGGCTGCCGTACCTGAACGGCGGCGCCGATCCACATTGGCGCGCCGTCTACGACGATAAAAAGCGCATCACGCTCACTGTGCTTTTCAACCACGATACCGGCGATTCCTGGGAATGGGCCGACGACCCAGGCTACCCGGAGAAATACTCCGCGCTCGGCATCCGCACCGGCGTGAATTACCTCGTGTACGCGATGACGCATTGATGTGGGCGACCTTGTCCTGGTTCTAAACGCGGGCTCGTCCAGCCTGAAGTTTTCCGCCTACAGCCATCTCAAGGGCGAAGACTGGCGGCTGGAGCTGAAGGGCCAAATCGAAGGCGTTGGCGCGGGACCCCGGATGCAGAGCTGGAGCGCCGCCATGGACACAGTGTCCGCGCGGCTCAAAACTTTGCCGGATGCGAGGCGAGTCGCCGCGGTTGGGCATCGCGTGGTGCATGGCGGGTCGCGCTATGAAAAACCAACGGTAGTGACGCCGCAAGTTTTGGCCGAACTACACGACTTGACGCCGCTCGCTCCCTTGCATCAGCCGCACAATCTTGCGGCGATGGAAGCGGTCTCCCG
>Ga0126379_10003176_pt1 | contig 10590 bp, 12 predicted proteins | sample PanSoiMetPlot_24_FD_92640 | JGI IMG/M metagenome (GOLD analysis project Ga0126379, IMG submission 92640) | Tropical forest soil microbial communities from Panama - MetaG Plot_24 | ecosystem: Environmental > Terrestrial > Soil > Tropical forest > Bulk soil | place: Panama | collected 2016-02-17 | reverse complement strand
TCTACTTTTTCTTGGGGCGCCTCGGTCTGAGCTTTGCCACCGTCGGCAAGTCGGTGACGCTGGTATGGCCGGGCACCGGAATATCGCTGGTCGCTTTGCTGCTCTTCGGTTTCCGCCTCTGGCCTGGAGTGGCTCTTGGCGCGTTCCTGGTCAACGCGCTGACGGGGGACGTTCCCCTCCCGAGTGCCGTTGGGATCGCGGTTGGCAACACGCTCGAGGCAGTGGTGGGAGTGTACTTGTTGAAGCGCGCGGGATTTAGGAGCTCGCTCGAGCGCGTTCGGGACGTAGCGATGCTCGCGGCCTTCGCCGCCGGACTGAGCACCACCGTATCCGCCACCTTCGGCTCCCTCAGTCTGTGGCTCGGAGGAGTGATTCCGAAGGCCCATTTGGCTCCGACCTTGCGAGTTTGGTGGCTCGGGAACTTGATGGGCGATCTCATCCTTGCTCCGCTTCTGCTCGCCGCCATCGAGCGCGACAGCCGTCGAAGGCCTCTCCCTCCTTGGCGAGAGGCGGTCGTGTTGTTCGTATCCCTGCTGGCGATCAGCCTGGTCGTCTTCGGTGCCTTTCATTTTCCCTCTAGCCAGCTGCTTCATCCTTACGTTGTCTTTCCTGTTCTGCTCTGGGCTGCTCTGCGTTATCGGGTTCGCGGCGCGGCGGGGGCGAACTTCGTGGTCTCCTGCACATCGGTCTGGGCGACGGTGAGCGGGATCGGACCCTTTTCGGGAGGGACGCTCGGCGAAAATCTCTTCCAAGTGCAGTCTTTCATGGCGGTCGCTGCCCTCACCAGCTTGCTTGTCGGCGCGGCAGCGGCCGAGCGTTGGCGGGCGATCCACGCGCGCGATCAGTTCCTCTCGATGGCCTCACACGAGCTGAAGACCCCGCTCACCCCGATGAAGCTGCAAATCCACTTGCTGCGGCGGACGCTGGAAGGCGAGCCCCCGGAGAAACTGGTGAAGCACGTCGAGAAGAAACTTGCGATCTTCGACAAGCAGGTCGATCGAATTTCAATGCTGGTCGACGAGCTGCTCGACGTCTCTCGCGTGGAGTCCGGGCAATTGCTCCTCAACGTCGAGAAGCTCGATCTCGGCGCGCTCGTTCGCGAAACCGTCGAGGCGTTCAGTGGGGAGCTTGCGCTGGCCGGCTGCAGCGTCGACCTACGGATCGACGGAACCGTGACCGGATCGTGGGATCGCTTTCGAATTCAGCAGGTCGTCTCCAACCTTCTGACCAATGCGATGAAGTATGGAGGTGGCCGGCCGATTTTCATTTCGGTGGCCTCGGACGCGCCGCGCAACACGGCGACCATCTCCGTTTCCGACCGGGGAATCGGAATTCCGGAAGAACGGCAGAAAGTCATCTTCGAAGCCTTTGAGCGCAGCACGTACTCTCCCCGGGTGGGAGGGTTGGGGCTGGGCTTGTACATCGTCAGCAAGATCGTCGAGGCGCACGGCGGCGCGATCAAAGTCAGCAGCAAGCTCGGAGTGGGCTCGACATTTACGGTCGAGCTTCCGATGCACGCGAAGCAGACCGGTGCAAGCTAGTCGCGTGCTTACGAGCGACGCCGAGCGCTGCCGGAGCGCGGCCGCGGCTTTATTGCCCTTGGAGGTGTTCGCGCCGGCGACGCGCCGTCCGGCGTGAGGAGCGGCGAGTAAAGCTCGGGCCGCCGATCGCGAAAGAATCCGAATGAGGCTCGATCGCGCCGAATCTGAGTGAGGTCGAGCGACGCAGCGACGACGCCGACCTCGCTTCTGCTCAGCTCGGCCAGCTTTTCTCCCCGATGACTGGCGATGAAGGAGCTTCCGTAAAAAGTCTGGCCGCCTTCGGTTCCCACGCGATTGGCGGCGACGACGGGAACGACGTTCGACACCGCGTGACCGATCATCGCGCGCACCCAGAGGTCCCGGGTGTCGAAGCTGGGCTCCTCGGGCTCGCTTCCGATGGCGGTGGGGTAAAGCAGGAGCTCCGCCCCTTGGAGCACCATCGCGCGCGCGCACTCCGGGAACCACTGGTCCCAGCAGATTCCAACCCCGACGGTGGCGTGCTTCGTCCGCCACGCCTTGAAGCCGGTGTTCCCCGGGCGGAAATAGAATTTTTCCTGATAGCCGGGGCCATCGGGGATGTGGCTCTTCCGGTAGACCCCCAGCAACGAGCCATCCGCGTCGATCATCGCGACGCTGTTGTAGTAAGCCTGCCCGGCCCGCTCGAAAAACGAAACCGGAATCACCACGTTGAGCTCTCGGGCGAGCTTTTGAAAGTGCCGCACCGTGGGGTGACCCTTGATGGGCCTCGCGCGCTCGAAATTGCGCGCATCCTGTTCGCGGCAGAAATAGTGGCCTTCGAACAACTCCGAAGGCAGAACGATCTGAGCGCCGCGCTGAGCCGCTTTTCGAACCAGCCCGGTCACCCGATCGACGTTCGCCGAAACATCGTCGACGAAGTCCGACTGAAGGGCGGCAACGCCGATCGTGTGCTGCGCGTTCATCAAGCTGCGCCCTCGATACCAGCCGGCTGCTGCTGAGTGATGCAGTGGAAGGCGCCTCCGCCCGCCAAAAGCGCCTTGGCCGGGATGCCGAGCGTTCGCCTGCCCGGAAAGAGGCGCGCGACTGCCGCGACCGCTTCGCCGTCCCAGGAAGCTCCGTAGATGGGGACGGCGACCGAATGGTTGGCGATGTAGAAATTCAGGTAACTGGCAGGCATCGGTTCACCGTTTTTTCCTATAACGCATCCAGGAGACGGAATCCGGAGGACCTCCAGTCGGCGCCCGGCGCTATCCCGGAAGCCATCCAAAGCGCGCGCTATCGACTCCAGCGTCGGGCCATTTGGATCATCTTTCGAGCGCGGCTCCATGCAAACGACCCGTCCTGGCCCGACGAAGCGGGCGAGATTGTCCACGTGCCCGTCTGTATGATCGTTCGCCAACCCGCGGTCGAGCCAGAGGACGCGAGTCACGCCCAGCGCCTCCCCGAGCTTTCGCTCGATTGCGTCGACGCCAAGAGATCGGTTGCGATTCGGATTCAACAGGCATTGCTGGGTCGTCAGGCAGGTGCCTTGACCGTCCACCTCGACAGCTCCGCCTTCGAGCACCCAGTCGAACGAGAGTGTCCGCAACTTGGAAAGCTCGGCGACCTCGAGCGAGACGCGATCGTCGCCGGCCAGGACGTACTTACCTCCCCAGCCGTTGAACCGAAAGCGAGCCGCAGCGATCTCGCCGTCAGCGCGCCGCAAGAACAACGGCCCGGTATCCCGGAGCCAGATGTCGCCGTAGTCGGCGCGAAAAAACTGGGCCGGCACGCCCCTCAGAGCGCGCCGCGCCGTGGTTTCGCGCTCCGCATCCGGCACCAGCACGTTTGGAACCTCGGGAAGGTCGTCGGCAGGGGCGCTCGCAATTGCGCGGCACAGCGCGACGAACGACTCCTGCGCCGGAGCCAAGTCCTCTCCCCACAAGTCCTCGGCGCACGGCCATGCCAGCCAGCACGCCTGATGCCGTTCCCATTCTCCCGGCAGGCGATTCACCGGCGCGGATTCGCGCGTTCGATCGAGCGCTTCCATGCAGCGGATCCTACGCCAGCATCCGGCGGGGAACCATCGTTTGCCCACCTATGCGCAGAGCGCCGGGAGCAGGTAGAGTTTAACCAATCGTGGCTTGGAACCCTGTTTGCCGATGAACGCCCCCCATTCGCGCTGCCGAGGAATCCGGGGAGCCACCACCGCCGCAGAGAACACGGCCGCGAGCATCCTCGAGGCGACCGCCGAGCTGTTGTCGCGTTTGACCTCCGCCAATCAGATAGAGATCGAAGACACCGCGGCGATTTTCTTTACCGCCACGCCTGACCTGGATGCCACCTTCCCGGCCCGAGCTGCGCGCGACCTCGGGTATGTCAACGTGCCCTTGATGTGCAGCCAGGAGATCCCGGTTCCGGAGGCGCCGCCGCGCTGCATTCGGGTCCTGATGTTGGTGAACACCTCGAAGGGCATCGAGGAGATGGTGCACGTCTATCTGCGCGGAGCGGCGAGCCTTCGATCCGATCTCAATCCGGCTCGGAGTGGCTAGGTGGCGATCAAGGTCTGCGGCATCGTCGGCGTTGGTTTGATGGGTGGGTCCCTGGGGCTGGCCTTGCGCGCTCGAGGTGTCTCTGTCGCCGCCGTGGATGAGAGCTCCGCGGCTCTAAACCTGGCAATGAAGCGAGGAGCGGCGGACACCGTTAGCGCCGATCCGTCGATTTTGGCCGGTGCCGAGCTGGTGGTGGTTTGCACGCCGCCGAGGGCGATCGTCGCGGCGGCCGCGAGCGCCCTTCCACATCTGAAGCAGGGATGCCTTGTGTGCGACTTCGCCAGCATCAAAGCGCCGATCGTGCAAGCCATTGAGCCCATGCTGACCTCGGCGGTTCGCTATCTCGGCCTGCACCCGATGTGCGGGACCGCAGGTCAGGGCATTGAAGCGGCGCGGGAGGATCTCTTCGCAGGAGCCGTCCTGATCGCAACGCCCACCGCGCGCACGGAATCTTCCGCGCTGGCGCAGGTCGATGAGTTTGCCCGGCTGCTCGGAATGCGGTTGGTGTGCCTGAGCCCGGAGGTGCACGATCGCCAGATCGCCGCCGTGAGTCACGTTCCCTATTTGGTCTCCGTTGCCTTGACCAGGCTGGCGCCGGGAGTTCAGTGCGCGGGTCCAGCGTTCCGCGATGCAACTCGCGTGGCGACGAGCCCGCCGGTGCTATGGGAACAAATCCTCTCCATGAACCGTTCGCACCTGCTGGCGGCGGTGGAGCAACTCTGTGAAGAGATCAAGCGCCTGGGCAATTTGCAAGGGGAGGCGCTCGAGAGCGCGCTCGACAAGGCCCGCGAGCTGAGGCTGAGCTGGGAGCGCATCCTGCCGCCCGCGTCCAGCGCAGAGGCGGCAGCCGACGCAAAGGAGAAGGACCAGACATGATCATCACCCTCGATTCCGAAGCGACGCCGGAGTCGGTCAACGCAATTCTGGAAGTGGTCGCCCAGCATCCGGGCGTCACGCCCAGGAAATACGACTATCGAGGGGCGACTCAAACGGTCACCGAGATCCACCTGATTGGACCTCCTGAAATCATTCGCACGATTCCGGAGACGCTTTTTTCCGAGCTGCCCGGAGTGCGAAGCGTGGTGCGGGTCTCGACCCGCTACAGGTTGATCGGGAGACACGGGCAGGGGCACGAAACCCCGGGCTTCGAATACAACGGGGTCGCCTTCGACGAGAGCCGAGTTCTGCTGTTCGCCGGTCTTTGCGCAGTCGACACCCCGGCCAACGTCGGAAAGATGATGTCGGCTCTCGCGGCCAACGGAGTCGTCACCACTCGAATGGGGGCCTATAAGCCTCGCACCAGCCCCTATGACTTTCAGGGCCTCGGCAGGGAATGCTTGCCGTGGACCTTCGAGCTTGCCGGCAAGCACGGAATCAAGATCGTGGCGATGGAGGTGACGAACGAACGGCACATCGAGGAGATTCAGGAGGCGCTGAGAGCGAGCGGCAATGCGACCGGGGTGATGCTCCAGGTCGGGACGAGGAATGCGCAAAACTTCGAGCTGCTCAAGCAGCTCGGGCAACAGCGAACCTTTCCGGTGCTCTTCAAGCGGGGGATGGGGATCACGCTCGAGGAGTCGCTCAACGCCTGCGAGTACATCGCCAGCGAGGGGAATCCCAGAATCGTGTTCTGCCTTCGCGGCGTGAAGACGCACCTGGGCGATCCCCACCGGAACATGGTCGACTTCGCGCACGTGCCGGTAGTGCGCCGTCAAACGAGGCTTCCCGTCTGCGTCGATCCCTCGCACTCAGTGGGTCGATTGGATCGAACGCCGGATCGCCTTTTCGACATCTTCCACGTGGTGGGGCAAGGGGTCATCAGCGGTGCCTCGATGGTCCTCGTCGATTTCCATCCCGATCCAAAGACCGCGCTCTGCGACGGCGCTCAGGCGCTTCGGCTGGAGCAGTTGCCGCTGCTGGTCGAATATGTGAGCCGGGTCCGAAGCGCCTACGAGGACGTCTGCAGCGCCGCCGCGCGCGCGTAAAGCCGCTGCCGCCCAGTTGCTCATGCATCGCAAATGCGATACATTCCGGGCATGAAGACCTCCACTTTGCCGCCCCTCCGCGTCGAGCCCCGACTTCGCATCGAGGCTGAACGTTTGCTTCGCGCGGGTGAGACGCTCTCGTCTTTCATTCTCGATGCCGTTGAGGAGCGAGTGCGCACCCGCGCGCTGGAGGAGGAGTTCATCAAACGCGGTCTTGCCTCGCGGGACAAAGCCGCCCGCTCCGGCAAGTACACGCCTGCTGCCTCGGTTGTGGCGGGATTGCGTCGCCGGCTCAGTCACGCTCGCAAAGCTCAGCGCGGCAGGCCGGCAGGAAGGCAACGCCAATCGCGTTGACTTACCGGGTTCGGTTCACCGAGGAGGCGAAAGAGGACCTCGATCGGCTCTACGAGTTTTTACTGGAGAGCGATCTCGGCGCGGCGGACGAGGCGTTGACGGCGCTTGAGGATGGGCTGGCGATGCTTCGAAGATTTCCGTTTGCATGTCGGAAGGCAGTCGACGGGAAGTACGGTCCATTGCTCCGTGAGCTCCTAGTGCCCTTCGGCAAGACCGGCTATGTCGTTCTGCTTGAGATCAGCGGTCGTGAGACAGTTACCATCCTCGCGGTGCGCCACCAGCGCGAGAGCGATTACTACTGACCCCGGCGATGGCCTACGACGAAAAGGCACGGCGAAGAAGACCCGTCCGCGATCTTCTAACCCGGCACCAGCTTCCATCCGCCGTGTTCGCACGTGATAGTCTGCGGCGGCCACCCGGGACCGTCGATGACGACTCAACTCACCCATTCAGCGCGCGTCGCGCGAGGCGGCACCGCCGCAGACTCGGCCGCCATCGCGGAGATCTACAACCAGGGCATCGACGATAGGCTTGCAACCTTCGAGACGCGCGCCCGCACTGCGGCGGACGTCCGCGGGTGGTTCGACGGCGTTCATCCGGTCGTGGTGGTGGAACAAGCCGGAAGGGTGATCGCCTTCGCATCAACTTCGACCTACCGCCCGCGCGAGTGCTACGCCGGAATCGCCGAGTTCTCCGTCTACGTCGCGCGCGAGCACCGCCGAAGCGGCGCTGGCCGGATGGCGCTCGAAGCGCTCGTGCAGGCCGCGCAGCAAATGGGTTTTTGGAAGCTGCTTTCTCGCGTCTTCGTTGAAAACACCGCGAGCAGGAGGCTCCTGGTTGCGCTTGGATTTCGCGAGGTCGGCGTCTATCAAAGGCACGCGCAACTCGATGGCGAATGGCGAGATGTCGTCATCGTCGAGAGACTGCTTCGACCGCGCGACGGATAGCTCGGGGCCCGTCCTCGGCTGGAAGCTCCGCAAAGGCGAGTGACTGATTGCGCAGCGGCGCGCGCAAGGCCGCCTTATGTTCCAGGGCCAGGAGTCGACATTGAAAAAAAGCCTTGCCGCTGTACAAGTCGCCGCCGAAGAACCCAGTCAGTCAACGGCCGACTCAAGCAGAAGCACCGCCCCTTGGGATGGATTGAGAGATACATTTCGCCGGCTTCGCCGCGCCACCGAGCTTCTCTGTGAACCGCTGGACACTGAGGACTTCGTCGTGCAAACGATGCCCGAGGTCAGCCCGACCAAGTGGCACCTCGGCCATACCAGCTGGTTCTTTGAAACATTCGTGCTTCGGCGCGGGCTGCCCGCCTATGCCGTCCTCGACGGGCGGTACGCGTACATTTTCAATTCTTACTATTACGCGGCGGGTCAGCGGCACCCTCAATCTCAGCGGGGCCTGCTCTCGCGCCCGACCGTTCGCCAGGTGCTCGAGTACCGGCGCCACGTCGACGGGGCGATGGAAACTTTCTTTGCCGGAGCTTCCGAGCGAACGGCCGCGCAGTTTGCGTTTGTCATCGAGCTTGGAATCAATCACGAGGAACAACACCAAGAGCTGATCCTCACGGACATCAAGCACGTCCTCGCCTCGAATCCCTTGGAGCCGGTGTACCAGTCGATCGATGGTCAGAGCATCAGCCAGGCAGAGCCTATTCGATGGATCGGCTTCGAGGGAGGCATCGTCGATGTGGGTCACGCAGCGACCGACTTTGCCTTCGATAACGAAAAGCCTCGACACCAAGTGCACCTTGCTCCGTTTGAGTTGGCGAGCCGCCCGGTGAGCTGCGGCGAGTATCTCGCATTCATGCAAGATGGCGGATATCAGCGGCCCGAGCTTTGGTTGTCCGACGGCTGGGATGCAGTGCTGCGCGGGGGCTGGCGTGCTCCATTGTATTGGACGCAAATCGCCGGGAGCTGGCAGCTCTTCTCGCTGCACGGGCGCAGGAGGATCGACCCCAGTGAGCCGGTGTGTCACATCAGCTACTACGAGGCGGACGCGTTCGCTCGCTGGGCAGGCGCGCGCCTGCCCATTGAGGAGGAATGGGAAAAGGCCTCGACCGGCTTGTCGCTGGAGGGCAATTTGCTCGAGGCCGGCCACCTCCATCCGAGGCCCGCCCCGGCTCGCAACGGTTCTGCTTTGAAACAGATGTTCGGCGACATATGGGAATGGACTGGCAGCGCCTATCTCCCTTATCCCGGCTTTGTTCCCTTCGCGGGTGCCCTCGGCGAATACAATGGCAAGTTCATGTCAAGCAGGATGGTTCTGCGCGGCGGTTCGTGCGCAACACCGCGCCGTCACATTCGGCACACGTACCGCAATTTCTTTGCCCCTGAAACGCGCTGGCAATTCAGCGGGTTGCGCCTTGCGCGCTCAATTTGAACGGTTGCTTGATTGCTGAGTGATCGTCCCAGTTTTTTGTTTTGTTTCAAACTCGACGATCGTTCGAGCAGTCAGTTGTTGGAGCGCTGTCCGTTGCTACTTAGGGTTGCATCCCAGGAGGATTGAAAATGCTGAAACAGCTGTTGAAGAGCATCCTGATTGGCGCGCTGTTGGTTTCCGGAGCTGTGGCACTTTCAAACTACGCTCGGGCGCAGAACCCAGGCACGGGCGGCTCATCAGGCACCGGTAGCACTGATCCGTCGCGCAGCAGCTCCCAGACCGGAAGCACGACGAGCAGCGGGTCAATGGGAAGCAGCTACTCGACCGAGACGGGTACCGGCGGCGGAGCCGATGCCGGAAGGAAAGCGAAAGACGCGGGGATGTAATTACTCGAGGCGATCGCCTCGAGCTCCAGTGCTCCTCCCTAGCAAGGTCACCAGGAACTCGTCGTCACTGGTGGCCCTGACCGACAAGAGCTCGTCGAATCCTTCATCCAGGGAGGGTCGCTCCAGCCGTTTGGCCGTGGCGTAGATGGCTACGTCCGGAACGCGTTGCGATTGGTCTCTTCCGCGGTTGCGCGCCAAAGATTGCTTCACATCGGGCTCGAAGAAGTAGCCCACCACCGTCGCGCCGTGTCGCTTGGCCAGCTCGATGATCGCCGCCCGATCGACGATTCGGGCGTTGGTGTCGTCGACAATCAGATCGCGGCCATCGGCGAGCGCTGAATCGATCAACTCGCGTTCGCGGCGGGCTTGGTTTCGGCTCTTCTTGAGTTGATCCCGACTGATATAGCCGTGCGTTGCGGCGTACTTTCGCCGGTAAAAGGTGCTCTTCCCCGCCCCTTGGAGGCCGATGAGGATGACAACCTGCATCGTTGGAATGTAAACGGAAGCAAAGCGTTCGGCATGTGCGCTATGCGCGGCTCGCATCCAAGATATGGCTGGAGCGTGGTCCTTTGCGTCCTCCTTCTCGCGGGCTGCAAAGTGGGGTCGAAGGCGGGCGCCGGCGCTTCCGCGGAGACGAACGTGTTGCCTGAGGCGAAGCTGCGCAGTCAACCCCATCCGGCGACGCAGCCGGAACCGCTGCCCGGTCTGCATTCGTTTGGCTCGGGGGACGAGTCCGGCGCGTTCATTTACGTGCCGACCGCTCACCGCAAGGGTGAAATCGTGCCGCTGATGTTGATGTTGCACGGGGCGCGAGGCAACCCCGGCCGCGCGATGGGAATGATCGCCGACGTCGCCGAGGAAGCGGGCGCCGTCGTGATCGCTCCCCAATCGACGGGAGCTACCTGGGACGTGCTCATCGGAAATTTCGGACCGGACGTCCTGCTCTTGGATCGGATGCTCGACCAGGCATTCAGCCAGCTTCCGGTCGATCCCAAGCGACTCGCAATCGGTGGGTTTTCCGACGGCGCGTCGTACGCTCTTTCGCTCGGGCTCTCCAACGGTCGCCTGTTCAGCCATGTGATCGCCTTCTCACCCGGCATATGTGCGCCGGGCGGCTACGACGGGTCGCCGCGGATCTTCGTTTCCCACGGCGTGAATGACTCCGTGCTCCCAATCGATCGGGCGAGCAGGCCCATTGTCGCGCGGCTGAGGCAAGCCTTCTATGACGTTAAGTACCTCGAATTCGACGGTCCACATACGCTTCCGCCGGGCGTGGCGCGCGAGGCATTGACCTGGTTCGCGGGGGGTGCGAAGCAGAGCGCGGCGGCCCGTTCTTTTTCTGCTGACTCCGGACAAGGGCGAAACGATACTCAGAACGGGCGGGACTGATGCGGGAGCAAACGGAGTATTGGAGGATTCCGTGAGCGTGAGCGTG
>Ga0126379_10003175_pt1 | contig 10593 bp, 9 predicted proteins | sample PanSoiMetPlot_24_FD_92640 | JGI IMG/M metagenome (GOLD analysis project Ga0126379, IMG submission 92640) | Tropical forest soil microbial communities from Panama - MetaG Plot_24 | ecosystem: Environmental > Terrestrial > Soil > Tropical forest > Bulk soil | place: Panama | collected 2016-02-17 | reverse complement strand
GGATCGTTCACGGTTTGCTCAATCTCCAGACGGCCAAAACTCGTGCGGTGAAACCGTTCCGTCAGACGGAGTTCCTCCGAGTGAGGATGCCCCATGACGTCGAGCCAGTTGCGGCCGTTGAATCCCATGCTCTCCACTACCAGCGTATCGCCCTCCCAGTGGCCCACGGAGTATCCCTTGAAGCTGGGATTCGGGTCCTTCGGCAAGGGACGACCATCCAGGAAAATCTGCCGGTACTCGAGCGTCTCTTCGAGAATCACGATGAGACCAGGAGTCTGAATGATCTTCTTGGGGAGCGACCCGTTCATGATGGTTTCCGGACCATTCGGCAGGCAATTTGTGCCCGGGTTGTCGCGACCGAGGTTCGCGAAGGAGCGCTTGACGTTTTCCATGGCCCAGGGACGGACATCGGCAGGCTTGAGGTCCGCCGCAATATTCATCAAGTACTTGCCCGCACTGATGCCCCACACGCCTGACAAATCCGGCTTCCCGTCGGAGGTGCGGGGAGGGGGCGCTTTGAGGTTTGGTTTGCCGTCGGCCGTCCGAGGAATGCCTGGCGTTGGATAGGTGATCCATTGGGCCGGGGCCGGCGCGGAAATCAGACCGAGGAACACGGCAACTGCTGCTTCACGAAAATAGAACCGTCGCATAGTCCCTCCGAATCGTCCGAGAACGCAGGCCAGTTGTTCATCGGTACACGCGCAGGACAGAGCGAGTGGGGCTCAGGTTGATTCCAAGACTCCGGTTCGCAGTTTGTGTTGTGGGTCGTGACGCGTCAAGCTCGATGATGATGACCGTCCTGACAATCGGCCATTCCACCCGCGCGACAGCCGAGTTCATCCGCCTTCTCGAGGCACACGGCGTCGAGCGGGTGATCGACGTGCGCAGGATCCCGCAATCGGCGCATAACCCGCAATTCGGTCGCGAGCGACTCGCGCGCGCCCTTCGTCGCTCCGGGATTCATTATCGACACATGCCGGGTCTGGGTGGTCGCCGCCACGCGCGTCGGGACTCGATCAATACAGCATGGCGGAACGCGAGCTTCCGCGGATACGCCGACTACATGCAGACCGAGACGTTCAGAAAAACCCTGGACCGATGCATCAGCCTCGCGCGCCGCGAGCAGGTCGCGCTGATGTGCGCGGAGGCCGTTCCATGGCGCTGCCACCGCTCGCTCATCGCGGACGCCCTCGCCGCAAGAGGCATTGCCGTTCGTGAGATCGTCAGCGGCGCTCGGACACGGGCGCATGCGGTCACGCCGTGGGCAGTGGTCAACGGGACACAGGTGACCTATCCCGCTGCCATGTCAAACGAATCGCGGCGCCCGTCGACCGCGCGGGTGAACGCGCGCCGGAGCCGGTGATGAGAATTACACCTTCGCTTTGGCCTTCCGGCGCTCCGCCCAATACTTCTTCATACGCGCGGATACGGCCTTCCTCGCCGCTGCTGACATCTGGCGGCCTCGCTGTCTGGCACGCTTGATCGACCGCGCAACTGTCCGGCGTGTTTCTGGAAGTTTCAGTTCCGGGAACGTGCGCTCAATGGCAATGATTTCCGCCCGAAGCTGCTTCAACGCAGTCTCGGCTCCCGCTTGCGCAAGTTCTTTCAAACGTTCAGTGCTTAGCCCGATAGCTTGTCTCGCCACGCGACCCTCCAAGAGAAACGATTCATTCAATCGTATCAATTAACTCGCGTAGTAGTTATGAGGTCATGCCCTCCACTGGTTCGACGTCGTTCTTCGAGCCGCTACACGGCCTTCGCCAACTTGACCATCTGCTCGTCGACCAGCTTCTTCACGGCGGGTTGTTCGGCTGCCGCGACCACTGTAGAGGCGCTGTCCCCAAGCGCCTTGAGTGCGTCCTGGGCCTCTTGGTAGGCGCCCGCTTCCATCCTTCGGAACATGGCGACGTATTGATCCAGCAGCGCCTTGCGTTTGGCCGCGTCCGCACCCCTCAGCAGCGCGGACTTGAGGTTGCCCCATCCCAGGTCGATGACAAGCGGCTTGACATGCATGAATTCGCCGGTCATCTGTGACAAACCGGCGACTTGCTGCACGAAGTAGTGTTCGTCGAATCCATGCAGGCCTGCTTCGGTGTCGAGCTGCGCGAAGGTCTGCGTCCAGCCGCCCGGCCAGTCTCCTGCGAGACCCATGCCGGGGATGCCAAGCTCACGACCCTTGTTCATCGGACTCTTCACGCTGCCCTGGAGTCCGCCGTTCACACCCGGCGCGACGAACCGACCGGTCTTGACGTCGACCCTCGGCCATTTGTTGTCGGTCGCGGCTCTCGCGATGGCTTCCACCATCCAGATGTTGTTGTTGTTGACGTCGATCAGGCTCGTGATGACCCCACCGTCTTCGGGATGCTCCTTGGAGTACGTGTACTCATTGCCACCGGGTCCGACTTCGATAGTCTGCCGGCCGCCCATGTGTTCCATTCCCATTGTCGCGACAATGGATTTCTTCTTCTCGGGATGCAGCTCGAAGTAGTCGTACTGCGGCCAGGCCCCCTCGGCGCCGGGCATGAAGTGCCGGCAGTCGAAATAAAACATGATCGTGCGATCGCGCTGCGCCTTTGGAATGTGATTGAAATACGACATGATGCTGATCATCCCGTAGCCGCCGTTCTCTTCGATGAGCGACATCGCGTCGGTGTGCGTGGCCAGCAGAATTTGCTGGTCGGCCGCCGTGCCGTAATTCTTGCCCGGCAGGAAGGCGATGATCGCTCGACCGGTATCCCGTTGAAAGCGAGCAATCAACGTCAAGGTGGCTCGGTGGCCCGCCTTGGCGTCGGCGAGTACCTTCGCGCCGTTCACGCGGTCGAGTGTGAGCGTCGGGCAATTCACATAGTCCCCGCCGAGTTTCGCCGTCCCGTCCGCGGTGTACACGCTCCGCTGCGTCAGACCCAGCGCCATGCCGGGCGACAAGTCGTACACGTGTACCATGCCCACCGCCTTCCCCTTGATGGCGATCGCTGCGAACCGATTCAGCTGGCTCCAGCAGTAGCGGCCATGGAAGGAACTGGTCACGCTCGGCGGTGGAGGCACGAGCAACGGGTGCCATTTTCCCGGCGAGCGCCATTCGTAATCCGTTAGCGTGTAGTTATCGAGAAAGTTGTTGGTGTACGGCGGGTCGGGATACGTCGGCGTCTCGCACACGAGGATTTTTCCGACGATGTCGGCATTGGCCGGCGGATGCGCCGGGTCGTAATAGATCATCTGGGCGGTGACGCCTTCGGGAGGCGTGTGGCCCGACGTCATCCCGTAGGACGCGACGACTGGTACCGGCGTGCCGTTGGAGACAAGTTTCTCGACGGCGATGCCCGAGTCGTGGCTGTGGGTCCGTCGATCGGGCCAGTCCTCGACAATGTAATGGTCGTAGGGCATGTCGATGGACTCGAAGTCGACGGCCCCGAATTCGTGCATTTTCATCACCAGATGATCGGTGAACTTTTTCCAGCCGACGCTCCCCGCGTACGTGGGACCACACTCGGTGGCCTTGAAGGTGTTCCACTCCAGCGCCGTCTTCGGCGCGATCATGAACTTCGGATTGATGTGTGCGAGGCGTGCGGCCTTTCCCCCGGTTGCCACCGGCTTGCCCTGCGGCAGCGATGTCCGACTCAATACGCCGGCAGCAACGCCCGCCGCGGTCTTCAGGAACGTCCGACGCGACGAAGCAGTTCTGTTCCGTGAGTAACTCACGATCCCTCCGCTCACGGAGCAGGATAGTCGAAGTGGGTCACATGACAGCAGAACGTGCCTAAGGGGCCCGGTAGATCACTTCCCCCGGGTGTCGCAGGCCGTAGTAACCACCGAAGCCGAGTCCGACAGGCAGTCCAACCATTGCGAGCACCTCTTGTGTCTTCTGCCCGCCGCTGCAATGGCTAGTACATCCAAGTGCGATCCCTGCGCCCATTTCGAAACCGACGAGAAGTCCAACGGCGGTGCCGGCGTACCCGCCGCCACGAGAGGGCTTTGAACCTGACGTCACTTCAGCGATGTCGGCGCGAGCGAACGATCGTGGGAGCGCTCCGGCCATCGCGTTTAGGGAGACGGCATCGACGTCAACGAACGTCGCGTGAACGACCTGCCCGTCTCGTGTGCGAATCACAATTCGGCTGTCAGTGGTCAGATTCGCCAAGCGGCTCCAGTCCGCATCCGCGGCGGCATCGGACGCGGACTGGCTGCTGGCGAGAGCCTTCGCGGCAGCCTCGATAGATCTGCGAAACGCGATCTCAACATTACCGCTCTCTGCCTTCAGCCGGACGGAGGGGACTGTCGCGATCAGGCTAACAACCAACACCATGGACAGAGTGGCGCGCATTTGCATTCCTCCTCGATAGGGAAATGCGAATTCCTGGCGCGCTTCAGCTCACTGGTGCTTTCAGCAGGCTTCCAACCCGGCGCCCCTGCGGTACTGATTCCGGGCAACGGCATCGCACGGCAACCAATCTACTGCTGCGAAGTCTTGCCTGTATTGGACGCTTCGATAGCCTGAGAAGGTCGTCTTCGCAGGATTGCCGCGCCCAACGCGACAATAGCCAGTGTGCCTGCGATTGGCCCGCTTACGAGGAAACCGACTAATCCGCAGAGGTTCCCCGTTCCCGGTGTCGAACAAGCCCACTTGATGCCGTAAAAGACCCCGAGTGCCCACGTCACTCCGCTGCACACAAGAACCGCGACCACGTAGAGGCCAAGAGGCATGCGGTCCGTGTCGACGCGATCGCGGTGCTTCACATAAAAGAGAATCGCTAGTCCAACGGCAAGAGGCGGCCACAGCGGGAACGTGAGCATCAGGAGACCAAGGATGTTGTTCATTCCCCAATGACTGGCTGCCATAAACCGATCTATCGGCTGAAATCGCAAGGCCTCACATTCGCTCTATACATAGCTGCGCGATCACGCATCGGCCTTCAGGAAGGTCTGACGCTGCGGCGATTCCCGTCAAGTCGCTTTCGAGATCTTCGAGAGCGGACAGGCCATGGGTTTCGAGCATGAAAGGATCGGTCTTCCAAGTCGCCAAATTCATCGCGTGCAGCCGCGCCATGATCGCTGCGGCCACAGGAATGTCCTGCAAAACCGAGGTCGTGCGTGCCCCCGAAAGGCCGGCGGCTAGGGCTCCGAGCCTCTTTCCGATCAATGTCTCCTGCCCGTGGTGCGACTGCAGTTGTTCGACGAGATCGTAGTACCGCGAGAGCGCTGGCACGGGTGAGAACAAGGCTGCGGTTTCCTCGAGAAGCAATCGGCCGCCTGAGCGAAGGTGTCGGACGCTCGCGGTCAGGACGTCCGCTGGCCGGTGAATGTGGGTCAGGAGGAACCGGCTGTAGATCAGGTCTGCTTCCCGATCTGGATACGGCGGAGACAGAACATCGATGTCTCGAAATGTGAGTTCGGGATATCTGCGGCGCGCGATGGCGAGGAAGTTCCCCGAACGTTCGTAGCCGACAACCCGGGGTGCATCGGTCACCTCATGCACAAGAGCCGTCGTCGCACCAATGCCGCTGCCCAGATCGAGCGCCAGCTCCACGCGCCCAGGCTTTGTGCCCTGAAGAAAACGCCTGGAGGACGGAGCAAATGCGGCCGCCAAGTATTCGAGCCGCAATGCGGCAAGCCGGCTGTCTCCGAATGAATAGTGAGACTGCGAGGTTTCTTTGGATGATTCTTCCATGGTGTGTTCGGCCCAGAGGACCTCCTGCTCACCACGGTGGAATCAGGCAGCCCTCAGGGCCGCCTTTTCGTTCGAGAATTCGTTCTACAGGAGTTCAGGCGCCCGGTCAGCGGTGTAACCGCCAACGCCAGAGCCGGGCAGGGTTTTGTTGCGAGGGAAGCAACACCGCGTGAATTTTAGCATGTGAAGCTCTCAGGGCCCTCGGCAAGTACGACGGCGGGCTGAACTACTTATGCGTCCGTGGGCGGGCCCTTAGTCGCGGCCGCGCCTCGACGACCTTGACCATCATCTTCTTTGCGTCAGGGTCGAAGCGCAAATTGAGGCGGCACAGGTGACAGCGGTAGTGGCTATTCGGATCGGGTAATCCGCCCGACGGGTGGTGTTGGATCTCGAGCCCGCATCCGGGGCAGCGCCACGGCATAGAAGCACTGCAGTATAGCGAGTTCGCTCCGGTGAAACGCCAAGGGATTCCCCTTAGTGACGTTCAGTTTCCTGGGGATTTTGAGCCATTTTCAATGCTGGTTGGGGAGCCGACAACCACGCCTCCAAAAAGATCCGATCCGAATGCGATCACAACATTTCGTTGTGATCGACTGACCAAATGTCGTGAGCGAGTGCAGGAGCGATCGACAGAGTGGAAGTTTTTTCGCGTACGTCTTTTGCCTAGGCGTCCTGGACTCCGGTTGGGCCGGACCCGCACGCCACAAATTGTTGAGCATGGCGCATCGCGAAGGTAGTCGGTCTCGAAACGGAAGCGCAGAAGGGGTGCGGCATGATGAGCCTGCGATTGTTCGAGACCGGCGGCGCGTTGATCGCTGAAGACCCGGCACCACGTCTATTCGAGACACCGCCGCGCCGCGAGCGTTACCGACGAAGCCGCTGGCCGTATGCCACGAGCGCCGTCCTTCACGCGATCTCGCTCGTGTCGGTGGTGATCCTCGTGCGGGCCTTCACCAGGCCACCGCCGCCGACGCCCGCACCCCCCGTTCGGAACGTCACCAGCGCGTTTGTCTTGAGCACAATCAGTGTTGAGAGCAGTCGGCACCGCCGGCCCATCAACATACGGCCGTCCAAACCGCGTCCCGTGGCGATCGCGGGCGTTGCCGCGGCGCCCCTGCCCGCCGCTCTTGGTGATTCGCGCGTCGCGGACACGATTGCGATCCCGGAGGAGAAGCCTCTGCAAAGCGCATTCGGTTTACCCATTCCCGTTGGCGATGCGAGGGTGCAGGGCCGTCGCGGCGATCCGAGCGAAGCCGGTCTTGGAAGCGCGAGCGTGAACGTGCGCGGGTCACCGACTGCCGCGATCAGGCCCGGCGGACTTGGAGAAGGGAGCACGGGGGATGTCAGAAATGGTGCGTCAACGTTCAGCGTTCGCCCTGGTTTCGGTGACGGTCCAGGGGGCGACGGCGGTGGGACGCCGCCACGGATTCAGGAGCCGCTGCCAGTTCCAGACTATCCGACTGACGCCCGAACGCATCGTCTGCAAGGCGTCGTTGTACTCGAAGTGATGCTGGACACCCTGGGGAAGGCACACGTTCGTGGCGTGCTGTCCCGGCCCCTCGGATTCGGCATTGAAGAAGCCGCCAGGAACGCGGCGGAAAGGCTGAAGTTCACTCCTGCCCGGCAAGGCGGCCGGTCGGTGGAAGCGATCGTCCAGGTGAGAGTGACGTTCACGTTAACAGAAGGCGTCGCAACGGCCGTAACGGGAGGTGCGTGATGCGGGCAATCAGGTTGCTGCTGTCGATCACAATCGTCGTGTCGCTCTCACAACATCACGTTCTGGGCCGCATGCCGGCATCGCCAGCTCAGGAGACCACGGGGAACAACGACACGAGGCTCAAAGACAACGATGCGGCGGTGCTCGTGCAGCGCTTCGAACAGTGGACGACGGCGGAGTTGCGGAAGATGGATCCGGTTGGCGAGCTCTATCTTCAGCCCGATAGCAGTGACAAGGCCACCGACTCGTACTCGTGGGGACGAGTTGTCACGACGCCGGAGAGCGAGAAGGAACGGCGCAAGACGGTCGATCCGCTGCCGTCCCATGTCGAGGAACTGTTGTCGCCGGATCTTCAGTTTGACGCCCGTCACTACGTCATGCGATTCGTTCGACACGATTCCGTGAACGGGATCCCCGTCTCGATCTACGAAACCCATTCGCGTGGTGATTACGACGGCTTCGAGGGCCAGGTCGCGCTCGATCGCCAGGGCTTCGTGTGGCGTTACATCGGCAGTCGCCGCGCGGTCGATTCGCTGTTGTCGAAATGGAGCGGTCATTGGAGGAAACGGCGATTCGTGTACTCGGGCTGGCGCGCGCGCCTGCACAGTGGCTCGTTGTATACAACCGACGTCTTCATCCAGGAGACTCCGGCCCTGAACAGCCCGGCGCAGTTCAGCCGTCGAGGAAGTATGCGGCTGTGGAACTTCGGTAAGACACGCGCTGAGCAGGCGCGCGCCGAACTGCAAGTCGTCGAAGACGACGCACGACCTCACGGGCACCTGGGGCGTTCCGCCGAGGAGAACGAACGTCAATGGATGCGCGATGTCGAAGACTACGTACTCGAAGTCCTGACTCGCGACGGGTATCTCGCTCCAGAAGGGACCTTCGAAACCTCCTGTGCACAAGTGATTTCGAACCTTCTCGCCGTCGCCAGATTTGCTGAGCCGATCGACCCGCCGGTTCGCTGCCGAGTCCTGTTGTCGTCGCGTCTGGATCTTCGGCTCCTCGGGCACACCATGCTGATCTCGATTGGATGCCTGGATACTGCAGGGGATGAAGCAACCGTCGCGACGATTCTCGCGCACGGGCTCGCCGAATTGGCGACCAAACCGCTGCCGATCACGGCGAAGGTGGCGTTCGCCAAACGTCCCACGCTGGAATTGCTCGCGGCGCTCGAGATAAAACCGTCTGACGAAGCGGCCGTGGACAAGGCAGCGCTCGCGCTGCTCTCGAGGTCGTTGTACCGGTCGAAACTCGAACAGGCTGGCCTGTTTCTGGACGGCATCAATGACGTGAGCCCGCGACTGTCGGCGCTGGTCCCGCGTACGTTCGCGGGCCACATCGGTGACACGGCAGGCGTCCTTCGTCAAAGCGAATGGATGCGCCGCCGTCCTGTCTACGATCCGTTGCGGCTGGGGCATTTCAGCGCTCTTCCGCTCGGATCCCGCATGGCGCTGAATCGTGAGACCAATCAGGTCGACTTATTGCGCGCTCCGCTCGTGCCGATGCTCGGGAAGTCGTTCGGCGTCGTACCGCCGTATCCATACCCCAGCGACGCTGAACCGGACGCTCCGCTCATCTCGCGCTTTGCGCCGTAGGTAGCCGAGAGACCTTCAGGTCGGCCATCGCCTGCCGGTCTAACGGACCGGCAGGCGCGGGTCTATTCCGATCACACAGGTGATGGAATAGTATGAATCCCATTACTCGGCGGACGGTTGGCGGTTCACGGGCTTCCAGCCATCACCGGGGTTGTATGCCGTCAGGGCCGCCGCAGTGTCGACCGTCTTTGGGCCCAAGTCTTTTTCGTAAACGATACCGTCAGTGTCGACCAGGAAAGACATGATTCCAGAATCCTGATATGCAGCGGGATAGGCCAGGATTGCGAAACCGCGAGTCATTTTTCCGTTCACGATGTAGTCCTTCGCGCCGCCCTTCGCCGTGTCCCCCTGTTTCGTGAGTATTCGGAAGTAATACCCGTTAAAGGGTTGCGGTGTGCCGGCGTTCGTGTAGCCCGCACCTTTCGCGAAGTCACCCATTTGACTAAGCGGGCTCTGGGCCCGGCCCTCTGAATCAGGCCAGTACAAGCCGTTCTGCTTGCCTTCATCACTGACGAACTGCTGCGCGTATTGCTTGGCGTCACCGCCCGCATGTGTCTCGCTGAAGTACTTCTGCTGCGCGTTGGCGAGCGCGGCGGTCGCCGCCACGGCCGTCAATTCGTTTCGTCCGATGCGGCGCGCAAGAATCTCGTCTGCGCCACCTGCGGAATCAAAATACCATCGGCCTGACGGAGTCTGGAGCAGTGGGACCGGAAACGGAAAATTCTCTGACCCCACGTACAGCATCTGGCCCCCGCCGTTGATCTTGCCCCAGCGATTCATGGTCTCGTAGGCCGCGACGAACGTTCGCAGTGCGTTCTGGTCTTTTGCCGGATCTCCGGAAAACAGCACGTCTTTGCCATCCGGACCGAAGATCGCCAGCAGCGCGGCCTCGTCACCCGATTTTGCAGCGTCCACGAACGCCTTCCCAGCTTCTGAAGGGGACGCGAAGGTTTTCTGGGTTTCCGTACCCGTCGTCCCCACTGCAGCGTTTTCCTGCTTCCTGCCGCAGCCAAGCATCGAAATCATCGTGACGATCAGCGCCGACGAGAATCCAGCGCGAACAACTCGAATCCTGTTGACTCCAGGTAGGTGTGACATGCTCGTTCCTTCCCTTCGATTGTGTGTAGTGCAGGCCTTCAGGCCTGCCGGCGAGGCGGACCTAAAGGTCCGCACTACGTACAAATGAAAGACGCACTAGCGACGGCCGCCGTGGAACCCGCCGAAGCCCCCGCCGTGGAATCCACCGAAGCTCCGGAACCCGCCGAATCCACTGGAACGCATGCTGCCCCAGCCGCGAGCGCTGTCTGCTCTCGAAGACCAGCCGCCAAGCTCTCCGCCCCGCGCGCTGAGACCGCTGAACGCGTTCGATTTTCCGGCCCAGTTGTCGTGTTGCGCCCAGGAATTCGCGTCTGCGAAATGGTTGTCGTTGAACGCGCCGGCTCGGTTGACGTTGACGTTGTTTCCGCTCACGTTCCGGTTGAATTCGTTGCCATTGAACTGCCTGTTGAAGGCATCGTTACCGTAGGGATGGTACCCACCGTCGTACCCATATGGGTGGTATGCACCGGCGTATCCGCCGTGCCACGCCGTATTTCCGTAGAAGGCGTTGTGGT
>Ga0126379_10003174_pt1 | contig 10596 bp, 9 predicted proteins | sample PanSoiMetPlot_24_FD_92640 | JGI IMG/M metagenome (GOLD analysis project Ga0126379, IMG submission 92640) | Tropical forest soil microbial communities from Panama - MetaG Plot_24 | ecosystem: Environmental > Terrestrial > Soil > Tropical forest > Bulk soil | place: Panama | collected 2016-02-17 | reverse complement strand
GGGCTACAACCCAAAGGCATACAATTTGCCGTCCCAAGCGCCGACGAAGACTTGACCATTGACGACCATCGGCGCCCCGTAGATTGCCCCCGTAATGGTCGATTGGCTTGACCAGAGCTGGGTCCCGGTTACTGCGTCGAAGGCGAAAAGCTGGCTGCCGGTCCCGTCCCCGTAGTACACCACGCCTCCAGCCACAGTCGGCGGTGAAACGGACGCGAAGTTCGGTCCCACTGTGGTCTGCCAAGCCAGTCGCAGGTTGCAGTTCGCGCCCACCGACAAGGCGACCATGCCGTGTTTGGTCTGGGCCGAGTTCGAATCCGATGAGTTACCGATATACAATAGATGCGTCGTGTCAGACCATGCGGGGATGCCGTTGAACTGCCAGTCGCTGACGTTTGCGATTTGCAGCCGCTGGCTAGGGCCTGCAGAGACATTACCACGTTGATAGGTGACCAGAACACCCGTCTTGTTCTTCGCCGCTACCATCGGCAGGCACCCCGGCGGCTGATAGAGGATTGGAGTAGCGCCGAAGTCCACATCCTTACCTGTTAACCCGGGATAGTTCGAACCGATCACGCGCAAGGCCGATGAGAGCTCGACCACGTTCTCACAATATCGAAAGTTCTCCGGGTTGGTGAGGGCGTTGCCCGTCGCAGTGAACACATCGCCAGTCGCCGGATCGATCGAGATACCGCCGGGTCCCCAGATCCCGCCCCCGTTGGTTCTGGGGCCAGCCGGAAAAAATGTTCCCACTACCGTGTGCGTAGCGATTCTTACGGCGACGATCTTGCCGTGATACGGTGTGAGGTCGCAGTAACTGGCGGTCTCCGCGTAGGCGATGCCGTTGTTGACATTGACCGCCCCATACGTGTGCTCGTGCGCAGGATCGGCCGTGACGGCCACAGGCCAACCTGAAAGTGTAGCCCCAGTCGAAAGATCCAGAGCATACATGTTACCGTCGCCGCCGACGACAAACATCCGATTGTTAGTCCGGTCGAGGAACGGTGAACCGCTCACTCCAAACACAGTGTCGGGCATATCGTGGCAACTAGTCTGTTGCGATCCTAAATTCTGGTGCCACACCATTGTGCCGGACGCCACATCAATTGCATACAGATCGCCATGCTCGGCCCCCATATACACGAGATCCTTCGGCGACCCATTAACAATCACGCCGGTGGCCAGCACTGGCTGCATGATTGTTACCGCGCCGAGGTCAAAGCTCCATAACTCATGCAGGCCCCCAACCGTCGAGGGTGTGAGGATTGACTCAAAAGGGTTCTCACCGGTACGTTGCAGGTTAAAGCCGTACATCAACCAGTCAGTCGCGGTCATCCGACGGACACCTACTGTCAGCCACAGGGCGGCGAGAACGACAAAGATTAGTTGATGGGCACGGCCATTCCTCCGAAGTCGTGTCGTCATTTCGATATGATGTCATCTCGCATTGGCTCGTCCAGCAAAAACGGTTTAACCGGAGCCCTCATTTTCAACCTGAGTTCGCACAGCCTATGCCTGGCTCAGTTGAATGGATTCTGGCTGTGTCTACGGTTTCGGAAACTCAAACAGCATAGCAACAATGAGTTACTCCATTTGTTAATAGCGAGATTGATGATTGAATTGGAGTTGCAACAGAGCCTTTCCCTTTATCCTGTAACCAAAAACATTCTGACTACCAATACAATTACCGATCCCGCCGGCAAGCACGCTGGTTCGTTGCATTTCCATGGCGTGAAGGTCCACACCCGCCACGGCTAGCGTCATGCCATCCGGTTAATCCTAAGTCACGCGTGCCGACTTATTCCTTCCGTTCGGCCAACAGCGGGGCGATGAGAGTGCGTTCTTCAGGCAAAAGTGGTTTGGCATTGACGAGACGGGCGTCATTTCGCGCGCCGTCTTGGTAGCCGTTAGCCGCCAGAATTGCCGCGCGCACGGCCAGCGGGCCGGGCGGTTCGACGCCTGTTACGCGTGGTTCTCGGATTGCGGCAAGCGCTTCCTTGTTCCGGCCCAAACGAAGACGCGCCAGGCCGAGCGTTGCTCGTGCTTGCCAGTTGCGTGGCTCCTTAGCCACGAGCAGCTGAGCGTCGCGCTCTGCTCCTTTCGCCGCATCATCTGAAGCGCCTAGCAACAATCGAAGATAAGCGTCTTGGTTGCGCGCTTCCGCATCATCAGGCCAAAGCTGAGCGATCTCCGCTGCGATGCTTTGCGCTTGAGATGTATGTCCCGCTAGCATTGCGAGCCGTAGACGGCCGTCGTACGCTCCGCGATTTTTCGGCACGATTTTGATAGCTATAGAATACGCCGCATCGGCGACGTCATTAACTGCCGTTTGCTCCGCGTACCTTGCGAGCGCCAACGCCTTTTCGGGAGTATTCGCGACTTCGAGAGCGCGTTGCCACTCGTTAGTCGCGCCAGTTGCCGCGCCCAGATGTGCCTGTGCCACGGCAAGGTACATGTGTTGCGACATTGGATCGACGACAGAATGTTCACTGATCAACAGATCTCTGACTTCACTCCAACGTTCAAGAGCTGCGAGCGCGTTGATGTACAGGAGAAAAAGGTCCTGTCGTTGTATGGCATGCATCTGCGGCAACACTTCCAATGTTTTCGCGGGCCGGCCGATCTTGTTCAGCCATCCGCCTAACGCGGCGACCGTTTCATCATCGCCGTTTCCGAAGCGCTGTATCGCGTCGGCAACGAATTGGTCTGTCAGGATAGGATCCTGGCGCGCACGAACTTCGAATGCCAGCAGTTTGTGATAAGGACGCGCAGCGGGATGATTTTCAAGAGCGTTCGCCACTTCTGTCAGGCTCAATGTCCGTCCACCTGGACTTGAGGGCGAAATGGGAGCCAAATTGAGAGTCACCGTATCGCCAGATTGTTTTGCAGGTGTTTGTTGAGAGCTCGAGTTTGGAGAGAGTGTCGGCGCCGGATTAGTCCCGTCCGAGACGACTGCCGGCTTGCCTGCCGTAACCTCGGCAGAGGCGGCTCCCTGTATCGCAGGTGTGGCAGATGGTGTCACGGAACTCTCGAGCGATACCGATTTCTGGCCGTCGATTTCGGGGATGGGCGGCACAGCCTGTTGGTTTGCGAGAAGAACCAGCGCGCCAAGCGACGCCGGACTTTTTGGGTCACGCGCCACGTCTTCAATTCGTTTCCATGCTGCCGTGTAGCGCTGCGAATTGGGGCTCGTTAGCGAGAGAATAAGCGTTGCAGCGGACGCAACTTCGTACGGTTTCGCGCGTTCGTCCGCGAGCACGCGTTCGGCGTAATCGATTGCCAGAACGGGATCGTTCTGACGAGATGCAAGTTGACCAGCCCACATCAGATCGACGGCCGCCGGTGCGGGTTGCCCCATCAGCACTTGCACCTGTTTTGCTGCCAGCGTGACCTCACCAGCCATGAGCGCGGCAGCGATATAGTCGCGCCGGTCCTCGACCGTAAGACGGCCTGCCTCATCGACTTTCTGCCACCAGTCCAGCGCTGCCGCCCATTGGCTTATGCGCGACGCCAATCGCCCGGCCGCGCGCCACGCCTCGGGTTCAGTCCATCGCAGCAAAAGCGCGTCGCGCGTCTTTGCATTAGCCTCGCTCCAGTTTTGTTGGTCGATCAGGACAAACGCCTCTCGCGCGAGCCGGCGTGATTGCCAGGCCTTGATTGCCCTGCCAACTGGCGGCGAGGCTAAGTAGATCCCAGCGCACAGCGCACAAATGGCTAGCACGCTCAGAAAAACGAGCCACCTGATGCGCCTGGCACGAATTTCTTCCGGCGGCGTAAGGTCGAGATCGTTTTTCTTCAGAACGGCACGAGACGACCGCTTTGGCACGCGAAACTTTTACTCTGGCGTGGCGGCGTATGCAACGCGCTGTGGAGGCAGCCGCGTCGGCTGCCATCCGCACGCGACACGTGCGCCGCTACAGTATGAGATTGAGAATTTGCAGGCGACACGCCTGCCACTGCAAGCCGGCGGTCAGCTACGTCGGAAGCGCACGAAGCGAATCAATCGCCGCCGCTGAAGCCAGCACAGCCCGAGAACACCGAGCAGTCCACCTGCGAGCGTCGTGGGCTCAGGAACGATTGTGCCAGTCAACTGGATGTTGTCGAACTGGGTGTATCGAAGGTGCGTGTTAGTCCCCGTTCCCCCGGTGAAAAAGAATCGAAACGCGAGGTCTGGCGCGTTATTAGCCCCACTGGGGACGACGAAACTCTTAAGTTGTGGAGTACCATCGGTTGGAATTGAGGCGGTCCCGAAAGTGGTCCACGTATCGCCCCCATTGATGCTGTACTGAACCGTCACGCTGTTGAAACCACCGGCGATGCTCTTGACGGCGAAGCTCAATGTCATGTCCTGATAGAACCCTTGCGACGAGAAAACATTAAAGTCGAAATGGCGGTTGTTATTGTTGGCGGCATCGGTGAGAGACACATCCAGGTCTGGACTGCCGTTTTCGGGCGTGTCTATGTCACCCGCAGACCGATTTATGCCAGGCCCGGGGTGATTGGCAACGTCCTCGCCGCTGGTGTAATCGGTGGTGATCGTGGTAAGCACCACTCCGCCGCCGGGATTAAAATCCGGGGCACCAGTAACATCGGACGTAAAGTCTGGCGGGCCACCATTGAAAGAATCCTCAAAATTAAAATAAACTATCAGGTCTGCCTTGGCGGTTGGCGTTAAAGCGGCCATTAGCATCAACGCGCCCGCCAAAACCAAAAGCGAACTAAACCGGAAACCGCGGGGCGGAAATTTAGATTTTCGCATGTATTCTCCCAAGCCTCGAAGAATTGCGTCCCTTGTAACAATTGCCGCTGCCATGGCAAGACTTTTTTGGGGGTTTCCGCGGAGAGATCCAGCCTGAGATAGGAGCAGGCTGCACGGGCCAGAGGCTGCGATGATTAAGACTGATTAGGAGGCGACAAGCCTGTTGCTATGTCACGGCGGCTGTCTACGCCGGTAGCACAAGGAGCGAATCAATCGTCGCCGCTGATGCCAGCAGAGCCCAAGAACGCCAAGGAGCCCGCCGGCGACGGTGGCTGGCTCAGGAACGACTGTGCCATTGATCTGGATGTTATCGATCCACGTCTGAAGATTGTTGCCGTTTGACTGTCCCCCGGTGAACTGCAATCGCAAGACCAATGATGGAGCGTTGTTAGCGCCAACAGGCACAGGCAAGGTTACGAGTTGCTGCCTCTGTGTTAGTGTCACCGATGGGCCGGCGGTAAAGGTTTCTCCGCCATTCGTGCTGTAGAAAAGCTGTACCGCAGTGAACCCGTTACCGCGGCCATCAGCTGCGAAGGTCAGGGTCATGTTCTGAAAGAAGCCTTGCGACGTGAACAGAGGAATATCAAAGTCGGCCGGGCTGTTCGCCTCGGTTCGCATGAGACCGAACGCAGTGAGGTTCTGATCCGGGTCGCCGGGAGCAACGTTTAAAGGTATCCCGGAAGTGCTGCTCGTATCGCCGGCAGGGTAAGTCGTGGTAAGCGTCGTGTTGAAGATTCCTGGCGAACTCGACGTCAAATCCACGGGGTACGGTGGCGTCGGCGTACCCTCGAAATTAAAATAAGCGATTAACTCGGCATTCGCTCTTGGCGCAAAGGCGGCCAGCAACAGCAACGCGCCCGTTAAAAGCAAAAGCAAACGAAACTGTAAGCCGCGCGGCGGAAATCCCTTGAATCTTCGCATGTGTTCCCTCAAGGCTAGGGGGAACTACGCCCCCCTATAACAATTCGCACTGCCGTTGGCAACATTTTTTTGAGGCTCGTGGGCAGAGCGCCAAGCTGCTAACTTGACGGCGAAGTCAGCCAAGCTGTGCTAACATCTTTATGGTTGGCGTTCGACGACGTCAGGGAGCAAGTCGCGCAGATGAGATTCCGCCTCTGCTGCTGAGAACGGCTCGCAGCTGATGAATATTGCTTCAATCACTTGTTGTCCCAAATGACGGCGTCCTTCCAATACTGTGTGCAGACGTTCGGCGCGTGTCCATTCAGAGCGGCTTCCGAACATATCAGGTAGATTTGTGCCGATAGGTGGCGTCGATGCGCTCGACGCGCGATCTTCGGACAGGCAATAAAACGCGTGAGCGATCTGCGGCGCGGAGCCTTCGAAATTTCGTTGGAACTCAAAATGGCGAAAAGGCAATTCAAACGAGCCGCTCACCGGATAATTGCTCACGCCATAATCTGCCGTTTGTTTCCATCCGCTTGCTGGCAAGCAAACGTCTGGCCGATGCAGGTTCGCCAGAAGTGCGCTGTTTCTGCCCGGGTTCCAGCGGAAAGCGAAGAGATAACACAAGATTGCGTCGGATCGGGATCGATTGAGAGCTGACGGAACGCTCCACGCTGCCGCCTGGCCTTCATCAAACCGCAGTACGGCGCGAATTTCTTCATCGATTTTCAATTTGCGAAAGTTAGCCGCTTGCTCTGGCCACCGCACACGCCAGCGCGTGGCGCTAATGAAATTGCGTTCGTGTAGCCGATACCAGCTTGCCGTTCCGATTTCTACGAGCAAAAGCCAGCAAATGGCCGCGGCAATGTAGAAGAAAGGAAACTGTGGAGGCAGCCGTGTGCGCTGCGGCGGTCTGGATTGTGCAGGCGATACGCCCGCCACTACAGGCTTGTTCCTACCCAGCAAATACGCAAAGCCCAGGGTGGCCAGAAAGACCAGCGCGATGATGCTGTAGCCAGCAACGCCGTGCCAGCGATCAACCCCTGAAACGTTCTCCGCCGCAGCGATGCGGACCAGGAAAACCGCGCGGACAAAATTGGCCAACAACGCAATTGCAACAGCGCACAAAACGAGCGCCACGCGTCGCAACACTGAGAGTCGTTTCAATTCGCCAAAAAGCAGGCCGATCATCAGCGAGGTCTGCAATGAATGAATACCGCTGCACGCTTCGTTTACGCCGACGAGGCCGCTGCTGACGCGGATCAGATTGCCTTCCACTTGCGCGGGAGTTCCGAGCAGCATCGCGGTTTCGGCGGCCACGCGCGCCACAACGCGCATGAGGCCCTGGGTGACCGGAGTTTCCAGTAGCGTAGGCCAGGGTACCGCAACGAAAATAAATAGAACGGGAAATGCAAAATGACGAAGCCAGGCTACACCGCCTACCCACCAGATCAGCAAAAGCGTCAACACCACCACTGCGGCAGCGTGGACCCAGGCAAGCAATCGCCATTCCGGGTTCGCAATTTCAAAAAGCCGGACTGGGAGTAACACCAGCAGCGCACCAATCGCGATTGCGAGCGCTGCTACGTTTGCGATTGGAAAGCGTCGCCATCGCTTCGCGTCCGTTGCAGGCGATTTACGGTTTGCAATTTCGGTTTGTGGCCGGTCCTGCCAGCGGAGCCAGAAGAGATACAAAGCGAAAAAGGGAACGAACCAGCCGAAGTTGTATTGCCCGTTGATCGACCATTCGCCGCTGAGTTCGCTGCAAAGTCCAAGCCAGAGGACAGCTAAAAACAAAACAGCCAGCACAACCCATAACCGGACACGGCTTTGAGGTGCTGGGGAAGCGTCAGCGAGTTTATGCGCGTTTGCTAGATTTTGCACCGGGCGGAAGCTTAGCAAATCTGTGGGTAAAGCGAATCAGGAATCCCTTAACGCAGGTCATTGATTTTCAATTGCAACTGGACGTGACACCGTAGGGCGTTTCTGCGAAACGCATCCTAAGACGTTGGCGTCTGACACAGACCCCCTACAATCGCATGAACACTAATCAATCGATGTTGGTTTTAAGTGTTGGATGTTCGACGTTCGTTTTATGAGTTCTAGTCGCCAGATTCTCGGCATCCAATTCTTTGATGGCGATGTGGATGAAGCTATTGCTTCAATGGAGCGGCGCGGTGGGTTTCTCGTTGCACCTTCGGGAACCTGTTTTGGGCGATTGCGTGAAGACGAAGCATATCGGCGCGCGGTGATCGCGGCTGATCTCGCGATCGCAGATAGCGGTTTAATGGTTTTGCTCTGGCGCTGGTTACGGCGCGAGAAGATTGGCCGCATCTCGGGGTTGAAATATACGAAGCATCTGCTGCGCAAACTAAAAGGTGAGGGGACCGGAGAAATTTCCTGGGTACTTCCCAGCGAACGTGCGCGTCAAAAATTATTCGAATGGTCGCGTCGGGAAGCGTTTCCAGTTGCCAGCAAGAACTGTTACGTCGCGCCGCGGTACGAGATGGAAATCGAAGACCGAAATCTCCTATCACTGGTGGAAGAGAATCGGCCCTTCCATGTAATCATCGCCATAGGCAGCGGCGCTCAGGAGAAACTCGGTTATTATTTGCGAGAAAATTTGTCGTATCGGCCGGTGATCCATTGCACCGGGGCGGCGCTGGGTTTCGTCACGGGCGACCAGATCGCAATCCCCGATTGGGCGGACCGGCTATTTCTGGGCTGGCTCTCCAGACTGTTTGCGCAACCGGGCGTTTTCATTCCGCGTTTATCTCAGGCTTTCGAACTTCCATGGTTGATTTGGAAGTACGGAGAGAAGCTGCCGCCCCTAAAATAGACCTCGGATGATTTTGCGACGGAATATGCGGCTGCAATTGTGCTCGAAGTTTGCCCCGGCTTACCGGCGCGCGTAGTTTCCCTAGACACATTGCTGAAAATGAAGCGAGAAGCCGGCCGCCAGCAGGACTTAGTAGATATCGAAGAGTTACAAGGAGCCCGATGAAGACGGTCGAACATGTCAAGCCAGACTGGAAATGGGCATCATCGGAGAGAAGCAGGGAAATAGATCGATTGTTAGACCGGCAACTTACGTTTCGTGAAAAGCTGGAATGGCTGGAAGAAGCTGAAAACGCTCTCGCTGCGTCTTGGAGCCAATCGCGAACGGCAATCAAATCGCAGGAGAGGTCGCCGAACTGAAGGCAATTCGGAATCTTGGCCATCGACTTCTCTCAAGGAACGACCGTTAAGGTGAGATCGTTCCCATCGCCGCCTTCGTAGTTTGCTTGGAAGTTATTGCCGTTGACCGTGACAATCCCACCATCAGGCAGGTTGCTGAAGGTGCCGGCGATCGGCGTCAGCGCGGTGTTGTCAATGACAAGCAGAACCAGGCCTTGGGTCAGGGTGCCTTGAGTTTGCCCAATCAAGCTCAAACTGGCGTTGCTGTTGATTGTCACGCCGTTGGCTACCACCTTGTCCGCCTTTGCCCGGCTTATTTTGGCTTTAAAGGTGTAGGTGTAAGTCGCCGTAGAACTGAAAGTGAGACTGCTTTGGATGGTTAGTGTTGCCTTGGTCTGCGTGCCGCCCGCCGGTGCAAGGAACGCGCCAGTTCCTACTGTCACCGCGCCGGTGATTGTTCCACTGCCGCCCAGAGTTCCAGAGGCAACAAGCACGTCTCCGGTTCCAGTCCCCGAGCCCTCTGTGTTGGCAATGATAAGAGCACCGCCGCTAACCCTCGTTCCTCCTGTATAAGTGTTGGCTCCTGTCAAAGTCAGAACTCCCGTGCCGACCTTGATGAGAGAGCCGCCGGTTCCACCACCAACACCGCCATCCTGCACTATGGCCGCAAGCTCGGTGCTCAGATTGTTACTGCCCGTACTGAGATCGAGTGCACCAAGGTAAACCTCGCCCTCGCCTTCGACCGAGCCGATCGTGAGACTACCGAGATGATTGCTGATGTCCAGATTCCCGTTACCGGAGAGGATGACACGTGCGGTTCCACCGACGGAACTAAGCTCGAACCGGATTGTTCCCGCACCGGGCAAGTCTGGTCCCCCGTTGGCGACGAGCGTAGACTCTGCAGCGTCTCCGTGGTGCTCGAAGAGCGTTAAACCGCCTCCGTAAGCGCCCGGCACCGAGCTCCCTTCGTTGGTAATAACGGCATCGCCGGCGTCACTATTGGAAAAGTTGGTAGCTCCTCCATATCCGAATGCAACCATCGGCCCTTCATTTATGATGGTAGCATTGCCAGCAGTGCAGCCGCTTTCGCCGAAGACCGGAGAAAACTCGGTTATGCCGCCCTGCTGGAAATCGTCCGGGGATCCCTTGTTAGTGATATGTGCGTTTCCCGCAGTAGAAGTTCCCCAGAACCTCGTGGCCCAGTCGAGAAAGCTCGTCTGGGGGCCATAGTTGGTGATAGTACAGTCACCGGCACTTGAGCTGTCGTAGAAGTTTATTTGACCGCTCATAGCCCCCTGGTGCTGATCGCCGGGGAATGTGGTAAGGAAAGCCTCCGCCGCAGTTGAGGAATCGTAGAACCTAATCTTCCCGCCAACACCTGCGAAGAGCCTACCGCCATTGGCGATGAAGGTTCCGTTCGCCGCCGTTGCATTGCCTAAAAATGTGATGTTACCAGCAAGGCCAGTGGAGCCGCCGTTGGCGATAAAAGCAGAGGTGTGCCCGCACTGGCTGTATCGGAAAAGGCAATTGAGGCGCCGACGGAAGAAGAGCCGTTAGCAGTAAAGACACACTGACTCCCGGCACTCGCGCTGCCGGTAAAGGCCACGAGACCCGCCTGCTGAGGCGATTGCGTGTCGCAAAAGAACTTCTGCACCACGCCGGAATTGTTCACGACCCCAACTCCATCAATCGTAAGTTGGGGTGGTCCAATAACCGAAATAGCAAAGGCGCTTGCACTGGGGTTGAACACGATGCTG
>Ga0126379_10003173_pt1 | contig 10597 bp, 7 predicted proteins | sample PanSoiMetPlot_24_FD_92640 | JGI IMG/M metagenome (GOLD analysis project Ga0126379, IMG submission 92640) | Tropical forest soil microbial communities from Panama - MetaG Plot_24 | ecosystem: Environmental > Terrestrial > Soil > Tropical forest > Bulk soil | place: Panama | collected 2016-02-17 | reverse complement strand
GGCCCTCACGCTGCAGCTTGACGACACGAGCCGCAGGCAAATCGAGAAGAACTTAAAGCAGCTTGGGGCCACCTCTGAGCGGGGCGCAATCCCGGCAGCCGCTACAAAGCGGTGATTTTCTGCGGAAATTGCGGAAGCATAACGGGATTACTGTAAACGGATGCAGGCGCCCGGGGGTGGCGCCCGAGCTCTTCACGCATGGCCGAAGCCGACCCGCGACGGGCTAGCCGTCGATATCCTTAAGTCCACCAATCAGATAGGCGAAAACCTAGCAGAAGCCGCCCCAATTCGCGTAGTAAGGGCGAGGAGATGACCACGAGAACTTGCCTCATCGTTGTGCTCGCCGCGGGAGAAGGTACCCGCATGCGCAGCTTGCGACCCAAGGTGCTGCACGCGATCGGCGGGCGCAGCCTGATTGCGCATGTACTTGCCGTTGCGGGCACGATCGGTGCGCGTGCAGCCGTGGTGATAGGCCCGGGGCAGGAGGCGGTCGTAGAGGCCGCCAGGGCGGTGATGCCCGATGCAGAGTTCTACCTGCAACATGAGCGGCGCGGCACCGCCCATGCGGTGCTGGCCGCCAAGGCGGCGCTTGTGCAGGGCGCCGACGACGTGGTGATCGCCTTTGCGGACACGCCGCTGATCACACCGCAAACGATCGCGCGGCTGCGCGGCGCGATCGCGGCAGGCGCCGGCGTTGCTGTGCTGGGTTTCCGCCCCGCCGACCCGAGCGGTTACGGACGCCTGATAGCCGATGCCGGCGGTCGGCTGCTTGCCATCCGGGAGGAGAAGGATGCGAGTCCGGCCGAACGCGCCATCGGCCTGTGCAATGCCGGCCTGATGGCATTGGCTGGCGAGGTGGCACTCGCGATCCTCCAGCGGATCCGGGATGACAATGCCAAGCGCGAGTTTTATTTGACCGATGCGGTCGCCGTCGCGCGCGCCATGGGGGTTGACGCGGTGGCACTGGAAACGGAAGAAGACGAGGTGCGTGGCGTGAATACACAGGGTCAGCTGGCCGAAGCCGACGCGGTCCTGCAGCGCCGCCTGCGGGCAGCCGCCCATGAAGCGGGGGTCACCATGGTGGCGCCTGACACCGTCTATCTGTGCGCCGATACCAAGCTCGGCCGCGATGTTACGATCGAGCCTTACGTGGTGTTCGGGCCCGGCGTGACGGTCGAGGACGGCGCCCTGATCCGCTCGTTTTCCCATCTCGAAGATGCTCATGTGGGACGCGGCACGCAGGTCGGACCATTCGCGCGGCTGGGGCCTGGCGTCAAACCTTGAGGCTGACGTCCACGTGGGCAATTTCGTTGAGGTGAAGGAGGCGCGCCTCGAAGTCGGTGCTAAGGCCAATCATCTCGCCTATATAGACGATGCGCGTGTGGGGCAGGTGCCAATATCGGGGCCGGCACCATCATCTGGAGGGCCGCCAAATGCGATTGCCCTCCCCCCAAGCCGCAGCCCGCTCCATCGCCACTTGGGTCCTGGCGCCCGCGGCGGGGCAAGAAATAAACAGCGGGTCCACGGGAACCTCCCAAGGCCTCTTGCGTCTAATCGCTGCGTGGGTGTTCTGCCAATGCGCGCAATCCGCGCGCGAAATCCCGACCTCTGCACAACCCGCCAACAAGGGGGCCGGGACCTCGGATCAAATACAGGAGGAGCAGCAAACCATGTCCCGATTCTTCTTTTCAACGGTAGCCTTATCGGCGGCGATGCTGATTTTGGCCCCTTCGCATGGGCAGTCGCAGAAGAAAGCTGCCGGAAAATCCATCTTTCGGTTCGACACGTTTGGCGACGAGCAGCTTTGGACCGATGTGCTGCAGATGCAAAATGTCATCAAAAACGTCAGCCCCAGGACGGCTTTATCGGTCGGGCTGAAAGTCGACTCGGACGCGCTTCCAGAGGCGGTGATCGACGCCATCAAGGCGGGGCAGGTCAATCTCGACGATCCCGCGGTGACGATCCAACTGCTGAAACTCAATGCCGTCATTGGCGTGATTGGAAAAGTGGTCGGAGCAAACAACAATCTTGCGACCATCGGCATTACCTGTGCGTTATGTCATACGACGGTCGATAACGCTGTCGCGCCCGGGATCGGGCACCGTCTAGACGGGTGGCCTAATCGCACGCTGAACGTGGGCGCCATCGTCGCGCTGTCGCCGGCGGTCGTTAACAAAGCACCATTCCTAAGCTGGGGTCCGGGTAAGTTCGACGCACGTCTTCAAATCTTCGACGGCAAGAATATCGTCCCGCTGAACAGCTTCACGGTCCCCGTCGTCATTGCGCCCGCCTTCGGTCTGAAAGGCGTCGGCTTCGAGACCTATACCGGCGACGGCGTGATTTCCTACTGGAACAACTATGTTGGCGTGACGCAGATGGGCGGCCATGGCAGCTTCAGCGATCCCCGGATCGGGATTAGCGTCAAGCAGACGCCCGATCTCGTAACACCCAAGCTCCCCGCGTTGCTGCAGTATCAGCTCGGTCTAAAGACGCCCCCACCGCCCGAAGATAGCTTCAACGAAGAAGCGGCGCGACGCGGTAAGGAAGTGTTCAACGGCGCCGGTGGATGCGCAAGATGTCACAAGCCGCCGCTGTTCACCGATGTGCTGAGCGGGCCCGATCCCAACGTGCCGTTCCTGCACTCTCCTTTCGAGGTGGGAACGGAACCGGTGTATGCATCGCGCAGCGCCACGAAGATGTACCGGACGACACCGTTGCGCGCGCTCTGGCAGCATCCGCCGTACTTCCACGATGGCAGCGCCCCCGATCTGCTTGCCGTGGTCAATCATTATAATACGGTGTTCAAGCTCGGCCTTCGCGACAGACAGAAGGCTGACCTCGTAGAATATCTGAAAACATTATAATAGCGCCAGGTGCAGCACATTCCGAACACTTCGATGGCTGGGCTTGTCCCGGCCATCGAAGAGATCAAAGACTTTCTCTCATGGCACGGAATGGCGGGAAAACAGCATTCGTCTTCACCGGTGGAGGAAGCCTCGGCGCAATCCAGGTCGGCATGTTGCGTGTTCTGTTATCTTCTGGAGTACGGCCGGATTTCGTGGTCGGTGCATCGGTCGGCGCAATCAATGCGAGCCACTTCGCCGGCGCCCCGAACGCAGCAGGCGTCGCGACGTTGGAACGGATCTGGTCGGGTCTGCGGCGCTCGGACATTTTTCCATTCACCTTGGCAAGCGTCATTGGCCTGCTCAGACATCCAGGAAACATCGTCGATCCGGGCGGGCTGCGCCGCGTGATCGAGACGAATCTACCTTACGCAAAGCTCGAAGATGCGCTCATTCCGCTCAATATCATGGCGACCAATCAGCAAGGGCAGGGCGTTCGTCTCAATAGCGGTCCGGCGGCCGAGGCGATTTTGGCGAGTACGGCGATCCCAGGCGTCTTTCCTCCCGTGCATATCGACGGCGAGGCATTGATGGACGGAGCTATCGCGGCCAATACGCCGGTGCGCCTTGCGGTTAAACTGGGCGCGTCGCGAATCATCATACTGCCGACAGGCTACGCCTGCGCTCTGAAGGAGCCTCCGACGGGGGTGATCGGCAAGGCACTGCATGCGATCACGCTGATGATTGCTTGGCAACTCATGTATGAATTGGAGCGGATTCCTGAGGACATCCAGGTGCATCTTATGCCGACGCTTTGCCCGCTCGCGGTGTCTCCCTTTGATTTCTCGGCGTCGAGTGAGCTCATCGAACGGGCGGCCCAATCATCGAAGAAATGGATCGAGGAGGGTGGGCTGACGCGGAGGGCGCGTCCGCAGGAGCTCGCACCACATCGTCATTGATTATCCCGGGGTTGCCATCGACGACTGGCTGTCCGTGTCACGCTCCATCGCCACTTCCGCTTTGAGGCTCTCGACATCCCTGTAGATCGAGGCGACCGCGAGCACGCGCCCGTTGCGCTTGTAGCGCAGCAGGCAATCCCTCGCCATGACGTCACCCTCGATTGTCAGGTCGTCCCACTTCTCGGCGTGGCCGACATAGTTGATCGGGACATCATAGTGCTGGCTCCAGAAGAACGGCACCGCGACGAACTTCTCGCGCCGTCCGAGCAAGTTGAGCGCGGCGGTTTGGCCCTGGCGCTCGGCGACGACCCAGTGCTCGACGCGGATGCTCTCGCCGCTGTGCGGATCCGGCCAGCGCGCGATGTCGCCCGCCACGAAGACTCCGGGCGCGCTCGTTTCGAGATAAGCGTCCGCGATCACGCCACGGTCGAGCTTGAGGCCAGCCTGTTCGGCAAGTTCGGTCCGCGGGTGCACGCCGACGCCGGCGACCACAAGGTCGGCCTCAAGCGCGCCGCCGCTCTTCAGCGCTATCTGGTTGCCGTCGATGGAGCTGGCGGTGTCCTCCAGGTGGAAGACCACGCCGTGCTCCTCGTGCAGGGCGCGCACGAAATCACCGACCTGGGGGCCTAGAATCCGCTCCATCGGCCGTTTTTCCGGTGCCACTACATGGACCTCGATCTCGCGGGCGCGCAGCGAAGCCGCGACCTCAAGCCCAATGAAGCTCGCGCCGAGCACGACAACCCGGCGGGCCGTCTTCGCGCGCTCGATGATGGCGCGGCAGTCCGCCAGGGATCGCAGCATCAATAACTGCTGCTGGCCCGCACCGGGAATTGACAAGCGGATCGGCTCGGCGCCGGTCGCGAGCAGCAGCCGGTCGTAACGAAGCTTGCTACCCCCGGCGAGTGCGACTTCGCGCGAACGGGCGTCGATAGCGGTAACGTTCGTATTCAGGCGCAGTTCGATGCCGTTGTCGGCATAGAAGCTCTCCGGCCGCAGCGGGACCCATTCCTCGGGCGCATTGCCGGCCAGATAGTCCTTGGACAAATTCGGCCGGTCGACAGGCGGCGCTTCGTCGTTGCTCAGCATGACGATGCTTCCCTGGTATTGCTCGTGCCGTAATTTCTCGGCCGCCGCAAAGCCGGCTGCTCCACCGCCGATGATGACGATCCTTTCGGGCATACCGGCGGTCGGCGCGGCGCGGCTACGACTTTCCGGCGCCGGCGCCTCCTTTTTGGCCGTCACGAAAAGCTTGCCGTCGCGATGCTCGACTGCCCAACAGGCGACCGGGCTCAAGGCCGGCGCGTGCAAAGCTTCCCCGGTGCGCAGGCTGAAACACGCATGGTGCCAGGGGCATCGCACCGTGTCTTCGACCATGAGCCCTTCCACAAGCGGGCCCCCGTAATGAGAACAGGTCGCACCGATCGCGAAGAATTCATTGCCGCGACGCGCGAGCAGGACAGCGTCGTCGCCGATATGCCCCGCGAGCATGTGCCCGTCCGGGAGATCGTCGATCGGGATTCCCGTTGCCAGGTCGGGGCCGGTCGGATTCGATTGCTGTGCACCCATTGAGACCTCCATCTGGTGCTGTTCAGGATGGGTTGAGCTCTTGCGAAACCCATCAGGGACCGCACCGCGCAGATTGACCGGTGATGGGTTTCGCAAGAGCTCAACCCATCCTACATGCTCCAGATGCAGACCAGGCAACCAAGTTCCCGACATTGGCCGACGGGAACCTTTTCACGCTGGCGGTATCCAATGATCGGCCTCGTCACGGATTAAGGGTTTGGAGAAAGTCGGTATGAACACGCTTGAGACGATACATAACGGAACTTCCATTTACTCTCCAGCGGCCAAACTGCCGCAAAGGGCACGGCGGCCCTCCCGCGCAGAGGCGGAACAGGCCGTGCGCACCCTCATTCGGTGGGCCGGCGACGATCCTGATCGCGAGGGACTCATCGAAACGCCGGCCCGTGTCGCCCGCGCCTATGAGGAATGGTTTGCCGGTTACGGCGAGGAGCCTGAGGAACTGCTGCAACGAACTTTCGAGGAGGTCGCCGGATATGATGAAATGGTATTGTTGCGCGGGATCCGTTTTGAATCCCATTGCGAACACCATATGGCGCCGATCATCGGGCGGGCGCATATCGGCTATGTCCCGCACCACCGGGTGGTCGGGATTTCCAAGTTGGCGCGGCTCGTCGAGGTCTATGCCAAGCGGCTTCAAATTCAGGAGCGGATCACGGCAGAGATTGCCAATACCTTGGAGCGGGTCCTCCAGCCCCTGGGTGTCGCGGTCATTATCGAAGGCACCCACGGCTGCATGACCAGCCGGGGCGTATCCCAGCGCGACGCCACGATGGTGACGAGCCGCATGCTGGGCGTGTTTCGCGATCAACCGGAAACACGGCACGAATTCCTGTCTGCCATCGATCTGCGAGGATCGATGCGGTCCTGAAAGCTAGGAGGAGATGCCATGCAACCGTCCAACGCCCGCAACGTCGACCTTGCTGTGCTTGACGACATGCAGCTTGTGCAGGTCGCGCGCCAGCGCAACGGCGCCGCCTTCCGCGTCATCATGCAGCGGAACAACCAACGCCTCTATCGGATCGCCCGTGCCGTCTTGCATGACGACAGCGAAGCCGAGGACGTCGTGCAGGAAGCCTACGTGCGCGCGTTTGCCGGCCTCGCGGATTTCCGCGGCGAGTCGAGCCTTTCAACTTGGCTTTCGCGTATCGTGCTGAATGAGGCGCTGGGGCGGCTGCGGCGGCGGCGTCCAACGGTCGATGTGACGTCGATCGAAAACCACCAGCCGGCGCAGGATAAAGTCATTCCGTTTCCACTTACATCGACACAACTCGATCCGGAACGCACCATGGCTCAACGGCAGATTCAAGTCCTCCTGGAACGCGCGATCGATAATCTTCCGGACGACTTCCGAACCGTACTGGTGGCTCGCGTCGTCGAGGGCATGAGCGTCGAGGAGACCGCGGATCTGTTCGGCCTGCGCGCCGAGACCGTCAAGACCCGATTGCACCGCGCGCGTCGCCTGCTGCGCGAGGCGTTGGAAAAGCAGGCCGGTCCCGTTCTGACCCACGCCTTTCCGTTCGACGGCTGGCGCTGCGAACGCACGACCAACAAGGTGCTGGAACGCCTCGGCCTGACCGTTTGACCCCATAGGCATTAAACCTATGCGCTGGCGGTGCGGCAAATTCCGCCCCTCCCCCTTGTGGGCCCACAAGGGGGAGGGAGACGTTGCCGCGCCGCCGCGGCACGCTCCGAAAAACATAAGTTTTTCGATAGCCGCGGGAACCTTTTGATAGGAACTCCATCCAACTATGCATCCTCAGATTGAAATCCAGCCGCAAACGTGCTTGGTGACTCTGGGGGGAGGAATTCAACGTGCTCGCTCCACGGATTCCATGAACCAGAGGGGGTTCTCATGAAGCTTCGAACCATGGTTATTGCCGGAATCAGCGGCGCTGCCGCGTCCGGATCGATCATCGCTTACGCCGCCGCTCCTTCGCGTCAAAGCGTCGATGCGGAGAATTTGCGTTACGCGCAGGGCCAGATCGAAGAGGGCAAAAAAATCTTCCGCTACGAAACATTCGGGAGCGAAGCCTTCTGGGGTGATGCGCTCCAGTTGCACAAAGCAATCGCGGGCGAGAAGAACGGCGGCGTTGGCCCCGGCGTTTCGCCGAAAACCGCGTTATCCGTCGGCCTTAAAGTCGACGCGGATGCGCTGCCGAACAGTCTGAAGAAACAGCTCGCTGCCGGGAAAGTCAGTCTCGACGATCCGGCGACGACAATTGCGCTTCTCAAGTTGAACGCCGTCGTCGGCGTCACCGCCTTTGCCAACCCGGATGGCAGCGTCAAGGGGATGGGCATCCAGTGCGCGTTTTGCCACTCGACCGTAGACGATTCGTTCGCGCCCGGCATCGGCAAGCGACTCGACGGTTGGGCCGCCCGCGATCTGAACGTCGGCGCGATCGTATCTCTTGCGCCGAATCTCAAGCCGTTCACCGATCTTCTTGGCGTCGATGTCGATACCGTGAAAAAGGTTCTTGCCAGTTGGGGTCCCGGCCGTTTCGACGCGGAGCTGGACAAAGACGGCAAGGCGCTTCGCCCTGACGGAAAGCAGGCCGGCACCCTCATCCCGCCCGCCTTCGGCTTGGCGGGTGTGAACCTCCACACCTGGACCGGATTCGGATCGGTTCCCTACTGGAACGCTTATGTCGGAGCGACCGAGATGCACGGGGCCGGCACCTTTTTTGACGCCCGCTTAAATGACAAGGAGCAATATCCAGTCGCTGCAAAGAGCGGCTCAGGGAATACACGAGGTACGCCAGACCGCATAACCTCGAAGCTAGCCGCACTGCACTTCTACCAGCTCTCTATCCCGGCCCCCAAGGCACCCGCCGGGTCGTACGACAAAGCCGCATTCGAAAGAGGTCGCGCTGTCTTCAACGGCCCGGCCAAGTGCGCGACTTGCCATGTCCCGCCTCTCTACACTGAGCCGGGGGAGAACCTGCATACGCCCGACGAAATCGGCATCGACTCGTTCCAGGCCGACCGTTCGCCGACCCACAAGTACCGCACCGCGCCACTCGCGGGCTTGTGGACGCACCAGAAAGGCGGCTTCTACCACGACGGCCGTTTCGCCACGTTGTCCGACGTAGTGAACCACTATGATACGCAATTCAAACTGAATCTCAGCAGCGATCAAAAGAACGACCTGGTGGAGTATCTGAAGGGAATCTGAATTGAGGGCACTCCAAATGTCTCTCCGGATTATTGCGGTGGATTGGGCAAGTGTCTGCATAACCGATAGGGCCGGCGCGCACCCGCCGGCCTTAATATTCTCGCGCATCGCCTTGATGCTCGTCGATGTGTAGACCTACTCTGGCCGCGCAGGCGGCGGGCGGCCGGTACACCGCAGGATGCACGCGTTCCGAGGCTATGTCTCCGCTTAAGGTCAGGCCGTTAGACAACACCCGCACGCGTCAACTCAAGCACGATGCCTAACGCCGTGATGCCTAAGGCTACCGCTGCGAGCGGCAACAGCATTTCGACGGCGGCGGTCGAACCTTTTTCCTGGCCAGTCCAGGTCGCATACCACGACCGGATTTCCTTTTACCATGCCCGGATTCCCCGCTTGAGGCGGAGAATGACACGCATGTGCGTGGTATGATTGCGTGAGCGACCGAAGCAAATCGTGAAAATTCACATGTCGGCAATTCGTGTTAGAGGATTGCTTGAACAGTTTGAAGGTTATAAGCGGGCTTGACCCGCCCATCCATCCGCTTCGCAAGAAGCGTATTTCGCATTGGACGGGACGGATCAATCCCCGGATCAAAATCCGGGGACGGCAATGACGCCAGTGGGAAGGGCGGGCACATGTGCGGCATCATCGCAATTCTGGGGACCGAGCCGGTTGCGCTCGGCATGGTCGATGCTCTCAAGCGCCTCGAATATCGCGGCTATGATTCGGCCGGTGTCGCTACGCTGGAGCACGGCCGGCTGACCCGCTGCCGCGCCGAAGGCAAGCTCAAGAACCTGGAAAAGCGGCTCGCTGACGAGCCTCTAAAAGGCGTGAGCGGCATCGGTCATACCCGCTGGGCGACCCACGGCCGGCCCAACGAGACCAATGCCCATCCCCACGCCACCGACCGGGTCGCGGTTGTGCATAATGGCATCATCGAGAATTTCGCGGAATTGCGCGCGGAGCTCGAAGGACGCGGCGCCAAATTCGCCACCGAGACCGATACCGAGATCGTAGCTCATCTTGTCACCGACGAGATGAGCAAGGGTGCGGGCCCGATCGCCGCGGTCGCTACCGCGCTGCCGCGCCTGCGGGGCGCCTTCGCGCTTGCCTTCCTATTCGCCGGCGAGGATGACCTTGTGATCGGCGCCCGGCGCGGCTCGCCGCTCGCGATCGGCTATGGCGACGGTGCGATGTATCTCGGCTCCGACGCTATCGCGCTGGCGCTGTTCACCAGTTCGATCGCTTATCTGGAGGACGGCGACTGCGTCGTCCTCCGGCGCGGTGGCGCCGCGATCCAGGATGCCGCCGGCAAAGCGGTGACGCGCCCGACGATCCGCTCCAATGCCTCAGCGTTCCTACTTGACAAAGGCAATCACCGCCACTTCATGGCGAAGGAAATTCACGAACAGCCCGAAGTGGTCGGCCATACGCTCGCCCATTATATCAACTTCGCCAAGGGTCGGGTCGAACTGCCTGAAAAGCTGCCATTCGATTTCCGCAACATAGACCGCATTTCGATCTCGGCCTGCGGCACCGCCTATTACGCCGGGCTGATCGGCAAGTACTGGTTCGAGCGTTTCGCCCGCCTGCCGGTCGAGATCGACGTGGCGTCGGAGTTCCGATACCGCGAGGCGCCGTTTGCGCCTGGTAACCTCGCGCTGTTCGTGTCGCAATCGGGCGAGACCGCAGACACGCTGGCGACGTTGCGCTATGCCCGCGAGCACAAGCAGCACATCGTGTCGATCGTCAACGTGGCGACCTCGACGATTGCGCGCGACAGCGATGTGGTGATGCCGACGCTGGCCGGGCCAGAAATCGGGGTTGCCTCCACCAAGGCGTTCACCTGCCAGCTCACTGTGCTGGTTTGCCTCGCTATCGCGGCCGGCCGCGCCCGCGGCGTGCTCAGCGATGAAGAGGAGGGAAGGCTCGTTGGCGCTCTCGTTGAGACGCCCCGCCACATGGCCGCGGCACTCGCCCTGGAGCCCCGGATCGAGCAGCTCGCCCGGGATCTCGCCAAATGCCGCGATGTGCTC
>Ga0126379_10003172_pt1 | contig 10598 bp, 9 predicted proteins | sample PanSoiMetPlot_24_FD_92640 | JGI IMG/M metagenome (GOLD analysis project Ga0126379, IMG submission 92640) | Tropical forest soil microbial communities from Panama - MetaG Plot_24 | ecosystem: Environmental > Terrestrial > Soil > Tropical forest > Bulk soil | place: Panama | collected 2016-02-17 | reverse complement strand
GTTTTGTCCGGCACTGTGATGCGCGAGACGAAAGGCCTCCGACCGCGTCCACGCTTCGAAATCGAACCGGCTTCGCCAAATCGTGTGGGAGGCGTAGAGCACGTGATCCTTCTCTTCGGGCCCACGCAAAAGGTGGAACTCGATAAAGCCCGGCACATCGCGCAGATGGGTGTCGCGCGTCGTCCACACCCGCTCGAACTCTGCCTGTAACGGTGGAACGACTTTAAACCGGTTCATTGCAATAAACATCTACCCGACCCTGTCAAAGCAGTGAGACGACTTCGGTTTCGGCCGGCAGTTCGGCCTGCGCAAAAAGCCGCGCGAATGATGGCCATAGCTTCACCACTCCCTCGCGGCCGGCGAAGATGCCCACGAGGATAGCAAGCGCCACCAGCACGGCCAGGACGAGCCAGCGCAGCGCGGCCGATCGCCGTCGCTTGGGCTGCGCGGCCGGCGCCCGAAGGGCCCCCCCCGGGCGCGGCGGGACTTCGAGGTCAGCCTCTGCCGCGATATTCGGTCGCGGCGGGACATCGAGGGAGGGTTCGATCCGCGGGCCTTCGAACCTAGAAGGTTCATCGGCTGTGGGCAAATCGGGTGGCGCGCCCTGGTGCCAGGTATGGCCGCATGTGGCGCAGCGGACAGTCCGCCCGGCGCGTCCGCCCAAGGCCTGTTCGTCGACCAGATAGCGGGTGCGGCAGGCCGGGCAGCCAATGATCATTGAGCGGGAGCGAGGTTACCCCGCAGCCGGCGAGGCGCCGTCGCGAGCCAGTGCGCGCAAGTGGTGGTCGGCATCACCGAACATCGTGTCGATCATCGTGACGCGCTTGAAGTAATGCCCGAGCTTGTACTCCATCGTCATGCCGATGCCGCCATGCAGCTGGATCGCCTGCTGCCCGACGAATTTGCCGGAACGGCCGATCTGCACCTTGGCGGCCGAGATCGCGTTGCCGCGCTCGGCGCCATTCTCCTCGGCCGCCATCATCGTCGCGAACATCGCCATGCTGCGCGCCTGTTCGAGCGCGATCAGCATGTCGACGGCGCGGTGCTGGAGGATCTGAAAGCTGCCGATCTCGCGCCCGAACTGCCGGCGGGTCTTGAGGTAGTCGATGGTGAGCTCGTGCATTATCGCCATCGCGCCGACCGCTTCGGCGCACAGCGCCGCGATCGCCTCGTCGACGACGCGCTCGACGAGCGGCAACGCCGCCCCTGGCTCACCCAGAACCCCCTCGGAGCCGACCCGCACTTGCGCGAACGCGATCTCGGCGGCGCGCAGCCCGTCCTGCGTCGGGTAGCCGCGGCGCGACACGCCATCGGCCTTGCCGTCGACGAGGAAGACGCCGACCCCGTCGCGGTCGCGGCGCGCACCGGCGGTGCGCGCCGTGACGATGAGCTTGTCGGCGCTGTCGCCGTGCAACACCACGCCCTTCTCGCCTTCGAGCACCCAGCCCGAGCCGTCCCGCACCGCTTTCGTCTCGATATCGGCGAGGTCATAGCGCGAGTGCCGCTCCGTGTGCGCGAAGGCGAGCGTCAGGCTGCCCTCGGCGATCTTTGGAACGAGCTCGGCGCATTGCTCGGCGCCGCCGCCATGCCGCAGAAACCCGCCGCCGAGCACCACCGTCGCAAAGAACGGCTCCAATGTCAGCGCGCGGCCAAAGGCTTCCATCGCGATCATCGTCTCGACATACCCGCCGCCGGCGCCGCCATAACCCTCCGGAAAAGGCAGGCCGAGCAGCCCCAGCTCGGCGTACTGCGCCCACAAATCGCGGCTCCAGCCCACGGGACTCTGCCCGTAGCCCTTGCGCTGCTCGAAGGCGTAGCGGTCCCCGAGCAGCCGCTCGAGGCTTTCCTTGAAAAGCCGCTGCTCGTCGCTGAGGTCAAAATCCATCGTTCAAGCCCCCGCCGCCTCTTGCCCCCTCACCTGCCCGCTGCGCGGGCCCCTCTCTCGTCCCGCTTGAGGGGTGAGGAGAATTCCGCCCGATCATCGCCTAGAGTCCCAGGATCGCCTTGGCGATGATGTTCTTCTGGATCTCGTTCGTGCCGCCGTAGATTGAGGTCTTGCGCCAGTTGAAATAGGTCGGGGCGATCGGGCCGGCCCATTCGGGGCCGATCGACGGCTCGTTCCAGCGCTCCTCGTCATCGCGCTCCGGCTGGTAGGGCATCGCGTACGGGCCGACGACCTCCATCAGGAGTTCGGTCGTCGCCTGCTGGATCTCCGAGCCCTTGATCTTGAGGATCGAGGACGCCGGGTCGGGCTTGTTGTCGGTGCGATGCCGCTCGGCGGCGACGACGCGCAATTGCGTCATCTCGAGCGCCTTCAATTCGACCTCAACCGCGGCCAGCTTTTCGCGGAAGCGCTCGTCTTCGATTAGTGGCTTGTCGCCCAGGCGCTCCATCGCAGCCAGCTCTTTGATGCGCCGGATGCGCTCCTTCGAGAGGCCGACCCGCGCGATGCCAGTGCGCTCGCGGCCAAGCAGGTATTTCGCATAATCCCAACCCTTGTTCTCCTGACCGACAAGGTTCTCGGCCGGCACCTTGGCGTCGTCGAAGAACACTTCGTTGACCTCGTGCCCACCCTCGATCGTGATGATCGGACGCACCGTGACGCCCGGCGTCTTCATATCGATCAGCAGAAACGAGATCCCCTCCTGCTTCTTCGCCTGCGGGTCGGTGCGCACGAGGCAAAAGATCCAATCGGCATGCTGCGCCAGGGTCGTCCAGGTCTTCTGCCCATTGACGATGTAATAGTCGCCATCCCGCTTCGCTGCGGTCCGCAACGAGGCGAGGTCCGAGCCGGCGCCCGGCTCGGAGAAGCCCTGGCACCACCACACGTCGAGATTGGCGATGGCGGGCAGATGACGCCTCTTTTGTTCCTCCGACCCGAAGGCGATGACGACCGGCCCCACCATCGTGACGCCAAAGCCAAGTGGTTGCGGCGCTGGGGTCAGCTGCAACTCCTCCTGGAAGATGTATTGCTGAACTGGGGTCCAGCCGGTGCCGCCCCATTCCACTGGCCAGTTCGCCACCGCCCAGCCCTTCTTGTTGAGGATGCGTTGCCAGATGACGATGTCGTCCTTGGCGAGCTTTTTCCCTTCCGCCAGTTTGGTGCGGATGCCCTCCGGCAGATTGGCGCGGAAGAACGCCCGCACCTCGTCGCGAAACCCCAGCTCTTCCGGGGTAAAGCGGAGATCCATGATGCGAAACTCCCAATTTACGCTAACCGCCGCAAGCCGTATTCCCACGGTGGGTCCAGGAGTGAGTCAAGCCTGGGCATGACGAGCTGCGTCATGGCGCAAAACCTCGGCCCTGCTCGGCGCGGTGTAGCAGCAGCGGCGCAGGGCGCAATGTCTCATCGCCCGACTGGTCGGCGTAATGGATCAGCCGGTCGCGGATGTGCGCGAGGCCCAGCCGGTCGGCATAATACATCGGGCCGCCGCGCCACACCGGCCATCCATAGCCGTAGACCCAGATCACATCGATATCGCTCGGGCGCGCGGCGATCCCTTCCTCGAGGATGCGGGCGCCCTCGTTGATCATCGGGAGAACCATGCGCTCGACGATCTCCTCCTCGCCAATCGGCCGCCGGTTGATTCCGAGCCGGGAAGACGCTTCCAGAATGATCTTCTCGATCTCGGGATCGGGCATCGGCGTGCGCGAGCCCGTATCATAGCGGAAATATCCTTTCCCGGTCTTCTGGCCGTAATTGCCGACTTCGCAGAGCGCATCCTCGATCGCAGCGCGCTCACCCCGCCCTTTCCGGATCCGCCAGCCGACATCGAGCCCGGCGAGATCCATCATCGCGCAGGGCCCCATCGGGAAGCCGAATCCAAGCACCGCCGCGTCGATCTCCTGCGGCAGCGCGCCTTCGAGAAGCAGCCGTTCCGTCTCGACCGAGCGGCGCGCCAGCATGCGGTTACCGACAAACCCGTAGCAGACGCCGACCGTGACCGGCACCTTGCCGAGCCGGCGGCCGAGCGCGACCGCCGTCGCCAGCGCGTCGAACGAGGTCCCGGCGCCGCGCACGATCTCCAACAGACGCATGACATTGGCCGGGCTAAAGAAATGCGTGCCCAGCACGTCTTGCGGCCGTGCGGTGGCGCGCGCGATTTCGTCGACATTCAGCGTCGAGGTGTTCGTGGCGAGGAGCGCATCAGGCTTCGCGCGCCGATCGAGATCGGCAAAAACGCGCCTCTTGACGTCCATCTCCTCGAACACGGCCTCGATGACGACATCCGCCGAGCCGACCGCATCGAGGTCGACAACCCCGGTGATCAAAGCCACGCGGCGCTCCATCTCGTCAGCGGTCAGCCCGCCGCGCGAGACAGTCGTGCGGTAATTCGCGGCGACTCGGTCGAGGCCCTTCTGCAGGAGATCACGGCCGGTTTCCACGACCGTGACCGGGATGCCGGCATTGGCGAAGCACATCGCGATGCCGCCGCCCATCGTTCCGGCACCGACGACCCCTCCGGCAGCGATCGGCCGCGGTGTTATGCCTTGCGGCATGTCAGGGATCCGCCCGGCGTCGCGCTCGGCAAAGAAGATGTGGCGCTGCGCCTTCGACTGATCGCCGGCGACTAGTTTGCGGAAGAGATCGCTCTCGCGCTTCAACCCTTCCTCGAACGGCAGCACGATCGCGTTGCGGACGGCTTCAACGCAGGCCGCCGGCGCTTCACGGCCGCGCAGCCGGCGGGTCAGTGCCTCGACCGCATCGGCAAAGCCCTCGCCGATGAGCTTGTCTTCGCGATCGCGGACGAGCCCCAGTGGCAGGCCTTCCGCCACCACGCGCCGCGCGAACGCGACGGCAGCCGCGGTCATGTCGCCCTCGACGATTTCATCGACGATCCCGTCCGCCAATGCCTCGGCGGCTGAGATCGGCTCGCCGGTGACGATCATCTTGAGCGCCTTCTCGGGCCCGACGAGGCGCGGCAGCCGCTGCGTGCCGCCCGCGCCCGGCAATAGCCCGAGTTTGACCTCGGGCAGGCCAACGCGGGCGCCGGGAACGGCGACCCGGAAGTGGCAGGCGAGCGCCAGTTCGAACCCGCCGCCAAATGCAGTGCCGTGCATCACGGCGATGACCGGCTTCGGCATCGCCTCGATCGCGGTGATCACGTCGTGCAGGCTCGGCCGCTGCGGCGGCTTGCCAAATTCGGTGATGTCAGCGCCGGCGAAAAAGGTCCGCCCGGCGCAGGCGATCACCACCGCCCTGACTGCGCCATCCTCGTGCGCTTGGCGCAGTGCTTCGACGAGGCCGGCGCGCACCTCGTGCTTCAGCGCGTTGACCGGCGGGTTATCGGAGGTGATGACCGCGATTTCGCCGTCGCGGCGCAGATCGATGCTGGCGTTGATATTGCCCATAATGCTCCCCGATCGTGACGCCTTTTCCGCGAGCCTATCCTGACGAGGCTGCACAATGAAGGCCGAATTCGGTCACTCTCGGCTCTCTGCCCCGGCTTGACTTCGAAGGGCCAGGCCGGCAGGGTCGATATTAAAATACCAGGAACGGGAGGAGGGATGGGCCGCGCCCCGCTGCTCGAAGTCCGCGATGTCGCATTGCGCTTCGGCGGCATCGTCGCGCTTGACGGCATTTCCTTTGCCCTTGACGAGGGCCAGATCCTCGGCCTGATTGGACCGAACGGCGCCGGCAAGACCACCTTGTTCAATTGCGTCAGCCGGATCTACACGCCAAATCGTGGCGACATCCTGTTCGAAGGCCGGTCGATGCTCCGGCGGCCGCCGTACCGCATCGCCGAGATCGGCATCGGACGGACCTTCCAGAACATCGCGCTGTTCGCGCCGCAATCCGTGCTCGATAACGTCCGCCTCGGTGCCCATGCCCATAGCCGGAGCGACTTCGTCAGCGACGCGTTGCGCCTGCCCTGGGCGCGCCGGCAGGAGACGGCGGTGACCGAGACTGCCTGGTCGCTGCTCCATATGCTCGATCTCGAAGACGTGGCGCTGCGGCCGGCGGGCGGGTTGCCGCTGGGCACCCGCAAGCGGGTCGAACTGGCGCGGGCGCTCGCCGGCCGGCCCAAGCTGCTGCTGCTCGACGAGCCGGCAAGCGGGATCAATCACGGGGAGGTCGGCGAACTCGGCGCTCTCATTCGCCGGGTGCGCGACGAGCGCCAGGTCACGGTGCTGGTAGTCGAGCACCACATGAATTTGGTCATGTCGGTTTCCGACAGGGTCGTGGCGCTCGATTTCGGCCGCAAGATCGCCGAGGGCACGCCCGCCGAGGTCCAGCAGAACGCAGCGGTGATCGAGGCCTATCTCGGCACCGGCCACAAGACCGTCAATGCCGCTTCTGGCCGGAGTTCGGCCCGATGATGCTCGAGGTCCACGGGCTCGAAGCGTTCTACTGCGAGCAGCAGGCGCTGTTCGGGGTCGGGTTCGATCTCGACAAGGGGCAGGTGCGTACCCTGCTGGGGGCCAACGGCGCCGGCAAGACGACGGTTTTGCGCGCGCTATGCGGCATGATCCGGACCGGTGGCGACATCCGCTTCGAGGGCAAGCGCATCACCGGCTGGGCGACCGAGGACATCGTGCGCCTCGGCGTTGCCCACGTGCCGGAGGGGCGCGGCACCTTCCTGCGAGTCACGGTCGAGGAGAACCTGCAGCTCGGCGCGGTTACCCGCCGCGACCGCGTCGGCATCGCCGCGGATATCGAGCAAATCTATCATCATTTCCCGCGCCTCAAAGAGCGTCGGACGCAGCAGGCGGGCCTGCTCTCCGGCGGCGAGCAGCAGATGCTCGCGGTCGGACGGGCACTGATGCTGCGGCCCTGCCTGATGCTGCTCGACGAACCCTCGTTCGGGCTGGCGCCGCTGATCGTCGAGGAATTGTTCGCCATCCTGCGCCAGGTCAACCGCGACACCGGGGTCGCGATGCTGATCGTCGAGCAGAACGCGGCGCTGGCGCTCGAACTGGCGGAGCATGCCTATCTGCTGGAAACCGGGCGCATCGTCATGGATGGGCCGTCCGAAGCAATCGGCGCCGACGAGGGCGTGCGCCGCGCCTATTTGGGCTATTGAAGCGGAGGCTGCGGATGCAATTGTTGCTGCAGCAGGTGATGGCCGGCCTCGCCAACGGGGCGATCTATGCCGGCATGGCGCTGGCGGTGGTGATGATCTTTCTGGCGATCGACCACCTCAACTTCGCGCAAGGCGAGATGGCCACATTTTCGGCCTATGTCGCCTGGCAGCTGCTCGCTTGGGGCGCGCCGTACTGGGTGGCCTTCGTGGTCGTGGTGATCCTGTCTTTCATCGGCGGCGTCGCGATCGAACGGGTCTTGTTCAAGCCGCTGCATCACGCATCGATCCTGGCCAATCTCGTCGCCTTCATCGCCCTGTTCAGCATCCTGAACAGCGCCGATGGCTACCTTTGGGATTACACGATCAAGACCTTCCCGAGCCCGTTCGGCACCAAGCCCTTGTTCGGCAGCGTCCTGATCGACGCCCACGAAGCGGGGATGATCGTCGTTACCGCAGTGCTGCTCGGGCTCCTTTATCTATTCTTCCGCGGCACGCGGCTTGGGCTCGCGATGCGGGCGGCCGCCGCCAATCCGGAATCGGCCCGCCTGGTCGGCATCCGGGTCGGCTGGATGACGGCGCTCGGCTGGGGCATCGCGGCGGCGATCGGCGCGGTCGCCGGCATGCTGATCGCACCGGTCGTGTTTCTCGATCCGAACATGATGTTCGGCGTGCTGCTGTACGGTTTTGCCGGCGCCGTGCTGGGTGGGCTGACGAGCCCCGGGGGCGCCGTGCTGGGCGGCTTCGCCGTCGGCATCATCGAGAACCTGGCGGGTACCTTCATCCCTTATTTCGGCCGCGACCTGAAGCTGACGATCGCGCTGTTGGTGATCGTCGCGGTGCTGATGGTGCGGCCCGCCGGGATTTTTGGCCGTAGCGTGGTGAGCCGGGTATGACGGCGCCGCGGCAGGATACCGCACTCTTCCCACCCGCCGTCGGGGAGCACGGCGCGCAGCAGGCGGCCTGGCCCGCAACCCGTCATTGGGTGCTGGCGTGCGTTCTGGTGATCGCGGCGGTGCTGCCCCTCGTGTTCCAGGGCTTTGTCGTCTTCCAGTTAACCCAGGTGATGATCTACGGGCTGGCGATCCTCGGCCTCAATCTGCTGACCGGCTTCAACGGCCAGTTCTCGGTGGGGCACGGAGCATTTTACGGCCTCGGCGCCTATGTCACCGCAATCCTGATGCATCGCTACGGCGTCGCCTATTATTGGACGCTGCCGGCCGCCGGCGGCGTCTGCTTCGTCGTCGGCACGCTGTTCGGGTTGCCGGCGCTGCGGCTGCAAGGCCTCTATCTCGCGCTCGTCACCTTTGCGGCGGCAGTGGCGCTGCCGCAGCTGCTGAAATTTCATGGTCTCGAAGACTGGACCGGCGGCGTGCAGGGCATCGTTGTCGATCAGCCGGATGTACCGGGATTCCTGCCGATCGACACGGATCAATGGCTCTATTATTTCACCCTGGCGGTGGTGCTGGTCATGTTCGCCTGCGCGTCGAGCCTGGTAAAGAGCCGCACCGGCCGCGCCATCATGGCGATCCGCGATCATGAGATCGCCGCCGCCGCCATGGGGATCAACGCGCCGCTCTACAAGACGCTGACCTTCGGCGTCAGCGCGCTCTACACCGGGGTTGCCGGTGCCCTGGGGGCGCTGGCAGTGCAGTTCGTCGCTCCCGACAGCTTCAGCCTGTTCCTGTCGATTTATTTCCTCGTCGGTCTCATACTCGGCGGTATGGGCTCGCTGCCGGGCTGCCTCTTCGGCGGCTTGTTCGTGCTCTACGTGCCGAACATCGCTGCGGAGGTGTCGCGCGGATTGGCGGGCGCCATCTACGGCGCCATCATGCTGCTGGTGATATTCGTGATGCCGTCGGGAGCCGCGGGCTTCGCGCGGTTGGCATTCGCGTATGTGTCGCGATGGCGCGATCGCTAACTATCGGGAAGTCGACCACGCTGTGCAAGGGAGGTCACCGTGAAGAAACTGACACGCCGCACCATTCTCGCCGCCGCGCCCGCGCTGGCTTTCGGCGGCCCGCTCCTGGCGGCCCGGCCGGTCCGTGCGGCCAAGCAATACGGTCCGGGCGTCACTGATACCGAGATCAAGATCGGCAATACCTGCTTCTACAGCGGACCGGCCTCATCCTACGGAACGATCGGCAGAGCGATGGCCGCTTATTACAAGATGGTCAACGACCAGGGCGGGGTGAACGGCCGCAAGATCGACTTCAACTCTTATGACGACGCCTATTCGCCGCCGAAGACCGTCGAGATGACGCGCAAGCTGGTCGAGCAAGACAAGGTCTTCCTGGATGCCGGTCCGCTGGGGACGCCAACCAACAGCGCGATCTGGCACTACATGAACGAGCACAAGGTGCCGCAGCTGTTCGTCAGTACCGGCGCGACCAAATGGGACGATCCGAAGGGACATCCCTGGACCATCGGCTGGCAACCGAACTACCAGAGCGAAGGGCGCATTTATGCAGCCTACATCCTGAAGGAGAAGCCCGACGGCAAGATCGGCGTGCTCTATCAAGACGATGATTTCGGCAAGGACTATCTGAAGGGCGTCACAGACGGTCTCGGGGACAAGGCAAAGTCGATGATCGTCGTGGCCGCCTCCTATGAAACGACCGACCCCACCGTCGACTCACAGATCCTCAGCATGAAGGCCGCGGGGTGCGATGTCTTCGTCAACACCGCGATCCCCAAATTTGCCGCGCAATCGATCAGGAAGGCGGCGGAGATCGAGTGGAAGCCGCTGCACATCTTGAGCAGCGTCGGCAATTCGGTCTCCTCCGTCCTGAAGCCGGCGGGGCTGGAAAATTCTAAAGACCTCATCTCCGACTTTTACCTGAAAGACCCGACCGATCCGCAGTGGAAGGACGACCCCGGGTACAAATGGTGGTCGGCGTTCATGGACCAGTATTATCCCAGCGGGGACAAAACCGACATCTTCAATGTCTATGGTCCCTCCAATGCGGCGACGGTCGTGCAGATGTTGAAGCAATGCGGCGACGAGTTGACCCGCGAAAACGTGATGAAGCAGGCCGCCAGCCTGCATGATTTCCGGGTGCCGATGCTCTTGCCCGGGATCACGATCAACACCAGCCCGACGGATTTTGCGCCGGTCAAACAGGTCCAGATGGCGCGCTTCGACGGCGAACGATGGCGGCTGTTCGGCCCGGTCCTAACCGGCGCCGTCACCTGAGGGCGAGGCTCGCGACGGCGGATAATTGGCGGTCGCACGCGATCGCATCGAAGCGGGCCGCCAGGCGCGGGTCGCGCGGGACAAAGTAATAAACGGGCGTAGAAAGCCGATGGAACAGCGAGATTCACAACGGGAGATCATCATGCAATATCCGACGCGTCGCACGTTAATCGCGGCCGCCCCGGCGGCGCTGGCATTTGGCGGTCCATTTCTGGCGGCGCGGCCGGCCCGCGCCAAGCAATACGGCCCGGGGGTGACCGACAGCGAGATCAAGATCGGCAACACCGGTCCCTATAGCGGGCCGCTCTCGAACGCCAGCCCCATTCCGATATCGATGGCCGCTTATTTCAAGATGATCAATGAGCAGGGCGGGGTGAACG
>Ga0126379_10003171_pt1 | contig 10601 bp, 16 predicted proteins | sample PanSoiMetPlot_24_FD_92640 | JGI IMG/M metagenome (GOLD analysis project Ga0126379, IMG submission 92640) | Tropical forest soil microbial communities from Panama - MetaG Plot_24 | ecosystem: Environmental > Terrestrial > Soil > Tropical forest > Bulk soil | place: Panama | collected 2016-02-17 | reverse complement strand
GCGGCACGGTCGACATCGGGATGGCCTGCCTGTCCGGCATGTTCGAGCGGAACGACGACGTGCTGTACATCTGCTACGACAACCAGGCGTACATGAACACCGGCGTACAGCGCTCGGGCGCCACCCCGCCGGCGGCGCGCACCGCGACCACCCCCGCGGTCGGCCCCGAGCCAGGAAACACCTTCGGCCAGGGCAAGAACGTCCCGCTGATCGCCATGGCGCACGAGATCCCCTACGTCGCCACGGCCACGGTCGCCGACCTGCGCGACCTGGAGTACAAGGCCACCCGGGCGATGGACTTCCACGGCGCCCGCTATCTGCACATCCTGGTGCCGTGCCCGCTCGGCTGGGGCAGCGCCCCGGCCGACACGATCAAGGTCGCCAGGCTCGCCACCGAGTCCGGCCTGTTCCCGGTCTTCGAGGCAGAAGACGGCCAGGTGGTCAGCGCGACCCCGATCCGCCGCCAGGTTCCGGTCACCGAGTACCTGCGGCTCCAGGCCCGCTATGCGCATCTGTTCCGCCCCGCGGAGCGGGAGGACGTTATCGCGCGGATCCAGGCGTCAGCCGACCGCAACATCGCCAGGTTCGGCTTGCTGAACAATCCTTCCGAACGGGCGCGGCCGACTCTAGACACCCACACCGACTCCGCAGATCGGCGGTGACCCCGTGGACAGGCCCTTCGCCATCACGCTCACTCCAGGCTCGAGCCGGGCCAACCACACCGGCGCCTGGCGCACCGAGCGCCCCGTTTACGTGCACAACCTGCCGCCCTGCAACGACGCGTGCCCGGCGGGCGAGAACATCCAGCAGTGGCTGTACCACGCCGAGGAGGGGGATGCGGGCTCCTACCAGGCCGCGTGGCGGCAGATCATGGCCGACAACCCGTTCCCAGCGATCATGGGCCGGGTCTGCTACCGGCCGTGCGAAACCGCCTGCAACCGCTGCCAGCTCGACGAGGCCGTCGGCATCAACTCGGTGGAGCGGTTCCTCGGCGATGAGGCTATCCGGCAAGGATGGCCCGTGTTTGGTACAGAAGCTCCCGTCGCGGCGGCGCCGACGGGTAAGCGGGTGCTGGTGGTAGGCGCCGGACCCTCGGGCCTTTCGGCCGCCTATCACCTCACCCGCCTTGGCCACTCGGTGACCATCAGGGACGCGGGCGCCCAGCCGGGCGGCATGATGCGCTACGGCATACCGAAGTACCGGCTGCCGCGCGATGTCCTGGACGCCGAGATCAACCGCATCCTGGACATGGGCGTCACGCTCGAGCTCGGCACCACGGTCACCGACCTGCTGGCCGAGCTCACCGAAGCTGCCGGCGGTCGCGGTGGCGAGGGTGGTTTTGACGCCGCCTTCGTGGCCGTCGGCGCCCACATCGGCAAACGCGCCTACATCCCGGCCGGTGACTCGGCCAGGATCCTGGACGCGGTCTCGATGCTGCACCAGGTCGAGGACGGCTCGTCGCCGATGCTCGGGCGGCGGGTGGCCGTCTACGGCGGCGGGAACACCGCCATGGACGCCGCGCGCACCGCGCGCAGGCTCGGTGCCGCCGACGCCGTCGTCGTCTACCGGCGCACCAGGGAAAGGATGCCCGCCCACGACATAGAGGTGGACGAGGCGCTGGAGGAAGGCGTCAGGATGCGCTGGCTGTCCACGGTCGCGCGCGCGGACGAGGGCACCCTGCTGATCGAGAAGATGCGGCTCGACGACACCGGATTCCCCCAGCCGACTGGGGAGTTCGAGGAACTCGAGGCAGACTGCCTGGTGCTGGCGCTTGGCCAGGACGCCGACCTGGCCGTCCTTGACGGCGTGCCCGGGGTGACGTTCTCCGGCGGCACGGTCGACGTCGGCCGCGACCTGATGACCGGGCACCCGGGGATCTTCGCGGGCGGGGACATGGTGCCCGCCGAGCGGACGGTCACCGTCGCCATCGGCCACGGCAAGAAGGCCGCGCGGAACATCGACGCGTGGCTGCGCGGCAGCCGTCACGACCCGGCGCCGCGGCACGACCTGGCCGCCTATGGCGGGCTCAACACCTGGTACTACGCCGACGCCCCCGCCACCGTCCGGCCGAAGCTGGAAGCGGCGCGGCGGACCGGCACGTTCGATGAGGTGACGGGCGGCCTCAACGCGTCCACCGCGCTGTTCGAGGCCCGCCGCTGCATGTCCTGCGGCAACTGCTTCGGCTGCGACAACTGCTACGGCGCCTGCCCGGACAATGCCGTCATCAAGACCGGCCCGGACAGCTACGAGATCGACTACGACTACTGCAAGGGCTGCGGCATCTGCGCCGCGGAATGCCCCTGCGGCGCGATCGCCATGGTCCCGGAAGAGACCTGAAGGAAAGGGGCAGGCAATGGACGCCGCCGTTAAGGATGTGATGACCACCCAGGTGATCTGGGTAGAGCAGGACACGCCGTTCGCGGCGATAGCCGCCGCCCTGCGGCAGTACCGGGTCAGCGCGTTCCCGGTACTGAACGATAAGGGCGAAGTGATCGGGGTGGTCTCCGAGTCCGATCTGCTCGCGAAGCAGGCCCTCGGCGGCGGAGACGGCGACATGCCGGGCATGATCACCGGCATCCTGCGCCATAAGCAGCTGGAAAAGGCGCGCGCGGTCACGGCCGGTGACCTGATGACCTCCCCGGCGGTAACCGTTTCTCCCGACGACACCGTTGAGCACGCCGCCCGGCTGATGTACCTGCGCGGTGTGAAGCGCGTTCCGGTCGTGGACGAGGAGAACCACCTGGCCGGGATCGTCAGCCGGGCCGACGTGCTCACCGTCTACAGCCGCCCGGACGCCGAGATCGGCGAGGAAATCAGGACCGCCATCCTGCTGCCCGAATCCGCCGGTGACCCCGCCGCCTTCGACGCCTCCGTCACGGACGGCGTGGTCACGCTGACCGGCAGGCCGCGGACCCGGGAACAGGGACGCGAGATCGCCTCCCGCGCCCGGCACGTCCAGGGCGTCGTCGCCGTCCGCGACCGCCTCGAATACCCGCCGCCGGCGCCGCCCAGGTTCGACGTCCTCGCCAGCTTCCCTATCGACTAGATCGACCTCGCCGCTGAGCTAGCATCGCCGGATGAGCGACGATGAGTGGACGGTCGAGCGCCATCTCGCCGGCAAGCCCGTCGAGATCGTCAGGCTGTATGACAGGTTCATTGACCTGGTGACCGCTTGCGGACCGTTTAGCTACGCGGTGGCCAAGACCGCCATCACGCTCAAGGGAACCCGCCGTGGCTTCACCGGCGTGGCCCTCGGCGCGAAATCGCTCGACGGATACTTCGATCTGGTGCGACGGGTCGAGGATCCGCGGATCAGGCGTTCCTCGCCGTACACCAAGCGCCTGTTCGTCCACCACTTCCGTGTCGTATCCCTGGACCAGCTTGACGACGAGTTCGGCGGCTGGCTCGCCGAGGCGTACCAGGTCGGCCAAGGGGCGCATCTAAAGCGTTAGTGCAGGCAGAACTCGTTGCCTTCCGGGTCGCGCATGACGTACGTAAGCGGCCCTTGGTCGCTGTGCGTCTCGATCAGTTGCGCGCCCAGCCCGACCAGCCGTTCGACCTCGGCCGCCTTCAGGTCGGCGTCGACATGGATATCAAGGTGCACCCGGTTCTTGGCGACCTTGTCCTCGGGTACACGCTGGAAGTAGAGCCGGGGCTCGGCCCGCGCCGGGTCGCTGCACGCCGCCGCATCCCGGAACGCGGAGCGGCCGTCAACCACGATCCTGTCCGCCGCGGGCATCCGGCCATCAGCAACCAACTGGTCGACCAGCGCCGAGTGGTCTTCGACGGAAGCGCCGAACACCTGTGCCCAGAATCTGGCCTGAGCATGCGGATCGCCACAGTCAAACGTTACCTGTGTCCTCATCACCAACCATCGTGCCACACCTTCTGGCAGTCTCCTGCGCAGCATCGCATCACTTTTGGCCCCTTTCCCATCCTCGCATCAGTTTTCGCCCTTTGTGACCGTTCACATGGCCCTTAGAAGGACCAAAAGTGATGCATAGATGGCTGGGGGTGTCATTTCGAACCCGGAAACGGCTCACTCCCGGGCCCAGTGTGACTCACGGTGCGAGAGTGAGCGATCGGCGGCGCTGAACGCCGAGTGTTCAGCTTTCGTCCGGGGTGGGGACGGGCACTAGCGCCCAGACGCGCTTGCCTTGCCAGCTCGGGATGTGTTCCCAGCCCCAGTCCTCGGTAAGCGAATCGATCAGCTCCAGGCCGCGGCCGGACTCCTCGTCCGGCCGCGGATGACGGAGCTGCGGCGTGCCGTACGACTGCGGCAGGTTATCCCACACCTCCACCATCACCCTGGTCCTATCGGAAAGCAGCCGCACCCACAGCAGGGGCAGCTTTCCCTCCTTGTCGTAGCGCGGGCTGCCATCGTCGCCGGTCGATGCCTGGACGACGTTGGTGGCCAGTTCGCTGACGAGCAGCTCGGTGACGCCGGTCAGCGCGGTCAGTCCCCAGCCGGTGAGGACGATGGTGATGAACCCGCGCGCCAGGCGGGGCGCCGTCGGCAGGGCACCGAGCGGGCCGAGATCGGAGGTCAATGGCCAGTCAGCCACTATTGGCTCGTCGCTTCAGATCCGAGCGGGACGGACACTTGAGAACAGGTCCGGGAGATAGCGCAAGTCCCGACCCACGGGGCCAGGCCGGGACTGTGCGCGTCCGTAACGCGTCATATAGGGAAACGCTGCTAGACGCCAGGTTGTTACACCAGGTCGCGACGCTAGCCTCACGATCGGGAACCCGGGCGGAACGAAGCACCGTCCCCAAGGCGTGTCACGGTCACCAACGACAACAGAAGCACACCACAGACATTACCGACATGTCTATCCCAAACGGCCCGAGACCCCGATTTAGAAATCGCTTAATCACGACTCGTCTTCTCCCGCGTTCCGGAGATACAGTCCCTTGTACGCTGAAAGCAGGAGGGATGTCCTTCATGGGCGCAGAGCGCGCGGAGTCGGAGGCGCTAGAGGTCCTCCGCGACATATGGCGCGGTCAGGAACAGACCGCCGCCGACCTCGATGACGACTGCGAGACGCACTGCAGGCGGATGACCGACGCGGGCGTCGGCTTCGATGACTACGCAGCCGGCGACGAAACAGACCGCCTCGCGGCGTGGCGGGCCCGGCTTGAGCGCGAAGGCAAGCTCAGCTCCGGCGGAAGCCTGCGCGACGTCGTCCTCGGAAACGCCAGACGGACCGCGGACTGAGATCCGCCCGTGGAGTATCCAGGGACCGTAACTGAGCTCACGGAAAGCCTGCGGCGAGGGGGCTACCTCGCGGATCGCGGCCTGGCCACGACCTTGCTCGTGTCGCTATCGCTGCGCAGGCCCATCCTGCTTGAGGGCGAGGTCGGCGTCGGCAAGACGGAGGTCGCCAAGGTCCTGGCCGCGGTGTTCGGCCGCAGGCTCATCCGGTTGCAGTGCTATGAAGGCATCACCACCAGCCAGGCGCTCTACGAGTGGGACTACGCCCGCCAGATGCTGCAGATCAGGGCGCTCTCGCAAGCCGAGGCCACCGACGAGCGGTCCGTCGACAAGCTGTTCGGGCCCAAGTTCCTGCTCGAGCGACCGCTGCTCGAAGCGGTCAGGCAAGGGGATCGCGCCGTCCTGCTCATCGACGAGATCGACCGGGCAGATGACGAGTTCGAGGCGTTCCTGCTCGAGGTCCTCTCCGATTTCCAGATCAGCATTCCGGAGATCGGCACCGTGAGCGCGGACTCGATTCCCGTCGTGATACTGACCTCCAACAGGACCAGGGAACTGCACGACGCGCTGCGCCGGCGCTGTCTCTACCACTGGATCGGGTATCCCACGGCGGCGCGCGAGGCGGAGATCGTCGCCGTGCGCGAGCCCGGCGCGGCGGCGCAGCTCACCAGGAAGGTCGTCGCAGCCGTCCACCGGCTGCGGGAGATGGACCTGGCCAAGCCTCCCGGAGTCGCCGAGACGATCGACTGGGTCCGGACGCTCGGCGTGCTCGGCGAGACCGAGCTGACGCCGGAAGCGGCGAGCGACACCCTCGGCGCGGTCGTGAAGGACCGCGACGACCTCGACCTCGCGCGGGAGAACCTGGCGGAGATCATCTCCGGTGCGTGAACTATCCCTGACCAGGCCAGACGACCCGTTCACCACCGTGCTCATCGGCTTCGCCCGTGAGCTGAGGGCCGCCGGCCTGACGGTCGGCACCGGCGACGTGCTCTCCTACTTCGCCGCCATGACGCCGCTCGACCCGACGGACCTGGTCGACCTGTACTGGGCCGGGCGGGCGACCCTCGTCAGCCGCCACGAGGACGGCGGTACCTACGACAAGGTCTTCCGCCGGTACTTCCTCGCCGAGGACGCGCCCGCGAAAAGCCAGCTGGTGCTGCGCGCCCAGTCGGCTGCCGAAGCCGAGGCCGAGCTCGTGATGCCCGGCACAGAACCGGGTCCCGAGCAAGACGAGGAGCAGGCGATCCTCGGCTGGATGGCGTCAGACGTGGACGCGCTCAAGCACCGGTCCTTCGCCGCGTGCACGCCAGCCGAGCTCGCGGCCCTGCGCCGGATCATGACCACGATGCGGCTGACGCCGCCGCGCCGCCGCACCCGGCGGACCCGGCCAGCCGCGGCCGGCCCGGAGCCCGACATGCGCGCCACCATCAGGGAATCGATGCGCATGCACGGGGAACCGCCCGGGCAGCTTTTCTTCCGGCAGCGCAAGACCAAGCTGCGTCCGCTGATCTTGATTCTCGACGTCTCCGGGTCGATGGCGGACTATTCCAGGCACCTGCTCCAGTTCGCGCACACGGCGAGGCACTCGGCGGCCCGGGTCGAGGTGTTCTGCTTCGGTACCAGGCTGACCCGGATCACCAGGGAACTGGCGCACCAGCGCGTCGACGCGGCGCTCGAGGAGGCGGCCAGGACGGTGGTGGACTGGGACGGCGGGACGCGGATCGGCGGGTCGCTCGAGGAGTTCGTCAGGAAGTGGGCGAGAGGCGGCCTGTGCCGCGGCGCCGTTGTGGTCATCTGCTCCGACGGGCTTGACCGCGGCGACCCGGAGGTGCTCGCGGCGGCGCTGGAGCGACTGGGACGGCTGTGCCACCGCATCGTGTGGCTGAACCCGCACAAGGGCGATGACCCGGATTTCCGGCCGAACACCCTGGGCATGATGGTGGCGGCGCCGCACATCGACCTGCTGCTGTCCGGGCACGACCTCGCCAGCCTCGAAGAGCTAGCCGGACTGCTGCCGGTGCTGAACTAAGCGATGTAGGGAGGAAGCCGCCGTGCGGTGGAGTGTCGGCATCGAGGCCGAAGGCGACCGGGTTTTCACCCGGGAGGAGGTAGTCGAGCTCGCCGACGCCGTCGCGGCCAGCTCCGGCGTCGCCACCGGGATCGGCACCACCAGGTACGGCGCGCAGCTGCTGGTCGTGGCGGACAGCCGGGACGACGCCATCGCCGCGGCGACCGAGCTCTTCCGTACCGCGGCGAGAAAAGCCGGGCTGCCGGCGGCGCCGATCGTACGCACCGAGGCGATCAGCGAAGCCGAGGAAGCCGCCGAGGACACTGGCGGCCCGCGATGATCAGGCTCGGCTCGCTGGCCGGCTACCCGTTCGAGGGCCCGCGGCTGCTCGGCGGCTGGACACCGCCGCAAACGGCCGCCGTCTACGCGATCATGTACAAGCCCGACCCGGAGAAGGAGAACTACGCGGTCATCTACGTCGGCCACGCCGACGACCTGTCCGCCGAGCGCTTCCCCTTCAAGCACCCGCGGGCGGCGTGCTGGATCCGGCGGGCAGGCTCGAAGTGGAAGGTCTACGTCTGCAGCTACGAGGTGCCCGGCGGGACGCGGGCTCACCGCGAGCAGATAGCCCGCGAGCTGACCGCCGTGTACCGGCCGAGCTGCAACGAGCAGCAGTTCGACCACGCCTGGAAGGACGAGTGGATCGGTGAGTACTCGTCCGCCCCCACCACGGCCCCGGTCACCCGCCGCGGCCCCGACCAGCGCCCCGGCTAAGGCCTGCCCCGGCCTGCTGCGGTGGGCGTAGTCCCGGGGGGTGAGCGTACATCCCAGGGGCTAGGAACTTTCATCCGTCAGGCCGACGCTTTCGGCACCCGATCTCCGTAGCGTAGTTAGTGCGGCAACCCCGGGGACGCCGACTACTCCCTGAGCATGCTTAGCCGCCCTCGGCCAGGCGGCTAGGCATGACGGCCAGCAGAATGGATCCAGACCGCCATGACGAGGATCATCAATCACATCACCAGGTGGACGTGCTCGACCTGCGGGCACATCAACCCGTCGATCACAAGCACCTGCAGGATCTGTGGCAACTAGAGTCAGCCGCTTGCGTTCGGGATAATTCCGGGCGGTAGCCGACGCCGGACAGGAGCCGGGAACGGCGGGTACCGGACGCCGGCCTCGCGGGTTCCGGGACCTCTGGGCGCGGCTCGGCGGGCGTGACACCGGCCACGATCTGTTCCGCCATGCCGTACAGCAGCGGCAGCGCGCCCGCCACTACGCCTCCGGTCTGGTTGATGTGCTCGACACCAGGCCCGATGAGCTCAGCGTCGGCGACGATCCCGCGGACGATGTCCGCGGCTCCCTCGAGCTTCCCGCCGATCCGGTCGAGCAGGGTCCCGGCCCAGTACAGGTAGACGGCCAGGCCCGCGATGAGCAGCACGATCACGATGACGGTCAGGACGACGAGCGCGGTCATGACTTGACCTTCCCTAGTACCCGGCCGAGGAACAGGTGGTGCTGCAGGCCCTCGGCGAGGACCGCGTCCACGCCGGTTGCGACCTGCGGGATCAGCACGGTGTCCGCGGTGTTGGCCTTGGCGGCGGTGAGCGTCGCGCCGATCGTGTCGACCCGGCGGTCGATGCGCTTGATCAGGTAAATGAGCAGGCTGAGCAGCGCCGCGACGGCCACGACCACGACGAAGCCGACGATGATGACGGACACCCACAGGGTGTGCTCGGTGGGGTTCACGCTAACCTCCCAGCCGGGCGCGGCCGCGCTGCAGCCCGCCGATGATGATGGTGGCGTGCTCGATGGTGGTGCGCAGCGCGCCGAGAGGCGCGGTGTTCTTGACGGCGCCTTCGAGCGCGGCGTTGATCTTGAGGGCGTCGTCGCCGATCTGCTTCGCGAGCACGAGGATCCACACCACGAGGACGACCACGGCGAGCAGGATCACGCCGCCGATCACGTAGCCGATGGTCCAGTCGGTAGTCATCGGTCAGACCGTTTCGCAGAAGTCGCGGACCGGCTTAAGGTTCGCGTTGACGGACGTCAGCCGGGCCGGGACGGTGGACGTTAGCTGGTCGACGGCCTGCACGCCGCCGGTGAGGGTAACGAGCGTGGCGCGGATCGCCCGCAGGTGGAAGACGATCCTGATCAGGCCGACCGCGGTGAACACGATGATCAGGCCGGCCACGGCGATGGTCATCCAGGCTGCTGCTGGCATGGGTTTCCTCTCCTGTTCCGGCTAGCCGAGTAGTTTCGCCACGGAGCCCGCGTAGCGGACCGCGCCGACCTTGACGGCATCGATGGTCTCGTCGGTGACGGCCAGCCCGTCGGGGACGCCCTCGAGCTGGCCGATCAGGGCGACCCCGCCCGCGAGGACGTCGTCGCTAGCGGCGCGGATCCGCTCGAGAGCGGCGAGCACGCGATTCAGCAGGTAGATCACGACCGGCAGGACCACCACGAGCAGGACCACGTTGCCGATCCACCACAGGACCATGACTGACTCCTTTCGCTTTCGGTCAGCTCGCCGCGGGCTGGTAGGGAAGGAAGAACCGGCGGAAGACGCGGGTCAGCGCCATCCGGGCGGCCCTGATGCCGAGGCTGAGGCCGCTGGCCGAGTTGCCGCCGCTGGCCGCGGCGATCTGTTCGGCCGACTCGCCGCGCTCGAGCCGCTCGATTCGGTCTTGCATGTTCGCGGAGAAGTCGCGCATCAGCACGGCGGAGACGTCGGAGATCATGCCCCGGCCGTACTGCGCGGCCGCCCCGGACAGCTGCAAGTCCTGGGTGACGTCGACCTTGGTGCCGCGGCCCTTCGGCGACAGCTTGGCGCTGACCAGCATGACGGCCTGGCCGCGGCCCTTCTCGTCGGCGCCCGCTGCGTGGACCACGATCTTCTTGTTGTCCTCGTCGCGCTCGGTGATGTCGGCGGTCCCGGTGAACCGGAGCCGGACCGGGCCCATCCGGATCCCAACCAGGCCCTCGTACTTGTCGTCGCCGAGTTCCTTCGTCAGCTCGGCGCCGGGCAGGCAGGATGCCACCTGCGGGATGTTGTCGAAGAACCGCCACACCTTGTCGACCGGCTCGGCGACCTCGAAGTCGTTCGTGATGATCACTGCACGGTCTCCAGTCTCTCCTCGAATGTCCGGCGGCAGCCGGCGCTGCAGAAGTAGTACGTCACCCCGTCGTGCGCCAGCGGCCGGCCCGACGCGTCCGCCATGACCGTCATCCCGCAGACCGGATCGACCGCCTGGGCGAGCTTCCGCTCCGCGCCAGGCGCGACCCCGCCCGCGAGCGCACCGGAGGCGCGCAGCTGTACCAGCTCGGCCAGGATCGCGACGGCGACCTCCTCATGCGACGTCTTGCCGAGGTCGAGGCCGG
>Ga0126379_10003170_pt1 | contig 10602 bp, 8 predicted proteins | sample PanSoiMetPlot_24_FD_92640 | JGI IMG/M metagenome (GOLD analysis project Ga0126379, IMG submission 92640) | Tropical forest soil microbial communities from Panama - MetaG Plot_24 | ecosystem: Environmental > Terrestrial > Soil > Tropical forest > Bulk soil | place: Panama | collected 2016-02-17 | reverse complement strand
TCTGCACCTTGGTGTAAGAGGAAAGGTCAGCCTAGTGAACCCGCGTCTTGTTGTCGTTCAAGTACAAAGGCTGAGTCGGCCCGGCTGTGACGGGGTCGTGATATCTATCGGCAGATTTCTCAGTGCGGCGAACAAATTTTTGAGACACACCTACCCCGTACCCTTTTCACATTTGGGGCATTAGGTGGCGGCAGACCTTAATCGGAACCGAACACAGTGAAGGAATGCGAAGAGTACAACTCTAAGCTTGTCTGGGCGATTGGGCTTGAACTGACCATTAATCCTGACATTAGCCAGGGCAAGGCTCGAGCGTCACTGGAGAGATTACAGCTGTCGTACAGGCTGAATGTTGAAAGCCAAGCGCTGATTTACGCCACCGCTTTTCGTGCGATCCGCACAGCGGCTCGGCTTACCTCTTCAGGTGCCTGACTGGCCTCGTGGCTTTTCCTGAGGTGTTCAGCGAAAGCCACGCACATTGATGGGCGAATGTCAGCGGGAAAGGGATATCCACAAACCGAACAGCGTTGCAAGCCACCATCGGCGATCAAGTGCGGAAGTAGTTCTTCACGGTCGATAGACGGCTCCTGTTCTCACCGTTTGATGCAAGAATTGCGAACTCGGTAGTTCAACTTAGATGCCCATAGCCCCTCGGCGGGGGCCTGCAGTCTTTTCTGAGCGTCTTTGACCGCATTCTGAGTTGGCACGAATTGGCGCGTGTTGTTGATAGTAGTGCGCTTTTAGAGGTGTCACGGGTTGTGATCCCGCCGCCTTTTGAGTGGATCAGTCTTTCTAATGGCGTACAACACTGAGCGAAAGTGGCTTAAGCTGACCAGCACAGGCAAGCTCAGCGAGTACCGCACCCGGGCCTTGCTGTCCTTCAAGTACGAAGGCTGAGTCGGGCCGGCTGTGAGGGGTCGTTATATTATCGGTCGATTTCGGTGCGCGAACAGCTCTCGGGCACACCTAGCCCTTACCCTTTTCACACTTGGTCCATTAGGTGGCGGCAGACCTTCTGTGGTCGGCCCTGACGCCGCCCCCACGAGATCGTTAATCCGTCTCAATCCCAGGCGTGAAGGAGAGTTCGATGAACAACCTATATGAAACTACATAGAACGGCGATGCATCTTTCGGATTGTTGAGAGCCTTACTAGTGTCGCGTCCCGGAAATACGTGAACAAAGTCGGGCGATCTTTGCAAGGATCGAATCCGCTGTCGCCGTCCAAACAAAGGGTCGTTGTTTTCGGTTGTAGTGCTGCACGAAATCGTCGATCTTTTGCACCAGTTCCTTGACGCTGCGGAAGGAGCCCCGCCGGATAGCCCGCTGCGTAATCAGACCGAACCAGCGTTCCACCTGATTCAGCCAGGACGAGTAGGTGGGAGTGTAGTGCATGTGGAAGCGCGGCCGTTGCGCCAGCCAAGTGCGCACCTTGGGATGCTTGTGGGTGGCGTAATTGTCCACCACCAAGTGGACATCCAGTTGGGCGGGAACACAGGCATCCAAACTGCGCAGGAAAGACAGGAACTCCTGGTGACGATGGCGAGGCTTGCACTCAGTAAAGACAGCCCCCGTAGCAACGTCGAGTGCAGCGAATAGTGTGGTGGTGCCGTGGCGGACGTAGTCATGGGTGATGCCTTCGACATAACCCAAGCCCATGGGCAGCACCGGTTGGGTGCGGTTCAGGGCCTGAATCTGGCTCTTTTCATCCACGCAAAGTACCAGAGCATGGTCGGGGGGATTCAGGTAAAGGCCAACGATGTCACGGGTTTTCTCGATGAAGAATGGGTCGGTCGAGAGTTTGAAGTTGCGACTCCTGTGCGGCTGTACGGCAAAGGCCTGAAACACCCGATGCACGGTGGATTTGGAAATGCCGCTGTCGTGGGCAGCTTGGCGAACACTCCAATGCGTGGCCCCAGCAGGTCGGCGAGAGAGGGTGCGTTTCAACAGGGCGGCAATCTGTTCTTCCCCAATGCTGCGTGGCCGTCCCGGTCGCAACTCATCGTACAGTCCGGCCACCCGGTGTTCGACAAAACGCTGGCGCCACTTGCCGACCGTGGCCTTGGTCCAGCTCAGGCGCTCAGCAATTTCGCTATTGCTCTGGCCCGCAGCGGACCACAACACCACCTTGGCACGGCAGACTAGAGCATGCGGCAGCGTCCGCGAAGCCGCCAGACTGTTGAGTTGTAGGCGTTCGTCGGCGGCCAGTTCCAGGCTCGGTTTGGGGCGTCCAGCGAGCATATAGCAGCTTACCGTGAACCTGGTATTATTGCAAGTTATTTATGGGACACTACACTGGAATCTGTTGGCAATTTGTCCGACAGGACCGCCAAATTCCATGGTCGCAAAATTAGAAGCAGCCGATTGGATACTCGTTACGAAGAGGGCTCGCCTGGCTTCCGAAGGGTTCCTTCCACGATGCTCCATATTTCCCTTTCAAACGTTTCCCACTCGTAATGTTCAGGTTGCTTCCGACGATTCATGATTGCACCTCGTATCTGCTCAACGGCAGCTTTAGTCTTATCCGCACAGGTTTCAAGATTCCTTTGACGGCGTTGGACCAGTTCTTGTAGAGAGCTGAGTTCGCCCCGCAAGTGGCCGTATTTGTTCTCGTATTCGGATCGAACACGCCTGACACGAGCTTCGAGTAGAGCTTCTTGCTCTTCGGTCGGCATAACCGACTGTTCCGCACGTTGCAGAAGCCAAGCAATGTCATCTGGCATAACGTAACCAGATGTCGCGTACGTCTGTTTCAACCGCAATAGAGTTGAGCTTGAGTTCGATGCAATCTGGGATAATTCCTTGGGGTGGGCTAGGCTTTCTTGTGAGTTAAGTACGCCTCTCAACGCCTGAGCACAATATCTAAGCTGCTCAGCCTTGTAACGTTTTTCTGCATCTTGGTGGCTCTCGATACGGTAACTATCCGACATAGTCTCGTCCCACTCAGCTTTGAATCGGTCCGCCAGGGCAGTCCATTTATCGGCCAATTTCTCGAATGGCTTAGTCATCGAGGCTCAACTGCTTTGCGTGCAAAGGCTTTCAGTGTAAGGCGGAGCATGCGCGTTGCCAATGTGAGAACAAGGGAAAAAGCGACGCTGTGACTGCCCAATCAGCCGCACGCTGCAATTGTTTGCACCAAATGAGCCTCGCGCTGCTGAGGGGGCCGGGCAGGTAGAGGGTGGCTTTTTAAGGCATGTGCATCCAACGGCCTTTATGCGGGTTCCCGCCCTATAGGGAAAAGTTCGTTGTCGGCGAGCGCGAATTTTATAGACCCGCTCAGCACCCTGAAAGGTAGCCAAGGCGATCTCCATCCAGGCCCGTCCACGTCGCCAAAAGATCGTCTGTAGGATCTCTATGTGGCTAATGATTTTGGAACACTTGGGCTACTGCTCGCGAAGCACGTTCGCCGGATCGATATGCAATGCGCGGCGGACCGGGCCGGCGACCGCCAGCGAGCCGCTGAGCAGGATCGTGAAGGCAACCGCAGCAAGAACTAGTGGATCTTGGGCTGTTGCCTGGAACACGATAACCGAAAGGACGCGGCTTGCGGCGATACCGAGGAGCAACCCAACCAGGGAACCGCTGGCCAGCAGAACCAACATCCGGCCGAGTGCCGCTGCGAGGACCTGCCTGGCCTGGGCACCGAGTGCGACGCGTATACTCAGCTCGCGTATCCGCTTGCTGACGGTATACGAGGCTAGGCCGAAGGTACCGGTAATGGAGAGGAGTAATCCAAAAGCGCCGAACAGCCCCAGTGCGACCGTAGCCACCTGCGCCGGAAAGAAGCTCATCGCTAGCAGGCTTCTCCACTCACCCCAGGTCAGTATAGGAATGGCAGGGTCAAGATCGTTAAGCACTTTACGGATGCTGGCTACTGTATCGCCAATGGCGGCTCCCGTGGGATCGGGCCTGATGCGAACCATCAGCGATGTCTTTGCAGTTGGCCGCTGTGAAACGGGGAAGTACGCCGCGGCTCGCGGCGTTTCACTGGGTAAGAATTGTTTGCCGTCGCCGATAATGCCCACAATCCGGATAGAGGTCCCGGAGCTGCTTTTGAAGTAACGGCCTACAGCGTTCTCGGTGTGAAAAAGACGCCGGGCGAATTCCTGATTCACCAACGCAACTGCCGGGGTCGTCGCAGTGTCGCTGAAGCTTACATCGCGTCCCGCGAGCAATGGGGTGGCGCACGCAGCTAGATATCCAGGCGAGACGTCATACTCGAAGGTGTTAAAAGCTGCGTTGGAGGGCCTGAAATCCGTGGTTTGTTGAGAAAACACCTCAGGAACCAGATTGTCCCCGTTGAGGTTTGTTGTACTCGAATAGCCCGCTGCTTCCACTCCCGGGAGTTTCGACGCTCGTTCGAGCAGCTGCCGTTGAATATGGTCGGCAGTTACTCCAGAGTAGCCGGCCTGACTTAGATCGAATGTGGTTAGGACGGCATCCCTCGGGTTGAAGCCCAGGTCCAAGGTCAACGTCCTGCGCAAGCCACGCAATGAGACAAACGCAGCTGTGATGGTGACACAGCAGAGTGCGATCTGTGCCGCCAGCAAGACATCGCGCAGCGCCCAGCGGCGCCCGGCGCCGGATTGGAACCCGCCGCTCTTGATCGCGTCATTAGGATCGGCGTTGAAGATCTGTCGCAGCGGCATGATTCCGAACAGAGAGCCGGCGAGCACCGAGACCAGCAGCGCAGTCAGGAGCAGCTTCGGCTGAGGCTCGACAGTGAACCGGAGTGGATACTCGCTGGGTGGATGCCATTTGGCCAGACCGGTGAGCGCTATCCACGCTAGACCGCAGGCACAGGCGCCTCCGAAGATGGAAACCACCAAAGCCTCGGCCAGTATATGGCGGACAACACGCCAGCGGCTCGACCCAACCGCTAGGCGGATAGCAATCTCGCGTGTGCGGTCTGCCGTGCGCGCTGCAAACAGCCCGCCGAGATTGGCGCAGGCCGCCAGTAGCACAATGCCGGCCAATACCATGACGCCGAACATAAACCGGCGCACCGCTCCTCCGAGGAAGTCGCCGACCATGCCGGGACGAGCCAGCTTGAATTCCAGTCCAGCTTCTTCAAGGGGGTCCTGCTTTTGAATGCGAACAGCGAGTGTGTCGAGTTCAGCCTGCACCTGGGCCAGGGAGACTCCATCCTTGATGCGCGCAATGGGAAAGACCATCTTCTGGCGCCGCGACTCGAGCCAGCTGACACCGTTGAGCGATGCCTGATTCGCCATGGGGAGAAAGACGTCGGGAAGCAAGAATTTTTCCGTTCCGTAGAAGCCCTGCGGAGTAACACCAACGATGGTGTAAGGCTGCTTGTTGATGCGGACCGTCTTGCCCACCACGTTGGGATCTGAGGCGAAATAGTTCTTCCATGCTGGAAAGGTAATGACTGCGCCCTCTGCGGCTCCGGGACGGTTATCGTCGGAACGGTCAAGCAGGCGCCCGAGGTACGGCTTGATACCAACGACTTCGAAGTACTGACCGCTCACGATGTATCCCCAAACTGGCCGCGTAACACCGTCAGCCTCGAGGCCAAAAGTCTGTATGGTGAGCGCGGCAACGGAAGAAAACACGGTATTGCCATCCCGCACATCGCGCACTTCTGGATAGGAGAAGATCGGATAATCAGCAACGTGCGGAGCGAACGTCATCACCCGTTCGGGATTAGGCACGTCCAGGGGGCGCAGGATCATTAACTGAAGAACGCCGATGACGATGACATTGGCGGCGATTCCGATCGCCAGGATAAGGACAGCCGTAGTGGCAAATCCGGGCGAACGGCGCATCTGGCGAAGCGCAAATCGTAGATCCTGTAAAAGGCTCGTCATATCGGCCTCCGATGCTGGAGCGTACCGCGAAAGCGCAACTACATAGCCACTTCGGGGCAGCCGGCAAGTTCCTGCAATCCAATCACATCGGAGAATTGTAAAAATCAACCTAGCAACGCGAATGTCCGCCTGGGCAGAATGCGTCCATTCGCGAACACCGATCGGGGATGATGCCCAGCAGACTGCCCTGAGGTTATTGCCCCCTCACCGCAGTGCACTGGAAATCGGCCTCACTGGCAGCGGGAACCCTGTTACTAACGTTCCCCGGCGTCGGTCTCAACTGACAACACTCTTCCGCGTAGAGGTGATTCCGAGTCTTCCCGTGCGTATTAAATTGAGACCACACCCGACAAGGGGCATCCAACTGTCCGAGGTTTCCCATGCGAGCCGACATCGTCCCTGGGGCCACCTTTCCTGACTACGAACTTTCCGACCACACTGCGAAACGCCGAAAACTCTCCGAGCTGCAAGGAACCGATCCGCTAATTATCGTACTCAGCCGCGGAGGGTTCTGCCCCAAAGACCGCCGCCAGTCGGAACTGCTGGTGCAATTTCACCGTGAACTAGAAGTTGGGTATTGCAGGCTGGTCACGATCAGCACCGACAACCTCACCGAGACAAGCGAATATCGCACCGGAGTCGGCGCCAACTGGCCATTCCTGTCCGACCCGGGACGCATGGTTCAGAAAGATCTCGACATCCCCGAGTACACCGACCCTCTGCACAATCCGATGATTCCGCACGTCATTGTCCTCGAGCCGGGCCTGGTCGTTTACAAGATCTATAACGGCTATTGGTTCTTTGGGCGGCCCACGATGGAAGAGCTCCGCCAAGACCTTCGTGCGGTGCTCAAGAAATGCCGTCCCGACTGGGACATCACTACTCCCAAAATGAAAGAGGTCTGGCAGCAGGGCCGCAAGGAACTCTTCTACCCCTACGGTAAGACTTTCGCCGAGACTCTCAGCGAACAGGAGTAGAACGAATCGCCAGCAATCGTCCTTGCCTGGCAAAACAGGGGTTGAAGCAGCGGAGTTGATTGAACCTCGCACTCAACAAATCTGATTTTCAATTTAAGTGAACGCATCAAAGGAAAAGAACATCGAGAGCTGTTAAGGAAGAAGGCCGTAGTAATAACGCGACCGGCGGCACGAGCGTCGCCAAAATCGATATGAAGTCCGAGGTGGTGGTCGTTTCCCTCTCTGATGTCGACAGCGCGAAGGAATTCCAGGGGAGGCTCGGGTGGCAGCCCGATGCCGATTTCCCATTTAATAACGGCTTCAGGGCCGTACAGTTCATGCCACCCAGCTCGAATTGCTCGGTCCAGTTCGGCACGAACATGACGTCGGTCGCGCCTGGCTCGGCACAGGGCCTCCACCTGATCGTTTCCGACAACATGCACGCCGCTCTCGACATCAATCTCTCGAGCTACGCCATTGCCATTGTGACCACAAATGAAGTGGTCGACGCGGTCTCTTCTCATAACGACCTCACCTGCCCAGGTTCCGGTCAAAAAAGTCGGCCATCATGCGGTCTGCTTCTTTGGACTCCGGCAGGTTCCAGTCGTTCCAGAAGGCGTGCGTGAGGCCGTCGAAGACGACCAGTTGCGTGTTGACTCCGGCGTTTACGAAGGCACGGTGCAGGTTGACCGTATTGCTCAGCAGCAGGTCGCGTCCGCTGCTGAGGAAGAGGGTCGGCGGAAACCCCTTCAAGTCGGCATAGATTGGTGAGAGCACGGGATCTTTGAGGTCCGTCGTACCGGTATAAGAGGTATCGTGCTTGCCCGTCCAGCGGCTGATGGGTCCCGATAGTCCCCAGAGGCCATACATGTATATGGAATCGCCGAAGCGGGCGAAATCACCGCTGCCCGAAAAAATACCGAGCGCGGCGGGCAGCGGCAGGCCTAGCTGGCGCAGTCTTGAAGCAACCTCTGCCGTGAGCACCGCGCCTGCGGAGGTTCCGTAAAGGCCGATGTTCTGCGGTTTGTATGTCTTCAGTAACTCCTTGTAAACCGCGACCGCTTCGTTAACGGCGGTCGGGAATGGATGTTCCGGCGCCAGCGAATAGAGCACAGCGACGACTTTGGTTTGGGTGAGATTGGCGATGGGAATCGTCTCGATGGACGAGCCCCAGTCGGCAGTGAACCCACCGCCATGGAGATTGATGAGCACTCGGTTCTGCCGGTCGGCTGGAACGTTCAGAGGCGTCACTATCTTTACCGGCACTCCCGCAATCGTGCTCTTCTCCATATTGACGGGATAGTCCTTGCGCATCGTCTCGCCACCATGCGCCTGCCATGCGTCGGCCATGGCGCGGTCTTTTGCAGCCTCGTACGGAGCTTCCGTGTCGAGCATCGGCTTGGCTACGACCTTCTGCGCTTCCCGACTGATCGCGTCCGGCACAGGAATCACGCGGGTGATGTGGGCTGTTCCGTCATCGTCGATGAAGCTGGTGTCGGATTGCGGGGGCGAGCAGTTTGCGGGCGCTTGGGCGAACACGGTGGAAGCAAGAAGCAGCGTCAATGCTACGAATGGAGGTTTGTGGAGCAAGCTACTCCTCCTGGAAGCGAAGGCGGAATGTAAATCAGCGGCGAGGAAAAGGAAAGAAGTCAACAGCAAAGGGCGGATTTCCCAAATTGGGAATGCGGGCCCTTGGCGACCTCCCTACACCTTGGAAAGTGATTGTTTTCTTGCAGATAGACGGATTTGCAGGCATATTGGTGAGTGCGTGAAACTTATAGGCAAGATCTTAGTACCAAAGGAGTTAGGAGGGATTCTTTGAGGCCGAATGGGAGTGCTGGCCGGATAATCGGAAAAAAATCGAAAAAGCGCATGACCCATCATGGGTCAAAGCACCGGTTAGCGGATAGAAAAGGCAAAAAGACCCACTTCGCCAAAAGAAGGCGGAGTGGGGAAACCCACCACGGATCCCACCTCTCGTCCAAAAGAGGGACGATATTGGAGTGGCATCCGAAATATTACAAAGGGCTAGGTGTTGATCGGCATGCCGAAGACGGCATTTGCCGCATCCAGCATCGCCTCTGACAATGTCGGATGGGCGTGGATGATATGCGCCAGGTCCTCGGCTGTGCATTCCATTTCGAGTGCTACGACTGACTCGGCAATCAGCTCGGTCGCCGTCGGGCCGATGATGTGCACGCCCAGAATCTCGCCGTGCTTCGCGTCGGTCACGATCTTCACGAAACCCTCGTGCTGCCCGACGATGCTGGCCCGCGAGTTTGCCGTGAACGGAAACTTGCCCACCTTCACGTCGTAACCCAATTCCTTAGCTTTGGCTTCGCTCAGACCGACGCTTCCGATTTCAGGGTGACAATAGGTCGCGTTCGGTATGCGCAACACCTTGACCGGCTTCACCGGCTTGCCGGCAATGTGCGTGACGGCCACGATGCCTTCCATGGCTCCAGCGTGTGCAAGCTGCGGGTATCCCATTGCGATGTCGCCGATGGCATAGATGCCCGGCTCGGCAGTGCGCATGTACTCGTCGGTTTTGACGAAGCCTCGTTCGACCTCGATCTTCGTCTTCTCAATCCCCACGTTGTCTGTGTTAGGGGCACGGCCAACGGCAATCAGTACCTTGTCGGCTTCGATCTTCTGCTGTTTCCCGTCCACTGTGAAGGTTACGACAACACCGTCTTTAGTGCGCTCCACTTTTTCGACCTTGGCATTGACGAAGCCATTAATGCCGCGCTTGCGGTACACCCGCATGAGCTCTTTGGAAACCTCTTCGTCTTCCACCGGAACGTAGCGCGGCAGCATCTCGAGAATGGTTACATCAGCCCCAAAGGATTTGTAGATGCTCGCGAACTCGACGCCCACCGCGCCCGATCCGATGACGATGAGCGATTTGGGAATGTCATTTAGGCTCAGGACTTCGATGTTCGTTAGAATGCGGTCGTCAGGCTTCAGGCCCGGAAGCAGGCGTGCCTCTGAGCCGGTCGAGAGGATCACGTTCTTGGCTTTGATGCTGGACCTTCCGCTTTTTCCTTCGACATCGACAGTATGGATTCCGCCCTGTGCCGGGCCTGTGAGCTTGCCGTGCCCCTCAATGACGGTGACTTTGTTCTTGCGCATGAGGAACTGGAGTCCCTTGGCGTGCTTGTCCACGATGCCCTGCTTGCGCTTCTGTATGGTGGGCCAGTTGGGGGTGACGCCGGCAGTGTTGTTTAGCCCCATCGCATCGCCGTCTTTCACGTGGTCATAGACTTCGGCATTGAACAACAAGGACTTAGTCGGGATGCACCCGACGTGCAGGCAGGTGCCGCCGAGGTAGGGATCTTTCTCGATCAGGGCCGTGGAAAGCCCAAGTTGGCCGGCGCGAATGGCAGCCGTATAGCCGGCCGGACCGCTGCCGATAATGGCCACATCGTAGATAGTGTCAGCCACAGAGAATGCTCCGTTCTACAGAAAGTTATAAGAGCCGCAAGACGAATAGATGATTGTAAAACAGCTATCGGCTCTCAGGTGTCAGCCGTCAGTCTTTGGCCTTTAGCTACTGGCCTTTAGCTCTTAAGGGCTTTAACCTCCAGGCGCTACGCCTGAGCTTTTCTGGCCTCAGCCGAACACTTCTGGAATTGGTGTGTATGCAGCAGTGGCTGGAGGAGGGAAGAAGAGAAGATGGCGCACCACCAACGAGAAGACTGGCTCCGTGACGAAGATCGGCCCCAGCGCAACCTGGGGTTTTTTCAGATACCGAATGTAACGAAGCTCGCCTCTGACGACCTATATGAATCCGAGGGTCGGCTAACGGCTATCCAACCCATCG
>Ga0126379_10003169_pt1 | contig 10603 bp, 12 predicted proteins | sample PanSoiMetPlot_24_FD_92640 | JGI IMG/M metagenome (GOLD analysis project Ga0126379, IMG submission 92640) | Tropical forest soil microbial communities from Panama - MetaG Plot_24 | ecosystem: Environmental > Terrestrial > Soil > Tropical forest > Bulk soil | place: Panama | collected 2016-02-17 | reverse complement strand
ACGGGTCACCGCTGCCACCGGGCGCCAGCGCGTCCACGATCCTGGCAAAGCTAGCGGGTGATATGACGCGCAGGCCGTAGATCTCGATGGTGAAATTGCTGGGAATGGAGTTCGGCGTACCCGTGACCTCCGGCACCGCCCCGTCCCACACTCCCATGGTGTTCTCCGCCGCGGCGACGGTCTGAAAGGCCCCGCCGCTCGCGCCGTAGATATAGCCGTGCGGGCGGTGCGGGCCGTACATCTGTTCCGCCACCAATCGCGAGAACTTGGCCGCGGCCGCATTGACCCGATAGGCACCCTGCGAAGGATCAAGATGACGGACCAGGCCGTCCGAGGTCGACATGATCCCCTCGGTGCCGCCCATGTTGGTATGCACGTCGTAACCACCGCTGGCGATACTGAACTCGATGTTCGACGGCAGGTCGTCTTCGCTCGCCGGCAGGCCCAACCCCGCGAACACGGGACTTACCAGCGGGTAGGTGAATTGGAAGAACCGCCCCTGGTACTGGTCGGCGGGCGGGAAGTAGAACGAGAATCTGGCGTCGGTACCGGTGAACCCTCCGTGCACGTATTGGTAGTGCACGCCGCTGGGTGTTGCCCCCGGCTTGTTGATGTCGATATACGGCCGGTTATACCTCGGGTCGATGCACTCGGCGGTTATCGGCATGGTGTAACCAGACCACATCGGGGTGCACTCCTGCGATCCCCGCGACGCAGCTGCCGCCATCGCCCTCGCAGCTAACGTGCTAGGGGCCAACGACTCTGCCAGCGCCTCGCTGGCACCGGCGGGCATGCTGGCACCTGCCGCACCGGCGCCGGTGAAGGTCTCCACGACCGGGGCCACCCACAGGGCGGTCCCGACCACGGCGCCTCCCTTGAGCAAGGTTCGCCTGGAAGTGCGCTGGCTGCCAGCCTCGTCTGACCTGCTGTCTTGACCCACGACTCCCCCCTCCTCGGCCGACCTAGGTGTTACTCAACCGACTAACAAGATGTTACGCATATGACTAACACACGTCGGCAGCAGGCGCAAGAACGTGAGCTTGGAATTGGTGCCGCACAGCGTTAGAAAGTCGCCGATCGTGGGCGTCCGGCCGGGCTGATCTGGCGGAAGTAGCGGACTATAGGGGGCGGGTTGAGCTGGACTCCTTCCGGCCGCGACATCGTGCCGGATGACTGTGCCCGCTGCAGCGCCGCCTTGGCCGCCTCGACATCGCCGTCGATCTCGTAGATGGCGATGAAGGCATCGCCGCCGACGAGCTCTAGCCGCCGGGCGGAGACGAAGCCCTCCAGTTGCAGGATCTCCGGCACGTGCTTGTTGTCGTACCAGTCGTGGTACGCGGCGGCCTCCTCAGGCGAGGCCGGACGCGATTCGACGATCAGCACTCCGCGTGCCATCCGTGCTCCCTTCGGGCTGGTGGTGGTCCGGGGCCTTGTAGACGTGTCCGTCTTTCATGACGAACCGCACGTCCTGGGTGACGGTGATGTCTTGTGCCGGGTCGCCGGGGACGGCGATGATGTCGGCGAGGTAGCCCTCCCGCAGCTGGCCGAGCTCACCGTCCAGCTGGACGAGTTCCGCGCTGGTGACCGTCGCCGCCCGCAGGGCCTGTACCGGGGTCATTCCGCGGGACACCAGCGCGGCCAGTTCCCTGGCGTTGTGGCCGTGCGGGACCGCGGGGGCGTCGGTGCCGCAGGCTATCTTGACGCCGGCGGCGATGGCCCTGGGGAGCATGGACCTGGCGCGGGGGAACACCTCGGCCGCTTTCTTCTGCAGCTCCGGCGCGGCGCGGGCGATGTCCATGGCGTCGGTGAGGTAGGTGGTAGACACCAGGAACGTGCCGTGGTCGGCCATCATCTGGAGGGTGTCGTCGCAGGCGAGGAAGCCGTGCTCGATGCAGTCGATCCCGGCCCGGACGGATGCCCGCACCGCTGTGTCGCCTATCGCGTGGGCGGCGACGCGGATGCCGGCCCGGTGCGCCTCGTCGGCGATCGCCTCCAGTTCCTCGTCGGAGTACTGCTGGCTTCCTGGACTGGTGCCGTGCGACATCACGCCGCCTGAGGCGGACACCTTGATGACCTTGGCGCCGTGGCGGAGCTGGTAGCGGACGCAGGCGCGTACTTCGCCCACGCCGTTGGCGATCCCCTCGCCGATGCTCAGCGGCATGATCCCCGGTGCCAGGCGCTGGAAGACGGCCGGGTCGAGGTGGCCGCCGTACGGCGTGATCGCGTGCCCCGCCGGGATGATCCGCGGACCGTCCACCCAGCCCTGGTCGATGGTGCGCTGCAGCGCGACGTCCAGCAGGTAGCCACCCGTCTTGACCATCAGGCCGAGGTTGCGGACCGTGGTGAAGCCGGCCAGCAGCGTCGTGCGGGCGTTGAGCGTTCCCCGGATCGTCCGGTAAGCCGGGTCATCTTGCACCCCGTGCATCGGCAGCGGCAGCCCGGTAGGCGTCTCCGGCCCGCCGATCAGGAAGTTGAGTTCCATGTCCATCAAACCGGGCAATAGGGTGACGTCGCCCAGGTCATACTCCGTCGCGCCGGCCGGGACCTCCGGAGGGTTCATCGCCGCGATGCGATTCCCGGCCACGACTATCACCGCCGGCGACCGGACCTCCCCCAGGGCGGGGTCAAGCCAGCGATCGGCCCGCAAGATGATCGGCGCGGTCACGGCACGGGCTCGGTGAAGGAATCGAACGCGGACGAGCCGGTGTCCGGGATCCTGGGCTGGCGCCACACCTCGACGGGGAACGATACCTGGATCATCGAGTACAGCAGGTGAAGGAGATTCGTCGCGTCCTCGGGCAGCGCGTCGAACGGGAGCGCTTCGAGGTACGCCATGCAGTCCACGGCACGCGGCACCACGGCGTCGTAGAACGCCTGCATGTCCTCCATGGTGCTGGCCAGCCGGGTGCTGTACCGCTCCTGCTCGGTGGGCAGGCACCACCTGCCCGCGAACGGCTCGAGGTCGGCGAACTCCGCCGGCAGCGCGCTCACGCCCGGGCCCCCTCGTAGGTGCTGACCCAGTCGCGGACGGCTAGGTGGAGGTGCCGGCACAAGATCTCCTGGTCGTTGAGGAGAAAGCGGTCGACGTACCGGGTCTCGAGCATCATCTGCGTGGCCTCCAGGGTGTTGGAGTCCTGCAGGGCGAACTCCTTGAATGTCACCGCCGCCATCTCCTGGGCGATGCGCTCCCGGATGTTCCTGGCGGGGAGGAAGTACACGTTGCCCTCGAAGACGTGGGCGTTGTAGGAGGTGGGCCAGTAGTGGTAGGTCAGGTACCAGCCCTGGCTCCAGATGAGGATCACGAAGTTCGGGAAAAGCTGGAACGAGTCCAGCCCCCACGGGTCGCATTTGGCCGGGTTGACGCCGCGCGGCATCTCCCCGAGGTCGATCGCGTCCCAGGGGCCGAACAGGCCGCTGCGGGTCAGGATCTCCATGGGCTTGACCAGCTCGGCGTCCATCTCCCAGAAGCGGACGCCGGACGTGCTCACCAGCCGGTGCGGCCCGTCGATCTGGTAGTGCGGCGCCTCGAACCCGGCCTGCCGGGCGGCCGCCGAGTACTTCTCCGGCGACTGCTTCGCATGCAGGACGGGCGCGTGGTAGAACTCGGCGAAGGCATCCACGTACAGCTTCCAGTTGGCATTGATCGTGGTGCTGTACCCGAAGCGGGCGGTCTGCTTCTCGAACGGGTAGCCCTCCAGGTCTGTCACCATCGGGCCGAGGAACTCACGCAGCGGCTGCTCCGGCTCGGGGGCGAAGTTCACGAAGATGAAACCGGCCCAGACCTCGCAGTGCACCGGCACCAGCCCGTACCGTTCCTTATCGAGGTTGAAGAATTCTCCCTCCTGCTGGACGAACGTCAGCGCGCCGTCGAGGTTGTAACGCCACCCGTGGTACTTGCAGGTGAACTGCCTGCAGACACCGTGGGTGTCCTGCTTGGGATCATCGGTCCAGGCCAGCTTGTTGCCGCGGTGGCGGCAGATGTTATGGAAGGCGCGGATCGTCCCGCCCGTGGCGCGCACGACGAGGATCGCCGCGTGGGCGGCGCGGATGTCCTTGGTGAAGTAGCTGCCGGCCCGCGGGAGCTGCTCCACCCGGCCGACGTTCAGCCAGGCCCGCTTGAAGATCGCTGCCTGCTCACGTTTGTAGAACTCGGGCGAGATCGAATCCTCGTAGGACACCGGTCCGGTGCCGAGCTCGGGATAGTGCTCCGTCCAGCTGCCTTCAGCTGGTTTGGGGAAACGCGGCATGATCTGCCTCCTTTGGTGTGATCACTGGATGTGCCCGCTGCCGGGGGCGGGGCGGCGGCTCGGCCCGGCGGGCAGGTCGGGTCCGGCTGGCGGCTCCAGGCCGGCGCTGTTGAGCACCATGGCAAGGCACGCGTAGCTGCCGACGACGAAGGTCAGCTCGAGGAGCTGGCGCTCGTCGAGCTGGGCGGCCAGGCGCTCCCAGGTGCCGTCGTCGATGACATGGTCGTCCAGGAGCTGGTCGGCGGCCCGCAGGAGGTCACGCTGGTGGTCGGTCCAGACCTCGGACTGCGCGCCATCGGGCACGGCGGCGATCTGCTCGGACGTCAGGCCCGCCGCCTGGCCGATGCCGGCGTGCTGTGCCCACTGGTAGCGGCAGCGTGTGCGCGAGCCGACCCGGAGGATCAGCAGCTCACGGTCGCGCGGGTCGAGCGCGCCGTCGTCGAGCAGGGCGCCGCTGAACGCAAGCCACGGCCCGCCTATCCGGGGGTGCCGGGCGAGCAGGCCCAGGATGGGCGGCACCGGGGGCGCGTCGGCGTCACCGGACAGGTAGCGGTCAGCGCGGGCCAGGTTGCCGCGCAGCAGCTCGCGGTCCACCCGGGTCCACTCGGCCGCCGGCAGCGGTCCCAGCCGGGGCGCGGCGGGCCGCGTCACAGGACCGACCCGCCGTTGACGCCGATGACCTGCCCGGTGATGAAGCGGGCATCCTCGGAGGCGAGGAAGGCGGCGGCCGCTGCGATGTCATCGGGCGTGCCGAGGTGGCCGAGCGGGATGGCGCGGGCCATCACGTCGTTGGCGGGCAGGTGCCCCTCGGCCTGTGACCGGTGCTGCATCGGGGTCTCGATGCCCGATGGCGGGATCGTGTTGACGGTGATGCCGTACGGCGCGTACTCGCGGGCCAGCGACTTGGTCAGCGCGATCACGCCGCCCTTGGAGGCCGCGTAGTGGGCCATTGCGGGCGAGCCTCGCTGGGCGCTGGAGGAGGCGATCGTGATAATACGGCCCCATCGTCTCGCGACCATGTCGGGCACGGCGGCCTGGCAGCAGTGAAAGGTGCCGGTGAGGTTGACGTCGATGACCCGCTGCCACCGCTGCGACGTGATCCGCTCGAAAGTGTCGAACGCTACGAGGCCGGCGCTCGTCACCAGGATCTCGGTGGGCCCCAGGGTAGAACGGATCTCGACGAAGGCGGCGTCGAGAGCGGGGCGGTCGGTGACATCCACGGCGAGGCCGAGCGCCGCTGGCCCGTCGGCCTGCAGGTCCTTGGCCACCCGCTGCGCGCCGTCGCCGTCGAGGTCGAGTACGGCGACGCGGTGGCCGCGCCCGGCCAGGTGGTGGCTGGTCGCCTCGCCGATGCCCGACGCTCCGCCGGTGACCACGGCCACCCGGGACTGCTGTGCCTTGCTAGGCGGCATTATCTCGTGCTCCTCACTCGTAGGCGACTTCGACGACCGGGGCCGCCGGCACGGCCTGGCACGTGAGCACCCAGCCCTCGGCGACCTCGTCGGCGGTGAGCGCCTCGTTGTTCCGCATCACGGCGTGTCCCCGCGTGACTCGCGCCATGCAGGTGGCGCAGGTTCCCGCCTCGCACGACGAGGGGGCCCGCAGGCCGACGGACCGCGCCGTCTGCAGGAGCGTGCTGCCACGACGGTGCGAGGCGCGGACCGTCTTCCCCCCGAGCCTGATGATCACCGTGCCGCCGTCCGCCGGGGCGGCTTCTGGCGGCTCCCCGGCCGGGGTGAACCGCTCGATGTGCACCATCGACTGATCCACCCGCAGGGCGCGCAGCCCCGCTTCGACAGTCTCCATGAAGCCGCCGGGCCCGCAGATGTAGTACGCGGCGTCGCCGGCGTTGCGGGCAACGCGGGTCACCTCGTCTCGGTCGATGAAGCCACGGGCGAGATCCTCGTGGTGTTCGACGGCGAGGCGGCCCGGGTACCGCGCCGCCAGCGCGTCGAGCTCGTCACCGAAGATGGCCGCCGCCCGGTCAGAGTTGGCGTAGAGGAGGCGGGCACGCCTGCCAGTGGTGGCCAGGGAGGTCTTCAGGATGGAGAACACGGGCGTGATGCCGCTGCCGGCGGCGAACGACACGATGTCGTGCCCGCCGGGGCCTAGCACGAACGAGCCGCCCGGCGGGGTGACTTCCATCACGTCGCCCTCCCCGACGGCGTCGTTTAGCCAGTTCGATATCAGGCCGCCGGGCACACGCTTCACCGTCACCTGCAGCTCGGCGTCGACCGCCGGCGACGATGACATCGAGTAGCTGCGCAGGTGGGACTCGCCGTCGAGGAGGGCTCGGATCGTGATGAACTGCCCGGCCTCATAGGCGAAGATCCCGGCCAGCCCGGCTGGCACCTCGAACACGATCGACCGGGCCTCCCGGGTCTCCCGGATGACGCGCTGCACGCGCAGCGGGTGGAACCCACGCCGCGCCGCAGCCGGCGCCGCGGCCACCATCGCCGCCGAGTTCGCGCCGCCCGTCACGCCTCCTCCTTCTCGCTAGGCATCACGCCAGCTTCTCGCCAGGCATCACGCCAGCCGGGTGACCAGCACTGTTGTTCATGTGACTAACATGGGCGCGTTGGCCGGCCTGCGGGCTGGCCCGGTGCGACGCTGGGGCTGGGTGCAGAGCCCTGAGAGCTGCGGGAGGACGTACATGGCGCCGGCACGGCGGAGTCCCGTCGATGACTCGGCCACCCGCACGGCGCTCCTCGATGCCGCCGCGGCCCTCATGCTCGACGAGGGCTACGCAGCGGTAACCACGCGCCGGGTGGCGCTGCAGGCAGGCGTCAACAACGGGCTCGTCTCCTATTACTTCGGCACGATGGACGGCCTGTTCATCGAGCTGTTCCGCCGCGGCGCCGAACGGAGCCTGGCACGGCTGAGGCAGGCGCTGCACTCCCCCCAGCCGCTGTGGGCGCTGTGGGAGCTGACCCATGACTTCACGAGCAACGCGCTGACGATGGAGTTCATCGCGCTGGCCAACCACCGCAAGGCGATCAGGGCCGAGATAGCCGCGTACTCCAGGAAGTTCCGGACGCTGCAGGTCGAGGCGCTCTCGGACGTGATCAAGGGCTACGGCGTGGATCCGGAGCGGTGGCCGCCCGCGTCGCTGATCCTGGCCATGGCCGCCGCCTCCCGGTTCCTGCATATCGAGGATGCCTTCGATGTCCACATCGGCCACGCCGAGCTGGTCGCCGTGATCGAGCGCGAGATCCGTGCCCTGGAGGGGCAACGCCATCCGGCTGGCGACGAGGTCGCCAGCCGTCAGGCCGACTAGCCGGGGGGCGGCCAGCCGGTCATGAGGCGTCACCGGATCGGCTCGTCACCGAAGACGGTCGTGCGGAGCAGCTCGCGGGGCGAGCTGGCGTCGTAGGGTGCCGCGCGGTGCACAACGCCCGTGTTGTCCCAGATGACGGTGTCCCCTACCGACCACTGATGGCGGTAGACCCGCTCGCGCGCGGTCGTCCGGTCTAGCAGGTCCCGCAGTAGCGCCCGGCCCTCATCGCGGCCCATGCCCACGACATGGCTGGCATGGATGCCGATGACCAGGGACCGCCGGCCGCTGCGGTGCGTCCAGACCAGCGGGTGAGTCGAGGCCGGCCGGTTCCGCCACCGCTCGAGCTGCTGCGGGGTTGGATCGGGCGTGACGCTCCGCTGTGACGCCTCGAGCGTGTGCACGACGCGCAGGGAGCCGAGCTGTTGCTTCTCCTCGTCGCTGAGTGCCTGGTAGCCGGCGTAGGTGCTGGCGAACTCCGTCTCGCCGCCGACGGCCGCCACTTGGATGGCGCTCAGGATGGTGGCCTTCTGCGGCGGCTCCCCGTGCAGCGGCGTGCAGCCGTCCATGTGCCAGTGGAAGGTCGCCTTCAGGTAGTCGGCCGACGCGTTCTTCGACTTGTCCAGGGTCACGCGGTAGATCCCGCGGACGGGATGGTGCCCCGGTTCGTAGTCGATCTCGCCGAGGCGCCGGCCAAAGGCAACCTGATGCTCCGGGTGGAGGCGCAGGCCGCGGAAGACGAGAACGCCGTACAGCTCGAGCGCGCTGGCGATGGCCCCTGCGATAGCGTCGTCGCAGGCGAGCTGCGCCGCGTCAAGGCCGCGCACCTCAGCGCCGACAGTGGCCGCGACAGGCTCGCAGGTGTGTGTCGTCGTCATGGCACAGGCTCCAGATAGCGGTCGAAGTAAGCGGTTCCAGAGTCGATGACCCTGGGCTGGCGCCAGACCTCGACCGGCAGCGAGACCATCACCAGCGAGTACACGAGGTGGAGCAGGTTCAGCTCCCGTTCCGGGAGTTCGCGCAGCGGGAACTGGTCGAGGTGAGCCATGGCATCGCGCACGCGCGGGAACGCGGCGTCGTAGAAGGCCTGCATCTCCGCCATCGTGCTGGCCAGCCGCTGGGCGTACCGCGCCGCCTCGGTGGGAAGGCACCACTTCCCGGCGAACGGCTCGAGGTCCGCGAGCTCCTCGGGGAGCATCCCGCCGCTCACGCCCGGGCCGCCTGTCCGCCGCGCAGGTAGGACTGCACCCAGTCACCGACGACCTTGTGCAGGTGGCGCACGGTAATCTCCTGGCCGGACAGCGGGTACTCGCTGATGACCCTTGACTCCAGGCCCATCTGGGTGCCATCCAGGGTGCCGGCGTCCTGCAGGCCGGCCTCCTTGGACACGACGGCAGTCACCTCGTGGCGGATCCGCTCGCTGGCGCTCCGGGCTGGCGGGAAGTAGAACGACATCTCCCAGGCGTGGGTGTTGCAGGAGGTCGGCCAGTAGTGGTAGGTGAGGTACCAGCCCCGTTCGTAGACGAGGATCACGAAGTTGGGGAAGATCTGGAAGTTCGAGATCGACCACGGGTCGAGGTTTCCCGGATTGATCCCGGCTGGCAGCCTGGCCGGGTCGAGTTCGGGGATGTCCGGGCGCTCCCAGGGGCCCATGAGGCCAGCCCGGGTGGCGCTCTCGATCGGGTACATCAGGTCAGGCGGGGTCAGATGCCGTGGCACGCCCTTCCAGCCGCCCGTGCTGAGCAGCCGGTGCGGCCCGCTGACCTGGAAGTGCGGCACCTTGAATCCGGTCTCGATGCTCCGCAGGGCCGGAACCTGCTGCTGTGAGTGCAGGATCGACGCGTGATAGTACTCCTGGAACGCGTCCAGGAAGATCTTCCAGTTGCTGAGGATGTCGGCCCTGAACGCATACCGCTCAGTCACGAGGTGGAACGGGTAGCCTTCCAGGCCGCGCACCATCGGCCCGAGGAATTCCAGGAGCGACTGGGCAGGCTCGGCGGCCAGGTTGACGAAGATGAAGCCTTCCCAGACCTCGCAGTTGACCGCCACGAGGGGGAAGTCGGCCTTGCTGAAGTCGGAGAACTCCTCCTCCTGCAGGACGAACGTCAGCTGGCCGTCCAGGCCATACCGCCAGCCGTGGTACTTGCACATGAACTGGCGGCAAAAGCCGCTGGTCTCGTCCCGTGGCGTCCTATCCCACACCAGCTTGTTGCCGCGGTGGCGGCACACGTTGTGAAAGGCCCGGACCTGGCCGTCGAGGCCTCGCGTGACGATGACCGACGTCCTGGCGACGGCGAGCTCCTTGGTGAAGAAGCTCCCCCTGCGGGGCAGCTGCTCGACCCGGCCCACGTTCAGCCAGGCCCTCCGGAAGATCGCCTCCCGTTCAAGCTCAGCGAATTCCGGCGAGATGGAGTCCTCATACGACACAAGCCCCGTGCCCAGCTCCGGGTAACGCCCGGTCCAGCTGGCCGGCCGCTCGGCGACTTCCGCCATGGCCCGTCCTCCCTTGGCTTCGCCTTCGATCCAGCCGAAGATGTTACTCAACCGACTAACAAGGTGTTATGCACATGACTAACACAGGTCTGCAGCAGGCACAAGAACGTGAGCTTGGAATTGGTGCCGCACAGCGTTAGAAAGTCGCGGACCTCACGCAACTCCACCGTCGACCACATAGTGAAGCCGCCCTAGGAGATGGCACCTGCCGCGTGAGCTGGTCCGGCGTCATCGCGGTCATGGTGACGATGTCTCCTTGCCCGGCGAGCTGACCAGGTCGAGTTCGGCGCTTGCGTGTTCGATGTCGCTATGGTTCTTGATCAGTACCGCGAGCGTGCGGCTGATGACACTTGAGTCAAGATCAGCCACACCCAGCATGAGGCTGCGGGCCAGTCCGCGGATTCCGAGATGCTCGGGGGCTCTTGCAGGTCGAGTGAGCGTAGGGCATGGACGATCCGGGCCGCCTGGATGGCCCGTTCGAGCGCAGCCAGCGGGGCGGCAAGGATGCGCTGGCCCGCAGCGGTGAGCTGGCCGCCGTGGGCCAGGTTGGCGAGGTCGTGGATGAGGTCGGCGACCTTGTGGCCCGCGT
>Ga0126379_10003167_pt1 | contig 10604 bp, 21 predicted proteins | sample PanSoiMetPlot_24_FD_92640 | JGI IMG/M metagenome (GOLD analysis project Ga0126379, IMG submission 92640) | Tropical forest soil microbial communities from Panama - MetaG Plot_24 | ecosystem: Environmental > Terrestrial > Soil > Tropical forest > Bulk soil | place: Panama | collected 2016-02-17 | reverse complement strand
CGCATCGCGGCGACTGGTGGGTGGTCCACGGTCGCGGTCCTGAATTGCGCCTGGCCTCCCCGGAAGCCGCCGAACGCGAGGCCAAGCGCCGCGTGGGCTGGCGATGACCGACCCGCGACACCTGGTGCGCGAGGTCCTGGATCACTGCAGAAGGGAACTCGCCATTCCACTCATGCCGTGGGAAATGCGCGTCGAATTCCACGCCAACCTCGAGACGGATGGCGAGTTCGATCCGAAGTACAACCCCAGAGTCCTGCGTGTTCATGAGCGGTTGCTGGAGCCCGAATGGCGCTGGGGAATTCCCCGGGTCGTCGGTCACGAAGCACTGCACTGCAGCGTCTACTACTACTCGAAGGACGGCGCGCTGCCGGCGTGGTTCACGCTCGACGCCGACGCCCAGGAGACCGCCGCCGAACGCTATGCCGAACGCATCGCCCAACGTTGGAGCACGCTGTGACTGACACCACCACGAACGATCCGCTGGAATTGGTTTTGCTGCTCGAATTGGAGTCGATCGACGCGGAGATCGCGGTCACGCTCGAGCAACTGCGTGCGGTGGAGCAAGCCCAGGCCGAGGCCGAAGTGCGCGCTGGCGAACTGCGAGCGGCCTACGACCAGCTGGGCGCAGACGCGACGCCGCTGATCCTGGCCACGGGCACCGAGCATCTCGAGCAGCAGGCCGAGTCGCACGTGGTCCAGGCCGGCGTCCTCGTCGGCGATGCTGAATGGGCAATCCGTCATCCAGCCGCGGCACGCGCGTGGGGTGCGGTGGAGCTGGCCGGCAAGCAACGCCAGATTGCCGAAATCAAGCTAAGTGAACTGTCGAGTTTGCACGAGCACCTGGAGTATTCGGTGCTGCATCGGCTGCAGTCCGCGCGCGACGCCAAGTCTCAAGAATTGGATGCGCTCAGGCAAGCGCAGGCAGCGGCTCGCGAGCATGTCGCCGATCGTGGCTGGGTTAGCGAGTTCCGTCGCCGGATTCGAGGTGAAGTATGAAACCACCAAAGCCGCAGCCGAACGGGCTACAGCCGATTCCTGCTCGACCGGCGTCAGGCGACGAATTGCATCCTGCGACCAGGCCGCCAGCCAAGCCACCGCGGAAGCCGTTGCGTTGAGTGAGTGATGCGATTGTGACCGGTGGTTGTGACAGATTCGGCCGCCGAACTGTGACAGTCGTCACGACAGCGACACGCTGAGTTCAAAGTTGGTCGACACATCGCGTAATAAGTCGGCCAAGCGTGCCCGGGTGGGCTTGACAGGCTCAGTCGCGGTCGGGCAGCGGCGGCGTGCGACGCCAGCGCTCGAGGCAGTCGGCGCACACGAAGGTGACACCCCACCAGGGCAGATAGTGGCCAGGCGGATCCACCAGGCCCTGCTGGCGCAGCTCACGCTGCTCGATGACGTTGGGCATACCGGCGCGGCGCAGGTGTTCGCCAGGCTTGCGGCCGCCCTCGGGGCCGCTGCTGATGGGACGGCCGCAGTTGGAACAGTGATGCGGCGGTCCGTGCATGGGTGGCATCGGCTCGTTGTTGGGGACCAGGCCGGCGGCCCTGGTGCGATTTACCACGCTGTCAAAGATAGCGATGCCATCAGGACAGGGGAACGGCTCACCGCAGGCCTCGCACAGGCCATCAGCGCCACGGTTATGCAACGGACCGCGCAGCATCAGGTGTTGTCCAGGCGCGGGTTGAAGTACTTCTCCGCGGCCTGGCGCGTGACGCCCAGCACATCACCAATCTCTTGCCAGGTGACACCAGATTCGCGCAGGCCGCGCACGGCTTCGGTAATCGCCACCTCCAGGTCGGCTCGGATGGCGACCAGCGCCTTCAGCTCGTCGACGTCCGAGGTGCCCACGCGCATGCCGGCGGCCCTGACAATGCGCCGGACCATGCCCAGGAAGTCGATGTTCTCGCGCGGTCGGGACGCTCGTTTCCGTCGAAATCGTGTCAACTCGTGGTTGACAACATTCTGGAGTTGCGGATCGCTGGCGGCGGGCCTCATGTGGGGATAGGCAGGCGCTCGCGCTGGGCGGCGTACCACTCCAGCCGGCGCAGTGAATGGGGAAAGTGAGCGAGGGTGTCACGGCTGAGATGGCCTGGTAATTCCTTCCGCACCACCGTGCCGTCGACGCGCCGTGGTTGGACAGGCGCAGCCTTGATGCTGCCCAGTCCGAGGAGTGGTGCCAGACGCATGATTTCGGCGCACCATGCCTGCGTGTTGTGGTCGTGGTCTCCGCCTCGGCTCACCAGCAGGACGTGGATCATTTCGTGGAGGAGCACCTCGCGCGCGTAGCCGACGCCCAGGAATTGCGCCATACCCCAGGCATCGCTGTGGGGATCGAGTAGTGCGGGGTGCAGCGTGATGCGACCCTGCCACGGTGGATCGACCCGGGTGTGACCGAGTCGTCCACCGTGCGGCGTCAGCCCCCACACCACGCCGCGCAGTGGTACGGCATCGTCGAAATAGCGTGCGTTGAGCACGACGAACGTGTCGTGCGCCCAGATGCCGGCCTCGTCCCAGAGCAGCTCCGAGGCCGCCCGGTGCTGCCCGAGTCTGCTGTTACCCATAGCTAGATGTAACAGCAGATCACCCAGCGATGGGATATGCGTCGCTGAGCTCGTTAGCGAGGTCGCGCACCGCGGCGTGGCGGCCGTCGATTTCGCGCTCGAGGTCGTAGCGCAGTTGCTGCAGCTGGTGCTCGAGCAGGCGAACCTGGTCCTGCAGGACGTTGAACTCGAGCGCGCAATCGCACTCGCTCATGGCTCGAGCGTGCCGAACAATTCGGCGCAGCGCAGATCGCGGCGACCTTTGTCAGTGATGACGTATAGCGCGTCGTCGTCCTCGGCGCGTTCGGTGGCTGGCTTGAGCCAGACATAATTGCCGCTGGGCAAGCGTTCCAGGACCAGGTCGCCCACGCGAGTGGCAGAATCCAACAGCATCGTCTAGTTCTCCTTTGCGGTGCAGCGGCCGACCGTACTTTCGAGGGTCACGGTCGGCCGTCGTGGTTCCTAAAAAGGCAGGTCGGCGTCGTCCGAACGCGTTGCGATCACGGCGGCGGCGGCTTTCTTCTGGACAGTCACGCTCTGGACCGGCTGCTCGCGCAGCGGTCGCATGCGCTCGATCTGCCAGCCCGGGTTGCCATTGGCGCCGGTCTTTGGCTTGACTTCGATGCGGACGCGGCGACCGACGAGCTGGGTTGGCAGCGTCGGCGTGCCGTCGTCTTTGACCAGCAAACGCGCGACCTCGTCGTCGCTCAGCTCGCGACCGGCGAGCGCGTGCAGATACAGGCGCGCCCGGGCGGTGCGGCCGCCGCCTTTGGTGTCCAGGAAGGTGCTGTCGGACGACCAGCCCCACAGCGTCCAGTCGCCGCCGTCTGGATCGGTGACGAGCACGCCATCCGAGTCGACGAGTCTGAATTTCCAGATGACGCTGGTGCCGTTTTCGACTTTCGTGCCGTCGTCGCGATAGCGCGTCGGACCGTCGTATGGGCGTTCGGTGATAGCGACCAGCTCGCCGATGTATGTCTGTTCGACGTCCAGCAGCGGCACACTCTGGGGCGCTTTGCTCTCAGTGGGTAACTTCACAGTGGATACAGCGCGGGCTACGAGGCCGCCGGCGAAAGGCCACTCGAAGGGCGGAAGGTCAGAGCGCGGGGATTGGATTGGATTGGATTGGATAGATCCTCCTTTTGTTCAAGTTGTTCAAGGGTGCCGCGAAAACAGGCTCGGTTTTGTCCCCTGTTTTTGCGCACTTGTGGTCAGGCGCCTTCGAAGCGCTTGAAGACGCGGTCGTAGTCCAGGGCGGGCGCGATCGGCGTGGGCGGTTCGTCGAAAACCAGGTGTCGCTGCATGCCCAGCTGGTCGGCCAGGGCACGGAAGACCATCAGGGCGGCCAGCGAGTGTTTGCACTCTTCGCCGACGTGGCGTGTGCTGTCCTGGCAGGTGCAGTAGGCCTCGTCGGCCGCGGCGTCCAGGTGCACGCGGTAGGTGCGCTCGAGCTCGTGTTCGGAGCCGATCAGCCAGGTGCCGTCGAGCTGCGGGACGGTGGGCCGGAACAGGGCGATGAACGCGGCGTGCTCGAGCTTGCCGCGCAGCTCGGGATGGCGGGCGCTGCCGCGGGCGACGAGAGAACGGAACGTCTCAACGTCCAAGGTGAAAAACCTCCTGGCAAGGGACTGTGTGGCCGGCGCTCTCAGGACCGACAGCGATCATTATAGCAGGTTTTGGTACTATTCGGTTGCGTGGCTAAGATCGTTTCAGGACGATTCGATACTATTCGCCAGGACAGGAGGAAGCATGGAAGATGAACCAGTCCTGACGGTCGACGAGGTCGCACAACGGCTGCGACTGAGTCCAGTCACCGTGCGCCGCTGGCTGCGCGCTGGCAAGCTACGCGGCGTTCGGCTCGGTCAGACGAAAGCCGGCTGGCGCGTGCGCCTCAGCGAGGTGCAAGCGCTGCTCGAGGACGCGACGCAGCTGCCACTGCCGGAGGAGCGTGGCCGAGAGAAAGCCGCCGCCTGATGATCCCAGGCAGCGGCCCTGAGAGCGCCAGCGGGTCCCTTGCCAGGCCGCCGGCAGCCCAGATCGTACCCAACTCACGCTGGCCGATCGTGGCCATCGTTGAACAGAATCGGCCCGATCCCGAGATTCCCTGGGTGCCGCTGCACTGGCGCGTCCAGCTGCGCCCGTTCACTGGATCGTTGGACTACCACCCAGCGACGCACCTGCTGGATTTCTCTATTCACCAGTTCGCCATTCGCCTGGTGGCGCCGATCCCAGCCCGGGTCGGTCTCGTCGGACGCATCGCTCCCGACCAGAGCATTACGTACCGCGTCGTGCACGCCCCGGGTATCACGCCTACGGACAGCGAGCTCGCCGCGGCCCTCGAGGACCTGCAGCTGCTCGTCTTCGAACGCGAGCGCGCCAACCAGGTCATCCCACCCCAGGAGCTCCTCGGCCGGCTGCAAGACGGCCTGCAGTTGGCCTACAGCCATCGCAACTCGATCGACGCAAACTGGTGGGCGCTCCAGGCTGTGCTGCGCCACACGCCGCTCACCCGAAGCCACGTCTTGCGTTGTCTGAGGTGCTACGCCTGGACGTGGCGTGACGTCCGCGACTATCTCCGGCCGGCAATCGAAAAACAGGGGACAAAACGACGCATCGTTCTGCTCCACCATGCACACCAACGCGGAGAGGCCTGCTCAAATGCCCAGATTTCAAATCACCATCGCTGAACGGCAGCTCCAGCAACTCGCCAAGCTTGCCGCCAATGAGCGGCGCCCGGTCCGCGACCATGCCGCCGTGCTCCTCGAACAAAAGATCACCGAGCAGAGCGCGCCACCTCGGCCTGAGAAGCATGCCAATGACACGCCGCTTCCAGATTGAAATCAAAGAGGAGACCTTCCAGCAGGTCGCCGCTCGCGCGCGGGCTGAAAATCGACCACTCAAAATGCAAATCGCCTGGGAACTCGAGCAGAACGGACATTCCACCAACCAGTCGCCAACCCCACCACCCGGGGCGCCACCCCGGGAATCCTCATAACAAAGCACCTCGGTTCGCGAACTTTCCTACAGCAAACGAACCGAGGTGCCAGGAGCCTGGATGCCAGATTTCACACCCAAGACAACGGCATTATCCGACACCGCGACGCGAACAGGTGTGCTGGATCTGTGGCGTCACCTGCACGGCGATCGCCAGGATCTGTTGTGTGTCGAGAGCGCGTTTTTGCGCAAGGGCGAGCTCGTCAACTGGGCCGAGGCCTATTTCGGACCCGACCAGCTCGAGGACGCCGCGGCGTGGGTCGCGAGCCAGGATCAGCGCGGACGCGAGTGCTACTTCGCCGTCGCCCAGGTCTTCGCCCCACGTCGACTGAGCGAGAATGCCGCGCCGACGCGCGCACTTCACGCCGACATGGACGGCGTGCCGCTCGAGGCCTGCCCCATTCGGCCGACCGCGGTCGTCGAGACCAGCCCCGACCACTATCACGCCTACTGGGTGCTCGATCGACTCATCCAGCCGAGCAAAGCCGAAGATCTGAATCGTCGGATGGCGCGTGCCATCGGCGCTGACAAAGCCGCCACCGACGCCGTGCGTCTGATGCGCGTGCCCACTACGCACCACCGCAAACGCCCGGGCGCGTGGGCCGACGTGAAACTGCTGTACGTCGACGAGCATCGCCGCGTCGAGTGCGCTGAGCTCGAGCGCGTCCTGCCCAAACTCGCAGAGCGACCTGAACGAGACACGCGTGCGACACCGGCGCGACTTTCTGACGACGACAGTGAGCTCATCGCCCAGCTCGGCCGCACATCGCCTATCGCCGGTCGCCTGTTCGACGGCGACACGTCCGACTACGCGCACGACGGCGCCGTCGACGAGTCCGATGCCGACTGGGGACTCGTCCAGGAGCTGCTGCGCGCCACCGGTGGCGACCAGGAGCGCACCTACCGGCTGATGCGCCAGTCCGGTCTCGAACGCAGCAGGTGGGACGATCGCCGCCCGGGCGGCGACCTGCTCGCCTACACCATCGCCCGCGCTGCCGAGCGCCCCAGCTCAGCCCCCAGTCCGCGTATCCAGGACAGTCAAAACGCTACGCCCTATCGTTCTGACTGCGACGAACACTGTCGAGCGCTTCACCACCCGCGCGAACAGTCCCTGCTCCTGCAAGCTCAGGCGGTGAATCAGATCCTGCAACTCAACCTGGCGCCGCACCTGAAAGTGATCATCCTGTGGTTCATGGTGCTCGTCGGCGTAAACCGTGGTCAGAAGTTCACCGCCTCGGCGGAAGGGGTGAGCCAAAAGATTCACATCTCGGCTCAGGTCGTCCGCGGTTTCGTGCATGCCACCTCCCGCTACGACCTGACCAAAAAGCACCTGTTGCCGTCGGATGCCTTGAACAACGAGCTCGGCCTGTTCGACCTGGATTCGACACGTGCACCCGAAGCCGGCGAGTTCGCCAGGATGTTCGAGTTCACGCCACTCACCGGCCCGGGCTATGTCGACTACGCACAGGCCGTCATCGAACGTGCGCCCGAACTGCTGCCTGTTCTTCGTAAGCGCACACGTCAGCGACATGAGTCGGTCGAGCTGCCGCCCGAGATCGTCCAGATCCCGAGCTGTCCCGGCCATTTCATGAACAGCACCGAGGAGCAGACCGACGTCGTGTGCGCTAGTTGTGGCGAAGACTTTGTGCAGATCGTGCGCACCGAAACGCGCTACATCCGTGCTCAAAACGCTACGCCCTATCGTTCTGAGCGACCTGCGCCCCGCGTGGGTATATCTGGTGATACGCCACATCGTTTTGAGCCCGCGTCAGCGGATGTGGAGCGCCTGTTGCGCATCTATGAGCGCGGGGCGTCATGAGTCGCGAGTTGCTGGGCGCCGAAATCGAGCGTCGGCTTGTGGCGCTGATCAAAGAGGCGGGAATCCATCCGCTGACGGATGCGCGGCGGCGGCGCTTGCTGCGCAAGCACGGCTTGCTGGCGCTCGGCTACGGCCAGCATGGAATCGGGCTGTTTGCGCTAGCCGAGAACCCGACGATCACCCTGGAAGTCGTCGATTGATGAGTCCGCCAGCGCCGCGGACGGCGAAATGTCCCGACCATCCGAACGCGAAACGTGTCGAGCGACTGATCGCGTTCGACTGCGGCGACGTGGTGCCCGAGGCCGCGGCACGTCGCATTCGCAGTCTCTGGGAGCGTTGCAGCATCTGTCGTGACCAGATGTTCGGTGGGCCGCGGTGCTACGAGCACAATCCCCTACCGGTCGACGACACGTCGACGCGCCGCTCGTAGAAATGCTGTTCTAGACTTGCGCTCAAGTCATGGGCAGGCCGTGCACGATCTGTATCCACCCAGAGCGCGAGGCCATCAATGCCGAGCTCATCGCCCGCATGCCTTATCGCAGCGTCGCGCAGCATTTCGTGGCATCGCCTGATGCCGTGTTTCGCCACCGAGCTGATCATCTGCCGGTTGGTTTGCTGAAAGCGCAGGCAGCGGCCGAGGTCACGCAAGCGGACAATTTGCTTGACCAGGTGCGTCTGCTCCAATCGAAAGCGCTGGCGCTTCTGGTCCGAGCCGAGCAGGTCGGTGATCTGCGTGCCGCGCTACTCGGCATCCGCGAAGCGCGTTCGTGTCTCGAGCTGCTGGCCCGGCTGCAGGGTGAACTCGACGAGCATTCAGTCATCAACGTCAACATGGCGGCCGAATGGCCACAGCTGCGATCGCGCATCGTCCTGGCGCTCGAGCCGTTCCCCGAGGCGCGTAGCGCCGTGCTGGTGTCGCTGAATGGCCACGCTGAGCGCTGATCTCGCTCACGCGCTTGACCCGGTCGCGTTCGCCGCGAGCCTGGGCTTCGGCGCCGATGCGTGGCAGCGTGACGTCCTCCGCTCGAGCAAACGTCGCATTGCGCTGTGCTGTGCACGCCAAACCGGCAAGAGCACGCTGACTGCGCTCATGGCGACGCACCGTGCGGTCTTCTCGTCACGTTCGCTGGTGCTGGTCATTTCACCGTCCATCCGACAGTCGACCGAGTGGTTCCGTCGCGTCCAGGACTTCCTGCATCGGCTGGACGAGCCGCCGGTGTTGCTCGAGGACAACAAGCTCTCACTGGAGCTCGCCAACGGCAGCCGCGTGGTGTCGTTGCCGAGTAGCGAAGAGACGATTCGTGGTTTCGCCGCGGCCTCGCTGGTGATCGAAGACGAGAGTGCGCGCGTGCTGGACGAGACGCACCACGCCATTCGAGCCATGATCGCTATCAGCGGCGGCCAGCTCGTGCTGCTGTCGACGCCGAACGGCCGGCGCGGCCACTTTTTTCAGATTGTGGAAGGCGACCAGGCTGCCGAAGACTGGCAGCGCGTCCGGGTGCCCTGGACGGCGTGCTCGCGTCTGGACCCGGGCTTCATTGAGGGCGAGCGGCGCGCGTTGCCGCACAGCGTGTTCGCAGCCGAGTGGGACTGTCAGTTCACCGACGTCGAGGACGCGGTCTTCCTGCAAGACGACATCAACGCAATGTTCGACGACAAGGACGCGCGGCCGCTCTTCCCAGAGCGATTGCCGCGATCGGCGGAGAGCTATGCCTCTGTTTTTTGAGCGCAATGGCGACGTGCGGTTGCTCGAGAACGGCCACTCGCACCCGGTCAGTCGAGCCGAAGCCGCGGCGCTTGGCAGGCCGGCGGCAGGACCGACGTATGTGGTCGGTCTCGATCTGGGGACCGTCGACGACTACAGCGCGCTCAGCGTGCTCGAGGTGACCGGCAATGAGAAGGCCGGCGAGGCGCGGTATGTGGTGAGCCATCTCGAGCGCTGGCGCCAGGTGAGCTACCCACGTATTGCCGAGGAAGTGATTGCCATCATGGCGCAGCCGTCGCTGCGCGGTGCCGAGCTGCTGCTCGACGCGACCGGCTGCGGGCTGCCGGTGCTGCAGATGGTGCGGCGCATGGGCCAGTCGTGCACCGGCATCACGATCACCGCGGGCGACCAGAGCGGGACGAACGCCGCGGGATTGACCGTCCCCAAGGCGTCGCTGGTCTCTGCGCTCCAGGTGGTGGTGCAGACGCACCGCATCAAGGTGGCGCCGCAGCTGCCCACGGGCCGCTTGCTGGCCAACGAGATGGCGGCGTTTCAGCGGCGGCAGAACGCGGTCACCGGGCACAACCAGTTCGCCGTGTGGCGCGAGAACGAGCATGACGATCTGACCCTGAGTGTGTGCTTGCCGATCTGGCGGACCGAGTGCACCACGCGCGTGACCTTTATCTAGCAGGAGGAAGACTGATGGTGGTGGTGGATTGGATCTCGTCGGGCGAGTGGATCGACGGCGTGTACTGGACTACGCGCGACGTCCACATTCTGGTTGACGACGACGAGGAGGAGGACGACTGAACGATGGCCGTTGTGATCGATAGCCGCGGCGTGGGTATCTGGATCGACGATGAGCTGGCGAGAAACAGCGCCTGGGACAGCATCGGTTCCGTCGAACGCGCCCTGGACCAGGCCGAGGCGACATACGGACTCTCCGAAGAGGACCGCCAGCACCACCTGGACCAACTGGATGCGGCCGAGGACATCCTCGAGCAAACCGGCGATCTGGAGGATGTGAGCCCATCCGTGGAGCCTGTGAGCCTGCCCCCGCAGCCGGTGAGCCCGACTGCCACATTGACAGCCGAACCTGACAGTTTGACAGCCGACGAGGAACAACGCCGGCGCCAGGAACGGGCCAAGCGGGTCGCCGAGGTGTACGCCATGTACCTCGCCCTCGGTCAGCACGACGACGATGTTCAGGAAATGAACAGTGCGCCCGAGAGTGCGCCCCAGCAAAAGGAAACGGTCGGCATCTCGCATCGCGGCGACTGGTGGGTGGTCCACGGTCGCGGTCCTGAATTGCGCCTGGCCTCCCCGGAAGCCGCGGAACGCGAAGCCCGAAAGCGAGTCGGCTGGCGATGACCGACCCGCACCAGCTCGCTCGCAATGTCCTGGACCATTGCCGCCGCGAATTGAAAGTTCCGCTCTTGCCGTGGGAGATGCGCGTCGCATTCCACGATCTCGGCGAGACGTGGGGTGAGTTCGACCCGAAGTACAACCCGAAGGTGGTTCGCCTGAGCGAGCGCCTGCT
>Ga0126379_10003165_pt1 | contig 10609 bp, 8 predicted proteins | sample PanSoiMetPlot_24_FD_92640 | JGI IMG/M metagenome (GOLD analysis project Ga0126379, IMG submission 92640) | Tropical forest soil microbial communities from Panama - MetaG Plot_24 | ecosystem: Environmental > Terrestrial > Soil > Tropical forest > Bulk soil | place: Panama | collected 2016-02-17 | reverse complement strand
GTCGATCCTCGTGGCGTGCGCGACATTCATCGCCGCCGCAGCCGCGCAGGACAAGCCGAATTTCGTCGGCACGTGGAAACTCGTCGATCCGGCGCAGCCCGACATGTACACGGCGTCGCAGATCGTCGTCGCGCAGGACGCCACGCTGATGACGGTCACGGTGACCGGCCAGATGGGCGAGTTCAAGACTGCCTACAAGCTCGACGGAACCGTCGGGTCCAGCCCGCTGGATTTTCAGGGCACGACGATCGATCGCTCCACCAAGGCAACGTGGAGCGAAAACAAGGTCACGCTCACGTCGACCTCCGACATGAACGGTCAGACGTTCGAGGTCAAGAGCATAGTAACGGCCGGCCCGGAAGGAACGATGATCGTCGAGACGACATTCCCTGATTTTCAGGGAGGCGGCGCGCCCATCACCATCAAGGCAACCTACAAGAAATCCTGAGGTCGCCGGGCCGTCTCAATAGTCGTAGACGCCCTTCCCAACTTTTCGTCCGAGCCGTCCGGCTTTCACGTACTGCGCGAGGAGCGGACACGGCCGATACTTCTCGCCGAGGCTCCGGTGCAGATACTCGAGGATGCTGAGGCGCGTGTCGAGACCGACCAGATCGACCAGCTCGAAGGGGCCCATCGGGTGGTTGAGTCCGAGCTTCAACGCTTTGTCGATGTCGCGCGCCGAGGCCACCCCTTCCATCAGCATGTAAAAGGCCTCGTTGCCGATGCTCGCGTTCACGCGCGTAGTGATGAAGCCGGGCGCCTCGCGCACCAGCACCGTCTCCTTCCCCATCTTCCTGGCCACCGTCTCAATGGCGTCAAGCGCGGCTGGCGCGGTTTCGAGCGCGCGGACGATCTCGATCAGCTTCATCTTGTGAACCGGATTGAAGAAATGCATGCCCGCGACGCGCGCGGGGTCTTTCAACGAGCCGGCCATCTCGGTAATGCTCAACGCGGAGGTGTTCGACGCGATGACGGCGGCCGGCGGCGCCAGCTTCTCGATCTCGGCGAACAGCGCCAGCTTCAGATCGATCCTCTCCGGCGCGGCTTCGATCACCATGTCGGCGTCATGCAGCGTCTCCGGCAGGCTCGTGGTCGCCCTCAGCCGTGTCAATGACGCATCCGCCTCTACCGGACCGATCTTTCCAAGCTCGATGCCCTTCCTCACGATCTGCTCGATCGCCGCGCGGCCTTTGTCGATAGCCGCGTCCGACACGTCGTACATACGAGTCTCGTAGCCGCCGGCGATCGCCGCATGCGCGATGCCGTGCCCCATCGTCCCGGCGCCGAGAACCGCGATCCTCGTGATCTCCGCCATCGTCACATCACCTGTTCACCAAGCCACAAATCTCGCGAAGCACCGCGACCGCGTGGTCGATTTCCTGTTCGGTGTTGTAGAAATGCGGCGCGATTCGGATGCCTGCGCCCGGCCGGTAATCGATGATGACGTCGCGGCGGATCAGCTCGTCGGCAATCTGCTGGCCGTTGCTGGTCACCAGTGACACATCAATGACGACCGACCCCCCGCGCTCACGATCGTCGGTAGGCGTGTTCAGGCGGAAGCCCGCGACGAGCACGGCGTCCATCAACCGCCGGGTCAACATCAGCGATCGCGCACGAATCGCCTGGACGCCAATCGACGCGACGATCTCGTAACCAGCGCGAGCGGAGAACAGCGATGGCACGTTCGGAGTTCCGCTCTGGAACCGCTCCGGATTACCGGCGTAGCGAATCTCACCGGTCGCGAAGTCGAACGGCGCTTCATGGGCAGCCCACCCGACGAACGCCGGCTCGAGCGTCTTCGCCAGGTCCGGACGCACGTACAGGTAGGCGGCTCCAGGACCGCCGCACAACCACTTCACGGATCCGCCGACCGCAAAGTCCGCCTGCCAGCCGGCGAGATCCATGGGCACGGTCCCGGCCGCCTGATACGCGTCAACCGCGACCAGCGCGCCAACGCGGTGCGCTTTCTCGATGATCGCCGCGACGTCGGTGATGAACGCGCTCTTGAACAGCACGAGCGAGATCGGCACTAGAGCCGTGCGATCGTCGATGGCAGCGAGGAAGCGGTCCAGATCAAGCCGGATCGGATCCGCCGACGGCACGTAAACGATCTCCGCGCCGTATCGCCGGAAGCCTTCATACAGGTAGTGATTCGACGGGAATTCGAGCTCCGTCATGACGATCTTCCGGCGCGGACCGTCGAAGGTGAAACAGGATCCAATCACCCCCTGCGCGACGGTCACGTTCTGGTGCATCGAGATCGTGTTCTTCTCGACGCCCAGGATCGGCGCGAGGATGTTGCCGGTCTCGCGCCCGATGTCCCACCAACCCTCGTACCACGCGCGCACGCCGCGGGTCGACCACTGGTCCGCGAACTGCTGCAGGTAGTCCGCGGCTTTCCGGGGCATCGCGCCCAGCGAGTGGCTCACCAGGTACGTGCATGTATCGACGATCGGGAACTCCGATCGCCAGTGGCTGATATCGTCAGCGGTGGCGAGGCCACGCTTTGCTGTCAACTCCACAACATCTCAACTCCCAACGCCCAATGAAGGCTCAACTCCGCAACTCCCGAAACGCCAAGGTAAGAATCCAACATTCAACCGAAAAAATCCAAGGCCTGTTCCTGTTTTGGCAGTTCGGGAGCTGAGATTGGACGTTCATTGGAAGTTGCGGGGTTGCGTAGTTGTGCAATTGATCAAGGCCACAGCCTCCTCGCATTTCCATCGAGGATCGCGGCCTTCGCTTCGTCGCCCAACGGCAATGCGAGGAACGCGTCCACATTCGATTTCATCGATTTGACCCCGGGGCTCGGCCAGTCGGTCCCCCAGATCGTCTTGGGCGCGATCTCGCCCAGCCGGGGGAAGTATTCCAGAAGTTTCGCCGGCGGTATCCCCGACACCTCGAGGTGGACGTTGGCATGGCGCCGCACCAAAAAGAACGCCGTATCCATCCATAGCGGACGGCCGCCGTGCGCCAGCAGGATCGTCAGCTTCGGAAAATCCACAGCGACATCGTCCACGTCCATCGGATCGCCCAGACGGCTGCGCGCGCCGGGAAACACGGACGTTCCGGTGTGGATCGTGACAGGCACGCCGGCGTCCTGCGCGACCGCGTAGAGGTCGGCAAGCTGCGGCAGCGCGTCCAGATATGCGTTAGCGCGGAACAGTTGGTGCGGGGGGTGGACTTTGAGCGCCTTCGCACCCGCGTCGATCACGCGCGCGGTCGCGCCGGCGGCGTCTTTCGTGAATCGCGGGTTCACCGAGCCGAACGCGATCAACCGCGATGGATCGGCTGATGCGTAGCGGACCATCCACGGATTCGCCTCATCCGTGAAGCCCATCACGTCAGGGCTCACGTAGTTGATCAGGCCGACCCGCGCGATTCCGTCAGCGTCCATGCGTCGGAGGAGCGCCCGCGGATCTTCAGCGTACCCTTCGAGCTCAGGCCGGTTCGGCTTCCCCGCCCAGAACGTCGCCGCCACCGCTGGCGGCATCTGGTGGAAGGGCTGGACGTGGATGTGAGCATCAGTTATCTGCATCGCGTCGGTGCCGAATGTCTGGCGTGCCGCGGGTGCTGGGGGGCTGGTGCTGACGTGCGGCAGGTGCTGGCGTGCTGGTGCTGAGGTGCCGCAGGTGCTGGAGTACTGGTGCTCTGGTGCCGCAAGTGTTGGGAGGCGATGCGGGGGCGCCATATGCGCTGCGCCTGACGTGGCGCGAACCCAAGCACGCCGGCACCTCCAGCACCGGTGCACCAGCACCCTCGCACCCACCTCACGCCAGCACCTTCAGCTCCGCGGCCCGATCACCCTCGCACCTACCGCACGCCAGCACCTTCAGCACCGCTCCCCGGCTACAGATTCAGGTCGACCCAGACGGACTTCACCTGCGTGTAGTGATCGATCGCGTGCGAACTCATCTCACGGCCGAAGCCGCTCGCCTTGTAGCCGCCGAACGGCGCTGCCGTGTCGTAGACGTTGTACGTGTTGATCCAGACCGTCCCGGCCTGCAGGCGTTTCGCCACGTAGTGCGCCTTCTTGACGTCGCGCGTCCAGACGGCTGCCGCGAGCCCGTACTGCGTGTCGTTGGCGCGCGCGATGGCCTCGTCGATATCCGAGAATTCGATCGTCGCCAGCACCGGGCCGAAGATTTCCTCGCGCGCGATCGTCATCTGCGGCGTCACGTCATCGAAGACCGTCGGCTGGAAGAAGTAGCCCTTGCCAGTGCCGATGTCGGCGCGATCCCCCCCGGCGACGAGCGCCGCCCCTTCCTTCTTCGCGATGTCAACGTATCGCTGAACCGTCTCGAGTTGCTTTTTCGACGCCAGTGCGCCGTACCGCGTCTTCGGATCCAGCGGATCACCGGCCACCATTTTTTTCGCGCGCGCGGCGAGCTTCTCCATGAACTGGTCCTTGATCGACTTGTCGACCAGCAGCCGCGAACCCGCCGCACACACTTCACCCTTGCCGTAGAAGATTCCCGTGGTGGCGCCGCGCAGCGCCGCGTCGAGATCGGCGTCAGGCAGCACGATGTTGGGCGATTTGCCTCCGAGCTCGAGCGTGATCTTCTTGAGCGTGTCGGCGGCGCCGCGCATGATCCCCTTGCCGGTGCTCGTGTCGCCCGTGAACGCGATCTTGTCGATGCCGGGGTGCTCGACGATGGCCTGGCCAACCGTCGCTCCTGATCCCGTGATGACGTTCAGCACGCCGGGCGGCAGTCCGACTTCGACGGCGATCTCGCCAAGCGCGAGTGCCGTCAGCGGAGTCTGGCTCGCTGGCTTGAGAATGACGACGTTTCCTGTGGCAAGCGCGGGGGCGACTTTCCACACGGCCAGCAGCAATGGGAAATTCCACGGGACGATTGCGGCGACGACGCCGAGCGGTTCACGAAGTGTGTATGTGAGGTAGTTTCCGCGGACCGGGATAGTCTCGCCCATCACCTTGTCGGACCAGCCAGCGTAGTACTCGAGACACTCAGCCGCGGCGGGAATCTCGATCTGGCGCGACTCGAAGATCGGCTTGCCATTGTGCAGCGTCTCGAGGCGTGCGACCTGGTCCGCGCGTTCCGTCAGGCGATCGGCGAGCTTGCTCACGAGCCGTCCACGATCGCGCGCGGACATCTTGCCCCACGGACCATTCAGCGCGGCGCGTGCCGCCGCGACCGCGGCGTCGACGTCTTGACTTGTCGCAGACGCCACGCTCGCGATCACTTCTTCGGTCGCCGGATTGACGACGTCCATCGTCTTTCCGCCGGCCGCGTCGCGCCACTCGTTGTTGATGAGGAGTTTCTTTTGATCGATCGCTGTAGTCGACAACTGGCTTCCTCGCTGCCGGGTCATGATCCGGCCAACCGCGGCCGGATCTGAAGACCCCGGCTCACATCGACGCCGGCCGGACGATCACGTCCGGCGTTATCGTCCTTTAAACGCCGGTTTTCGCTTCTCCAGGTTCGCCGCAAGGCCTTCTTTCGCATCCTCGCTCTGAAACAGCAACTGCTGCAGTTCCCGTTCGATTGCGAGGCCTTCAAGGAACCCGGCTTCCGCGCCCGATTGTACCGCGCGCTTCATGCGGCCGACTGCGCCGCTCGCCTTGTGCGGCGGCGTGAACTGTCTCGCGTAAGCGACGACGGCGTCGGTGAAGCTGCGGCCCTGAAGCTCTGCCTCTCCCCAGACGTCGTGAATCAAGCCGAGCGTCTTCGCCTCGTCCATGGACATCAGCCGCCCGGTTGCCATCAACTCGATCGCGCGGGCCTTGCCGACCAGCCGTGCCAGCCGCTGCGTGCCGCCCGTACCCGGCAGCACGCCGAGCGACACCTCAGGCAGGCCGATCCTGCCCGCGTCTTTTTTCGCGATACGGATGTCGGCCGCCAGCGCCACCTCGAGTCCGCCCCCGACCGTATGCCCGTTGAGCGCCGCGACGACGAGCTTCGGCGTCTGCTCGAACCGGTTGAGTGTCTCGTTCGCGTGCAGGCAGAAGTAGTACTTGAAGTCGGGATCGGCGTCCTTGAGCATCCCGATGTTCGCGCCCGCGCAGAAGAACTTGTCGCCGGCGCCGCGAATGACGATGACGTGCACGCCCGAATTCATGCGCGCCGTCAGAACCGCCGCGTCGATCTCGAGCATCATTTCGTAGGAGTACGTGTTTGCCGGCGGGTCATTCAACTCCAGGACGAAGACGCCGTCGACGACTTCCGTGGTGATCTTCTTCGTCATTCGTCACAATTCGTCATACGTGATTGTTCGGGCAGCCGTCATTCGCAAATCGTCATTGTTCGTCATTCGGCGTTCGTCATCAGTCACTGACCGAATGCCGAAAGCTACGCCTCAGTGCGAACGTACTCAAAGTTCAGCGGAGCCCCCTTGATGCCCCGTTGCGGCGGCGCGATGTAGTTGGCAAACCTGCCCGGCTCGTATACTGGCTCGGCCATGATGCTGAGCAGGTACTCGCGGTCGAGCGACGAGGGCAGCCACTCCTGTCTGCGCCGCTCCCAGTCGGTGTCAGACAGCTGGTGTCCCTCTGGATCGAAATGCAGAGACGAGAACATGCCGATGCCGCGGTTGAACTTCCGATCCGGCAGACGCAGCCGATCCGAGAAGCCATGCCGCTCGAGGATCTTGTTCCAACGGGTCACGCCGTTCTGGCAGTCGCCGACGTACCAGTCGCGGAGCACTTCGTTCATCGCGGTCCGCATCGGGATGTGAGACCGCTCGAGCCTGCCGTCGCGCATCATTTCCAGTTCGTACACCGCGTCGGCCACCCGGTGATCGTCCCACTTCTCCTCGTAGGCGCGTCCCTTCAGGCCGTTGGCGAAGTATGCGGCTGCGTTGGTCGACACTTCGTTGCCGTGCAGGTCGAGACTGAGGCTGAACCAGAGGTTGATGAACTTCTGGATCATCGGGAGGTCGATGCCGCCTATCTTTCGAACGTCGCCCGAGAAGCCGGCTTCTTTCATGAGCTGGCACGTCCGCTCGAGGATGCGTGCGACACCAGTCTCGCCGACGAACATGTGGTGCGCCTCTTCGGTGAGCATGAACCTCGTCGTCCGCGACAAGGGATCGAGCGAGCTTTCCGAGAGCGACAGCAGCTGCGACTTGCCGTCGCGATCGGTGAACATCGTGAACATGAAGAAGTCGAGCCAGTTGTCGATCGGTTCGTTGAACGCGTCGAGGATACGCGGTTTGTCGCGATTGCCGCTCTGACGCTCGAGGAGTTCCTCCGCCTCGTCGCGCCCGTCGCGGCCGAAGTACGAGTGCAGCAGATAGACCATGGCCCAGAGGTGGCGGCCTTCCTCGACGTTCACCTGGAACAGATTGCGCAGATCGTACAGGCTCGGGCATCGCTGGCCGAGCCAGCGCTGTTGCTCGACACTCGCCGGCTCGGTGTCGCCTTGCGTGACCACGAGACGGCGCAGCTGATTGCGAAATTCGCCGGGGACTTCCTGCCAGACCGACTGTCCCATGAAGTCGCCGAAACCGATGCGGCGATCGTGCACCGGATCGGCAAGGAAGATGCCCCACCGGTACTCAGGCAGTTTCACGTACTCAAAATGCGCCCACCCGGCCGGATCGACGCTGACCGCGGTACGCACGTACACCTGGTGGTAGTCCTGGAAGCCCTGCGGGCCCATGTCGCGCCACCACTGAATGTATTTCGGCTGCCAGTGCTCGAGTGCGCGTTGCAGCCGCTTATTGCTCGACAGTCCGACGTTGTTTGGTATTCGTTCGGCGGAGATCATTTCAGCACCTGTCAACTACGAATGGCGAACGGCGAATGACGCAATCGATCCGGGATCGAGGATCCCGTTTCGTCATTCGTCATTCGTCATTTGACATTCGTCGATTACGTGCGGTTGAAGTCGAATTCAGGCCGTGATTGAGATCCGTAGGCCGTCAGGGCGCCTTTCGCGCCGACCGCGTTCGGCCTGATGAAGATCCAGTTCTGCCACGCTGTGAGCCGCCCGAAGATCTTCGTCTCCATCGTCTCCGGCCCGGCGAAACGCAGATTGGCTTCCATGCCCGTGAGGGCGTCCGGCGATAGCGCGGCGCGGCTCTCAATCGCCAGCCGCACCTCATCATCCCAGTCGAGCTCATCGGGTGCGAAGGACACGAGACCCGCGTCGAGCGCCTCCTGTGCGTTGAACGACCCGTCCCGCCCGAGGACTTTGTCGACCTGCTCCGGCTGCGACAAAAAGCGCGTCTGCAGCCGCGACAAGCCATTGCTCATCGAGAGCGGCCCAGCATTCATTTGTGACAGCGCGATCATGTTGCTCTGGCCGGGATCGTCGAGCATGTACGAACGATCCGCAGCGAGCGCCAGCTCGAAAAGCGATCCTGCAAAGCAGCTTCCAGGCTCGATGAGTGCGAAGAAGCTCCGTGACGTGAGATCGACGCGCTTGAGTGTCCGCTTCATGAAGTTGACGATCTCGCGGACGAGCCAGTGATCCTTGTTCGCCAGCAGCAGCGCGTCGACGCGCAGCAGCACGTCTCGATCGCCGCGGGTCTTAACCACCACCGTACCGATCAACGGCTCGGATAGCCGCAATCGCAGAATGGCATCGTCCAACTCGCGGAAGGCGCGAAGCGGCCAGAACTGATCGCCGAGTGCCTGAATTCCTGCAACATCTTCCGGGATCGCCGCCTGCCGCGAGCCCGCCGAATGGGCCGGCCCAGTGACCGTGAGCGTCGCGACGCGTTTTTCACGATCGACTTCGAGATCGACGGTTGAGTACGTCACGCGATCGTCGGTGACGGCCGGGTTGAGCGGCGTGAGGCTGATACCGGGACCATTCGCCGGGCGATCACTCTTCGCAGCCAGCTCCTTCGCGCGAGCGGCGACCCGCTGTTTGAACTGGCTGGTCGGATAGACCGCGTCCACGAGGCGCCACTCGACCGCGCGCTTTCCCTTCACGCCCTCCGCGACCGTGCCAAAGAAATCGGCGAGATCGCGGCGCACTTTTCGCTTATCGACCACCCGCGTCAGGCCACCCGTGCCGGGCAGCACACCCAGCAACGGCGTCTCCGGCAGGCTGACCGCCGAGTTGCCGTCGTCTACGAGAAAGATCTCGTCAGAGGCCAACGCCAGCTCATAGCCGCCGCCGGCGCAGATACCGTTGAGCGCGGCGAGAAACTTGATACCCGAGTTCGCGCTGGCGTCCTCGATCGCAAGGCGCGTTTCATTGGTGAACTTGCAGAAGTTGACCTTCCACGCGTGCGTGGACCCGCGCAGCATGAAAATGTTGGCACCCGCGCAAAAGATCCGTTCCTTCAGGCTGGTAATGACCACGGCGTGCACTTCCGGATGCTCGAAGCGAATCCGCTGGATCGCGTCGGCGAGTTCGATGTCGACGCCGAGGTCGTACGAGTTGAGCTTGAGCTTGTAATCGGGCGACAGACCCGCGTCTTCCTGAACGTCCATCGACAGAGTGGCGACGGGCCCGTCGAACGTCAGCTTCCAGTGGCGATAGCGATCAGGCGATGTGTCGAAGGAAACCCGTGGAAGGGCGGTGGTCGCGGCGTCCATGACGTTCCAGCGTACCGCCGGCCCCTGGCGGTGTCAAGGCACTATAGTGCATACATACTCATTGGAAGTGCTGTATACTGCACATCGCGGCCGTCGACCCGGCCCGCAGGTGATGCAGGGCGACGAAGTACTCGACATCGTGGCGCGGCACGTCCGGAGGGCGCGGCGCGTCCGGCAGTGGACGATCCGCGAGCTCGCCGAACGATCGGGCGTGTCGGCGCGCTTTCTCATTCAGCTCGAGTCGGGTCGCGGCAACATCTCGGTCAAACGGCTTGCCGATCTGGCGAAGGCACTCGAGATTCCCACTGCCGATCTGCTCCGAGACGATCAGAAGATCGAACGCCGCTTGATCGCTCTGCTTGGGCTGCGCGGCGCGGGCAAGACGACCATCGGCAAGCAACTTGCCCGCGCGCTGCACTTGCGGTTCATCGAGCTCGATCGCCGCATCGAAAAAGCCGCCCACATGTCGCTCGGCGAGATCTTCTCCCTCTACGGCGAAGAGTACTACCGTCGGCTGGAACGCGAGACGCTCACGCGGCTCCTGGCGGAAAACCGCCCGACCGTGCTCGCGACCGGCGGTGGTATCGTGACGTCCCCAGACACCTACACGCTGTTGAAGAAGTCGGCTGTTACCGTCTGGCTGCGCGCCACGCCGGAAGATCACTGGAACCGCGTCGTCCGTCAGGGCGATCGTCGGCCAATGGCGGATCATCCAGAAGCCATGGCGGATCTGCGCGCGCTGCTCGCCTCGCGCGAGCCGCTCTACGCGAGCTCGGATCACACGGTCAACACCTCAGGCCGCACGGTACAGGCCATCGTTGGAGAGGTCGCTTCGAAGGCTCCCGTCGCCTGACGGCCGGAAGGCCTCTTCACCTCCGGCTGCGTACTGGCGAGGGAATTTCCTCCTCAGGGGCTGTCTAACCGTTAGTACCCCAAAGTCCACAATCCGGTGGTGGGCAGTTTGGTAGTTAGGAGACTGGGATGCTGAGACGACCGCTCATCCACCTCGCCGTAGCAACGTGTGCCCCGTTACTCGTGGGCGCGATCGCCTACGCCACATCCGTCCGGACCGTTACCATCAACGATCAATGCGAT
>Ga0126379_10003164_pt1 | contig 10611 bp, 15 predicted proteins | sample PanSoiMetPlot_24_FD_92640 | JGI IMG/M metagenome (GOLD analysis project Ga0126379, IMG submission 92640) | Tropical forest soil microbial communities from Panama - MetaG Plot_24 | ecosystem: Environmental > Terrestrial > Soil > Tropical forest > Bulk soil | place: Panama | collected 2016-02-17 | reverse complement strand
TACGCGCGACGGAGCGGCAGCGCGTGCAGGTTTCGGTCACCGAGAAGCGGCAGGCATCCATTCAGCCCGCGCAACACATTCCGCCGCCGACGCCGCTGCGCGCCGACGAGAAGGGCCGGCTTGGAGAGCATCCGCCGACTGCCGCCCGCGAGGCGCAGCAGCCGGGCACGGCCGTGCCGAGCACGGCGCAGCAGCCACGGCGCCCCGGCGTACCTGCGCGGTGCGATGAGCGGAGCAGGCGCCGGCCCCTCGCAGCAACGTGGCGAGCCGCGCGGCGGCGCCGGACAATCGCACGGTCCCCGCCCGGGTGAACGGCAGCAGTAGCTCACTCCGCAACGACTTCTCGCGAATCGAGATGGCGTGGATGCGACCCATCCACGCCGCTCGTTTATGTGCATCAACCCCGCTTCAATCGAGGCCATCCCTCATTACGTCGGAAGCAGCTGGTGCGCGAGAGGCTCGAGAACGATCCGGTTAGTTCAAGGCGCGGCCTAATAAATTCTTTAAGTTCGATCTACAGATACTGGCTCGGCAGCGGGCGATGTGCTCCTCGCCGGGAGGTCCCGTGTTTGAGGGGGTTTTTATTCCTTTGGGGCTCCCGATGACTTGCCCCCGTGCATCCGACATCGGCCGTTCGGCATTGTCCATTTTGGTTCATCTTGCCAACGCAGCCGGATTGTCATCATCACCTTATTTCGATGCCGAAGGAAATTACACCTTGAAGCTCAGGACGTTCTGGGGGAAGTGGGCCGTCAGGCCCCCCACTCCGCAGCCTCTGCCCCTCCACTGGGGGGCGTTGCTTAACAGTCCGTTAACTGTGAATCGGTTTCGTCCACGCGGAGCAGTGGTTTCAGTCCTCCAGAAGAAAAAGGGGACCTGGACAATGTTAATGCGCGACCGATTAAGAAAACGGACCGGCACCGCGAGGAAGTCGCGGAGGCAATCTTTGCTCGTACGAGGCTTCTGGCAGTGCGTAACTCGGTTGCCGCGCCAGAGTAGGAGTTTCATCGGCAGACGATTGGCCGTCATGAGCGCATGTTTCGCCGAATGGGCCACGAAATGGGCTCCATGGCGCCACGGGATTTTGAGCGTTAACAGGCCAGCATGAACTATCGACCTTTGTGAGTCTGAGTGGCCTCCCTGCACAGTGCTGCAGGCGTCGCCAATTTGCGAAGCAACCGAACCGACTATGGCTCTTAGTCCTTAACGGTTGAGGAGGCTAGAGGGCGATTACTGCCCAGCCGCGACGCGCAGCAATTTCGGGACCCGAAAAGCGTCATAACATCCTTCGGTCAAGTTCAAGGGCGGGGAAGGAGTGAATTTCGACCTTGATCGGGGTTTCGCCATTTTCTCCTTCTACACCTCGTCCGCATAGAGGGAGTGGACGATGGCTATCTGGGGAAAAAAGTCTAGCGAGGGCCACGATTCTCGATTCATGGCTGATCGTTGCGCCGAATTGCTACGGGCGGCGGGGAAAGACGTTGGTGATGAACAGAGGGGTTTCCTGCTCCTCGTCGCTGCCGGAAGGGAGCTCGGGGCTCGATACGTGCGAGAGGGTTGCACCGTACCATTTGAATCGCTGATCAATGAAGCAATCCGCAATCTTTGGAAACAAGCCGTTGTCGGCGCAAAAGGAAAAGTACCACCGCAATTTCTCAGAACCAAGCATGACGCAACGGAACTGAACGGGTACAGTGACGAAATCCGCCATATGGTAACGGCGAGGTTTGGCGAGACCCAAGCCTTGGTGATCCTCACCGCTGCTGCTGGCCGTCAAGTAGCGGATATGTTCTCCCGTCAGAGCGGTGGCGTACACCTGGAAAGTTTATTGGGTACTGCCTGCGAGAGTGTGCGGGAACATGCTTACATCGCTGCACCGAAAATATCACCCAGACAAGTCAAGGAGCTTAACGATCAGCAAATTGATGCTCTTGCCACTCGCATAGTAAATACTGCGACGACGAGTGTCAGTGTTAGCGATTCATTGGCGGCGACGGCAAAGGCTTTGGGAATTCTAGCGGCCAGCGTAGTGCACTTCGGCCGTGTAAGACGAGGCGCTTCGTTGGAAGACGTGATTACCTACAGCCAGAATGCCATCGCTGAATTTGCCAAAGATGCAATGACGCGCTTGAAATCTCAGAGCAGATGACCTCCGCCGCGCGACGGACCGTAACGTGCGGGCCAGAACCCAGTCGATCCACAACGAATCGTCGAGGGATTGCATCCCGGCATGGCGGCCCGGAAGCCCGCGCCGGAAGGTATCCACAGAGGTCGATTGCCAGTCTGGCTAGACCACCTCAGTGGGGCTGCAATCCAAGCCTTCACTGTCAATCGAAAAGATTCTGCGGGGGGTGTAACATGAAAAAGATCTTTGCCGCTGGAGCGATAATCCTAGGGTTTGCACCGTCGGGCGTGCTCGCTCAAGAGCGTGTCGGAGACGCAGCGTTGGGTGCGTTGTCGGGTGCGACGTAGCGCTCCGCGCGTGCTGCCATGCGCTCGTAGGCTAAGGCCGTTTCTTCGCGCTCCTGGCGTCGTACGGGCTTAAACTCGATCTTGGCTTCGGCGCGGCACTCGAGTGCTCGCCGCCGGAAACGTTCTACATCGGCCCGCGTGATTGTCGACGACGCTCCGCCCAGCATGGGTCCCCCGTCAGGCTTCAGCGCAGAAGTTTCTGTATCAGCGGGCTGGGGTAAGCTCGCGGCGCAAATCAGGAGGCGCTGGCCCGGCCCAAGAAGGGGCTCGGTTTGCCCCGAGCCCCAGTCCACAGCCGATTTTCTTGGCGTTGGCCCGGCTCAATGTGGTGAATTGGCTTCTGGTCGTGCCGTGGATTTGCTGGGCTTGGCGCTTAGATCACATCGCTTCCAAACCGCCGCGTTCTCCGCTTGTCTTTGGTCCGCGCGCGCCTTGGCGTATTCGGTGTTGTAGGCGACCGCATTGACGATCGTGCCATCAGAATCTTCGCCCGATTCTTCCTTTAGCAGGATCAATTCGCGGACCCGTACAATCAAAGATTGCAGCTTCGCGACCAGCTCGGGGCAATCCAGCGTGTCGTAGTAGCCCGGCCCAACCGTAATCTGGTCGAGCATCGGGGCATCGGCGGCGCAGTTCGCGAGCAAGCTCGCGGCTGCGAGAAGCGCGAGTCCTCTGATCCTGCAAGCCCCCAACGCCTTCATCAAACTCTTGGAACACCGTTCCATGCTGAATCCAGCGTCTTCCCGGATTAATTGCGGAGGACAGCATCGGGACGCTGTGACGCTCGCACCGGGGCTGGTCGCTGGTTGGAATGGCGTCTAGTTCAGCCGAACCAGCAGCGCGCCGGCCCGGTCTTCAAGGGCGCCGATGGGGCGCTACTGGTTTAGCCGTTCACCATGTACCGCTACGACGCCAGCTACGAGCTCGACGTTCGCGCCGCTCATCCCGCTCGGTTCGGATTGATCAAGCCGGTCGATCTGAATGATCCCGCGGTGGCCGTTACGATCGCCGGCTGGGCGCCACCCATGGTGCGGTCGGGAGCGAAAAGCCCAGCGATCTGCCGACAAGGCACGATAGGCGGTGCGCTTTGAACGCGATCCCGACAACGGATACGGGAAGCGGAGGCCGAGACCCGCGAGGAGCCGAGAAACACTGGGACACCCTAAAGATTGCTCTCTATCGCCCCGCATATTGCATGAAATCGAACCGCTGCTGCCCTCATCTGTGCCGGTACGGTCACGGCTTCAGCCACCAATGGCCCGCGGCCGCACCCCGCTAAAAAGAATTAACAAGCCGCCCGTGATGGAAAGTTCATTCAGAGCGTCGATTATCTGATCGGCTCGTACTCCGTTTTGAAAGTCCCACTGCGATGACCCATAGATCCCGATGGCCGTAAAGATCAGGAGGACTGTGGAAGCCGGCCGTATAAAAACGCCCATTGCGATAGACACTGCCGCGGCAATCTCGAGCGAAGCACCGGCTATGACAACAACTGTCGCGAATGACACTCCAAATCTCGCTTCTATCGAAGCTGTTAAGTCTGCCAACGGGCTTGGCAACAGTGAGAGCTTGGAAGCAATAATGGTGGCGATGGCATCGGGGTCCACCAACCAGAACAGCGCCGACATAATGAAAGTAATAACGATCGCGATACGCCCGACCAAAAATATCACACCGGTGGTTCCTAACGTCTGGTTTGAAGAAACCGCGCTGGACGTCCGGGCGTCGACCAATTCGCGACGAAGCTCCTCCAACTCTGCGTGTTGATGAAAGTATGCTTGGTCAATGTCAGCAACGTTCGCTTTGGTTTCTTCAACTTCTTTCGTGACGTCAGTCAATGTCTGCTGTGTGGCTTCCAATTCCTGGAGCACCCGATCCACTACGCTCCGATCACGACGAAACTCATCCAATTCCGCATGTTGATGAAAGTATGCTCGGTCAATGTCAGCAACGTTCGCTTTGGTTTCCTCAATTTCCTTTGTCACGTCGGTCAATGCTTGCCGCGTGGTTCCCAATTCCTGGAGCACGCGATCGATCACGTTCTGATGCACGTTATGGGCTGTGACATCTGCTGAAGGCTCCCTGCCATTATGGTGAATCCCCGTGTCTATTCTCGGACTTGCATCACTGCCAGTTTCAGTATGGATTTCGGGGCGCGATTCGGCCCCTTCCGGTTCTATTGCCTTACTGCCATTTTCGGTGGGGAGCTCAAGCCGTGAGCCGGCTACCTCCGTGAATTTTCGAAATAATTCATCCATCTGCCGCCCGACGTCATTGGGTTGACGCACTTCTGTCATGTCCCCTCCTCGTCAGCTTGGCGTCCCGCGAAACAGTAACGTGCTGTCCAGCGGCCATGCCGTTCAGTCGCGCAAGTTCAAAAGGGATGAAGCCGATCTGTTACGCGAATGTTGCTGACCAATCCGGACAGAACTGGGACCGTCTTGCCGCAAAATCGCGGCACCTATGGTGGATTATGGATCAAATCCCGGCGGAGTTGCCACGCCGGCCAGGGGTGTCATCGGTGAGTAACGCCTTCCGGATGGCTAAGGACGTGGTATGCGGAAACTTCCTGCGCAGTGTTGCATCCAGAATGGGCTATTTTGGAAGTCGGCGGCGCGTATCGCCTACGTTTCGGCAGCTGCTGTGCGATGCCCATTATCGGGGCCACTCCCGTTCCTCGTCGCCGACGGCCGATTACTATCAACTCTTGGTCCGAGCCCTGACCGGTCTCGGCAAGAGCCCTGACGAGGCTTGGCGTGCTGCGTTTTATGCGCGCGCGCGAGGGGCCACCAGCGGTTCTGCCATTTGCTGGCGTAGAGCGTCTCTCCTATTAGGGTTAATTAATTCTTTCGAAGTATCTAGCATGCTGATTCAGCAAACGGCACTTGACGGACATGGCCCTGGGGATGACCTGAGACCAATCCGAATAGGGCCAACAGATTAGAGGGACCACGGTCAGTGTGTAGGGGTTCGCTACTTCTCTTGGCCGCATTGGCGCTCAGCGGCTGCGCGCATTCGACCGTGGAGCCGGCTTCCAAAGCTAATTGGACGCCGACGGACCGGGAATTATTGGCAAATGCCCCCTATGCACAGGTGGTGATACCCGAGGCATATCAGCGGCACGTGGTTGACTACCATCGCAAGGAGATCCCCGGCAGCATCGTGGTCGATACCGACAATCGGTATCTCTATTATGTCCTACCGCAGGGCAAGGCTATTCGGTACGGCGTCACGGTTGGGGAGGAGGCGCTTGCCTGGTCCGGTGTTGCCTACATTGGGCGCATGGAAGAGTGGCCGGCGTGGGTACCCACCCGGGAAATCAAGCACCGGCTCGCGAATATCCCAGATTATGTGAGCCCTGGGCCGCACAATCCGATGGGTGCTCGGGCGCTGTATCTTTACCAGGGTGACAAGGACACGCTGTACCGGATTCACGGGACCAATCAGCCGGAATATATCGGCCAAGCTATCTCTTCGGGCTGCATCCGCATGACCAATGAGGACGCAATTGACCTCTACAATCGGGTGCAGGTCGGTGCGCCCGTGGTAGTGCTTGCACCGGACAGCGGAAGCCCGCCGATGAGCCCGGGAGTCGCCTCCGTGGACGGCCGCAACAGCTGATGTCCGGCGAAAAAGGACGATGGCGGCGCGTCAGATATTCGGAAGCCGCCGGGCAACTGATAAAAGTCAGCTTGCCGACAAAACTGCTGCTGCACCGCACTTTGATACCATTTTGGGCCCCTGACCAAGCTGTCAGTATTCCTCTGCGGCAAAAGTTGTGGATATTCGCCGACCCGGACACTCTGCGGCCATCCGGTGAGAGTGTGAAATGGATCGGGGGCCAAGGAGACATCCCATGCTGCGCTATCGCATAGCTGCCGGAGGCTTGGCGCTTCTGCCCGCCTTGGTCGTAAACGCATCGGCACAAAATTGCCTTCTTCCTTGGGCGTGCCAGGACTCGCAACCGTCCGCGGAAAGCTTGGAGCCAAAAGCTACGGATGCAAGCCGAACACAAAACGTCAAAAATAACTTGCCGTCGCGAAAAGGATTGCCGCGTACTGCTCGGCGCGATCTACGCAGGTTTGCCGCGTCAGGATCACATCAACGATTGGCCATGAGACATTTGAGTCAGCGCGACAATGATGAGTATGAAAAGGAGCCGTTGTTGAAGGAACTTCGGCGACAAGAGAACCAAAGTACCACGCCGGCAGATCAAGTGGCTCGCGATGCTCTATTCGATGAATTTTTGCGATGGCAAGTGCATCAGGTGCTTGGTGAGTGAATCGTCTCGATAAGCCAGACCCTCCGCCAAACGCTCCGCGCTCGATCGACTGAGCGCACCTATTTCCATGATGCTCTTTTGCCGGAGGTAGTCTGGGTTGCCTCGGCAAGCGCCGCAAGCCAACGGACGCCTGGGGTACTCGCCGCGGACCTGGGTCATGTGCGCCTCGCTCAACGAGCCGCAGGACCACGATTGGGCGCCAGCCTACCGTGCGGTCTTCCGCGCGAGAGTGCCAAACGCGACGATCACATCGTCCCCGGGAGCGCCGAACCAAACCCAATTGAGGTTGTCACCCGCGCGCGCGACCGTGATGGTGCCATCCGGACAGCGCCCTCCCTTGTTGACGTGACCGCGGGTGATCACCTCGACAAAAAAGACGTAGTTATGCGATGCACCGATACGCGTGAGCTTGCCGCCGCAATTGAGTTCGGGATAATCGGTTTCGCCTCCGGTGGCGGTGAGCGTGAGAACGACGCTGAATTTGGTTTCGCTGCCGACCTGGGTAACCGGGCCGGACCAGCCCCCGGCGATTGTCGGCCCTGAGACCGCCGGTCGCGCGGGCGGCGATTTCGTACCTCGTTCGGCAGCGGACGGAGTTTGCTGCGCGGCGGCGGGAGGCATTTGCTGCACGGCTACGGGACGCGTGTCTTGCGCTGGGGGAACCACATCCCGCGGCCATCTGCTCTCGAAATTCCCTTGTTGTGCCCCAGCGGCGATGATCGGTCCGGCCGTAGTCGCAATCAGAGCGGCGGCCCAGTTTCGCAATGCCATATTCATCACTCACTCCCGGTCCGATCGATGCTCGTTCCGAAAGAAGGCCGTATTGCGGTCGCTGCGCATGACCGGTGCTTTGCGACTGGCGGCGATCCTGGCCGCGCTAGTCTAGGCTGCCGAGGTCAAGCTTGCGGGCTGGATCGCCCTTTTTTGCCGCACTTCCGTGGCACTTGATCCCGCGACGGGGGCCAAGGAGGGACGCTCTTGAGCACTCGCGAGGACTATCGGCAGTACGCGACTGATTGCCTTCGGCTGGCGCGCAGCGCCGCTAACCCTTCTGACAGAACAGCACTGCTCAATATGGCCCGAACATGGAGCCAGTTAGCAGAACAGGCTGCAGCGATCAGTTGTCTCGCTGAGCTTGTTGCTGTGGAAAGAGGAATGAAGCCGTAGACGCTGGCACCCCCCAACCCCGCCCGTGCCGTGGGACCATGGGTGGGGTAACTTGATCAGTGGGGATGACGGCATGCGTCTCAGCAAGCTAGTTATTCCGCCGACTTCGCGTATTCAGCACCGTGCACCGGGCGCGATGATTGATCCGAACGCTGCTATTTGGTGAGTGCAGATGCCTCCCCGCCATGAGACACCGTCCGGTGTTCTTTGACGGCAGGCTCATCGTCAGGCCGGATTTGCGGGGATTAGCTCACTGCGGCACAGTCATCAGCTCGAGAACAGTGGCCATCGAGATCCTTGAAGTAGACCCCTCGCCCGCCGTTCCAATCGTTGAGCTTCGCGTCGTCAAGTGTCCGAGGAGCACTGCCGAAGGCGAGCCCGGCAGCCTGCACCCGCTGCAGGATCGCGTCGAATTCGGCGTCGCTGACGTGGAACGCATAATGATGGCTCTCGAACGTTTCTATGTCGTCGTCGAAGAGCAGCGTGAAAGTTTCGTTGACACGCACCGGCGCGAAGTGGCCGTCTTGACCCTCGAATCTAAGCCCAAAGAGCTGCGCGAAAAAGCGGGCAGAAGCCTCCTTGTCGCGCGCGGGGATGATTGTGTGGTTGAGCATGATTGTCATCGGCCACCTCTTGCTGCGTCTGAACGTGCTTTCGTTGATCGATTGGCCTGATCTTCCTTTCGTCGGAAAACCCCAAACATAGGCGTCTCGGATGGCCAGCGCCTGACCTGCTGTGAACCGAGGAAGTTTCCGAACGGGTTCGCAAGGTTCTGAGGTTGACCAGCGGATTGCGTGGCAGCGTGGATACGGCGCCTGCGTACGTGTGCCCCGGTTCCCTTGCTCGTGGTCGCCTGACGGGCCTTGGCCCTCTTGACCTCCGCGTGCGGCTTCGTAGCCTTCGTAGCACGTTTTCCCTTTGTAGCAGTTGCCTTTGGACTTTCAGCATTAGGGGTAATGGCCGCTTCGGCCACTCCGCCCAGTGGAGTTGGCGGAGCGCCCATTTTGTCCGCCGTACTTCGCGCTGTCTCCTCGCCCGCGGAGCTCGCTGCGACGGCTGTCTCGACCGGGGTGCTCGACGAGCCTACCTCGGGTAGGCTGCGCGAGGGGCTCGCAGTTTCCATTACCTCGTGTTCAGGGCTCCGCGGGACTGCTGCCGCTAGCACGTCAGGCGACAAGAGGATCACCGCGGGCGCACTACTCGTTGTGCCGGTGTTGGCAACCTTGGGGGTCGGAGCTTCTACCGGGATGGCCATGCCAGCTGGTCGCTCATCGGATGCGCTCGGGGCAGTCGTCGCAGCGGCACCGGCGCTCGGATGTTCAATCGCGGGAGCTACGTCCTCAGTAAGGGCCCCAACGGCCGGGGGGCGCTCCGGCCGGGCATTGGTGCCGGAGATCGGATCGTGACCCGCGTCCTCGGAACGACTCGACGATACCAAATCTGCCGGGCCTGCTGCCTCAAGATTGGCTGGTGTTCGGACGCCAGCATCTTCATCGTCGGAGCGGCCCGCGGGGCTTGAGTTCGTCGCCCGGCTTGCGGCGGCCGTATGTGTGCTCGGCATGTCGAGGACTGCTGCTCCCTCGTTGACGCGTAGCATGCCAGTCGAAGCGTAGACCTTATCCCGTTCCGGACGATCGGCCGGCACCGGGCCGGGTGGAAGTGCTCCGCGCGAGGCACCGATTGAAGTCTTCGCGATCTGAAAGGTCGCGACGAGCCCGAACCCACCCATCATGAGCACGACGGATGCGGCGATCGCCGCGATGACCAGCCGAATGCTAGGGAGCACAATATTAGCTCGCGCCCGCACCGCTACAGCCGATGCAAGCAAAATATGTCATCCATGAAGCCCCATTGCCGATAGCGCCGCACTCTCAGGTTAGCTGAGTCGCGAGCCGCCAATGAAGTAATTTGCAGGGCTGATTGGCTGTCGAAGCCCGCCAGGGCGAGCTTGAGCCGCTGGCGCTATGATTCTGCACGTCGATGAGCGGCAGCGCCGGATCCAGAGGCCGCCGCCGTCAATCGACAAATCGCGTCGTGACCTCACCGACGCGGGGCGGGCCACCATCCCCCTGTAATGGTCGTTGGCGTAGATCCCGAGGTCAGGGTTTCTTGGGCTGCGTGATCGACAATACCCTTTTCAGAATCGAGCTAATTGCTCTCGCCCGCATTGTTGCCGGAAGGGGATGGACTTGCCGAGAATGGTCGCGTCTGCGTCGGGAAAGGCGCAAAGCACATAAAAAAGGCCCGGAGCATTGTGTCCGGGCCTCTCATTCACCAGTATCAGCTCAGTAATCCATGCCGCCTCCGGGCGGCATGGCAGGCATCGGCGTTTCCTTCTTCGGCTTCTCGGCGACCATCGCCTCCGTGGTGATGAGCAGTCCCGCGATTGAGGCGGCATCCTGCAGCGCGATACGGACTACCTTGGTTGGGTCGATGATGCCCTTGGAAACCAAATCGCCGTATTGGCCCTCCTGCGCATCGTAACCGAAAGCATAGGTATCCTTGTCGTTGATCTTACCGACAACGACTGAGCCATCTTCGCCAGCATTGATCGCGATTTGACGAGCTGGCCAGCTCAGCGCCTTCTTGACGATGTCGATACCAGTTCTCTGGTCGTCGTTTTCGGGTTTCAGCCGGCCGAGGACTTTGATTGCCCGCAGTAGTGCGACCCCACCGCCGGGCAAAATACC
>Ga0126379_10003163_pt1 | contig 10612 bp, 7 predicted proteins | sample PanSoiMetPlot_24_FD_92640 | JGI IMG/M metagenome (GOLD analysis project Ga0126379, IMG submission 92640) | Tropical forest soil microbial communities from Panama - MetaG Plot_24 | ecosystem: Environmental > Terrestrial > Soil > Tropical forest > Bulk soil | place: Panama | collected 2016-02-17 | reverse complement strand
TCTTCGCCTGGTTCGTCTTGGCGCCGCGGACCAGCGCGTCGCCGAACGCGCGCGTGTCGTCGTCGACGGGGTGGCGTGCCCAGAATTCCTCGTCGTGCGGGATCGGGTCGTAGGCGCCGGTGAGGTCCAGCTGGTACAGGAACTGGAGCGCGACTTCGCGGGCCTTCCTGCGCTTGCCCGCGGAGCGACGGCCCGCCGGCTTATCGGCGCCGGACATGTCCCGAACGCGCAGGGCTTCGCCCCGCCCGATGATCGCCGAGCTGGCGGATCCACTCGGCCATCTGCAGCGCCGCCTCGGCGGCCTCCTCGCCCCGGTTGCCGACGTCGCCGCCCGCGCGCGCCCACGCCTGCTCCTCGGTCAACGCCGTGATGACGCCGAACGTCGTCGGCACGCCGGTGGTGAGCGCGACGTGGCGGATGCCGGCGGCGGCCTCGCGCGCGACGTGCTCGAAGTGCGGAGTCTGCCCGCGGATCACGACGCCGACGCACACGATGCCCGAGTAGCGGCCGGTCGTGGCCAGGTGGTTCGCCGCCTGCGGGAGCTCGAACGAGCCCGGCACCCAGTGGACCTCGATCGCGTCGGGACCGAGGCGGGCGGCCCGCAGCGCCTGAAGCGCGCCGGCGACCAGCCGCTGGGTGATGCGCTCGTTGAAGCGGGCGGCGACGATCGCAAAGCGGAATGGGCCGGCGCTTCCGGCTGACCGGCGATACTTCGGGGCGCGACCGGCCATGTCAGTCTGGTGGCTCAGTCCGGCAGCGACGAGAGGAGATGCCCGAGCTTGTCGCGCTTGGTGCTGAGGTACTTCCGGTTCGTCTCTGTTGCCGGGATCTCGATCGGGACGCGCTCGGCGATGTGCAGCCCGTACCCTTCGAGGCCGACGATCTTCTTCGGGTTGTTGGTTAGGAGCTTCAGGTTCTTGACCCCAAGGTCCACCAGGATCTGCGCACCGATGCCGTAGTCTCTGAGGTCGGCGTGGAATCCCAGCGCCACGTTGGCCTCGACCGTGTCCTTGCCCATATCTTGTAATTCGTAGGCGCGCATCTTGTTGAGGAGCCCGATCCCCCGCCCCTCCTGCCGCATGTAGACGAAGACGCCGCGGCCCTCCGCCTGGATCCGCTGCAGGGCCTTGTCGAGCTGGAGCCCGCAGTCACATCGGCGCGAGTGGAAGACGTCGCCCGTCAGGCACTCGGAGTGGACGCGCACGAGCACCGGCGAATCGCCGGAGACCGAGCCCATCACCAGCGCCAGCGGCACGCGGCTGTCGACCGTGGTGTCGTACGCGATCGCGGTGAACTCGCCAAAGTCGGTTGGCAGCTTGGTGGTGGCGATGCGGCGGACCAGCCTCTCCTTGTGGATCCGGTACTCGATGAGGTCGCGGATCGTGATCATCTTGAGCCCGTGCGCGGCCGCGAGCGCGGTCAGCTGCGGCACGCGCGCCATCCCGCCGTCATCGTCGAGGACCTCACAGATGACGCCGGCGGGGTAGCAGCCCGCCAGCCGCGCGAGGTCGATCGCGGCCTCGGTATGGCCGGCGCGCCGCAGGACGCCGCCGCCCATCGCCCGCAGGGGCAGGATGTGGCCCGGCCGCGTGAGGTCGTCGGCGCGCATCAGCGGATCGACGAGGGTGCGAATCGTGACCGCGCGGTCGTAGGCCGAGGTGCCGGTGGTGACGCCGCGCCGGGCATCGACGGTGACGGTGAACGCGGTCCCCATCGGGGCCGTGTTGTCGGAGACCATCATCGAGATCTTCAGATCGTCGAGGCGCTCGCCGAGCAACGGCACGCAGATCAGGCCACGGCCGTGCTTGGCCATGAAGTTCACCGCCTCGGGCGTGACCTTCTCGGCCGCCATCACCAGGTCGCCCTCGTTCTCGCGGTCCTCGTCGTCGACCACGAGCAAGACGCGCCCCTGACGGATCTCCTCGATGCCCTCCTCGATGGTCGAAAACCCGGTCATGTCGTCCCCCTCAGCGCCAGCGAGCGCACCACATACTTCCCGATCACGTCCGCTTCGATGTTCGTCACCTGGCCCGGCCGGAGCCGTCCAAGCGTCGTCACCGCCAGCGTGTGCGGGATCAGCATGACCTCGAAGCTCCGCTCGCTCAGCGCCGCCAATGTGAGGCTGACGCCGTCCAGGGCGACCGACCCCTGGGGTATCAGGAGTGGCTCGAGGTCGCGGCTCGGCAGCGCAACCCGCACCCGTGCCGTCGATTCTACACGGGTTACGGTGTCCACGGTTCCCACACCATCGACGTGCCCCAGGACCAGGTGGCCGCCTAGAGTGCCGCCGAAACGGAGGGGTCGCTCGAGATTGACGGAATCGCCGGGGGCCAGGTGGCGGAGCGCGGTGCGGGAAAGGGTTTCCGGACCGATCTCGAAGACGAAGCCGGTGGGGCGGCGCTCGATCACGGTCAGGCACACACCGTTGACCGCGACGCTGCCACCGATCTCGACGCCGTCGAGCGTGGTGCGCGCCTCGATCTCGAGCCGCGCAAGCTTCGGGCTCTGCTCGATCGCGCGGATCGCGCCGATTTCCTCGACGATGCCCGTGAACATCAGGCGCTCCGTGGCTCGCGGACGACGTCGGCCTCGACGAGGAGATCGTCGCCCAGGGGCGTCACCGTGAAGCTCCCGAGGCGGACCGCGCTCTTGAGCTCGCGCCCGGCGCCCCCGACGACCGGCGTCGCGCCGCGACCGCCGATCAGCAGCGGAGCTGCGAACATGGCCACCCGATCGACCAGGCCGGCGTCGAGGAAGGCGCCATGGACCTCGCCGCCGCCCTCGACGAGCGCCGCGCGCACCTCCCGGGCGAACAGCTCCGTCAGGAGCGCTCCCAGGTCGACGCGCCCGTCTCGCATTCGGCAGGGCACGATCGTGGCGCCCGTCGCAGCGATCGCCTCGAGACGCGCGGGCGGAGCCGCAGCGCCGACCGCGATCACGGCAGAGCTCGGACGGCCCGCACGGATCAGGCGAGCCCCGACGGGAATGCGCGCGGCAGTGTCGAGTACGACCCGCAAAGGCTCCCGGGGCCAGGGCTGGAGAAGGCGCACCGTGAGCTCCGGATCGTCGCGCAGCACCGTTCCGATCCCCACCACGATCGCGTCCGCTTCGCTGCGAAGCCGGTGCGCGCGCTGGCGGGCGAGCTCGCCGGTGATCCAGCGCGAGCCCCCATGCAGATCGGCAATCTTGCCGTCGAGGGTCATCCCGGCCTTCAAGGTGACGTGGGGTCGCCGCTCGCGCATCGCTGTGAGGAACACCCGGTTCTGGCGCTCGGCTTCCACTGCTCCCGGTCCGGTCACGACCGCGATGCCCGCCGCGCGAAGCTGGGCGAAGCCGCGGCCCGAGACGAGGGGGTTGGGATCGCTGACGGCCGCGACGACCTGCGCCACGCCGGCCTCGATCACCGCCGCCGCGCAGGGAGGCGTGCGTCCATGGTGAGAGCACGGCTCGAGGGTCACGTAGAGGGTGGCACCGCGGGCCCGAACGCCGGCCGCCCGCAGCGCGTCGACTTCGGCGTGGGGCCCGCCGGCTCGCGCGTGGAATCCCTCGCCGACGATCTCACCCTCGGGCGTGACCACGACGGCGCCGACCATCGGGTTCGGCGACGTGAGCCCGCGGCCGCGCTCGGCCAGCTCGAGCGCCCGCCGCATCAAACGCTCGGCTGTGTCCCCCTCGGTCACGCCTCGGCTACCAGCGCGTCCACGAACGCCTGCGGGTCGAACGGCTGCAGGTCTTCGAGGCGCTCGCCCAGGCCGATCAGCTTGACGGGTACCTTGAGCTCGCGAACGATACGCACGACGATCCCGCCCTTGGCGGTGCCGTCGAGCTTGGTGAGACAGACGCCGGTGAGGCCGATCGCCTCGTGAAACATCCGGGCCTGCGCGAACCCGTTCTGTCCCGTCGGCGCGTCGAGCACCATGAGCGTCTCGTGCGGCGCGCCGGGAAGCTGACGCTCGATCACGCGGCGCAGCTTCGCGAGCTCATCCATCAGATTCGTCTTGGTGTGCAGCCTTCCCGCGGTATCGACGATCAGCACGTCGAGATCGCGGGCCGTGGCGGCCTTCACCGCGTCGAACACAACCGCCCCTGGATCGGAGCCCGCGGCTTGACGGATCACCTCGACCTCGATGCGCTCGCCCCAGCGCTCGAGCTGCTCGATCGCCGCGGCGCGGAACGTGTCGGCCGCCGCGAGGATCACGCGCTTGCCGGAGGCCTTGAGCGATGCAGCGAGCTTCGCCGCGGTCGTCGTCTTGCCCGAGCCGTTGACGCCTAGGAGCAGGACGACCGCCGGATGATGCTCCAGGTTGAGGGGCTGCGTCACCGGCGCCAGCGTGTCGAGGAGGAAGCGGCGGAAGAGGGGCCGGAGCTGGCTGGCGCGGGTCACTGTCCCGAACATGACTTCCTCGCGCGCGCGGTTGACGAAATCGGCGGCGAGCGCGGCACCGAGGTCAGCCGCGATCAGAAGCTCCTCGAGCTCCTCGAGCAGCGCGTCGTCCACGGGCCGATCCGTGTCCAGGACGGTGCCGAGACTCCCCGCGAGGTACTCCTGCGACCGGCGGAGCCCGTCGCGGAGACGCTCACTCAGGGCCGAGAGAAACTTCACGGGTTGTCCGAGGGCAGGACCAAGCGCTTGATGACGGAGCCGCTGACGCCGAGCCGGGGGATGGGCCGGCCGTTGAGCTCGAGGCTCACGCCGCCCGCGTTGCCGATCGTGATGACGAACGGGCCGTTCGAGACCCACTCGCGGATCTCGTTGGCCGGGATCGTTTCCTCGCTGGTCCGGCCATCCTCGGTCCGCACGCGCATCCACGTCGTCTCGGTCGTTCGCGCGATGAGCCGATACGGCAGCCCCAGCCCGCGGGACGTGGTGGCCGCCGCCATGGACGCGGACGAGGCGGCCGGAAGCGCCGACGCGGCCGGCGACGCGTTCGCGACACTCGCGGCAGGGGCGGCGCTCGTTGCGGTCGCCGCGTTCGGCAGCGCCACGGCGCTCGGCGCTGCGGCGGATTTCGGCGCGGCGGAAACGCTCGCGGCCGCTGGCGTGGACGGCGCCGCGGGGGCGGCGGCATGGACGGCCGGTGCCGCGCTCGGGGATGGCTTCGCGGGCTGCATCGCGGGCGGCGTCGGCGCGGCTGGGTGAGCGGCCGTGGTTGTGGCGGGTTGCATCGCTGCGGCGGGCTGGGGCGCCGGGCTCTCGGCGGGCACGAGCGCGGTCGCGGGTGACGGGTCCGGCGCGTCCGTCACCGCGGGGAACTGCGATGCGACCCGAGCGCCGGGATCGCCGTCCCCCTGTCGGCCCGACTGCAGCACCAAGGTCACGGCGAAGAAGGTGACGCCGAGAACGACGAGCAGGACGAAGCTCATCAGCAAAGTGCCCCGCGCGCGCTTCTCTTGCGGCTCACCCTGAAGCGAGGGACCCGGGGGGGTCACGGGGAGGTAGTCTGGCTCCTGGACGATCTGACGACGCTGGACACCGGCCACGGCCGCGACGCGGGCTGGCGCGCCGACCGGGACCTTCGCGACGTCTGGAGCGGGTACGCCGATTCGATCGTAGAGCTTCAGGGCCTCAACGGGAGCGACGCCGACGGCCTGACAGTAAGCTCGAATGAACCCTTTCGTGAACACGGGTGCCGGGAGCGAGCCGATGTCGTCCGTCTCGAGCGCTTCTAGATAGTGATGCAGGACGCGGGTTGCCCGCGAGAGCTCGTCGACCGACATCCCCTGCTTCTCGCGCAGCCCCCGCAAGTATGCGCCGACGCTCGACATACTCCGAGCGTAGCGTATCCGAGCAGCTTCTTCACCACCTTGTTACTGGGCGTTCAGATTGACCGAGACTAGGGTCGAGAGACCGGGCTCCTCCATGGTCACGCCGTAGAGGACGTCAGCGGCCTCCATGGTCTTGCGGTTGTGAGTGATGACCAGGAATTGGGTCTGGCCGGTCAATTCCCTGAGAACACGGAGAAAACGATAAATGTTGGCGTCGTCGAGGGGCGCGTCCACCTCGTCGAGAACGCAGAAGGGGCTCGGCCGGAAGTAAAAGATGGCGAACAGGAGAGCCAGCCCCGTCAGCGCGCGCTCCCCGCCTGACATGAGGGTCACGGACTGTAGCCGTTTGCCGCGGGGCTGCGCCATCAGCTCGACACCGGTATCGAGCGGATCGCCGCCTTCCTCGGCTTCGACCAGGCGCAGCTCGGCGTGCCCCCCTTCGAACAGGCGTTCGAACAGTCCCTTGAAGTGGCCGTTGATCTCCTCGAAGGCCTGCATGAACCGCTCTTGCGCCGTACGGGTCATCCCGCGCAGGGCCTTTTCCAGATCTTTGATCGACGCCGTGAGATCGTCGTGCTGGGTCCTAAGGAAGGTCAGCCGCTCGTCGAGCTCGCGGTACTCGTCGTCCGCCACCAGGTTGACCGGCCCGATCGCGACGAGTCGCTCTTCGAGCTCCGCCACGCGCTCGCGAACCGTCGTCAGCACGCGGGCTGGATCGTGATGGGCGAGCAGCGCCTGGGCATCCACGCCGTAGACGCGCCACGCTTCCTGCCCGAGCTCCTCGCGCCGCACGCGACACTCGGTCGCGCGAATGTCGATCTCGTGGGCGGAGGCCACCAGCCGTCCGAGCTCGCTCTCGGCGCCGCGTGACTCGTGCTCGACCGCGCGGAGCTCGGCGGCGAGCCCCTCATGGTGCTCGGCCGCCCGCCGGGCCGCGGCATCGGTGCGGTCGCGCTCGACGGCGACCTCGCGGGCCGCAACGTCCGTGCGCTCGCGCTCCTCGGCGAGCCACGCCCGGCGATCGACGAGCTGCGTCCGGCGCTGCCCCGCCTGCGCGAGGCGATCGGTCAGGTCACGCTCGATCTCGTCGACGCGCGAGAGCTCGCGGCCGAGCGCTTCGACCCGCTCGGTCACCGACGCCACGTCGACCCGACAGGCCGTGAGCTCGGCGCCGAGCGCGGTCTCGTCCGACTGGGCGCTCTCGATCGCGTCCCGGACTCGAGCGAGCGCAGCTTCGAGCGCGCTCTCGGCGTCTCGCGCGACCGCGATACGCTGGCTGAGCCGCGCCAGGGTCGTGCTCGTCTCTTCGGCCTCGCGCGCGACCTGACGGGACTCGCTCTCGACCGTCTCGACGTGGCGCTGCACGCGGGCATGCTCCTGCCCGGCTCGCTCGACGTCCTTGTCCCCCGAGAGACGCTCGGCCAGGCGCGCCTGCACGGCGCGCGCGAGCTCGCCGATCTGCTCGCGAAGCGTCGCGAACTCGGCCCCGAGCGTCGTGATCTCGTTCTGGCCGGTCTCGACGACCGCGGCGAGCCGCTCGACCTCAGCCTCCAGCTCGCGCAGCTGCCGCTTGCGGGCCAGCAGCGAATGCTCGCTCTCGGTCGCCGTCCCCGCCCCGCCGCCGTGGAGCCGGCCGGTCGGGCCGAGGACCTCGCCGCTCGGCGTGACGTAGGTCGCGACCACGCCGTTGCGACGCCAGAGCTGCTCCGCCTCGTCCAGATGCTCGACGAAGGCGACCTGCCCCAGCAGATGGTGAACGAGGCTCGGCACCGTCGCGCTAACGTGACGGGCGACCCAGCGCACGCCGTTGTTGTCCTCCGGGCCCGGGTCGGACCGCGACGGGAGATGCTCGAGCGGCAGGAAGGTCGCCGAGCCGAGCGCGTGCTCGTGCAGATAGGCCACGGCCGCCCGCGCGTGCGCGAACCGCTCGACGACGATCCATTGCAGCCGCTCGCCCAGCACCGCCTCGATAGCGCGCTCCATGCCCTGCGGCACCTCGAGCAGGTCGGCGACCGTGCCCACGATGCCGGCGAGCGCCTCGCGCCGGCCGTCGGTGAACACCGCGCGGACGCCGGCGCCGTAGCCTTCCCGCGCACACTCGAGCTGGGACAGCGCCTCGAAGCTCGAGCGCCGCGCCGCCAGCTCGACGCGCGCGTCGGCCAGCTGCGCCTCGGCCTCGCTCAAACGGCGCTCGGCGGCGGCTTCCTGCGCCTCGAGCCGCTTGCGCTGCTCCTCCAGGGTCACGAGCTCGGCGGCGGCCCGATCGCGCGCGGCCGCCAGGGTGCCGCGCTCGCCGGCGAGGCGTTCGGCTTCCGCCTGCGCCTGCGCGAGCTCGCCGGCGAGCCGCTCGGCGCGGCGTCCGAGTTGGCTCTCGCGCTCGCGCAGCTCGCCGGCGCTGCGCATGAGGTCGACGCGCTCGGCGGCCAGCCGCGCCTGCTCGAGGCGCAGCGCCTCCGCGTGATCGCGCTCGAGCGCAAGGGCCGCGCGATGCCGCTCGAGCGCGCCCTCGAATTCCGTCGCGGCGCGCGAGCGCTCGGCGGCGACCTGCTCGGTGTCGCGGAGAGCCTGACGCACGCTCTTGCGCTCGCCGACGATCGACGTCTGGCGCTCGGTGGTCGTGCGCACCTCCTCGTCGAGTCGCAGGCTCTCCTCGCCGAGCTCGCGGATCTGCACGCCCATCTGCTCGCGGCGCTCGAGGAGCCTCTCAAGCTCTCCCTGCACCTTCGAGACAGCCTGGCGCAGATCGGACAGCCGGTGCTCGCTCTCCTGGAGCGATTCGCGCGCCTGGGCCTCGCGCGCCGCCAGCGCCGCCAGGCGCGTGCGCAGGCCGTCCTCGCCGTCGCGCAGCCGCGCCAGCTCGCTCGTCAGGCGCTCGCCCTCGCTGCTGAGCCCGGCGAAGTCCGCAGCGACGAGCGCCAGACCTAGCTCGCGCTTCTCGGCCTGCAGAGTCTTGTATTGCTGCGCCTTCTTCGCCTGTCGCTCGAGTGAATGGAGCTGCCGGCGCACTTCGTCCATGACGTCGCGCACGCGTGTGAGGTTCTGGCGGGCCGCGTCGAGCTTGCCCTCCGTCTCGTTGCGCTGCTGCTTGTAGCGCGCGATCCCGGCTGCTTCCTCGATGAACACGCGGCGCTCGTGGGGCTTGGCGGTCAGGACATGGTTGAGCTTGTCTTGATCCATCACCGAGTAGGCGCGCGGATTGGCGCCCGTCCCGGCGAAGAGGTCGAGGATGTCGCGCAGGCGTGACGCATTCTTGTTCAGCAGATATTCGCTCTCACCCGTGCGGTAGAGCCGACGGCTCACCGCCACTTCCGTCCACGGCACGGAGAGCACGCCGTCGTTGCTGAAGGTGAGCTCGACCTCCGCGAAGCCGACCGGCTTGCGCGACGCCGAACCGTGGAAGATCAGGTCTTCCATCTTTTGGCCGCGGAGCGATTTGGCGCTCTGCTCGCCGAGCGCCCAGCGGACCGATTCCGAGATGTTGCTCTTGCCGCAACCGTTGGGTCCCACGATCGCGGTGATGCCGGGCATGACTTTCAGGACGGACTTCTCGGCGAAGGACTTGAAGCCGTGCAGCGAGACGGATTCGAGGCGCATGGAGTTTTCTAGCACGGCCGACCCGGTACAACCAAAGAAAAAAGCACCAGCCGTGGGGGTGCCGGTGCGTCAGAACCCTAGATATCGCCTCTTCAGGCCTTGAGGTAGTGGCATTTCTTGTACTTCTTGCCGGAGCCGCAGAAGCAGGGGTCGTTGCGCCCGATCTTCTCGCCGGTCGGCGTCCGGGAAACGGCTTGCGTCCGCGGCGCCGGCGCGGCGGCCCGCGCGGGCTCGCCGGCGATCTCGCCGCGAGACTCTCGAGCGTCCGCCCAGGCGGTGATCGCGGGCAGCTCCATCGGCGCGTCGCGCACGATTTGAACTTTGAAGAGCCGCTCGATCACGGCGGCCTTCATGCGCTCGAACATGTCCTCGAAGAGGTCGAACGCTTCCTTCTTGTACTCGGTCAGCGGGTCGCGCTGGCCGTAGCCGCGCAGGCCGATGCCTTCCTTGAGGTGGTCGATCGAGAGCAGATGGTCCTTCCATTGCGTGTCGAGGACGATCAGCATCTCGTGGCGCTCGAGCGCCTGCAAGAGCTCGGGGCCGAGCTCGCGCTCGCGCTCCGCGAAGCGCGCCTTCACCGCCTCGGCGACCGTCTCGTGCAGCGCCTCGCGCGACACGATCTCGCCGAGCTCCGCCGCGGGGACGCGCGTGTCGAACTGGCGGTGGAGCGCCTCGGTCAGGCCGCCGAGATCCCAGTCCTCCGGATGCGCGCCGCGTGCGGCGTAGGCGTCGACGGTCCCTTCCACGAGCTCGTCGACCCATTCGGCGACCGTCTCGGCCTGGCTCTCGCCCTCCAGGATCTGGCGCCGCATCCCGTAGATGACCTCGCGCTGCTTGTTCATCACGTCGTCGTACTCGAGCAGGTGCTTTCTGATCTCGAAGTTGTGGGTCTCGACGCGCTTCTGTGCCGTGGCGATCGCGCGGGTCACGAGCTTGTGCTCGATCGGCTCGCCCTCCTGCATTCCCAAGCGCTCCATGATCCGCTCGACGCGCTGCGAGCCGAAGATGCGCAGCAGATCGTCCTGGAGCGACAGGTAGAAGCGCGACGAGCCCGGATCGCCCTGGCGGCCGGAGCGGCCGCGGAGCTGATTGTCCACGCGGCGGGCTTCGTGGCGCTCGGTGGCGACGATGTGCAAACCGCCGAGCGAGACCACTTCGTCGTGCTCCGCGTCGGTCTGCGATTTGAAGCCGGCAAACGTCTGGTCCCAGAAATCGCGGCGGACACGGTAATGCTGTTCGTTGTGGGTGAAAT
>Ga0126379_10003160_pt1 | contig 10616 bp, 7 predicted proteins | sample PanSoiMetPlot_24_FD_92640 | JGI IMG/M metagenome (GOLD analysis project Ga0126379, IMG submission 92640) | Tropical forest soil microbial communities from Panama - MetaG Plot_24 | ecosystem: Environmental > Terrestrial > Soil > Tropical forest > Bulk soil | place: Panama | collected 2016-02-17 | reverse complement strand
ACATTCTTCAGCGCATACGGCACGCTCTGCAGGAAATGCGTCTTGCGTTCATAGAAACCGCGAAACCCGTATGCGCCCAACGCCTGCATGATTCGCACGTAGACATAGGCGTGGTAATAGTGCAGGAACGCTTCTCGATCGAGGTCCAGAAAACCGCCCAGACAGTTCAGATAATCATCCAACAGTTGCTGGCGAATGTCCGGCGGCAGGTCAGCCTTGGCGTCGAACAGCAGCGAAGCGATGTCATATTGCAACGCGCCTTTGCGCCCGCCCTGGTAATCCACGAAGTGCGGCTCGCCATTGCGCAACAAGACGTTGCGGGATTGAAAGTCGCGGTACAAGAAATAATCTCGCGGCGCACTTAGTAGAAACTCCGTGAGGCGTCGGAAATCATTCTCCAGCGCTTGCTCGCTGAATGGAATCGCGGCCAAACGCAGAAAGTAATATTTGAAGTAGTTCAAATCCCACGCGATGGATTGGCCGTCGAAACTGCCGCAGGGATAACAAACCGAATAATCCAGATCGCGCCCCGCCTGCACCTGAAATCGCGGCAAAACCGCCACCGTTTTACGGTAGGCCTCCACCACTTCGGGTGCAATATTCGCAGCGCTACGATTCCGCGAAAGGAATTCAAACAGCGTTGTGTCGCCCAGATCTTCTTCGAGATATGCGCCTTCGTCCAGGTCCTCGGCATAAATTTCCGGCACGGGCAGACCATGACGGCGAAAATGCTGGGAGAATTTCAAAAAGGCGATGTTTTCTTCGCGAACTCCATAGAGAATGCCGACGGCGCTCTGAGTGTCGCTGGCAAGGCGGATGATCTTGCGGCCTGAGCCCCCCAATTCTCCTTGCAGAGGCTGCACGCGCGCGGGCGGCACGCGAAAATGTTGCTCAAACAGTTTTCGAAGGATGTCCATAAATCGCTTGTCAGAATCCTCGCTGCTAAATTTCCCAGAGCCGTACTCCCCATCATAGATGCATTCCGGCCAGCCTGCATGTGCGTGACGCCGGCTTGATGTCGTTCGCGTCAAGTCGCCATCCCGGACAGGCCACGCCTCGGCAGCAAAGTACCAGCCTCGACGCGTTAACGCTCTCGCCTTCAGCGGGTGCATGGTTCGCGTGGCACATCATTACGGGTGCTCCATCCCCGGCTATAATTAAACAATGGCATCTTCGAATGAACCGCGTAGCCAAATGGAACGCCAGCTGACAGAACTGAGAAATCCAGCTTCAAGAAACCTCGACCGAATGACCGCGCTGCAAATCGTGCGGTTAATGAATCGCGAGGATCGCAAGGTCGCGGTCGCCGTGGGGCACGAGTTGCCCGGGATTGCCCGGGCTGTTGACGAAATTGTCGCCAGGATGCAAGTGGGCGGCAGACTGATTTATGTAGGTGCGGGATCCAGCGGGCGCATCGCGGTCGTGGATGCCTCGGAATGTCCGCCCACGTTTGGAACCTCACCGGGTCTCGTGCGAGCACTGATCGCCGGCGGCAAGAACGCAATGACCAAGCCTGTGGAAGGCGCGGAAGACAGCAAACCGAACGCCATCCGCGATCTGAAACGCCTCAAACCAACAGCAGATGACACCGTGGTTGGCATCGCCGCCAGCGGTTCCACTCCATACGTTGTGGCAGCCGTGGCCTTCGCCAAGAAGCGCAAGGCGTTGACCATTGGAATTTCCTCGAATCGCAATTCCTTGCTCGGAAAAAGCGCGGCGATTGCCATCACTCTACAAGTCGGGCCAGAAATATTGACGGGTTCCACGCGGTTGAAAGCCGGCACTGCGCAAAAGATGGTCCTGAACATGCTCTCTACCGCCGTGATGGTGCGGCTCGGTCATGGCTACGACAACCTGATGATCGATCTCGCGCTGACAAATAAGAAGCTTCGCCATCGCGTGAAGCGCATTCTGATGGAGAGTAGCGGGAAAGATGTGTCTGCCGTGGAACACGCGTTGCGTCAGACCGAACACAATTTGCGCCTGGCATTGATCATGCTCAAACGCGGACTGACGGCGCAGAATGCCAAACGCCAACTGGCCGCGGCAAAGGGCGATCTGCGCCGCGCATTGGGCGAGTGAACAGGAAATAGACGAATGGACAAGTTTCGGATTCGAGGCGGGCGACCCCTGCACGGCACGGTAGCGATCAGCGGTGCAAAAAATTCAGCGCTGCCCGCGATGGCAGCGGCGTTGCTTACCGGCGAACCCGTTACCCTGCGCAATGTTCCCATGGTTCGCGACATCATCACCATGGGCAAATTGCTGGCCTTCATGTCCGCCAAGGTTTCCACGGCGGAACTCCCATCCACCGCCTACACCATCGAGTCGCACACGCTGAATGACGCCGTGGCCCCGTACGAATTGGTGAAAACCATGCGCGCGTCCATCCTCACGCTGGGCCCCGCCATCGCGCGATCGGGCATCGCCCGCGTTTCGTTGCCCGGAGGATGCGCCATTGGCGCGCGGCCGGTCGACCTGCATCTCGCAGCACTGGAGAAAATGGGCGCGGCAATCACCACGGAACACGGCTACATTGGCGCAAAAGTTCCCAATGGCGGTCGCTTGAAAGGCGCACACTTCGTCTTTGAAAAAATCACCGTCACCGGCACGGAAAACATCCTGATGGCTGCCACTCTGGCCGACGGCGAGACCATCCTGGAAAACTGCGCACGCGAGCCCGAAATCACTGACCTGGTTCACCTGCTGCGCAAGATGGGCGCCGACATTCAAGGCGATGAAACATCCACGTTGCACATTCGCGGCGTTCAGGAACTCCGCGGCACGGAGCATTCCATCATTCCCGATCGCATCGAAGCGGGGACCTACCTCATCGCTGGCGCTCTCACAAACGGCGACCTGCGGGTTACGAATTGCAATCCGTCCCATTTGGGCACCGTCCTCGCAAAACTTCAACAGGCCGGCGTTTCGGTCGAATGCGTCGACAGCGAAACACTGCGTGTCCGCGGCGCCTCCAAACTTGTCGCTTCCGATGTCACTACCGAGGAATATCCCGGATTCGCAACGGACATGCAAGCGCAATACATGGCGTTGGCAACGCAAGCCGAAGGTACCTCGCTCATCACGGAAACCATTTTCGAAAATCGCTTCCTGCACGCCAGCGAAATGATCCGCATGGGCGCGAATATTTCCATCGACGGCCATCGCGCTGTCGTTCGCGGCCCGGCACAGCTCTCTGGCACCATCGTGCAGGCCTCCGACCTGCGCGCCAGTGCCGGCCTGATCCTGGCTGGCCTGGTAGCTTCGGGCGAGACCATCATCGACCGCGTCTACCACATCGACCGCGGCTACGAGCGCATCGTCGAAAAGCTCAGTACCCTAGGCGCCGACATCGAGCGCCTCCACGCCACGAGCACCTAATACTGCACGGCAAACTGCCTCGAGTTCTGGTACACTCCTCCAATCGATTTTGCGACCTGAGGGAGGACCCATGCGGAACACCGAACTGCTCGACAAGATTGATGCCGCCATTGAGGCAAAAAATCTCTTAAAGCATCCCTTTTACCAAGACTGGCAGGCCGGCAAGCTCACGCGCGAATCGCTCCAACTCTACGCTGCCCAGTATTACCGTCACGTCGAAGCGTTCCCCAAGCATCTGCGGGTGCTTGCGGCGCGCACCGAAGGACCTCTACGCGATATTGTTTTGGAAAATCTCGCAGAAGAGGAGAACCCCGCGAACGCTCACCCGAAGCTCTGGCGCGACTTTGCCGCGGCCTTGGGCGTCAATGAAGAAGACATCACCTGCTGCCCCGCTTTGCCCGGTACGCAAGCCGTCCTCGAAACCTTCCGTGAAATTGTCGGCGATCGCCCGGTAGCTGAATCCGTCGCGGCACTTTACGCCTACGAAGCGCAAGTGCCCGAAATCGCCAGCACCAAGATTGATGGCCTGAGGAAGCATTACTCCATTAATTCGCCCAAGAGCCTGGCCTATTTCGCCGTCCATGAGGAAGTCGACCAGGCCCACCGCGCCGCCTGGCGCAATTGGCTGGCAGAGCACGCCTCCGGCAGCGACGAAGAAATCCTCGCAACCACAAACGAAGCGCTCGATGCCCTATGGGGAGCCCTTGACGCGGTCCACTGCGCCCACGCCTGACCGGAATTTCCGCTAGAAAAACTAATCGCTTAAGAGGCCCCCGTGATGGGGGTCTCTTGCTTTTGTGCCGGAAGAGGGCACCAAGCCCCAAAATGACGCACACGAACCCGCGCCACGGAACGTTATTCTTCGGTTCCAATCTGTGTGATCAGTTACCGAAGTACCGTTGTTTTCCAGCAACACCCGTTGCTATGGTGTCCCGAATAAGGTGCAGCCTTTGTCCCATAAGAAAATCGTCGTCGGGCTTGCTTTCCTGTCGCTCATCGCAAGCGTCATCACCGGGTATTCCGCACTTCCCAAGCGCTATTCGCTGAGCGAGCACCTCGTCCAGACAAGTATTTTCTGGACCGACAAAGAAGCGTTTTTCTTTCTGACCGTAAATACGATGGGGCAAACGGACAATTTCGTGCTCGATAACCTGGGAAAAGCCCGGTACAGCTACTGGGCGTGTCTCCTGGGGTCTGGTCCCCGGTTCATGGACACGCGGATCGTCGCTTACCGTTTGTTGCCCTCCGGAGAACTGCAGCAACTGCCCTTGCCCGTGCAAACCGCGGGCTATGGCGAATGGGCATTGCAGAACGGCCAGGTGCGGTACATACCAACGAGTGGCGGCACCAACGAGCACACCGGATTCCGCTGGAACGGCGAGAAATTTGTTCCCGCACCAGGGCAGTTGAATGCACAAATGAGCGATGATGCTACGCTAAATTCCGACGACGACGAAGAGCACGGTGCATCGGCGGGTTTTCTCACTCCGGCAGCGCGCAAGGCGTTTCAGGCAGCGGGCTGGCACTACCAACATCTGACGGGATACGAAACCCAGACGGCGCAGGCAACCCTGCCAATCAGCTTGGGAAAAAACTGCTTTGATCTGACGATTACCAAACTCATTAGGCCCACAAGCGATGAGGTACGGTTCGATCTCATGGCCGGCGGCGTCAAGAACCTGGAGATCTCCCGCAACGGCCAGCAGTCGTCAACTCAGGCGCTTTGGAATCTCAGAGGCATGCAAACCGTCTCGAGGGGTGATTTCGAAGAGCGAATTCGGCGTTCCGGCCAACCGGTAAGAGCGCCGTATATGGTCTGGATCTGGGTGGTGGTTTTCATCTTCTTTACGCTCTTAAAGCTCAGCGGTTGGGGCTACTTGCTCCTGAATCTCCTCGGCGTTAAGCGGCGCGCCCTTAAAGACATGCCGACCTCCTACTCGTTTCCGCCGACAACTCCCTCGCAATTCCCGCGATTGGATACCCCGGAACTGGAGCGCTACACACGCGAGTTCGAGAGCCTGGGATTCGTACGTCTGCTGGATTTCTCGCTCGTTTCGCACACAGCAAAACAGATCCCCACCTTTTTCCGATTATTCGCGCACACCCGCAATCACTGCTTTGCCGAGGTCAGCCAGCCTTTCCCGCAGGGTAAGGCGCCCGTGCCCGTGAAATGCTCGATCCAAAGCTGCCTGCAAAATGACTGGACACTAGCGTTCTCTGACCGCAAACCACAAGCGGCCAGTTCGCTGCTACGGCGAAAAAGGGCGCTAGGCGTTTGCATGCCAGGCAGCACTACCTACGAACTGCTGCAGGCGTTTCTTCAGATGCGCGACCAGATGTGCACAGATCTCGGCATCTCCTACCTGAAAGACAACAGTTTAGATGCCTACATTGCCAAAACACAACGGGCCGCAACGGACATGCGCGAGGCGCTGAAGCAAAAGAATTTCGCCATAGGAATTTCCGAAGTGTATTACCGCAAATTTTCCTTACAGAAGACCAAATCTGAGTATGTGTGGCTCGGCGACTATCCTAAGGAAGCCGAACGACGAAAGCAGCAATTCCCCACGTCCGTCCGTGCCACCTAGCTTGTCCTTCGAAATTAGCCAAGGGATAGAAAAAAGCCCCTAAATTCGGGGGCTTTTTTCGCTCGATTGTGTAGCGGCCGCGTTCTGAGGCGGGCGCCTTCTCTCAATTTTTCCCTGCAGCGCGGGCTTTTATGCCAGCCCACTGAAGCCCGTTGAGCGGTCAGTCGCCTTCGGTGGCCGCGGGCGCCGGAGTTCCGCCGGAAGGCGTCTCCTGCTTTTTCGCCTGCTTCTCCCGTGCTTCCTTGATGAGCGCCTTGCGCGAGAGCCGGATCTTGTTGCCCTCAATCGCCAACACCTTCACCAGAACCTGGTCGCCCAGTTTCAGTTCATCGCGAACGTCGCGAATGCGGTGCTCGGAAATCTCGCTGATGTGCAGCAAGCCGTCGGTGCCCGGAAAAAGCTCCACGAAAGCGCCGAATTCCGCCAGCCGCACAACTTTGCCGAGATAGGTTTTGCCAATCTCCGCGCTCGCGGTAACATCGCGCACCATTTGCAAAGCCTGGTCGCCGCCAGCCCCGCTGGTGGAGAAGATGTGCACGGTGCCGTCCTCGAGGACATCGATCTTCACGCCGGTCTGCTCAATAATCGACTTGATCTTCTTGCCGCCCGGGCCGATCAGGTCGCGGATCTTGTCAGTCGGGATGCTCAGCTTGTAGAGGCGCGGAGCGTACAACGAGATGTTCTCGCGGTGCGCGCTCAGCGTCCCCTCCATAATGTCGAGGATCTGCAAGCGTGCTTTCTTTGCTTGCGCCAGGGCTTCGCGCATCATCGGAATGCTGATGCTGGTCACCTTGATATCCATCTGCAGCGCGGTGATGCCCTCCCGCGTGCCGGCCACCTTGAAGTCCATGTCGCCGTAGTGATCTTCGGCGCCGGCAATGTCCGTCAGAATGGAGTACGTGCCGTCGTCTCCAACCACCAGGCCCATGGCGATTCCCGCGCACGGAGCCTTCATCGGTACACCAGCATCCATCAGCGCCAGCGAGCCGCCGCACACCGTCGCCATCGACGATGAACCATTCGACTCCAGAATGTCGCTGACCACACGCATGGCATACGGGAACTCCACCTCGGCCGGCAACAGGTTGGCCAGAGCGCGTTCCGCCAGGGCTCCATGTCCAATTTCGCGGCGTCCTGCTCCACGCAGCATTTTCACTTCGCCTACGCTAAATGGCGGGAAATTGTAGTGCAGCATGAAACGCTTAAAGGTGTCCTGCTCAAACAGCAGGTCCAGCCGCTGCATGTCTTCCTTGGTTCCCAGCGTCAGAGTTGCCAGCGCCTGGGTTTCCCCGCGGGTAAACAACGCGGAGCCATGCACGCGCGGCAGCAAGCCCGCTTCGCACGTAATCTGCCGAATCTGGTCAAATGCGCGGCCATCGGGACGCCGCTTGGCCTTCAGCACTTCGGAGCGGAAAAAATCTTCGCGCAGTCGTTCGAAAGCGCGCTTGGTCAACGCCAGCTTCTCTTCGTCGTCTTCCGGAATTGGCTTCACGATTTCTTCCAGGAGGTCGTCCACCAGGTGATAGCTTTCCTTCTTCGGGTGCTTCTGGGTGTTCAGCGCATCCAGCAACCTGGTGCCATGGGTCTTCTTCATGCTGTCATAGATGCTCTGGTCGAACGGTAACGGCTCGACAACCACCTTCTTCGGCTTCAACTGGTTGTGCAGCTCCTTGATCGCGCCAACAATTCTCTTCACCTGGTCGTGCCCGAATTCCAGCGCCTCGACCACTTTCTCTTCCGAAACTTCAAAGGCGCCCGATTCCACCATCACGATGCCCTTTTCGGTGCCCGCCACGACGATGTTCAGCTTGCTGACCTTCTGCTCCGCCACGGTCGGATTGGCCACCAGCTTTCCGTCGAGCAAGCCTATGCGCACAGCCGCGATCGGGTCGGTAAACGGCAGGTCGGAGCAATAGGCCGCCGCCGAGGCCGCGGTCACCGCGATAACGTCCGGGTCGTTGGAACTGTCTGCGGACAGCACCATGGCAATAATTTGGGTTTCATTCCTCCAGGAATCCGGGAACAGCGGGCGCATCGGACGGTCAATCAAGCGGGATACCAGAATTTCCTTTTCTGTCGGACGTCCCTCTCTCTTAAAGAATCCGCCGGGAATTTTGCCCGCGGAGTAGGTATTCTCGCGGTAGTCCACGGTAAGCGGCAGAAAGTCTCGGTCGTTGGCTTTGAAGGCCATGCAGGCCGTTACCAGGACGACGGTGTCCCCATAGCGCGCCGTAATGGCACCATTAGCCTGTTTGGCGATCTTTCCAGTTTCCAAAATTAGGCTGCGGCCACCGACTTCGAGCGAGACCTGATGTGGAGCAGGTATGTGATTGTTTTCTGGCATATGTTTCTTCCTTTTGTCTCCCTGAGAGGAGCGCGTCCGCAGGGCCCTCCTTGCGGCTAAATGGAAGAAAAGAGAAGAGTTGTTGTCACGGAAGGGTTCTTCCGAAACTCGCTACACCAACAGAAATGCCGTGGCCCGTGTTTGCACACCCACAACGCGTTCACGTCCAACCCCGTGGTTGGCGGACAGACCCCTACCGGAATATGTTCGTTCGTGAATTTGCAAGTATTGCCGTTTTAGGCAGGATAACTGCTTACTTGCGCAGGCTAAGGCGTTCCACAATCTGGTGATACCGATCCGGGTCTCGCCGGTTGAGATAGTCCAGCAGGCGCCGCCGCTTGTTCACCATCATGATCAGCCCGCGGCGTGATGCATGGTCTTTCACGTGCGACTTCAGGTGCGTCGTCAAATAGTTGATGCGCTCGCTCAGCAGTGCTATCTGCACTTCTGGCGATCCCGTATCTTTTACATGTGTCCGGAATTGCTCAATCAACATTACTTTGCCGTCGCTCAAGTGCCCCTCACCGTCGTCCCTTAAAATTTCCTCTTTTCTTCGACCTTTCAAAGGTAGCACAGTACCATTCTGACTGTAAAGCGCTCGTAATATAACGAGTCCCGTCCCCATTCTGCCGCATGATGGGATTAGCATTTCCGCAGTGCTTAATGCATGAAATGAGTTCATGCAGCAGGTACAGAACAAGCCTCGCGGTAGTGCCCTTTGATTCCAAATCGCTCTGCCACTCCCTTGGGGCGACGAAGTGTAGTCGGGCAGAACTCACTTACGTTGGTGCGATCCCACGCGCCCCGCCGAGCTTCAACGCGCAGTCGTTTGGATCTCGTCTCTGTACTTGCATCCTGTCCGCAAATCCGGTTCAATGCCTACGGTAAGCTTTCCGCTGTTTGGCAGCTTCCCGGAAGATCATTGACTGTAATCGAAACTCAGGAGAATACTGATGCGCAAGGTTTCTGTAACGTTCGTCGCCCTGTTTCTTGGCCTTGCCCTGTTTGCCGCGGGCACCCAGGCCCAGCAGGACAAATCGAAGCGCCCCAGCCCACCAGCCAAAGCCAGTGTTGACCTTGGAGGCGGAAAGTCCGTTACCGTGGATTATTCCAGCCCGCGTGCCAAGGGCCGCAAGATTTATGGTGAGCTCGTTCCCTATGGCAAAGTATGGCGTGCCGGCGCAAACGAGGCTACCAGCTTTGTGACCTCCGGCGACATCGTTGTTGGCGGTAAACCAGTGCCCGCCGGCAGTTACACGATCTTCACCATTCCCGACAAGGACAAGTGGACGCTGGTCATCAGCAAAGCCACCGGCGAGTGGGGCACCGACTACCCCGGTCCCGATAAGGATCTCGCGCGGGTCGACATGAAAATCTCCACTCTTCCTTCCCCGGCGGAGAATTTCACCATTTCCTTCGACAAGACCGGCGCTGGCGCAAACATGAACATGGATTGGGATACCACGCGCGCCTCGGTTCCCATCACCGCGAAGTAACGACGGCTTGGCGAGATTTTTTGGCCATTCGTAAATTGACTTTTACCATCAAGCCTGTGCGACCGATTGTCATCTTGAGGCGCGTGTTGCTTGCGCCCCGAAAGACCTCAACTCCACTCCGCTACAACCCACCGGTTGTTTGGCGTAACCGAGCCCCCGTAGCCGCGCGATTCGGCCGCAGCCCCGCGCCCATCGCATACACCACGGACTCGGTAACTCCATCCACTCCCAGCGCCTGCTCTATCTTCGTGTCCGCAAGAGCCATGGTGCAAAACGGCGCCAGCCCCAACCACGTTGCCGTCAGGCAAAACGTCTGGCAGACGTGCCCCGCTTCGGCCAGCACCACGCGATACGCGCGCGGATGCTCATACTTCCATTGACACCGCTGGAATGCGGCCGTTAGAAAAACAACAAAGGCGGAATCGCAAAACCAGTCCTGGTCCGCCAGGAGCCTTTGGATTTCCGCCCTACTGCAGCCAGCTCGCAACAACTCCAGGCGGTGTCCTTCGTCGTCATAGTGGTAGATTCCCGGTGCGATTCCGCTGACGTTACGAATCAACGCATAGGCCTCGAGTGGATGCAAAGCTCCGCCAGATGGTGACGTCTTCAACGGCAACTGGCCCACGCCTGGGATTCTCGCCCACCCCTGTACGCCGAACGCGAGCCAGAGCAACGTCTCCGGCAACACAACGAAGAGGCTCAGCAGCGCAAGCTGGTCCACAAAGTCGGTGCCGCCCGTCCTTCGCAAAATCCGGTGCAATCCAAAGCAAACGATCCCCATAGTCGACGTCACGCCAAATGCAACTT
>Ga0126379_10003158_pt1 | contig 10619 bp, 12 predicted proteins | sample PanSoiMetPlot_24_FD_92640 | JGI IMG/M metagenome (GOLD analysis project Ga0126379, IMG submission 92640) | Tropical forest soil microbial communities from Panama - MetaG Plot_24 | ecosystem: Environmental > Terrestrial > Soil > Tropical forest > Bulk soil | place: Panama | collected 2016-02-17 | reverse complement strand
GGAAGAAGAAGTCGAGGTCGAGGAGTAACCCCCTAGGCTTTACTTTCTATTCTCACAAACGCTCGTTGAAGGAGTGATCCGAGCGAACACGTGCGGCGGCTCCGCGACAATCCACGATAGGCAAGCGATTAGTTGCATGGACTGGGGATGGCGCGCTTGGCCGGCCTCGGCCAAAAAGGGATTCCTCAAGAAGCCCGGGGGGCGAAGACGGTCCCGGACGCCGGGAGGCGCACGGGCGGTTCTGATAAAAGTGGTTACCCTGTGGTTACCCAGCTTTTTTGGTGGGCCTGTAAGTGATTGAAGTGAAATGCGCCCGGAGTGATTCGAACACCCGACCTTCTGGTTCGTAGCCAGACGCTCTATCCAACTGAGCTACGGGCGCGCATTATCAATGTAGCACGGCGGCGGCAAAACGCTATGACCGAACGCTACACTGCTCCCATGCGCGCGGTGGTGCAGCGGGTGACGCGAGCCCGCGTCGAGGTGGATGGAGCCGTGGTGGGCGAGATCGGGCCCGGCTTGCTGGTGCTGCTTGGCGTCGCGAAATCGGATACGCTCGCCGATGCCGAATTCCTTGCTACCAAAATCGCCGGTTTGCGAGTTTTCGCCGACGATGCCGGCAAAATGAACCGCAGCGTGGTTGAAGCCGGCGGCGCATTGCTGGTCGTCTCGCAGTTCACGCTGTACGGCGATACGCGCAAGGGCCGCCGTCCGAGTTTCGACTTCGCAGCCCCGCCCGAGCAGGCGCGGGCTTTTTATGAACACTTCGCAGCATCGGCGCGCCGGCTGGGCCTGCCAGTCGAGACAGGAAAGTTTCAGGCGATGATGGCCGTCTCGCTCACCAACGACGGACCCGTTACTCTCATCGTTGAGTACCCACCCAGCGCCCCATGAAAGAGACGCCCGAGCTGCGCAGCCGCATCATGCGCGCGGTCAAGGGAGCCAACACCGCCCCCGAACTCGCTGTACGAAGTATGGTCCACCGCATGGGCTATCGGTTCCGGTTGCATCGCAGAGATCTACCAGGAAAGCCGGATCTAGTTTTTCCCCGGCGAAAGAAAGTGGTCTTCGTGCACGGATGCTTCTGGCACGGGCACGATTGCGCCCGCGGCGCGAGAATGCCCAAGGCCAATGCCGTTTACTGGCGCACCAAAATCGCCCGCAATCGCAGCCGCGACGTAATCCATCTCAAAGCGCTGAAGATCGCAGGATGGCGCGCAGCCGTCGTGTGGGAATGCGAATTGAAGAAGCTCACGCGCGTGGCGAATCGTCTCGCGCGGTTCTTGGGTTGAGCGCCGGATTACTGCACCGCCGCCGGCAGCGGAGCTTTGCCATCCAGCGCGAACGTCAGCAGCCTTGGCATTGCCGGAGACGTAGGCGGAGCTGCGCCTGGCCCAGCCGCATTCGCGGCGGGCGGCCCGCCATCGCGAGTCACAACCACCCCGGTTCCGCCCATCAGCGTTACGTACTGCTTCCCGTCGATCTGATACGTGATCGGCGGACCCATGCCGCCACGCAGCCCGGTCTGGACATCCAGCAGCTTCTCGCCTTTATCAGCCGTGTAGACAACCAGCCGGCCATCGTTGATCACCTGGAAAACCAGGTTGCCTGCCGTGCTTACCGTGCCTCCTCCAATGCCCCCACCGCCCGGCGCGCGCCACCGCTCTTTTTGCGTTGCGGGATCCCAAGCGATCAGCATGCCTCGCTGCCCCTGCGGCGCTTCCGGTCCGATGCCTGGAGGCGATGGAGGAGTGGGCCGCGAAGCATTGCTTCCTGTAGCGGCGGGGCCACCCGCCAAGTCCGGAGCCGCTGGCTGGCCCGCCGGCGGGCCATTGCGCTTCGTCCCCGTATTCGATTTTCCCGGAGTGTACGTGAACTCCGGATCGATCGCGAAGCTCATGCTACTGCTCACCGACGAAGGGATATAGACCAAGCCCGTCGACGGGTTGAACGACATAGGCGCCCAATTGTGTCCTCCGCCCGGCCCGGGTGAAATGGTCACAGCTTCGGTTCCATAGCGCGCCTCGGGGTTGACGATCGGGCGTCCTGTCTCTTCATTCAGCCCTTTCGCCCACGTCACTTTGACGAACGGTTGCCCGGAGACGAACTTCCCCGTTGTCCGGTCGAGCACGTAATAGAACCCGTCCTTGTTGGCCTGCATCAAGACTTTTTGCAGCCGGCCTTTGACGGTCAAATCCACCAGCATGAGCTGTTGAACGCTGTCGAAATCCCAAGAGTCGCCTGGCACGGGCTGAAAATACCATTTCAATTCGCCTGTGTCTGGCTTCACCGCGAGAATCGACGCCACATACAGATTGTCCTTGCCTTTGGATTTGCGCAGTTCCTCCGGCCACGGACCGCCGTTGCCCGTGCCCACATAAATCAAATCGGCCTCGGGATCATAGGCGAAGCCATCCCAAACCGTGCCGCCACCGCCTAACTTCCACCAATCGCCGCTCCACGTTTCGGCAGCTTTCTTCAGCGCGGGATTTTCGAATGGCTTTGAGGGATCGCCGGGAACGGTGTAGAATTTCCACGCAAAATGCCCGGTCTCGGCATCGAAAGCGGAAAAGAATCCGCGCACTGGATACTCAGAGCCGCTCACCCCAATGATCACCTTTCCCTTGGCGATGCGCGGCGCCATGGTGATCGTATAATAGTCCTGCGGATAACCGACTCGCGCTTCCCAAACAGGCTTTCCGGTCTCTGCGTCCAGCGCCATCAGCCGTCCGTCGATGACGGGAGCGATGATCTTTCCTTGATAGATCGCAATGCCTCGGTTCACCACGCCGCAGCAAATCTTCGAGCGCACGGCGGCTTGATTTACCTCGGGATCCCAGCGCCAGCGCTCCTTGCCCGTGCGCGCGTCCAGAGCGAAGACGATGCTCCAATTAGTGATGCCGTAGATCGTGCCGTTCCAAAATAGCGGTGTGGCTTCCTGGTTTCCGCCGCCCTTGCCCAGGTCATAGGACCATTCCAGCCCCAATCGGCTCACGTTGGAGGCGTTGATCAAATTCAGCGGACTGTACCGCGTTTCGGCGGGGTTGCCGCCGTATGTCAACCATTCGTCGCCGCTCTTCCCCGCGTTTTTTAAAACCGTGTCGTCCACCCGCCGGGCCTGCTGCCCCGCAGCGAGGAAGGAAACGGACAGAAAAACAACGATCGGAGTTTTTGGTCTGCACATTTGGTGAGCCCCCTTTCGGCGCGAAAACCGGAGACTATTTTACTTCAATTGTCAGCCGTCAGTTGTCAGTCGTCGGTTCGGGGCTTGGCCGTAATCCATCCGCACTGCAAACCGCTCCCTCACGATCGCGGCTCAGCATGGGCTCGCGAACGCAGGCGGCCGACAACGAGCCGCGACCGCGAGGGAGCGGTTTGTCGGGTGTCACGAACTTATCGACGGATTACGGCTCTTCTGAGCCGCGACCAAAGGGAGCGGTCTCTAAACGAGGTACCGCTCGCGCAGAATCTTTACGTGATGGCGCTCATGGCCCGCGATCTGGAAGGCGAGGCCGCGGACGGTCACCTCATATTGATTTGCCGTTCCCCGGCGCAACCAGGCTTCCGCGGGCAGGTTTCGAAACAGGCAGATGGTCCCCGAGCGGACGGCCTGGAATTCGTTTCGAAGGTCTCTCAGAGCCAGCGTTGCCGCAGGAGCATTTCCAGCGTAATCGTTCTCGTCAAAGCCGGGTAGCGGCCTTAAATCGTTGCGGGCGATGCAGAGAGCGCGGTAAGCGAAGACTCGTTCGGCATCGATCACGTGGTTCACTACCTGCTTCACCGTCCACTTGCCCGACGCATAGGCGAACTCGGCGCGCCTTTCGTCGATGGACTCCAGCAAACGGACGGCGTCGTCTTGTTGCATCGCAAGCGCATCAAGCACGTCGGCGCCGGCCACCAGGTCGACATACGGCTGCACATAGGGTGGGTATTCCGACGCATCCGGGAGCCCCGGCTTCGCCCTGCTCACCGGCGCTGGCTGCACTGGCGTGGCGGCGTTTTCGCCTGCAACCGTGGTCCATTCGCGGATATACCAACGTTTTACCAGGCCGGCGGCGACATACGGATCCGCTTTGGCGAAACGCTCGGCAACTTCAGGAGACTCGCCGCGAAACATCAGCACGGCTCCATCCGCCGGGTTCGCCAACGCCCCGGCCACAACTAGCTCTCCGCGATCGCTGGCGGCCCAGGCATTCTTGAGATGCTCTTCGCGATACGCCGCGCGCCGAGCGGCGTAATCGTCGACCACTTCGTAGAACAACAGGTAATGCTTCATCGCGAGATTTTACCGTAGCTCTGCCGAGTCGATCTTTTCACCACTCGGCTTGATTGCATCCACCGTGGCCTTGCCGCCGCTCACTTTAACCACCAGGAAATTTTCGGTTGTCTCCACTTTTTGCGTGATGCCCGGAGGCGGAAGATCCACGTCGTAAAGCGGAGCGCCGCCACCGCCGCTAACGAAGTAATGGACGCCGTGCAACAGGTAATGTTGATAGTTGTGATCGTGGCCGAAAAAGCCGGCCGTGAGCTTGTATTTCTCGAACATCGGCTCGAGCGCGGTCATGTGAGCGTTCATTCCCTGGCGCGCCCTCACCGCGGTCATAGGCGCATGGTGCGCGACGACGAATCGGAAGGCGGCGTTTTGCGAATTCTTCAGGTCGTCTTCCAGCCAGGCGGTTTGTTCCCGCCAGAAGGAATCCCGCTCCCAGGCCGTCGCGCCGGCGTTGGCCAGGTCGCTGTCGATCATCGAGAAGTGCGCTCTGCCCCAATCGAACGAATAATACGGCTTGGCGCTCATCAGCTCGTAGTAGTCGCTGGAGTTATGCTCGTGATTTCCCGGCGTGGGGAAAATCGGCGCTTTTCGCAATAATTCGCGCTCGATATCGAAGAAAATCGGCCACAGCGAGCTATCCGACCCATCCTCTACCAGATCGCCGGTGTGCACCAGAAAATCGGGATGGGAATATTTCAGAATGGCGCCGACAACCTGGCGGTGTACGTCATGGCGCGTGCGATTGTCGCCGTAGACGACGAACTCGAACGGAGCCTCGCCCGCCGGCGGCGTTTTGAAGGAGCCTTTTCCACCCGGCCCTGGGAAAGCCTGGTAATAGTATGTCTTGCCTGGCTGCAGCCCGGAAAACACGACCTTGTCCGCGCGCAGAACCGGCACGGTTCTCTCAGTCTTGTCCGTCGCCGACCCCACGGCGGCCTGGCCCGTTTCCACCACCCACATCACCGTCGCCGCGCGCGGCCCGGCATTCACGACATAGGGGCCGCCGACCATCTTCGGCACCTGCTGAGCCGAGATCGAAAGGAGAAAGCCGAAAGCAAGAAAGAGGAACGGCCAGATTCTTCTCATACCGGCTTCACGAACCATCGCATCGCTTCCGAGGCGACCTCGGGCGGGACCATGTGCGGCCCATCGAACTCCCGGTAGGTCACCTGGTAGCCTTCGCCCTGCAGCTCCGGCACAATGCGGCGGCTGCATTCATCGATGGGCAGGATCTGATCCTGTCTCCCGTGCGAAATGAAGATAGGCGGTTTGCCTGCCCGTTGCCCCGGTACGACGATGCCCGGCGAAAACCCAAGCACAGACGTAAACAAATCGCCATTGGCCAGGCCAATCGACAGCGCATAGGAAGCTCCATCGGAAAAGCCCGCCACGCGATGCGTTCCGGGTCGATCGCGCGCCAGAGGAAAGTTTTCTGCAGAGCCCGATCGATGAAGTCGATATCCGGCCCGTAGGAACCATCGATCGCGTCCCATGTGCCACCCTTGGAAGCCGGAGCCAGCACCAGAAAACCATGCTCGTTGGCGAGCGAGCGCAACAGGGTGAAGCCGCGATTGGCGTTCTGTGACGCGCCATGCAGAATGACGACCAGAGGCGCCTTCTCATATTTCGACGACGAAGCCGGCACGTACAGAAGGCCGTCGCGCTTCTGCCGAAGTTTCAGCGCGCGCTCGCCCGTTGTCGCCGCTGCCGGACCGGGGCCCGGACGGGCCGCGAGTCGGTTATCCCCGGCGCGCCGCGTTGCGCACGCAAGCTCGCCCGCCAGAGGGAGAGCGGCGACGAACGCTCGCCGGGTTATGCTTGGCATGAAGCGATCATAGCAGGAGGATCAATCAAACTGGAAAACGATTTCGACGCGCTCAAGCGTGCCGCGGGAGACGCCGCTGCCGCCGATGTAAAGGATGGGATGGTAGTGGGCCTCGGCTCGGGATCCACGGCGGCTTTTGCCGTGAGCGCTCTCGGCCGCCGCGTCGCCGAGGGTTTGCGCATCGTGGGAATCCCTACGTCGGAACGTACAGCCGCGCAGGCTCGCACTTTGAAAATTCCGCTTACGACATTGAAAGAGCATCCCGAAATCGATATTGACATCGATGGCGCCGACGAGGTGGAGAAGGGCACGCTCAACCTGATCAAGGGCGGCGGAGGCGCGCTCCTGAGAGAGAAAATCGTGGCCAGCGCGAGCAAGCGCTTCCTTGTCATCGTGGACGAATCCAAGCTGGTCGGGCGCCTGGGAGAGAAGTTCGCCGTTCCGGTGGAGGCGGCGCCCTTCGGCTGGCCGGTCGTCGCGCGGGCGTTGAGGAACCTCCATTGCGAGCCCACCCTTCGCCTGAAGCCCGATGGCTCGGAATTCCTCACCGACGGAGGCAACTGCATTCTCGATTGTTCTTTCGGTCCGATCGCGGATCCCGTGGCGCTGGGCCGCGAAATCGACGGCATCGCGGGAGTGGTCGAGCACGGGCTCTTCCTGGGAATGACTTCGCGGGTTATCGTGGGCGCAACCACTGGCGTGCTACAGTACTCGAAATGATCGTCTCTTCGGACGACGCTGCACTGCTGTTCGCCCGTTGGAAAGAGCAATCGGCCGGCGTGCGGATCAAGCTGCTGAGTAGCGCGATCATCTTCGATGGCGCCGGCGTGGTTACCGATTTCACTCCTGAGACGCTGGGCCTCAGCGGCCCTTCCTGGCAGCTCACGATTCCCCTCGGCGGCGCAGAGTTCTCGTTTTCCGATCCTCGGGAAATTCCCGTCGCGAGCGTGCGCGAGGCCGAAGGCGCCCGATACGAATTTGGCGTCGCCATCGACCTTCCTACCGGCGACAGGCTGTCAGTCCTGGAGTTAAAGGAGAGTGAAGAAGACGCCACGGAGGAGCTTTAGCCGCCCCCGACAAACCAGACCACCTCGATCTGCGCGCCTTCCTCGACGGCCGTCGAGGGCCAATCCCGCTTACGAACAATGGAGCGATTCAATTCCACCGCCACGCGAGCGGGTTCGATGGCGAGAAACTCAAGCAACTCCGCCAGGTGGAGTCCTTGGGGAATCGTCTTCGCTTCACCGTTCAGGACAATTCGGATCGTTTTTGTTCCAGTGGATTCTGTGGCTTGCATGGCGTGAGTTTGGCCCGGCCTTTCGCCGATCATTATAGTATGCAGGTCTCCATTCTCAACCAATCAATTCTTGCATCTACTCTGGCTTCCCGGTTAAAGTGTGAGAAGTCTGTGATGAGCTGGCGATTTGGACTAGCTGTTACCTGCCTACTGTGGCCTTCGGACTGGTGGGATGTGCGCACGAGAATTCGGGGAAGGTTGAATATGGCATAGGCGAGAAAGTCGTCCTCGGACCGCTTACCTACACCGTGATCGACAGCGCATCGAAAACTCAGCTGGGCGATTTGCTAAAGCTCCGCTTACCGCAGCAGCGGTTCCTGTTGCTCCAACTCTCGGTCAGCAATAACAGCGCATCTGAAGTTTCCATTCCGTTGCTGCAGCTCGAAAACTACAATGAGCAGAGTTACACGGAGTCGGACAGCGGAGAAGGGATCGATAAGTGGTTCGGGTTGCTTCGAACGATCCGGCCTAAGGAAACGGAACAGGGGCAGATCCTGTTCGACGCGCCTCTGGCCTCTTACCGGTTGCGCGTGACCGATGGCGCCGGTCCGGGCGCCGAAAAATACTCGTGGATCGCGATTCCGTTGCGGATCGACGTAGAATCGCAACCGCCGGTTCCCGGGTCAGATCCCCACTAAGCAAGATCCCCGCTAAGATAGCAGTAGATGTACCGAATTGTCGCGCTAGCCATTGCAGGCGCAGCCGCGGTTTCCGCTGCGTCCGCTCTTACCGTGGAGCGCATGGCCATGCAAGAGTTCGAAGACGGCCCGCTGCTGCCGGCCTCCTACGAATTCCTCCCCGGCGAGGCCGCGCACTTCATCTGCCGGCTTGGCGGGTACCAAATCGATAAAACCGACGAAGACAATCAGCGCGTGAAGCTGAGTTGGAAAGTCGAGGTTTTCGATCCAGCGGGAATTCCGCTCGAAAAACCGAAGTCCGGCACGATCGAAGGACGGGTGCTGCCGGAAGACAAGAACTGGGTCCCCAAATTTCTCGCCGGCTTTATGATCCCGCCCTTCGCTCCTTCGGGCGACTACAAGGTCTCGGTTCAGGCCAAAGACGAGGTCGGATCCAGCGAACTTCGCGAAGACCTGGTCTTTCACGTTCGCGGCCACGACGCGCAACCCAGCCCGACATTGATCGTTCGCAACTTCCATTTTCAGCGGGGCGAAACCGATTCGTTGGCCCTGCGCGAGCCGGTCTATCGCGCGGGTGACATGCTATGGGCGCGGTTCGATATCGTCGGCTACAAACTCGGAGACAACAACCGTTACTCCGTGGATTACGGGCTCGCGGTGGAAGACTCCGCTGGCAAGCGGCTATTCGCGCAACCCGAAGCCGCGGCCGAATCGCACGAGTCTTTCTACCCGCAGATCGTGGTGCCAGGACAGTTGAGCCTTAGCCTGGCCAAGAACGTCGTTCCGGCGGCCTACACGCTCGTGGTGACGGTGCACGACAAGATCGGCAATCAGACCTGGGAAGAGCGGCGCGAGTTTCAAGTGCAATAGATCCGCTCCGTGACCCTGCCTCGCTCGATAAAATAGAGCATGGTGCGCAAACGCATCGGCATCCTCACCGGTGGCGGCGACGTTCCCGGGCTGAACTCGGTGATCAAGGAAGTGGTTTTCCGCGGCACGGAGAACGATTGCGAAATTGTGGGCATCCGCCGTGGTTGGGAGGGACTCACTCACCTGAACTTCGACGATCCTGCCAGCCAGCAGCATTACATCCGCCCGCTGAACCGCTCCAACACCCGGACCATCGATCGATATGGCGGCACGATTCTGCACTCCAGCCGCACGAATCCCCGCAAGATGCGAAAGCTCCCCGACTTTCTTTCCGCCGATAGCATGGCCAAGCAGGGAGATACGTGGGATGTGAGTCCGCAGGTGCTGCGGAACCTGGAGAAACTCAACCTGGACTATCTCGTGGCGATCGGCGGCGACGATACGCTGAGCTATGCTGCGCATCTCGATTCGCTGGGCGTGCGAGTGGTGGCGATTCCGAAGACGATGGACAACGATGTCCGCAACACCGAATACTGCATCGGCTTCTCCACGGCCATCACGCGGGCGATGAACGCAATCCAGCGCCAGCGCACCACGGTAGGCTCGCACGAGCGGGTGGGTATTTTCCGCGTCTTCGGCCGCGACGCCGGCTTCACCGCGCTGTACACGGCTTACGTCACCTCCATCCGCTGCTGCATTCCGGAATACAAAGTCAATCTCGAAAAGTTGATCGACCTGCTGATTGTGGAGAAGCATGACACGCCGAGCAACTACGTGCTGGTGGTCCTTTCGGAAGGCGCGCAGTGGGAGGGCTACACCGTCCAGGAATATGGCGAGCCGGACGCGTTCGGCCATCGCCGCAAAACCAGCGTCGCGGAGGCGCTGGGAGTGGAAATCGGAAAGCGCACCGGAGAGGAGTGCATCGTCAGCGACCTGACCTACGACTTGCGCAGCGGCGAGCCGGACTTCGCGGACAAACTCATCGCTGGGACCTTCGGCAATATCGCCATGGATGCGGTGCTTTCGGGCAAGAGCGGTGTGATGGCGGCGCTGGTGCACGGCTGCTACTGTCTGGCGGCGATCCCCGACCCGAAGCTTGGCCCGCGCAGGGTGGATGTCGACACCATGTACAACAAACAGCGGTACCGTCCGAATTACGCTAATAAGATTGGTCTCCCGATTTTTCTCACGAAAGCGTAGCGCGCCCGCGAGCGCTTCCGAAATTCGCGCGTTCTTCAACCAGGCGGCCGCGGATGAAGAGCACTACCCGTCCGCCATCGATCCGCGCATTTATCACGTCAAGCTGGTGCTCGATCACATCGCCGGGACGAGGCTCGGGCGCATCGCCGATATCGGCTGCGGCAAGGGACGCTTTGCGCGCATCATGAAGGAGCGCTTCCCTGCCGCCTCGGTTGTGGCGGTGGATCTTGCGGAAGCCATGCTGGTGCGCGTGCCGGAAGGGATGGAGCGCGTGGCCGCTAGCATGACGGCGCTTCCGCTCGCCGGCGACTCTTGTGACGCCGCCTACGCCACCGAGTCTCTGGAGCACGCCGTCGATATTTCCGCGGCCGTCGCGGAGCTCGCGCGCATCGTCAAGCGTGGCGGGCGGATCGTCATCATCGACAAGAACGCCGAGGCCTGGGGACGCTTGGAGACTCCGCAATGGGAGCGGTGGTTCGGCCGGAAGGAATTGGAGAGGCTGCTCAAGCGGCACTG
>Ga0126379_10003156_pt1 | contig 10622 bp, 9 predicted proteins | sample PanSoiMetPlot_24_FD_92640 | JGI IMG/M metagenome (GOLD analysis project Ga0126379, IMG submission 92640) | Tropical forest soil microbial communities from Panama - MetaG Plot_24 | ecosystem: Environmental > Terrestrial > Soil > Tropical forest > Bulk soil | place: Panama | collected 2016-02-17 | reverse complement strand
GCTCACCACCACCGAAATATCGTTGGCAAGCTGGTTGAAGGTGGCGCCGGGCTGACCGCCCATGAGAAACACCACGTTCTCATTCACCCTTTGCTTGAGCTGGTCATGGCTCGGCGTCTGAGCGACCGCGCGATCGACCAGTGCAAGTGACAATACGAAAGTGAGTAGAGGAAGGGATGCCCACCCCATCGTGCCCTCCTAAGTGTTTCACCGCAAAAGCCCCCACCGCGATGCTACCGGCAGGCGGGATGGGCGAGAAGTAAAATGCGCAGACGTCTGCGCAGAATCGCGATATTCGGTGTGATCTAGCATGTCAGATCGCTTCCGTTCGGCGTCGCGCATCGGCGCCCCAAGCACCGGCACTGTGATCTGTCCGGGCATCGGTGTGCATGCTCCGAAATGGGCGCGTCCGCCAAAGCGCGGACCGGGCTCTACGTGCTGCGCTTGCCGAGCCGCGGCGCGTCTCGGCCCTTCGGGTGACGATCCATCGCGCAAGATGGGATCGCGCCGCTCGCCGCGTCGATCTTGACGTGCGCGGAAGGGAATGGATCGCACGACGTGCCATGCTGATCGCAATACTTCGTCGTGGCATTCTCCGTGATGCAGCAGGAGAACCTCAGATCCTCGTCGATCCTGTCCTTTCAGCGCAAGCGCCTTTGCCTCGGCGCACTGAGATGAACACATCTACGTAATCCATGGCGCGTCCTCCGGTGATCTTGTTCAAGCCGAGCCGTCGCCAAAGGCCAGGCGAAATGAGAGCTTGCACTCACGGGCACGAAGAACGGCTTGCCCCAACATTGCTGGCTTGCCCTTTTTTCGTCAGGATCACGAGTGCCGCCGCGAACACGAGAACGATCGCGAGTACCGCAAACGTATCGCTAAAGGCCAGGATCAGCGATTGCCGTCGAATGATCTTCCCGAGAGCGACAAGAGCTTGATGGTGTGCTGCAGCCGCGTCGAAGCTGCCGTGCGCCATGAAGTAGCTGGTCAGATGCGCGATGCGATCGCGCACGGTTTCCCTGAACAGCGTCACCGAGCTTCCGATGATGTTCGATTGATATTGTTCCCGCTTAGTCACGATCGTGGCGAGAATGGCGGTGCCGAACGCGCCGCCCAGGTTGCGCATCATGTTGAACACGCCGGATGCGGCGCCCAATTCCTGGGCGGCTATTCCGACCATCGCCACGGCGGCCAGCGGCGCCAGCAACAGGGCCTGTCCGATCGCGCGTACGATATTTGGAATCCACATCTGGTCGCCCGCATAGTCAAGCGACATATGCGTGTTCATGAGGCTGCTTCCCGCAAAGATGCAGAGGCCCACCGACACAATCGCGCGCGCGTCGAATTTCGCCATCAGCTTCGGAACGAACGGAATGATCACGAGCTGCGGCAATCCCGTCCAAGCCATGACCGAGCCAATTTGCTCCGAGTTGTACCCATGCACCTGGCCCAGATACTGCGGCACGATGTAGACCGAACCGTACAGTTGGATGCTCCTAAACGGGCTCGGACGGACGCGCCGATGTCGATGACACCTTCCGAATTCGCACACCTAACGATGCAGACGGCCTGCAGCCGGAAGCGCCTGCTTTGTGTCGCGATAGTCGCCCGCCTGCTGTTCATGTCGCAGTTCGGCGATGCAAATGCTGGCGGTGTCTATGACGGCGAGTGGAATGGTTCCGCCACGGCAACTAGCGGTCGATGCAAGCCAGCCAGTGTTGCGCTGACCGTCGTGGGCCAGGTCGTGATCGGCCAAGCAAAGTTCGACCTCGAGGACCTAAACATCCGCGGGACTGTTTCGGAGGACGGTGCATTTGGAGCCACGATAGGCTTCAACCACCTCATGGGAAAATTCACGCAGGATATGTTCGAAGGGTACTTCGACGGTTTCAATTGTGCATGGAAAATAGTCCTCAAGCGTACAAAGTAGGGCCCGGCGAGAGGGTGGGCACCGCTTCGTCCGCCTGGTATCTCGGCTTGTACAGTGACGATCTGTTGATCTGCGGGCGCGACGCTGCATGCGGGACCGATTGTAAATGCAGGGTTTTCTGGTCCGCAAGCCGCGGCCAATCGACGCCTATGCGAGGAACCGGGTCATGTCCCGGGCGGCCACGACGAGCGGCATCGCACACGCGAGCACGGCTGCCGCCAGAGGTGCCTTCGCCCAACAGCATAAGCTCATGGCCCACCTCCCGGGCCGACGGTAGTCGCGCCTGATCAGATGTCGTGCTCACTCGTCGGGCGCCACCGCCAGCGGACCACGCGCCAACACGGGTGCTCATCCACCGGCGCCCGGATTTGGTGAGAAGTATTGGAGTTTGTCCGGCTTTCCCTCCCACTCCTTAGAGTCGAGCGGCGGCGCTTTTTTGACCGTAATATTTGGCCAGATTTTCGCGTATTCCGCATTCAGCGACAGCCATTGCTCGAGCCCCGGCTCGGTGTCTGGCTTGATCGCGTCGACCGGGCATTCGGGCTCGCACACCCCGCAGTCGATGCACTCGTCCGGATGGATAACGAGCATGTTCTCGCCCTCATAGAAGCAGTCGACGGGGCACACCTCGACGCAGTCCATCAGCTTACAGCGAATACAGCTATCGTTGACGATGTAGGTCAATTGGGCGTTCTCCCCGCAGATTGCAGGTCAACTCATTCACCACGTGCACCATCGCGGTGCCCGTTCATTGGCTGAAAATGAACGCATAGAAGACCCACGTCCTCCGGCTGAATCGGAACACCGAGGAGCAGGCATTCAGCGGCCGAGGGACCTGTGCTTGGCGGGTTGCAGCGCATTTCTCTGCCGAAGTGCGTGCAGTCCTGACAAACACCGATCTGCAGATGCTCACCATTGGTAGCTAGAGTGGATAGTACTCGGTGTAGGGCGCGGCGCATCGCCGTTCGCTCTTTTGCGTCGAGCGAATCCACGGCGCGCACCAAAGCTTCGAAGGGATCGCGTGCAAGCGCTTTTTTGCCCTTGCTCGTCAGTCGCAGACTTACGCTTCGCCTGTCCGCCTTGGATGGCTGTCGGACCAAGTACCCACCCGCGTCAAGCGATTTGATGGTTTGCGTTGCGGTGCCGCGGGTGGTCGCTTGAAACTCCGCCAGTGCCGATGGGTTCCGGGAGAACTGATTGGCGCGGGAGAAGAAGCGGAGCGCCATCCATTGGGCGGGACTGAGTTCGCCATCATAGCCCTCGGCTTGTACGAGCCGCCCCACCTGCAGCAGGAACTCTGCCGTTTCGCGCGCTGACATGGTCACCTCTGATGCGATAGTAGTGTTTCGAAATCAAATTGACAATGCGGTAACATGCCGATAATTTCGGTTATCCCTGTCGATGGTCACGTTCTGGTACCGATGCCGATCGGTTCAGATAGCGTGAGAGCGATCACATCCACGACCCGCGTGCTGGCGTCGCTAACGGCACGCGAGGAGCGCATCGTTCGCATGCGCTTCGGGATCGGCATGAACACCGACCACACGCTCGAGGAGGTCAGCCAGCAGTTCAGCGTGACGCGCGAGCGCATCCGCCAGATCGAGGCGAAGGCATTGCGAAAGCTGAAGCATCCGAGCCGGTCGACGGCGCTCAGGAGCTTCCTCGATCATTGATGAGGCCGGCCGCCGAGCGGACCGCAAGTCTTCCGCTTCACGCCTCGTCCATCGGCTCCGGCCGCCGTTCGATCACCTTGTCGACCAGGCCGAAATCCCTCGCCATCTCCGCCGTCAGGAAATAGTCCCGCTCAAGCGTATCCTCGATCTTGTCGGGCGGCTGGCCGGTGTGGTGCACGTAGATCTCGTTGATACGCTTCTTCAGATCCAATATTTCCTGCGCGTGCGTCATGATGTCGGTCGCCTGTCCCTCGAAGACACCGGATGGCTGGTGGAGCATGATGCGGGCGTTAGGCGTGGCGAAGCGCAGGCCCTTCGTCCCTGCCATGAGGAGAAGCGAGCCCATGGAGGCCGCTTGCCCGACGCACAAGGTCGATACCGGCGGGCGGATGTATTGCATCGTATCGTAGATCGCCATGCTGGACGTGATCGTGCCTCCCGGTGAGTTGATATACATTGAGACCTCTTTTTTCGGATTCTCGGCCTCGAGAAACAGGAGTTGCGCGATCACGAGCGTCGACATCCCGTCCTCGATCGGACCGGTGACGAAGATGATGCGCTCCTTCAACAAGCGCGAATAGATGTCGTACGCCCGTTCACCGCGCGGGGACTGTTCCACCACGGTGGGGACGACGTAGCTCACATAGACGTCGTGGGGATCCAGCATCTCGACTCCTTTGCCCTCGCGGCACGGCGCTTCCCGTTTTGGGTTCTCGCGACATGGTGCCGTTCGGAATCTCAATGCGCGGGGCGGCAACGGCCGCGCCTGTACGGCAGGCCACGAGGGGCGGTCGCCTCCCTCGTATGCCGCAACGGTACACTGAAGCTAAGTCACTCTTGCGAACGGATACGCGGCGCTGTCGTAGATGGCGCGGCCGTTCCTGGGCGGCAGGCAGGCCTGGAGTTGTGTACTCGCCGGCCTTGAGCAGATGCGCGTTACTGAAGACTGGCTCGACGGGGTTGAGGTCGGGCGAATAGGGCGGCAGATACAGGAGCGTCGCCCCTGATTCTTGCCTTCGACATCGCAGCGACGATCTCATCCAGTGTCAGATCCGTTGCTCGGCAACCAGACCCAGCAGAAATTCGGCGCGTTCCTCCAGCGGGATACGCTGCCTCCACTCGGTTTCGCTGCAATGACTCCCTGCCGCCTCCCAGCGCTGGTACAAATCACCACTACGCTCGGGCTCCTGCAAACAGTTCGGGGACCTCGTGTCGCGATGCCCCTGCTTCGATGGCTTCAAAGACACAGCGCATCTCTTCCCCGTTACGTCGATTATGGACGGCGGCCAGTCTCACGGCGCTTTGGCGATGGCGCCGCGCGAGCGACAGGGTTGGATAACCTACAATTTCGAAGTTGAGGGCTTACATACGTACGTTGCTGACGGTGTGCGGGTTCACAACGATAGCACTGGGCCGAGCGATAATTTTGACACCGGCGTTCAACCCGGTCAATATTTTGCGGAGACGCAGGCCTTTCAAGAGCAATTATCGGGGCTCCCCGCGTCGCCCGATGCGCAGTTGCAGTCCAGCGATATAGTTGCGCCGCCGTGGGAAACCGGCGCCCAGCCTGTGGAATTCGTCCAGGAGACGCTCAACTTCCAATAGCTGTCGTCAGAAAACACCGCCGCCGATTCTGTGGGGCAGCAGGGTACGATTGCGGGGGATTCGACGGCGTCGAGCGCGTTCCTGATGTCGAACGAGTCCGGGTTGATGTCCTTCATGGACACCGACGGAACCCAGGCAGTGGATTCGACCGGCTTTCAGAACAATGGCATCGACACGGCGCAAGGGGTCGACACCGTCACTCACCGGCAGCCCGACGTTCGACCAAATCATGCAGACGTTCGATCAAACGGTCACCAACGTCGATAACAATCCCTCTCCGATCGACAACTATCCGTCACAGGTGCCGATCGACAACACTCCGGCGCCGGCCGACAACTTCGGCGGCAGTTTTGGTGGGAGTTTTGGCGGCCGCGCGCGGGCGAGGAGGGCGGCTCGCTGAAGATGCCGCTGGTGGTGATCCACACCTGGTCGAGGATGGCGCGGTTGGCGGTTGATCGGGCGCTGCAGGTGATACCCTCCTGGGCGGTGATGGTGGCGGTTCGCTGCGCGCGTCCGATTCTTTGATGAGTCCAATCAAGGGAAGCGCAACCAACGCACGTGTCGATGCTGCTTACGTTCGCGGAACGTCAGATCGAGCCAGGAAGAGAATTGCCGGATCGGGGCAAAAAAAGAAATTTACATCCATCCCATATGGGAGGGGCTGCGCGCTCTGAAAGGCAGTATTGGAGGTCGTTGAATCGCGGCGAACGACATCTTAAGCGCTTGACGCACTGTCGCCGTGGTTTGCGCGAACCTTAGTTCCGAGCGGGTCGACCGAAATGATTGCTTGGTCGTCGTCGCAGGCGGTAGCCTAAGAAGCGGCACGGGAGGTTCCGAGATGAACTTGCGCAAAAAGGCAGTTCGGTTTTTTTTCGTGTCAGGAATGATCCTGTTCTTGGGATCGCCTGGAAGCGCGGATCTGGCCAACCAATTGTACGAAATCGCCGAGCCGATTTCGTCAGACGCTCGTCAGGAATTTGCCGACATCATATCTAGCTTCGGTCAGGACATTCTCGATCAAAGTATTAGGTTTCGCTTTGACGAAAGTAATCGTTTAGTCTTTATCAGAATAGAGGAAGATAGGTTTTGTTTGGAAGAATCTTGTATCACTATTATAACTCGCCGATGCGGGCATCGGAATTGCCAGTATGCCACGGCATTTGTTCCGCCTCGCTACAAGTGGAATAGTGTGGGAGATAGCAAATTTCAGATATTTGTACATTTTCCAAAAAAGTTTGGAGATTCGGCGGTGATTGCTGCCAGCAAAAATTTTATTGCATCTTATCAGGGTCTTTAGCTGAGCTTAGAAGATTACACTTCACGTTATCTGAGGAGACGACCGCGATCCAACCAGACTACGAAACAGGAGGGACACATGGCCGGCCAAAACATTCCAGTTTCGTTCAATCTGACATCTGGCGTCTTTTCAGAACAAGCGATTCGTTCCGAACTCGCAGGAATGCGTACCACCAATTCCTTTACGCAAGAATTGCAAGACATATCAGGCAATGTACCCGCTGCCCTCGGTGGGGGTACGATCAATCAATTCCTGATCACAGACAATGCCGCAGCTTATGGTAGGACTCCTGACCCAAGAGTTCCTGGTGAAGGCTATTACTCGGCCGATGATCAAACATATCGCATATATATGAATCCGGATTTGGTTAAGTTCAATCCTGACGATAATAACCGTTCTATGTCGGTTGGCGAACTCCTGGCCCATGAATTTGGTCACGCGACCGATGAAGGGCTAAAGGCGACCGCGGATTATGTAAATCAGCCGGGCGAAATGACCCGTGACGCCGCTGAGGCGAAGGGATATCAGTACGAGACTAAATTTGACGAGGAGAAGGGACTCACTCCGATACCCAATGAAGTTTCTCCAGACACGTCGCGGCCGAGGGAGCCCGGAGAAGCGCCGTCGTATCTCTATGGCATCTCGGACCAGCAGCCCGAAAAGTCTTATATCGAGCAAGTTTGGGACGCGGTTTCTTCGGGGGCGGCCGCGGCTTGGGACACGCTCAAGGCAATCGGCACCTACGTTTCCGATTCGATCATCACGCCGGCGTACGGCGCTGAGACGGGCGCTCAGCCCACTCAATATTTCAACGAGACCCAGACTTTCCAGGAGCAATTATCCACACTTCCGGCGGCTCCCGATCCGCAGGTGCAGTCCGGCGAGATAGTTGCCCCGGCGTGGGACACCGGCGCTCAGCCTATTGAGTTCGTTCAAGAGACGCTCAACTTCCAGCAGCTATCATCGGGCGAGGCCGCGGCGGAGCAGCCGGTCGAGCAGCAGAGCGCGATTGCCGGGGACAGCACGGCGTCGAGCGCGTTCCTGATGTCGAACGAGTCCGGGTTGATCTCCTTCGTGAATACCGACGGTACCCAGGCGGTGGATGCGACCGGCTTTCAGAACAACGGCATCAACACGGCGCAAGGGGTCGACACCGTCACCGGCAGCCCGACGTTCGATCAGATCATGCAGACGTTCGATCAAACGGTCGCCAACGTCGATAACAACCCGGCCCCGATCGATAACAATCCGGCCCCGATCGATAACAATCCGGCCCCGATCGACAACAACCCGGCCCCGATCGACAACTATCCCACGACCACCTACCCCACCAGCTTTGGCGGCAGCTTCGGTGGTAGCGGCTATCCGCTGGTGCTCGATCTCACCGGCAAGGGCATCAAGATCACGCCGCTGAGCTCGTCGAACCAGTTCTTCAACATGACGGATGACGGCTATCAGCATCGTACGGCCTGGGCGGGGGCCGGCAACGGCGTGCTGGTGCTCGATCTCAGCAACACCGGCAAGATCGATTCGCCGAAGCAGTTCGAGTTCACCGCCTGGGATCCCACTGCCACCACGGACATGCAGGCGCTCAAGGACGTGTTCGATACCAATCATAACGGCAAGCTCGACGCCGGCGATGCGGACTGGACGAGCTTCAAGGTGCTGGTCACCAATCCGGACGGCACCACCACGCTCGAGACCTTGAGCCAGCTCGGCATCACCTCGATCGACCTCACGCCGAACAAGAACACGATCGTGCTGCCGGACGGCTCCAGGATCGAGGGACAGACCACCTTCACGCGGGCCGACGGCACCACCGGGGCCGCCGCCGACGTGGCGCTGTCGTTCGACCCCAACGGCTACGCGACCCAGCAGACCAAGACCGTCAATGCCGACGGCTCGACCTCGATCGACGTCAAGGCGCTCAACCCCGACGGCAGCCTCGCCAACGAGACCGTCAGCACGACGAGCGCCGACGGGCTGACGAAGAAGCTGCAGTACGACCACAACGGCATCGGCACCTTCGACCAGGTGCAGACCGACGTGACCGTGAACAATGCCGACGGCAGCCAGACCGAGACGCTGTCGAACCTCGACGTCGCCGGTGCACTCATCAACAAGACGATCACCACCACCAGCGCCGACGGCAAGACGGTGACGATCGGGCGCGACCTGCACGGCGGCGGCACTGTCGATCAGAGCGAGAGCCGCGTCACCGCCGCCGACGGCAGCAGTACCACCACGCTGTCCGATCTCGCCGCCAACGGGGCGCTCAAGGACAAGACGGCGGTCACGACCAGCGCCAATGGCCTGTCGAGGACCGTGCAGACCGACCGCAACGGCGACGGCATCTTCGACCTCACCCAGAACGACGTGACGGTGGTCAACGCCGACGGCAGCCGCACGCGCACTGTCACGGACCTCAACAGCAACGGCTCGCTGCGCGACAGCAACGTCACGACAACCAGCGCCGACGGCCGCACGAAGACGACGACCACAGATTTGAACGGCGATGGGGTGATCGATCTCACGCTGGTGTCGTCGATGGTCACCAATCTCGACGGCAGCGTGACGACCACCCAGAAGGACACCAACAATAACAACTCGCTACGCGACCAGACGGTGACGACGCTGAGCGCCGACGGCCTGTCGAAGACTACCCAGGTCGATCACGCCGGCAGCGGCAGCTTCGACGTGACGCAGACCGACGTCACCGTCAAGAACGCCGACGGCAGCAAGACCGAGACGATCACCGACAAGAACAGCAACGGCTCGTTGCGCGACCAGACCGTGATCGTGCGCGGCGCCGACGGCCGCTCGCGGACCATCCAGACCGACACCAACGGCGACGGCAAGCTCGACCTGACCGAGACCATCACGATCGCGGCGGACGGCTCGAGCACCGACACGCTGTCGAAGCTCAACCCCGACGGCACGCTCGCCGGGAAGCGGGTGACGACCACGAGCGCCAACGGCCTCACCATGACGGTCACCAACGATCTGACCGGCAAAGGCACGATCGACCTGACGCAGTCGCAGATCACCGTGATCAACCCGGATCACAGCTCGACCGTCACGCTGACGGAAACCAATGCCAACGGCTCGCTGCGAGACAAGACGGTGGTCACCACCAGCGCCAACGGGATGACGAAGACGACGCAGATGGACCGCACCGGCGCCGGGACGTTCGACCTGACGCACACCGATGCGGTGGTGCTCAACGCCGACGGCAGCAAGACCGAGACGGTCACGGATACCAACAACAATGGCTCGCTGCGCGACAAGACCGTCACCACCACCAGCGCCGACCGGCGCACCATCTCGGTGCAGACCGACCCCAACGGTGCCGGCCATATTCTGTTCACCCAGACGATGGTGACCAACCTCGACGGCAGCGTCGTGACCACGACCTCGGACCTCAATGGCGACGGCTCGCTGCGCGACAAGGCGGTGGCGACGACCGCCGCCAACGGCCTGTCGACCACGACCCAGCTGGACACCGCCGGCGTCGGAACCTTCAACGTGACGCACACCGACGCGGTGGTTCTGAATGCCGACGGCAGCCAGACCGAGACGGTGACGGACTCGAGCGCCAATGGCGCGCTCATCGACAAGACGGTGGTCGCGACGTCGGCGACCGGGCTCTCCGTCACGACGCAGCGCGACACCACGGGAGCCGGCACCTTCAATCAGACCCGAACCGACGTCGCCGTGCTCAATACCGACGGCAGCCGCACCGAGACCGTCACCGACAGCAACCCCAATGGTTCGCTCAAGGACAAGATGGTCGTCACGACGAGCGCGAACGGGCTCTCCACAACCACGCAAGTGGACGCGGCCGGCACCGGCACGTTCAACGCGACGCGCACTGACGCGACCGTGCTCAATACCGATGGCAGCCGCACCGAGACCGTCACCGACAGCAACGCCAACGGCTCGCTCAGGGACAAGACGGTCACCACCGTGAAGGCCGACGGGATCACGATGTCGAGTACCAGCGACATCAACGGCGACGGGTTGACCGACAGGACCGTATCGACCGCGATCAACCTCGACGGCAGCAAGGCCACGACCGTTTCCGACCTCAACCCGAACGGCACGCTCAAGGACAAGG
>Ga0126379_10003155_pt1 | contig 10624 bp, 9 predicted proteins | sample PanSoiMetPlot_24_FD_92640 | JGI IMG/M metagenome (GOLD analysis project Ga0126379, IMG submission 92640) | Tropical forest soil microbial communities from Panama - MetaG Plot_24 | ecosystem: Environmental > Terrestrial > Soil > Tropical forest > Bulk soil | place: Panama | collected 2016-02-17 | reverse complement strand
GCGGCGCAAGCGCAGCTTTCGCGCTTTGTGGATTCAGCGCCTCAACGCCGCGGTCCGCCCGTTCGGGCTCAACTACAGCCGCTTCATCGCGGGCCTCGCCAAAGCCGGCATCGCGGTCGACCGCAAGGTGCTGTCGGATCTCGCCATCCGCGAACCGGCGGCGTTCGAGGCGATCGTCGGCCAGGCAAAATCGGCGCTCGCTTAAAGGAGGACGGGCGCTGACAACGGACGACAGATGGATAGCGCATTGGAGCTTTCTTTCGTCTGTCTTCCGTCGGCTGTCGTCCGAGAGCCATGATCGATCGTGCCTATGTACAGCGCATGGCGCGCTACAACCGCTGGCAGAACGAAAACCTCTACGGCGTTGCCGATCGGCTCACCGCAGCAGAGCGGCAGCGCGAGCGGGCCGCCTTTTTCGGGTCGATCCACGGCACGCTCAGCCATCTGTTGTGGGGCGACCAGACCTGGATGAACCGGTTCGCCGTCGCGCCGAAGCCGGAAGGCAACATCGCGACGTCCGTCGCGCTTTACCCCGACTGGCAGGATTTAAAGTCGAAACGCGAGGACTTCGACCGATTCATCATCGCCTGGGCCGATCGTATCGAGGCCCATTGGCTCGCTGCCGAGCAGACCTATTTCTCGGGCGCCATCGGCCGCGAGGTCACCAAGCCGCGTTGGGTCCTGGTCACCCACATGTTCAATCATCAGACCCACCACCGCGGCCAGGTCCATTGCATGCTGACCCAAGCCGGCGGCAGACCGTCGGATACCGATCTGCCGTTCCTGCCGGAGTGAGCAATGACCGATCTGGCACAGCTCGAGAACGAAATTCTCGCCGACATCACCGCCGCTGGTGACGACGCTGCGCTCGAAACCGTGCGTGTTGCGGCGCTGGGCAAAAACGGCACGATCACCGCGCTTTTGAAAACGCTCGGCACTTTGCCGCCCGAGCAGCGCAAAAGCCAAGGCCCGCTCGTCAACGGCATGAAAGATCGGGTCAATGCTGCGCTTGCCGAGCGGCGCGAGGCTTTCAAGACCGCGGCGCTCGAGGCGCGCCTCAATACCGAGAGCGTCGACGTAACGCTGCCGGTGCGGGAAGCGGCGGCGGAGATCGGGCGCGTCCATCCGATCACCCAGGTCATCGACGAACTCACCGCGATCTTCGCCGATATGGGGTTCGCCGTCGCCGAAGGTCCCGACATCGAGACCGACGACTACAATTTCACCAAGCTCAACTTTCCGGAAGAGCATCCGGCGCGGGCGATGCACGACACGTTTTTCTTCAATCCGAAGCCGGACGGCACCCGGCTTCTGTTGCGCACGCATACTTCACCGGTGCAGGTGCGCACCATGCTGGCGCAGAAGCCGCCGATCCGCGTCATCATTCCCGGGCGCACCTATCGCTGCGACAGCGACCAGACGCATACGCCGATGTTTCACCAGGTCGAGGGTCTGGTGATCGACAAGGGTTCGCATCTCGGCCACATGAAATGGATTCTCGAAGAGTTCTTCAAAGCCTTCTTCGAGGTCGACCGCGTCGGCATGCGGTTCCGGCCGTCATTCTTCCCGTTCACCGAGCCGTCGCTCGAAATCGACATCCAATACCGCCGCGACAAGGGCGAGATCCGTTTCGGCGAAGGCGAGGATTGGATGGAAATTCTCGGCTGCGGCATGGTGCATCCGAACGTGTTGCGCAATTGCGGCCTCGATCCGGACGAGTACCAGGGCTTCGCCTGGGGCATGGGCATCGACCGCATAGCGATGCTCAAATACGGCATGCCCGATCTGCGCGCCTTCTTCGAAGCCGATGTGCGCTGGCTGTCGCACTACGGCTTCCGCCCGCTCGATTGGCCGACGCTGGCCGGAGGGTTGAGCTCGTGAGTATCGGCGGCCCTCTGGATGATGCAATGGCTTCACCTCCTGTCTTGAGGGGGAGCTCGGACCGCATTTCTCGTGCGAGAGGAAGGTTTCATGCCGTGATGACACCCTGCTCCCTCCCCCCTTGTGGGGGAGGGAGCGTGGCGAAGTCCCGAGAGCCGCGCCCATGATGAAGCTCACGTTCGCCTGGCTCAGGGAGCATCTCGACACCGCGCGTTCGCTCGATGAGATCGCCGCCAAGCTCACCATGATCGGGCTCGAAGTCGAGCGGATCGAGGATAAGGCGAAGCTGTTCGCGCCGTTCGTCATTGCCCGCGTGGTCGAAGCCAAGCCGCATCCCAATGCCGACCGGCTGCGCGTGTGCATGGTCGATACCGGCGACGGCAAGCCGGTCCAGGTGGTGTGCGGCGCGCCCAATGCGCGCACCGGCATGAAAGGCGTGTTCGCGCCGGTCGGTGCGTTCATTCCCGGCAAGAGCCTCACGCTCGGTATCGGCAAAATCCGCGACGTCGAAAGCCGCGGCATGCTGGTGTCGGAATTCGAGTTGCAAATCTCCGACGATCACGAGGGCATTATCGAACTGCCGGACGATGCGCCGGTCGGCGCAGCTTACGCCAAATATGCCGGGCTCGACGACCCGATGATCGAGATCAATCTGACGCCCAATCGCGGCGATGCCACCGGTGTGCACGGCATTGCGCGCGACCTTGCCGCCGCCGGCATCGGCAAGCTCAAGGATCGGTCGATCAAACCGGTCAAAGGCCAATTTCCATGTCCGGTGAAGGTGGCGCTTGATTTCGGCGCGACGCCGTCGCTCTGTCCGGCCTTCGGGCTGCGGCTCGTGCGCGGCGTCAAAAACGCACCGTCGCCGGATTGGCTGCAGCGCCGCCTCACTGCCATCGGGCTGCGACCGATCAATGCGCTCGTCGATATCACCAATTTCATCACTTATGACCGCGGCCGGCCGCTGCACGTGTTCGACGCGGCAAAAGTGCGCGGCGATCTCACGGTGCGGCGCGCGCGCGCCGGCGAGAGCCTGCTGGCGCTCGACGGCAAGAGCTACGCGCTTGATGAGACGATGTGCGTCATCGCCGACGAGGATGGGGTCGAGTCGCTCGCGGGCATCATGGGCGGCGAAAAAACCGGCTGCGCGGAAACGACGACCGATGTGCTCATCGAATCCGCCCTGTGGGTGCCGATGAATGTTGCGCAGACCGGCCGCAAGCTCGGCATCAATTCCGATGCCCGCTATCGCTTCGAGCGCGGCGTCGATCCGGCCTTCATGGCGCCGGGTCTCGAGCTTGCGACCCAAATGGTAATGGAGCTGTGCGGCGGCACGCCGTCGGAGGTCACGATCGCCGGCAATGCCGCCACCCCCGCGCGCGTGATCGATTTTCCGGCCGCGGAAACCGAGCGCCTGACCGGGCTTGCGGTACCGCTAGCGGACGCGCGGGCGGTGCTCGAAAGCCTCGGCTTTAAAGTCGCTGGCCACGGTGAGCGCGTGAAAGTCACGCCGCCGTCCTGGCGCGGCGACGTGCAAGACAAGGCCGATATCGTCGAGGAAGTGGTACGCATCGTCGGTGTCGACAGCATCGCCTCGGTGCCGTTCGATCGCGGCGCAGCGCCGCGCAAGCCGGTTTTGACCCCGATCCAGGTCCGTACCCGCAAAGCCAGGCGCGCGCTCGCGGCGCGCAACCTGGTCGAGGCGGTGACCTGGTCGTTCATCAGCACAAAGCACGCCGAACTGTTCGGCGGCGGCAAACCCGAGCTTGCGCTTGCCAATCCGATTGCCGCGGACCTTTCCGATATGCGCCCGAGCCTCATTCCGGGTCTCGTCGTCGCGGCGCAAAAAAACGCCGACCGCGGTTTTCCGGACGCTGCCATGTTCGAAGTGGGACAGATATTTCGTGGCGATCGTCCCGAGGATCAATCGACAGCGGCGGCGGGCTTGCGGCGTGCGCTGGCAAAACCGTCGGGCATCGGCCGGCATTGGACCAAGCGCGATGGCGAGGTCGATGCGTTCGACGCCAAGGCTGATGCGCTGGCGGTGCTCGCCGCCGCCGGTGCGCCAGCCTCTGCGCTGCAAACCGTGCCGGGTGGCCCGGCCTGGTTTCATCCCGGGCGTTCCGGAACGATTCAGATCGGGCCGCAAAACGTGCTCGGTCATTTCGGCGAAATGCATCCGCGCGCGCTTGAAGCGCTTGACGCCGAAGGGCCGCTGGTCGCGTTCGAAGTCATTTTAGAGCGCATTCCCGAGCCGAGAACACGCGGCACCCGCGCCAAGCCGGTGCTCGAACTGCCGCCGCTCCAGCCGGTGCAGCGCGATTTCGCGTTCGTGGTCGATCGCGAGGTCAAGGCTGCCGATATCGTGCGCGCGGCGCAATCGGCCGACCGCAAGCTCATTACCGGCATCACCGTGTTCGACGTCTACGAAGGCCAAGGCATTGCGCCGGGCAAGACGTCGATCGCGATCGCGGTCACGCTGCAGCCGCGGGAGCGGACCATGACCGATGCCGAAATCGAAGCGCTCGCCGCCAAGATCGTTGCCGAGGTGGGCAAACGCACCGGCGGCGCGCTGCGGGGGTAGTCAGGGGAAAAACTTTTCCCTCCCCTGAAAGGGCAGGAATGGATCGTCGAAGGCGATCCTGGGAGGTCACTTCCAACGGCATCGCGTATGACCCCCACCCGGCGGCTTACAGCCGCCGACCTCCCCCCAGGGGGGAGGAGGAAGCTCCTGCGTCACAATGCGATTCGCTGTCTGAGTTTCACCGCTCGTCGCGCATGATGCGCGGGGTGCCGAAGCTCCGTGGCTCGCCTTCGGAGCGCGGCGCGCGGTGCTCGGCCCGTGACGGCCTGGCTTTGCGTGTCGGCTTGGCTTCGGTTTCGGCAGACGGCGCGGCCGCCCTGGCGACGCCGAGCCGGCGCAGCACGGCGTCAGCGGCGCGCTCGCCGGATTCCCAAGCGCCGCCGACCGTGCCCCATAGCGTCTCGTGCGCCGCTTCGCCGGCGTACCAGACGTCGTCGGCGACGCGATCCATGAGCTGCCGCCGTGCCGACTGCGCGCCTGGTAGCGCGGCCGACCAGGCGCCAAGCGCATAGGGCGCCGTGTTCCAGCGCGTCGCCTGCTTGCGCCCGACCGCCCTTTTGATTTCGGTGCCGTACAGCGCGCCCAGCCATTCAATGGCAAAATCGAACATCGCGGCTTCGCCTTGTGCCGCGAGATCGCGGCCGAATCCGCCGGCGACATCGACGAAACAGAGCGGTGTGCCGCCGACATTGGCGAGAAGCGCGGCGGTGCGGTTATTGTTCGATTTCTCGAAAACCAAATCGTCGCTTTCGAACCCGAGCGGATTGCCAGGAAGCTCGAGCGCGATGCGATCGTAGCTGCCGAGCGGTAGCCGCGCGAACAGGTCGCGCCGATCGGGACTGAATTTGAACGCGCCCGAGGCGACAACGTTGGTCGGCACGGTCACGATGGCAGCCGTGGCCGAGATCGCGCCGCTTGCGGTTTGTACCATCACGCCGCGCCGGCTCTCGATCGAAATTGCCGGCGTCGATAGCTGGATCGCCAGCCCCTGGGCCAGCGAAGCGAGCAAGGCGCCGAAGCCTGGTTTGCAGAACGCGGCGGTGCGGCGTTCTGCGGCTTTGGCGAAGTCGAGCGACGAGACCTGCGCGAGATCCTTGCTGCAATTGTAAGGCCCAAGCACGAATTCAATCGTTGCGCGCCAGTCGCCGAGATCGTTCGGCATTGCTTGTGCGCAAGCGAGGTCCGCCTTGCGCGCCGCGTCGCCAATGGCGCGCGTTGCGCGAACTTGCGCCGCCAGAAAATCCTCAAGCTCACCTTCGCGCCCGTAGCGTCGGCCGATCCGTATTTTCTGGCTGAGCGAGGCCGCATAAATGTCGGTGCGGCGCGGCGCCGCTTTGATCAGCGGATTTGAATCGGCGAAATAAAACCAGCGCGCGCCGCGATCGAACGGCACGCCGAAGCTCGTCGTATCGGTGATGCAGCGGCCGCCGACGTGATCGGTCGCCTCGATCACAAGATAACGCCGCCCGGCTGCGGCGAGTCGCCGTGCCGCGGCGATTCCGGCGGCGCCGGCGCCGATAATGATCGCGTCAAGCGGGCCGCCGGACGGCGCGATCGCGGCGGACGCCGGACCCGCGGCGAGCGCGGCCGAGGCCGCAAGCAGCGAACGGCGGCTCAGAGACGGCATACTTTTCACTACACTTGCGGCCGGTGTCTCGATGTGGTCGGTTCCGCCCAACTCCGCGCGCACATTGCCTCAACCGCCGCCGCGGGGCAAATGTTTCGGCTCGATCTGAACGCACGAGCGCAATGACGCATGCTCGACGACGCCATTAAAGCGATAACCCAATTATTTTCGCCGCCGCTTCGGGCGGTGCTGTGGAAGAGCGTTGGCCTTGCGCTCGCGCTGATTGTGGTGGTCGGGATCGTGCTCGAGCGCCTGATCGTGCATCTCGTCAGTGCCGGCAGCGCCTCGGCCGAGGCAAGCCTCGGCACCTCGGCGCATTGGCCGGTCAGCGCCGTCGCATGGCTGCTCTCCATTGCCGCCGGGCTCGGCATCGTCGTCGGCAGCGTCATGCTGATGCCCGCGGTCACGGCGATGGTCGGCAGCTTCTTCGCCGACCAGATCGCGGACCAGGTCGAGCGCGAACATTATCCCGCCGATCCTCCCGGCAAAGCGGTGCCGCTGTGGCTGGCGCTGTGGGAAGGCATCAAGACCGCCTTGCTGGCTTTGGTTGTTTATCTGTGCGCGGCGCCGCTTTTATTGTTCGCTGGCTTCGGCGCGGTCGTGTTTTTTCTCGCCACCGCCTATGTGCTCGGGCGTGAATATTTCGAACTCGCAGCCATGCGCTTGCACCCGCGCGCCGAGGCCAAAGCATTGCGCCGGCGCAACGCCGGCATGGTCTACGCCGGCGGCCTGTTCATTGCCGCTTTCGTGTCTATTCCGATCGTGAATTTGGCGACGCCGCTATTCGCCATGGCTTTCATGGTGCATCTGCATAAGAGGCTCAGTGGCAAGGTTTTATAATCCGCTCATTCCCGCGTAAGCGGGAATCCAGATTGGAAGTGCACTGGGTTCCGCTTACCCGGGGACAAGCGGCCCGAGGCAGGTCACCCCCACACCTGGTCCGCCAGTTCGACGATCATCCGGAGCTTCGCCCATTCCTCGTCCTCGGCCAGCACATTGCCTTCCTCGGTCGAGGCGAACCCGCATTGCGGCGACAGGCAAAGCTGATCGACCGGCGCGAACTTGGCGGCCTCCTCGATGCGGCGCTTGACATCACCCTTCTTTTCGAGCGTCCCGGTCTTGGTGGTGACGAGGCCGAGCACGACCATCTTGTTGCCCTTCGGCAGAAACCGCAGCGGCTCAAAGCCGCCGGCGCGGGCGGTGTCGTATTCGAGGAAATAGCCGTCGTAATTTAATTTCGCGAGCAATGTTTCGGCCACGGGCTCATAGCCGCCCTCGGAAATCCAGGTCGAGCGGAAATTGCCGCGGCAGACATGCGTGGTGATCACCATGTCGGCGGGCTTGCCTTCGAGCGCCATGTTGATGACGCGGCCATAGTCCTGCTGCAGGCGGTCGGCGTTAAGCCCGCGCTCGCGCGCCTTCTTCAGCTCGACCTGCGAGCACAGATAGGCCCAGGCGGTGTCGTCGAATTGCAGATAGCGGCAACCGGCATCGTAGAAGCCGCGGATCGCCTGCCGATAGGCCTTGGCCAGATCGTCGAATATGGCGTCGCGGTCCTTGTATTCCTTGGCCGTGACCGCATTCGGCTCCAGCCGAAAATGCATTGTCGCCGGACTCGGTATGCACATTTTGGGCGTCACCCGCGTGTGCGCCTCGAGAAACTTGAAATGGTCGAGCATCGGATGGTGGGAGAAACCGAGTTTGCCGTGAATGCGAATGCTGAGCGGCTTGGTCTGCACGCCCCGGAATTGGATGCCGTGATCCAGTTCGTAAATCTCGACGCCGTCGAGCATCCCGTAGAAATCGAAATGCCACCATGACCGCCGGAATTCGCCGTCGGTGGCGACTTTCAGTCCGACGTCCTGCTGCTTTTTTATGATTTTCTCGATCTCGCGGTCTTCAATCTCGGCGAGTTGCGCGGCGGTGATCGCGCCCTTCTCGCGTTTCGCGCGCGCTTCCTTCAATGGCGCGGTGCGCAACAGGCTGCCGACAATGTCGGCGCGAAAGGGCGGCTTGCTTCTGGTCATCGGACGATCCTCCACACCGGCTTGCGCATGCGATCTGGCGCGCGGGCTTGCAGAAAGAAGCCGGGCCGCTGCGTTGTCGTCAACTGAAAAGCGCAACGGTCGAAAGACCGCGGGTGGGGGCGTTTGATGGGCCGGTTCCCACGGACGGCTCACGCCTCGATGGTGACGCGGCCTGCGATGACAGTCACCGGATAGGTCTTCACCGGCACCATGCATGGCGGCGATACCACATCACCGGTGCGGATATTGAACTGGCCATTGTGGAAATTGCATTCGACAACCTCGCCATCGATATAGCCCTCCGACAACGAGCCGGGCCCATGCGTGCACATATCGTCGGTGACGAAGAATTCGCCGTCGACGTTGAACACCGCCAGCGCCAGATCCTCAATCTCGACCTTGAGCGCGGTGCCGGGCGCAACCTCGCTCGTGGCGCAGAGATCAAGACGTTTTGGTGTTGAGGACATCGCTGCCTCGGCGAGCAAATCCGCCAAATGACCGCTTTAAAAATGAAAGGCGGCCGTTATACAAGACTGTGCCGGTAATGAAATAGCGGGCCTGCCTCGCTATAGTGGTGCGGCCATAGGCCTCGGGAGATTGAACCGATGCAGAGCGAATCGGTCCGCATGAGTTCGGCGGCAGAGGCGAAGTTTCGCATTGCCGCGCCGAATTCGCGCCCGCGCGCCGTCAAAGTCATCGCGCTCGATGCCGCGAGCGAACGCGTGGTCAAGGAGCTGGCACGCGATTCCTGGCAAGGCGCAACCTTTCTCACCGCTTCGGCCTTTGCCGGCGGTGCGCCGGAGCGCTTTTCGCTCGGCGGTTGGCTCAACGACCTCGCCGGCCGCACCAAGAATCTGGTCGAAGAGATCGCTGCCGCCGATCTGGTGGTGATGGTGGCGAGCGCCGGCGAGAGTGTCGGCGCCGCTGCCATTATCAGCGAAGCCTGCGCCGTCCGCCACGTGATGACAACCGCGCTGATCCTCGGTACCGCCTCCTCGAGCGAGGAGGCGCTGTCCAAGATGCTGGCGCAGTTGCGGCCGCACGCGATGATGCTGGTGATTTCCAGCGCCGACGAATACATCAAGGATATGCTCACCGCGTTGCGCGCCTGAGCGGCGAATTCGGGAGCCGAATTCGAACAGCAATGAGAATATCCGGAACGATAATAGTCCAGGCGCCGCGCCCCCAAGTGTATAAGGCGCTGCGCGGTGCGCGGCTGTTTGCGTCCTGCGTCGAAGGCGTGCGCGATCTTGTCGAGACCGGCCCGGACGCTTACAGCGCCATGTTCGAGACCAAAGTTGCTTACATGAAATTTGCATTCAAGGTGACGGTGCAGGTTGTGCGCGCCGACGAGCCGCGCGAGATCGAAGCTAAGATCGAGGGTTCGCCGGTCGGCATTGTCGGGCGCCTGACTGCAACGTCAGTCACGAGACTGACCGAAACAGCCGGCGCCACGCGCATCGACTATGACGTCGACACCGCGCTCACTGGCAAGCTCGGCAGCCTCGGCCAGCCGGTGCTTCGCGCCAAGGCGAAGGAAATGGAACGACAATTTGCCGCGCGCCTGGCCGCGGCCTTTGCCGCGCCGGCGCCTAAAGCATGATCCCGAAAAGTGGATACCGGTTTTCGGAAAAGTTCATGCGCAGAATTTGGCGCCGTGACCGCATCAAAACTTTCGGCTAGGTTTGTCACCACGCGCCTGATTGGAACAAAAGAGCGCGGGGCCGGGGAGGAAGACATGACGGAAGTCACCGCAGGCACGCTGCCGTGGTATCGCGCGCTGACAGCGACCCAATGGCGGACTTTGATCGCCACCAATCTCGGTTGGCTGTTCGACGGTTATGAGGCCTATGCGCTGTTCCTCACCGTCGCCCCGGCGATGCGCTCGCTGCTTGATCCGTCGCAATATTCGCAGATCCCGGCCTATATCGGCACGGTGGTGGCGATCACGCTACTAGGCTGGGGTATTGGCGGCTTCTGTGGCGGGATTCTCGCCGACTATATCGGCCGCAAGCGCACGATGATCTATGCCATTCTGGCCTATTCGATCTTGACCGGCGTCACCGCCATCTCGTTCAACTGGATCTCGTTCGCGCTGTTGCGCTTCCTCGTCGGCATCGCCATCGGTTCGGAATGGGCGACGGGCTCCTCGATGATGGCCGAGCTGTGGCCTAACGAGGCGCGCGGCAAAGGCGCTGGCCTGATGCAATGCGGGCTCGGCATCGGCTTCTTTCTAGCTTCATTCATCTGGCTGTTCGTCGGCGCCTTCGGGCCGGAAGCCTGGCGCTATATGTTCCTGATCGGCATTCTGCCGGCTTTGTTGACGCTGTGGATCAGGACTTCAATCGACGAATCTCAAGCGTGGGAGAGCGTCGATACGCAACGGCGGCAGGCGCGAGCGCGCAAAGAGAGCGGCGCCGCGCTGTCTGCGCACGAGCAAGCGCTAACGCGCTTCACTATCGCTGACTTGTTCGGCGAGCCGGAAACCCGCCGGCGCATCATTCT
>Ga0126379_10003154_pt1 | contig 10625 bp, 8 predicted proteins | sample PanSoiMetPlot_24_FD_92640 | JGI IMG/M metagenome (GOLD analysis project Ga0126379, IMG submission 92640) | Tropical forest soil microbial communities from Panama - MetaG Plot_24 | ecosystem: Environmental > Terrestrial > Soil > Tropical forest > Bulk soil | place: Panama | collected 2016-02-17 | reverse complement strand
TGGCGTCGTTAGTGGGTCGCTCACCATCACGTTTTGTAGAAGAATGTCATGGGCAGGGCATTCAATGGCGTTTTCACCAGCAGGGAGTTGATCACACGACGAGGCACGTTGCCCAGATTGTCCTTGGCTAAGTGCATGCCATAGAAGTTGTAGGCACCCGAGAGCACACCAATGCTTATTACTTCATCTACGTGTAGCTTGATGATCTCCTGCCCGAGCACGATACGCTCCGGTTCCGGTGCTGAGCGACCCCGGCGCCAGAGCTCCATCATCTTGCGAAAGACCGCAGGTGGCTCAGTCCCTTCGGAACCACCCGATAGGAACCAGCGTACGTACGGCGGCCCAACGAGTGCGCTGCCGCCGCGTAACGAAAAAGGAAACAGATAGTCCGGATAGCCGAAAGGGTCCTCGGCGCCCACCGGCTGGTGGGTCATCTGGATCGTGCCGTTCATGCAGCGCTGCATCCAGAGCGGGGATTGAATCAAACGGACGTCCAGGTCGATGCCGATCGCGCGCCAATGCTCGCGGAGCACTTCGCCCATCGCGAGGGTATCGAAATTCCCGACGGTCACCTGGAATTCGAGTCTCAACGGCCCTGCGCCGTCTCTGCGCTGGCGGTAGCCGGCATGATCGCGTCGGGCGAGTCCGAGCGTATCGAGTAACCGATTGGCCTCAGCCACATCGTACGTCGCCCATTTATTCTGCCACTCCTCGCCGGGAAAGTACTTGTTCTCGGGCAGTGGCACCGTGGCTGACGGCCGCCCGAGTCCGAGCATCAGTGCCTCGTTGAATGCGTCGCGATCGATGCCAAGCGACAGCGCGCGCCGAAAAGCTGTGGTTCTCAACAGCGAGCCGATCTCCGCGTCCTCGTTGTAACTAATGTTGATTCCTACTGCGACGTCCGTGCCTGCGGCCGGATCGAGGAACACGCGGTAGAGCGAGCGCCGGCGGTTGCTCAGCAGCACAGGCAGCTTGCCAATATCCAGGTGACGGTCCTGGAAGTCGAGCGCGCCGGCAACCGCCTTGAGGACGACCGTCTCCGGATGGGAGCACAGAACGTGGGTGACCCGGTCGATGTACGGCAACTGGTTGCCGTCGGTATCCACCCAGATGCTATAAGGGTTGCGGTCGAGCGCGAAGTCGGGCGAATTGATTGGCGACATGAGCTTCCACGGAGCGACGACCGGCAACTCGGTGTTGAGGCTCCAGTCGTTGCGATTCTTGAGAAACAGAGCCCAGCTCACGAATCCGGCGGCGCGCGCCGCACGCGACACTTGGGACTCGGACGTGTACTTTGGATGGAATTGGGACAAGTAGTGACGAGGGGCGAAGCCTCCCATGCCGAGCCGACCGTAGAGCGAAGGACCGGACAGGTCGTTATAGCCGGCGAGAATCTCCGGTAGCAGAGGATAGGCGCGCGGCGCGATGAACTGAACCGTCGCCGCATCCACCTTTTCCAGAATAACGTCCTTGCCATCGAACATGAGGTTGAGCACCGCGCTGCCCACTACGCGCGCATCGCGATACATGTCGGTGTACCAGAACATCACATCATCTGCGGTGAAGGGCGCACCGTCTGACCAGCGCATACCGCGGCGCAGAAACACTGTCAGGGTTCGCTCGTCATTGCTCAACCCGAAACCGCGCGCGATGTTCGGAACTACGTGTTTCCACTGGTAGTCCCAGTAAAACAGGCTATCGGGGCCGCTCGTGAAGCGCGCGGCGCCCTGGAAGTCACTTGGCCCGATGAACGCCCGATGCAACGTCCCTCCGTAGCGGCCGATCGCATGCAACGGCTGAATGACCAGCGGGTCCTGCCCGATGCGCTCACGAACCGGTGGCAGGCGCCGCAGGCGCACCTGCTCGGCGAGTAGTGGCGACTCCTGAAACCGGGTCGGAAATTCCGCGGGGTCCAGAACCACGCGGCCTCCTTCTGGAGGCCCGTGGGTTTTCCAGGATGTGCTCGTGTGATCGTTGTCCGGTTCATCGGCAGCCCGGCTAACGCTCGCCAGAGCAGCCAGGAGAGCGCTGCGGTAGAGAAACGTGCGGCGACTCAAGGAGCGCATGTGCCCACCCCCTGCAGGTTCAGCTCCATGGCGCGGTGACAGCGAACGAACCGACCCGGCATCACCTCTTGCCACTGCGGCCGGATGGAGCGGCATTGCGCGGTGGCGTAGCCACAGCGCGGATGGAAATAGCAGCCGCTCGGGGGATTGCGTGGGCTGGCGACTTCTCCGCGCGCGACGCTGGCGCGCTGGCGCTGTTTCGGGTCCGGTTTCGGAATAGACGCCAGGAGCGTAGCCGTGTACGGATGCAGCGGATGCGAAAACACGCTTTCCACCGCCCCAAGCTCGACCATCTGACCGACGTACATGACGCCCACATCGTCACTGACGTGCTTGACGATCCCGAGGTCGTGCGCAACGAACAGATAGCTCAGCTTGAAGGCGTCCTGCAGGTCGAGGAAGAGATTCAGAATTTGCGCCTGCACGGAGACATCGAGTGCCGAGACGGCCTCGTCCGCGACGATGAGCCGCGGTTGCAAGGCCAGGGCGCGCGCAATACCGATACGCTGCCGCTGGCCGCCGCTGAATACGTGAGGGTAGCGCGTCATGTGGCTGCGTTGTAAGCCGACGCGCTCCAGCAAGAGCGCGACGCGCTGCTCAAGTTGCCCACGGTCGGTGATGCCGTTGATCACCAGCGGCTCGCTCACGATCTCGTACACGGACATGCGCGGGTTGAGAGAAGCGTACGGGTCCTGAAAAACCATCTGGAATTCCGGACGCAGGGGCCGCAGGGCTTGCAGAGTCGACGCTGCGAGGTCCACCAGCAAGCCGCCACTCGTGCGGAACCAAACGTTTCCGCCGCTTGGCTGCAACGCCCTCATGATGCAACGAGCGGTCGTCGTCTTGCCGCAGCCGCTCTCTCCGACGAGCGAAAGCGTCTTGCCACGGTACACATCGAAACTTACTTCATCGACTGCCCGGATCACGCCATCGTGCGATCCGAGGCCGCGCGCATCGGCGCTGCCGAAGTGCTTGGTCAGCGCACGTACACTGAGAATGACATCCTCAGGAAGGATCGGTGGTTTCGACTGCACGGGGATCTGCAGCGCTGCAGCGTTCACGTGTCCTCCCATCGTCTTCGACTTCGAGATGACAGGCCATCTCATGCCCGACTCCGACGACCTGAACCTTCGGCGGCACTGCCTGACAGATGCCCGGAATCGCGCTGGGACAGCGAGTGTGAAATGCGCAACCGGAAGGGCGATTGAGCGGATGCGGTACGGAACCTCGTAACGTCGCGATGCGCGTACGCGGTTTGGCGAGCACGTTCGGCATGGATGCCAACAGTGCACGCGTGTATGGATGCTGCGGCGCGCTAAAGACCTCCTGCACGGGGCCCTGCTCCACGATGGTTCCCAGATACATGACGAGCACGAAATCGGCGGTCTGCGCAATAACGCCGAGATCGTGAGTGATGAGCATGAGCGCCATTTGACGTTCCTCGAGCAACGCACGCAGGAGCTCGAGCACCTGTGCCTGCGTCGTTACGTCGAGGGCCGTGGTCGGCTCGTCCGCGATGAGCACCGCTGGATCGCAAGCGAGCGCCATGGCAATCATGGCGCGCTGTCGCAGACCGCCCGAGAGTTGCCATGCATACTGGTCGAGGATGTGTTCCGGGTGAGGCGTGCGCACCTGCCGCAGCCGCTCGAGCGCGCGCATGCGGGCCTCGGCCCGACTCACTGCCTTGTGCAGGCGGATCATCTCCACGATCTGGCTACCGATCGTGTGAACCGGGCTGAATGAGGTCATGGGCTCCTGGAACACCAGCGCGATATCGCGTCCGCGGATGGCCCGCATCTGCCGGCTGTGGGGCTTGAACTCCATGAGATCGCGCACGCCGGCTTTGCTGTTGAAGAGAATCTGACCGCTCGCGCGACAGTGGGGCTCCTCGATACGCAGGATGGATCGAGCCGTCACACTCTTGCCGCAACCGCTCTCACCTACGATGCCGACGGACTGCCCGGGCAGCACGTCGAACGAGATGCCCTCGACGGCGCGCACGGTGCCGTCGTCGTCGTCGAAACGGACGCGCAGGTCGCGCACCGCAATCACCGGTTGCACCGTGCTGCAGCTCAAGTGTGTGTGCTCAGGCATGGGGATCGGCCGCGTCACGCAATCCATCCCCCATGAAGTTGAACGCGAGTATGGCGAGCGCAGTGGGAAACGCCGGCCAAAGCAGCCATGGGTAGAGCGCAATACTCTGGATGCTCTGGGCCGCGCTCAACAGCACGCCGAGTGAAATGGCCGGTGGACGCAACCCCAGGCCGAGGAAGCTCAAAGCGGTCTCGCTGACGATCATGGCGGGCAGTGCCAGCGTCGTCGCAGCGATGATGTGACTCGTGCAGAGCGGTAACAGATGAATGAAGATGATGCGGCGCGGGCGCGCGCCGCACAGCTCCGCCGCCAGAACGAAGTCCTCGTGACGCAGAGACATGACACGACCACGGATCTCGCGCCCGAGATCGGTCCAGCCGATGAGTGAAATGATGACCGTGATCGCGAGGTAGACGCCCGTCACGCCCCAGCCGGCCGGGATCGCCACCGCCAGCGCCATCCACAACGGAATGGTGGGGATGGCGCGCAGTATCTCGATGATCCGCTGAATCACCGCGTCGACTCTGCCGCCGTAGTAGCCCGACAGTCCTCCGAAGACCACGCCGAGCACGAGACTCACGAGCACCGCCAGCAAACCGATCGTAAGAGAGGTGCGAATGGCCAACACCGTGCGCGAATAGAGATCGCGCCCGAGGAAATCAGTGCCGAGCAGGAAGACGGTGTTCTCTGCTTTGGCGTCGGCAGTCCCGAACAGATGCCGATCCGTCGGGAACAGACCAAACAGACGGTATGGATAGCCCTGCGCGAAGAACACCACCGGCACCCGCACTGCTGGGTCGGGAACGAACTCGATGACCAGAGTGTCGGGGTTCCGACTGCGCACGACCGGATGCACGTACAGTCCAGCGGAACTGAGGTGAATGCGCTGTGGCGGCACGAGCGCGTGCGCTGCGTTGATGGTCTGGGGATCCGATGCGGCGAGAAAATCCGCAAAGATGACCACGGCATAGAGCAGCGCCACCGTGATTCCTCCGGCTAGCGCGAGGCGATGGCGCAGGAAGCGCCGGCGAACCAACTTCCAGTGCGAGGCAACCGGCAGGCGCTCGCCCGGATCGCCTGCGGGCAGCGTTTCAGCAGTACCAGTGGCGACGACGGCCTGGAGCATGGCCTGAGCTCATCTCTTCACGAGAGCCGGATGCGTGGGTCGAGCCAGGCGAGCAGCAGGTCGGAAACCAGCGTGCCGATTACCGTCAGGATGCCGAGCAGGAGCGTGATGGTGCTCGCCAGAAACATATCCTGGGCCTGCAGTGCTCGCAGCAGCAGCGGCCCGATCGTGGGCAAGCTCATGACGAGTGAGACGATGACACTCCCGGACACGAGTTGCGGCAGTACTGTTCCAATCGTGCTGACGAAGGGATTCAACGCAACGCGGGTGGGATACCTCAGAACCAACCGCACCTCGTGCATGCCTTTCGCGCGCGCAGTCACGACATAGGGTTTGCCGAGCTCATCGAGCAGGTTGGCGCGCATGAGCCGGATCAGCCGCGCCGCGGTCGGATAAGCAATGATCGCCGCAGGCAGCAAGAGGTGAGCTGCCAGGTCGAGCGAGCGCGCAACGCTCCACGGCGCATCGGCAAAACGCTGGGATCTGAACGTGCCGAGGTCGACGTTGAAGTACCGAAACCCAACGTACAAGGCCGCGAGCGCCAGCAGAAAGGTGGGAATGGCGAGCCCTATGGTTACCATGGTGGAGATCAGGTAATCCCCGGCTGAGCATGGCCGCATCGCGCAGTAGATCGCAATCGGGAAAGCCAGAACCCAGGACAGCACGAGCCCGGAGAATGACAACAGCAAGGTGTCGCCGAGCACGTCCCCGATGATGGCACCCACTGGCCGACCCCAGTAGAGCGAACGCCCGAAATCGCCGTGCAGCACCGCCCACGCCCAATCCACGTAACGGACGTACATCGGCTGGTCAAGGCCGTACTCGGCGCGCAATTGCGCAACGTCGGCCGCAGAGCCGGATGTCCCGCCTGCGGCGAGCTGCGCAATGTAGTTCGTCACGAAGTCACCCGGTGGCAGCTGGATGATGACGAATGCGATGACCGAGATGGCCCATACAGTCACGCACCCGACGGCGAGCCGTCGACAGATGAACTTAACGACGGAGCTCATATTTTTCTCAGATACCCTGGGGTGTCCAACAGCAACGTGCGCCCCCCGCTGTTGGTCGTCTGCGCACTGCGGTCTTCCGCCCAGCCTGACTATCGCCAGATCGACGAGGCTAGCCAGGCTGCCAAACAGGATACACCGACCAGTGTCATTGCGAAATCTCTGGGCCGAGCGCCGCACTCGTCCCCGCCGGCTAGCAGAGCGCCCGCCGCGTTGCGTTCCTGCGCCCACGTCGGGAAAATTATTCGCAGGTCCCGGCAGAAGCGGCAAATGTTTGGCAGCCGAACAGCTGTACGCGAGCCGCACAGTTGCGGCCCAAAGACGATTGCGCGTGAAATGCTACTCACTGCTTCGGTACTCATCAACGCAGCGGAGCACGAGCGTGCGACTGCATTCCAAGTGACCGTCTACATGAAGTGCCCGACCTGATGCACGCAGGAGCCTTATGAGCGAAGCGCCTACCGTGGCAGAACGCCTCGCGGACCACGTGGTCAGCACCCGTTTCGAAGCGTTGCCCGAGGAGGTGGTGGCGCACGTAAAGGAATTGCTGGCCTACCATTTGTCGGTGGCTTTCGCCGCTCGTTTCACGGAGAAGGGCAAGGCTGCGGTGGCGCTCGCGCAGCGGCTCAGCGCGGGCTGCGGAATGTCGAGCATTGTGGGCCACAAGGTGCGCGCCACCCTCCTGGATGCCATCTTCGCGCACTCCGAACTGCTCGCCCACAATGGCGACATTCACCTGGGTGCCAAACTGATGACAGGGTCGCCGTCGCAGCCGGTGGCATGGGTGCTCGGCGAACAAGAGCATGTCAGTGGGCGCGAGCTGATCACCGCGCTCGTCGTCGGCTATGACGCCGCAGCCAAGCTGACCGAGCCGCTGCCAATGGATGGCGATTACGTACGCATGCCGCATAAATGCGCAGCCGCGCCATTTGGACCGGCCGCCATCAGCGCGCGACTGCTGCGGCAGGATCAGCCGCGCGCTGCCGAGACACTGGCTCGCGCGGCGCATATGTGCATGGGCGTCAATGAAGGTTATGACGAAGCTTCGGTATTTCCGCTCATGGCGCGCAATGCGGTGATCGCGGCGTTGCTGCCACCTCTGCGCGACAGGGAAAGTTTGCAGGCGATCGAAAGCCCTTACGGGCTCTATGGCGCATTCTTTGGCGGAGTTCCGCACGGTCTGGAAGACAGCCTCGCGACGCTCGGTCGCGAATATTCAATCCTGAAATCTGCGACCAAGCGTTTTCCCGGCAGCGAATGCCACGTCGCTCCACTAGAAACGACGCACGCCTTGCTTACTGAAGCAGGCTTGAGGGCAAACGATATCGAGGCCCTGGTCGTTACCTTGCCGCGCGAATTCGAGGGACGCTTCGCGAAAATCGAGCCGATCATCGAGCGTGCATCGCTGAGAGAGGGCGATCTCATCTATTCGCTCCGGGCCCGGCTCGCCGTTCTGGCCGTGGAAGGGGAGATCGTTTCGCCCACGCTCGACCGCTTCAACACCGTCATTGCGCGCGCACTGGTGGCCAGGATTGCACTTCGCTTCGAGCCTCGCCCGGAAAATTACGCGCGGATTGAAATCCACACCAGGAACGGCCGTACGCTCACGCGCGAGGGAACAATCACGCCCAGGCGCAAGGGCAACTTGTCCGCCTGGCTGCGAGGCGATGGCCAGCGGTTTCTTTACGACGCGAAGCTAGCGAAGCTCGAGCGCCTCATCGTCAACTTCGAAGACGTGCCCGACGTCGCTGAAGTCTTGGCCTGCACGATACCGGACTGAGCTGCGAAAAGGAGATATCGTATGAGCGTTTACGACAAGCTGCGCGCGTTGGAAATTACCCTTCCCAAGCTGCCGCCGCCAGCCTCGAAGTTGGTGCCATTCGTACGTACTGGTCAGCTGCTCTTTGTCTCAGGGCAGATTGCGAAGAAGGATGGTAAGCCGGTACGTGGTCAACTCGGTGCAGGCGTCACGACTGAGGACGGGAAAGCGGCCGCACGCACCATCGCCGTTGACTTGATGGCTCTCCTGCACGATGCCACGGGCGACCTGAACAAAATTGCCCGCATCGTGAAGCTGCTGGTGCTGGTCAATAGCGTCCCCACGTTTACCGAGCAGCACATCGTCGCCAATGGCGCCTCCGAGCTCCTCAACGAGGTATTTGGCGAGCAACGTGGCGCGCATGCGCGCAGCGCGTTCGGCGTCGCGCAGCTTCCGCTGGGTGCATGCGTAGAGATCGAGCTGATCGCCCAGGTCGCCGATGGGGCTTGAGCGTTCGGCGGGGCAGGAGAAATAAGTGGATCAAAATTTTAAAGCCGTGGCGCCCGAAGACTGTCAGTCGATCCAGGACATTCGTGATGGCGTCGACGAAATCGATCTCGCGCTGCTGAAGCTCTTGGCACGCCGTCAGGCCTATGCAGCGCAATTCGTGAAGATCAAAAAAGACACCGGCCTGCCGCGGGCACCCGACGAAAGAAGAATCGCGCAACAAATCGAGCGCGCCAAGGCGCTGGGCATCGAGATGGGCGTTTCCCCGATCATCATCGAACCCTTGTTTCGCACGATGATCGCTCAGCATGTCGAGTTTGAGTTCCGTGAATACGCGCGATTGGGATAAGCAATTCGGTGGACACCTGCATGAACTGCGCTTGGGCCAGGCTACTTCCTCTCGTGGTCGTTGGCGCCGGTGATATCGCTTCAGCCGCCGAGCCAAATTTAACTGGTGTGTGGCAAACAATAGCTGTCTCGTGCAGTGCACCCTCTCGGCCACAGTGAGTCTGGTTGATCAGGCCGCGCGGTAATGGAGCTGGGCTTCCATGCCGATGACGCGCCCGAACGGGAGTTGAAAAATGCCATCGATCGATCTACGCAAATCGCTGTCCTTTGCTCTGACGTCTTGGGTTGTAGCGTGTGGCTCAGCATGGGCTGCGGCGGACGTTGTCCTTACACATGGTCACGTGTACACGGCCGACGCGAAGTCGCGTTGGGCGGAGGCGGTCGCCGTCAAAGACGGCAAGATCATTTACGTCGGCTCCAATGCCGGCGCAAAGGCCCAGAAGGGGAGCAATACAAAAGAGATCGATCTAGGCGGGCGGTTATTGCTTCCGGGACTCTTCGATACTCACAACCACACCGATGGGCGTGCGGAGATATTGAATTGGGCGCAGCTCGGTGGCCAGTACACTACGCACACCTTAGAGACCTATCGCCAGATCATTTTGGAGTTCCGGGCGAGCCATCCGGGGCTCAGGCAGCTGCGCGGAGAGGGTTTCGACGGTGAGATTCTTCCCGCGATCGGGCGGTCGCGAAAGCGTCAACCGCGTGAGTTGCTCGACGACATCGTTAGCGACATACCCGCATACATCGACTCCTGGACCGGTCACCAGTCCTGGGTTAACACCAAGGCTCTAGAGCTCGCGGGCATCACCAAAGACACGCCCGACCCGCCCGGAGTTCAGGCAAAAATCGATCGTGACCCTGCCACCGGCGAGCCCAACGGAATTCTCCTCGAAGCCGGCGCGCAAAATCTGGTCGTCTACAAAATGCCCGAGTCCGAAATGACGGTTGCGCAGTACCATGAAGGGCTCCTGTCCTTTCAACGTGAAGTTGCGGCCCCGCGCGGAATTACGGGCATCCTGATACCGACGGCCCAGCCGGCTGAGAACTTTGACATGGCGCTACAGCAACTGAGTGATGAGGGTGGGATGACACTCCACGTCAGTGCCGCGCAGTGGGCGGATGAGGAGCGTGGTGTGGAGCAAGTGCCCGAGCTCGTCGCGGGCCGCGCTCGATTCCACCCCGGCCGTTACTTCACACTCAACGTCATCAAGATTTTGGCGCCCTGGAAGCAGGAGGAGCTCAATCGCACCATCGCCGCCCTCGATAAGGAGCACTTTCAGGTGTACGTCCATCAAACTGGGCCCACCTCAAACTATGCGTCGGTGCTCGATGCATTCGAGTATGCGCTAAAGCAAAACGGGCCCAGGGACTCGCGACACATCATCACCCATATGCGAGCGACATCCGCACCGCTTGCACCGCGCTTCAAGGCGCTCAACGTGCGCGCAGACGCCGATTGGAATAATGCTCTGGATTGGTGGCGCGCTCCGAAGGCTTTCATCGAAACGGGAGTTCCACTCACATTGTCGAGCGACTACCCGATCTTCGAGGCCTCCCCTTTGGCGAAAATCGCCGAATGTGTGAGACATGGGATCCCGCTCGAAGCGCTGATCGACAGCGTCACGATTAGAGGAGCGGAAGCAGAGTTCATCGAGAAAGAAACGGGCTCGATCACCGTAGGCAAGGCAGCTGACCTCGTGGTGTTCGACAAGGAT
>Ga0126379_10003153_pt1 | contig 10625 bp, 7 predicted proteins | sample PanSoiMetPlot_24_FD_92640 | JGI IMG/M metagenome (GOLD analysis project Ga0126379, IMG submission 92640) | Tropical forest soil microbial communities from Panama - MetaG Plot_24 | ecosystem: Environmental > Terrestrial > Soil > Tropical forest > Bulk soil | place: Panama | collected 2016-02-17 | reverse complement strand
TCAACTCAAAGAGCATGGCGTGGACTTCCTGCTTGACCAGCGTCATCTGTGGATTCGCACGCCGCGCCAAGCCGCCGTGCTGCGCATTCGTGATGAAGCCGTTCGCTCGGCTCGCAATTACATGGACTCCCAGGGCTATACGCTCACCGATGCGCCGATGTTCACGCCGGCCGCGTGCGAAGGCACCTCCACGCTTTTCGAAGTGAACTACATCGACGACCAGAAAGCCTATTTGACGCAAAGCGGCCAGCTGTACATCGAGGCCACGGCTATGGCCCTGGGTAAGGTCTACACTTTTGGCCCTACGTTTCGCGCGGAGAAATCCAAAACGCGTCGGCACCTAACGGAATTCTGGATGCTAGAGCCGGAAGCGGCGTACGCCGAATTGCCGGACATGATGGACCTGGGTGAAGGATTGGTTAGCGCAATCGTGCAAGGCGTCGTCAACAACAAGTCCCGCGAACTGGACACTTTGAAACGCGACATCAAAAGGCTCGAGAACATCAAACCGCCTTTCCCGCGTATCAGCTACGAAGAAGCTATTGGCGTCCTGCAAAAGCAAGGGAACCCGGCCAAATTTGGCGACGACTTCGGCGGCGACGAAGAAACGCTCATCTCCAACAGCTTCGACCGGCCGGTGATGGTGCATCATTACCCTGCGTCGATCAAAGCCTTCTACATGCAGCCGGACCGGGAGCGTCCCGATTTGGCGCTCTCGTTCGACATGCTGGCTCCGGAGGGCTACGGCGAGATCATTGGCGGCAGCCAACGCATCCACGACTACGATCTTCTTGTTAAGCGCTTGAAAGAGAACAACTTACCAGTGCATGCATTTCAGTGGTATTTGGATTTGCGCCGCTATGGCAGCGTGCCTCATGCCGGCTTCGGGCTTGGCCTGGAGCGCACTGTAGCCTGGATCTGCGGCACCGAGCACATTCGCGAGGTCATCCCCTTCCCACGGATGATTTACCGGGTATATCCTTAACGCGGGGTATTTGGCAGTCCGCTTCGTGGTTCGCAATCGCAGTGGTCTAAAGACATAAGAATCCGTCCGGTTCCTTCCTCGACGAGGAGGAGGCACGCCCAGCCGCTTGCTCGCGCGTGGAAGGAAACTGGAACGCAGGATATCGCTCATATGCCTCTGAAAATTCGCATCATCGGCGTTCCAATGGACCTAGGCGCCAGTCGCCGCGGCGTGGATATGGGTCCATCGGCATTGCGCGTGGCGGGACTGCAGGCGCACATCAAGCATCTCGGGCACACGGTGGAAGACATCGGCAACATCATCGTTAAGCAAGCTGAAGAGATGCCCGTCGGTGAGAAACGAGCAAAATATGTGGCGGAAATTGCTGACGCCTGCAATGACCTTGGTCTGGCCGTCCAGAAATCGCTCGAAGAGGGCTACTTGCCGCTCGTTTTGGGCGGCGACCATTCCATCGCGGCGGGCTCCATCAGCGGCGTCGCGGCTCATTTTCGCAAAGAGAAGAAGCAGATCGGCTGCATCTGGCTCGACGCGCATAGCGACATGAACACGCCGGAGAGTTCGCCATCGGGCAACGTCCATGGCATGCCCCTGGCAGGCATTATGGGTTATGGCGTGCCGGAGCTTCTCGACCTGTTCAACTTCAAGCCGAAGATCGAGCCACAAAATGTTGTCCTAGTTGGCGTGCGCGATCTGGATTCCCACGAGAAAAAATTTATCAAGAAGCTTGGCGTGCGCGCTTTCACCATGCGCGACATTGACGAGCGCGGGATGCGCGAAGTGATGGCCGACGCCCTCAAGTGCGCCATGGACGATACCGATGGCATCGCCGTCAGCTTGGACATGGACTTCGTCGATCCCTCCGATGCACCCGGTGTGGGCACGCCGGTCCGCGGCGGCGTTACTTACCGCGAAGCCCATCTGGCCCTGGAAATGATTGCCGACAGCGAAGCGATGGTCTCCATGGAGATCGTAGAGATCAATCCGGTGATCGACGAGCACAATCGCACCGCGACGCTAGGCGTGGAACTTGCCCTCTCGGCGCTCGGTAAGAAGATCCTGTAAGCAAAGCGCCTTCGGATGCGGATTAGCTCTGCCGAAAATCCCTGTGACACACCACCACCTTGGCTTAGACGCAACCGCAAACAATTTGTTAGCAGATCCATTTTTTCCCGCGCAAATTGGACGTTTTTGGACCTGATGTTATCGAATTTCACAAAACTTTCTTGACATCGCGCTCCGCTTGCCCTATCCAAGTAAGAACTTCGGGCTTTCGATTGGTGTGTCAGGTTGCCGGGGTTGTTGGCCGCTTCATTTAGTTAGAATCGGAATTTGACAGTCCCATTGTGGTTCACACTCATTTCGTCGCCGGTTGCCCTGGTGCGCGAAAGGAGCGTCCATGACCTGGACCACAAGCAGTCACAGAGTGTTTGTTCTTCTTATATTTCCCTTCATCCTAGCAAGCTTCGCTTTCGCACAAACCAACACAACTTCCTTGCGGGGCACCATCCTGGATCCGGGAGGCGCAGTTGTTCCGGATGCGGAGGTGACGCTCTCCAATCCGGAAATCGGAGTGGCGCTCGCGACACATAGTGACAAGGATGGTTTCTATCAGTTTCGGGAAGTGCGCCCTTCGACCTATATGCTATCCGTGAACGCCCCGGGCTTCGCTCCCTATCGGAAAACTGGCTTGGAGTTGCAAGTCTCCATGCCAGCTAGCAGTGACGTGCAGCTGCAAGTGGCCACGGGAACAACTACCGTTGAGGTGGTCGCTTCGTCCCAGTCCGTCAACACGCAAGACGCGAGTATGGGCAACACTTTTGAGTCGAACCAAATTCTGGCGTTGCCGTTTGAAGGCCGCGACGCCGCCGGCGTTCTGAGCTTGCAGCCCGGCGTCACATACGTGGGGACCAATGTCGACGACAACGTGGACACGCGCAACGGCGCACTGAATGGTGGCCGCAGCGACCAAGCCAACATCACTCTCGACGGCGTTGACAATAACCAACAAGCTCGCGGCACGGCTTTCCAGGGCGCGGTTCGCTCCACACTGGACTCCATCGAGGAGTTTCGCGTAACCACCATTGGCACTAACGCCGATCAGGGACGCTCCTCCGGAGGCCAAATCACGCTGGTCACCAAGAGCGGTACCAATGCCTTTCATGGCTCGGCCTACGAGCAGTACCGCCCCCCGAAAACCGCAGCAAACGATTGGTTCAACAAACAAGCGGAACTTTCCAATGGGCTACCCAATATTCCCGGCAAAATTATTCGCAACACTTTCGGCGGCTCGATCAGTGGTCCCATCAAGAAAGATCGTTTGTTTTTCTTCACCACCTACGAAGGCCAGCGCCAGGCCGAGAATCAACAAGTGACTCGGAATGTTCCGGCACCCAATCTACAGGACGGCGTGGTGATCTACCCATGCGCGGACGTCACGCAGTGTCCCGGCGGAACAGTCAACGGCTTGAGTAAGAGCTGGACTGTAAGTCCCGGCAACTACGGTGTTGGTCCGGCGCAGATTGCGCTGATGGATCCAAACTGCGGTGCGCCTCAGCCTGGATTCCCCAATGGCACTTGTCCGAACGGAAATGGTGTGAATCCTTTGGTGGCAAATGCCCAGGGAACCGGTGTGTTCCAGCAATACCCAACTGCAAATTCCACCGGATGTTCCAGCTACGATGGGTACAACCTCTCTTGCTTCACCTTTTCTGCACCCAATCCGAAAAGCCTGAATACAGCTATTGCGAAACTGGACTACAACCTGACTCGCTCGGGCAGCCAGCATATTTTCGTGCGCGGGAACTATCAGTGGGATACTACGGCGCAACCGCCGCAATTTCCGGGTATGCCAGCGAACAATACGGTCAAAGACGATAGCCGGGCAATCGCAATCGGCTACACGGCAAGCATTCGTAGCTCGCTTGTGAACAGCCTGCGATTTGGCTTGACGCGCCAGGTTCAAGAAAATGTTGGCGTCGAAAACGGGCCACTGGTAACGTTCCGTTATCTTGACGACCTGCATCCCGGTGTGAGTTCACTCTCACCGTCCACTTCCTATTCGGGGATCTTCCGTATCCCGGTCTACAATTGGCTCGACGATCTCTCCTGGACCAAGGGAAAACACACCCTACAGTTTGGAACCAACATCCGGCTGATCACAAATTCCCGCGCTAGCGATATTTCCAATATCAACTACGCATCCACGAACCCAAACTGGTTGAGTGCCGGGGCAGCAGGCAGTGGCGGAAGTCTCGATCCGGGTGCATTTGGTTTCCCGGGCGTCGATCTGAACAACGCCAACCCATATAACTACGCCATCGTTAATTTGGTCGGATTGATTCCCGAGGTGACCGGGCAGTACAACCGCACGGCGCGGAACGTGCAGATCCCACAGAACACCCAGGTACCGAAGAATTTTCGATCCTGGGAATACGATTTCTATGTGCAGGACACTTGGCACATCCGGCCAACGCTGACGATCACGGCTGGACTTCGCTATTCCCTACTTCAGCCCATCTATGAAACCAGTGGAAATCAGGTCTCGCCTGATTCCAGCTTGAACCAATTCGTCACGAATCGCGAGCGCGCCATGACCATTGGCCAAACCTTCGACGAAATCATCAGTTACAGCCCGAGCGGCCAAGTGAACGGCAAACCTCCACTCTGGCCCTGGGACTATAAGGATTTTGGTCCCCGAATCGCGGTCGCTTATTCCCCTAATTCTTCGGGCGGGCTGATGCATGCGCTGTTTGGAAACTCGGGACAATCGTCAATTCGTGGCGGCTTCGGAATCGTCTACGATCACTTCGGAACGGCGCTCGTGGATACCTTCGACCAGTCAGGTGCGTTCGGACTGAACACCGTCGTGGGCAATCCTGCGTCCGTGCAAAGCATCGATGGAAGCGTGCGATTCGCCGGCCCGGGAATTATTCCCGGCTCCAGTCCAGATGGACTGTTGTTGAATCCCGCACCAACAGCGCCTTTTCCCTACACGCCGCCGATCAGTAGCTTGGGAAACCCGCTGCAACAGATTACGTTCGGATTTGACAACAAACTAAAGACGCCTTACTCCGAAACGCTGGACTTCTCTTTTTCACGCGAATTGCCTAGCGGATTGGTTTTTGAGGCAGCCTATGTCGGGCGCCTGGCGCATCGTTTGCTGCAACAACGAGATCTGGCCATGCCACTAGACCTGGTGGATCCCAGATCAGGCGTCGACTACTTCGCGGCAGCTACGCAATTCGCCAAGCTTGCCCAGAGCAACACGCCGGTATCGCAGGTCTCTAAGATACCCTACTGGGAAAATTTCTTTCCGAGTGCCGCCGGCGTCAATGGTTCGCTCTGCGGAAATGGAACGCCGGGGCAAGGTGGAGCACCGGGCAACGGAGCACTTGCGAATCCTACGGCCACGCAATCGATGTACGAACTGTTCTATTGCAATTGGGGCCCTTCGACGTTTGGCGCCACCAATTTCACCAACATTTTTGACTCGTACTGCCTCCCGGCTTGTGCCAACATCAATGGCGTCGATACTCCTTATGCCATCTACAACAAGGAGTTCTCCGCCCTGTACGCCTGGTCTAGCCTCGGTAACAGTAGCTACAACGCCGGCCAATTCTCACTGCGCAGCCGCATGACGCACGGGCTGCAATTTGACTTCAACTATGTGCTCTCAAAATCCCTGGACGTCGGGTCGGATGCCGAGCGCGTTCCTACCTTTGGCGGGTTAAGCGCCATTATCAACACCTGGGCACCCAACCAGATGCGCGCCGTCGCCGACTGGGATACGCGGCAGCAGATCAATGCCAACTGGGTGTACCAGTTGCCGTTTGGCCACGGCCGACGTTTCGGCAGCGGCTGGAATCGATTTACGGACACGCTCCTCGGCGGCTGGGATCTCACCGGAATCGGCCGCTGGACGAGCGGCTTCCCATTCAGTATTGACGCCGGCGGCACCTACAACACCAACTTCCAAATAGAAGGCAAAGCTGTGCTCACAGGTCACGTGCAGCAGGGCTTGAGCTTTTACAATGGCCAACCCTACGCCTTTAACATCGGCAATGCCGATCCCAATACCTACTGGAACTCCGTTCTTCGCCTTCCCTATCCCGGCGAGTCTGGTCAACGCAACAATTTCCGCGGCCAAGGATTCTTCGGAATTGATCTTGGCGTTAACAAGACATTCGCTATTACTGAGCGCCAGTCGATCCGTTTCAGCGCCTACGCGTACAACTTTACCAATTCCGTGCGATTCGACGCTGCCACACTGACCAACAACAGCGCTCTGACCAGTCCGACATCCATTGGACTGTACACCGGCACGCTCACGAAACCTCGCGTTATGGAGTTTGCCCTCCGTTACGCCTTCTAGGCCATTTGCCCGCCACCGGTGAGTATCTCCTCTCCCAGTGGCGGGCAGAGGTCGCCAACTCTTTGCCGCCAATTCAGCGAACGCGACGTACTCTATCGCGGCGGGAAACGCGTGCGTGCGGCAGGGTGCAAACAAATAATCTGGCTGTAGGCACGAGTCGCCGGCAGAATAAGCCACCTGTCACAGGACGCAGTGCAACATCCAGCGAACGCGGGAGATGCACCCCATGACTATTTTTTCGCGGTGAACTGTGCAATGTCCAGCTTGAATTTTGCTTTCACCCTGTCGCGTACCCAGGTTTCTGCTTCCGCCAGTGTCGGAAAAATCTTTGTTTCCCACTCTATTCCTTCAACGAAGGCTTCCCACATTCGAGCGAGTCCCAAAACAGCACCCTGCTCCGCAATCAGAGCGACCAGCAATCCTTCGACGGCATAGGACGCGATGTGGCGGTCCTGCAAAATGATCCCCTCCATCTGCGTGACTGAAAAGTACTGCGGCTCCACGGAAGCGCCATTAATGACTATGTATTTAAGTCTCTTGATTCGGTCCGGAGAGGCGAGTAGCCGGCTGTTGGCGTCCGCGAAATGCTGTAGGCCCAAAGATCCTTCACACTCATAGATCACGCCCGACCCGTCGTTAGTGAACTCAAGCTCAATTGGCATTCCTCGGGGCCCTCGACAACCCTGAAGTGAATCCGATTCGGAAACCTAACGGCAGTTTGGGCGCGCTATGGCTTCGGCCACGGCAAGTCAGCATCCTGACAGAAAACTCTCTTTGCTTGTGCGCCGCGTCGAGTCCCTGCCCATCCGCATGGACAAGTCAGTGCGAAATCCAGTTCCGACGCGTCAGCTCGGAAACGCGCATATAGATCTCGCTTACACAACTCACATTCGAATACAAACACGTATACAAGTCGGGGAATCGGTTCTTGCAATGCCGATCCACCCACGGTGCATCGGGGGGACTCGGCTTGCGGGCAGTCTAGCACATTACGACGATCAATCGCGCGCAGGGGCGAGGGAGACTAAATTCTGCAAGGGAGCGCCGGCGGCGCCACGAATGCCAAGCCCCACCCCGGCATGAGGTAAAACCGCAACGATGGGTCATCACCCCGAAAGCGTCTCAGCGTCCTATTGCTGCTTCCGCCTCTTTTCCACTTCTCCCTTTCGCATTTTTTCGCGTTTCCACTTATAACTGAACACGGAACTTGTTTGCTGCCTCTCCACCCGGCGGCTTGGGAACATCTCGTGAGCCCTGACAACAGAAAACTATTGCGTGTCGGAGTGCTGTTCGGAGGCCGCTCCGGCGAGCACGAAGTATCGTTGGCGTCTGCCGCTTCGGTCATCCGTGGACTTGACCCTGACAAATACGAGGCCGTGCCCATCGGCATCACGAAAGACGGACATTGGTTAATTGGCGAAGGCGCCATGAAGATGCTGCCTGACATTCTGAAAGGCGGGCGGCGCGTGATGCTAACCGCCGATCCGACAGAAGCAGCGCTGGTCCCGCTCGATCGCGGATCGGGGGCGCAACGCTTCGACGTTGTATTCCCGGTGATGCACGGCACGTTTGGCGAAGATGGAACCATTCAGGGGATGCTGGACCTTTCCGGGCTTCCTTACGTGGGAGCGGGCGTTCTGGGTTCCGCGATCGGTATGGACAAAGATGTGGCCAAACGGCTTTGCCAGGAGGCGGGCATTCCCGTCGTGCCATGGGTGACGGTACACCGCTGGGAGTGGGAAAAAGACCCTGCGGCGATACAGAGCGAGATCCAGAAAAAGTTTGTGTATCCCGTTTTCGTGAAGCCCGCTACGTTGGGCTCGTCGGTCGGGATGTCCAAGGTGCATAACGCTGAGGAACTCGCTCCCGCGTTGAACTTTGCCTGCGAATTCGGGATGAAGATTCTGGTGGAAAAGGCGGTGGTCGCGCGCGAGATCGAAGTGTCGGTGCTGGGCAACCACAACCCGCAGGCCTCGGTGCCGGGCGAAATCGTGCCGCACCGCGAATTCTACGACTACACCGCGAAGTATCTGGAGGACGGCACGCAGTTGCTGATTCCCGCGGTATTGAAGCCGGCGCAGGCAGAGAAGATTCGGAACCTTGCCGTGGAAGCGTTTCGTGCGCTGGAACTCTCCGGAATGGCGCGCGTTGATTTCTTCCTGGAAAAGAAGGGCGGAAAGATTTTCTTGAATGAGGTGAACACCATTCCTGGTTTTACCTCGATTAGCATGTATCCGAAACTCTGGGAAGCCAGTGGAATTCCTTTTCGCGAACTTATTGACAAGCTGATTCAATTGGCTTTCGAACTGCACCGCGAAAAAGCGCGGACCAAATATGCCATCGAGCTTCCAGAAGGCTGTGGCGGAGCACTCACCGGCTGATCACAGCGATCCATGTTCCGATTGCGCCGCTAAGGGCGGCACTTGTCGCCTCGATTCCAAGAAACTTTTTGCCGCCAAGTGGCGTCGAACCTACAGGGAGAATTGCGGCAAGGCCATTCTCTTGTTAGAGTTCCTGTTGGCGTGCTGAGCCCAGCGGAGTGTTCCTGACGCTCGCATGCGGGAGACCCTCGCATGACACTACTCGATCCACCGGTTGAACAACCACACAAGTCCCGCGCCATGACCATCACGATTGTGGCGCTGGTGCTGGTTGCGGCGGTGGTTTTGTGGTTTGGTTTCCGATACTACCCGGAGAAAAAGGCCGCTTCACAATTCTTCGAGACTCTGGTAACCGGCGATACCAACAAGGCCTACCAGCTGTGGAAACCCTCGTCGAATTATCAGATGAAAGATTTTCTGGCCGATTGGGGCGCGGAAGGCTACTACGGGCCGGTGAAAAGCTTCAAGATCGTGAGCGCGAAGGCACCAAGGAATAGCGACACTTCCGTCGAGGTGAATGTGGCCATCAGCCCCTATTCACCGTTCCCGGGTGATTCCGATGACAACAGCCGCAAGACGAAGACAGTGCCTATCTGGGTCGCAAAATCGGATAAGGCATTGAGTTTTCCGGTTCCGTACTGAGCACGGTCACGGCTGGACGTCATCGAGCGCAGCAACTAATTCCTGTGGGCTGATGCTGGCGGTTCCCAGCTTGCCGACAACGACTCCGGCAGCCACGTTGGCCAGAAACGCTGCTTCCGGCAACGATGCGCCCGCGGCGACGGCCAGTGATAACACGCTTAAGACAGTGTCGCCGGCGCCAGTCACGTCGAAGACTTGGCGTCCTAGGGAGCCACGTTCGACACCGGTCTGGCCAACACGCGCGTAGGTCACTTCAAAGCTGGTCGCGGGGATGTGCAGGTGGCGCGGCGAGACTTCCTCAAAGACACTCATCCCATTTTCGCCCCGGGTAATAACCACGGCAGCGCAACCGAAATGCGGCAGCAGGGCGAGTCCGGCTTCTTCGACCGTCTTTTCGCTCGATAGTGTGCGCGTGACGTAGAAGCCTGCTTCCTTCGCATTGCAAACGATGACGCGCGCGCCGCGGTAGGCGTACAAGCGAGAGGTCTTCGGTTTCACAAACACCGGCACTTTGTATTGATGGCATGCATGAAGCACGCGGTCGGCGAAGGCGTCATTGATCACGCCTTTGTCGTAATCGGAAAGCACCAGGGCATCGAGTTTCTTGAGTGCAGCGACGAGAAGGCGGAAGAGTTTTTCTTCGGTTGCTGGCGTGAGGGCGTCGTGGCGCTCGTGGTCGATGCGGACAATCTGCTGGTGCCGGGCAATCACGCGAGTTTTGACCGTGGTCATGCGCCGCGCATCCGCCAGAACACCGCGATCAGCGATTTTTTCTTGCCGGAAACAGGCCCGGAGGGCACTGCCAGGTTCGTCATCGCGCAATTTCCCGGCGGCGTTCTTTCCGCCAATAACACCGAACGCTTCAACGTGTGCGGCCAGACCAGCGAGGTTGGCAGCGACGTTTCCCGCTCCGCCCAGGCACTGGGACTGGGACACGAAGTCCACGACAGGCACTGCGGCTTCAGGCGAGAGACGGTTGGCGGTGCCCCAAAGGTAGCGGTCCAGCATCAGGTCGCCGAGGACTCCGATATGAATCTTGCGGAATCGCGGCAGCAGGCGCTTAAGGCCGGGGACAAGACTGGCGTACTCAGGGTTCATGAGGCGATTTTCGCAGAACAGCTCATTCGGAGGCGACGGTTGCCTCTTCCGGCAGCATGACGGGAATATCGTCGCGCACGGGATAGATTCGTTTGCAGCTGCTGCATTTCAGACCTGAGTTGTCAGGGAGTGGCTGTACCGGCGTCTT
>Ga0126379_10003152_pt1 | contig 10626 bp, 13 predicted proteins | sample PanSoiMetPlot_24_FD_92640 | JGI IMG/M metagenome (GOLD analysis project Ga0126379, IMG submission 92640) | Tropical forest soil microbial communities from Panama - MetaG Plot_24 | ecosystem: Environmental > Terrestrial > Soil > Tropical forest > Bulk soil | place: Panama | collected 2016-02-17 | reverse complement strand
GAGAAGGCCACGAAGGGCGCGATTGACGCTGGCTATGCCGGCATGGCGCAGGGCCGCACCGACCTGCAGGATTATCTCCAGCAGGGCACACGAGCCGCTACCGATGCCTACAGCCTGGCGAATCAGAACATCCAGGATGCGATGGCGGGTGGCAATGCTGCTATTGCCGGCGGAGTCGGCGGTGCCAATCAAACGCTCCAGGACTACTACCAGAAGGCGATGGCTGCGTATTCGCCGTATCTGCAGGCGGGCGGTCAGGGACTGACTCAATTGCAGCAGTTCCTGGCGCCCGGCGGCGAAGGCACGAAGCAGTTCGATGCTTCGATGATGGAGTCTCAGGATCCGGGCTATCAGTTCAGATTGCAGCAGGGGCAGCAAGCGCTCGAGCGGTCGGCGGCGGGCCGCGGCGGAGTGCTCGGCGGTGCGCAGCAGAAAGCGCTCGACCGTTACTCCCAGGACTATGCATCAAACGAATATCAGAATGCCTGGAACCGCTACATGCAGGGGCACCAACAGACGTACGGGATGTTACAGGGACTCGCCAATTACGGCGTGCCGGCCATGCAGGGAGCGGCGAATGCTGCGCAAGGATTCGGCGGTCAGATCGCTGGCAATACTTTCGCTGGCGGGCAGCTTACCTCGGGCAATCTGATGGCGGGTGGCGAGCAGTTAGCAGGTAACATGCGCAATCTGGGTAATCTGATGTACGGCGGCAATATGAGCGTCGGCGAGCAGCTCGCGAATCAGGCCATGCAGGGTAACCAGTGGATCGGCAATATCGGATTGCAGGGTGCGAATCTGGCAGGCAACGCCTATATGCAGGGAGCGCTGGGACAGGCTTCAGGGCAGCTCGCCGGCGGTAATGCCTTGAATCAGGGAATCGGCGGAGCATTTAGCCAGGTGGCCGCTGCCTTTAGTCCATGGGGTGCATTAGGCGGCACCAACTGGTGGAAGCGTAGTCCGCAAGCAAGTGGACCAACGGTCCCATTTAGTTCGCCGAGCGCTGAGGACTAAGCTATGGGTGCCAATTTCGCAGCACCGTTCGCGCTTCTGAGGCCGGTCGAGGTCGATCCGCTGAAGTACGAGGAGCAGTATGCGAACCTAGCCAACCTGGCTCAACTCCGGCAATACCGCCAGCAGGAAATGGCGGCTTCGCAACAGATGATGCAGATGAATGCGGTAAAGCTGCAGGAAGCACAGCAGGGTCTTCAGGATCAGCAGACCCTGCAGACCCTCATACCGCAGATGCGAAACGATCCACAGTATCAGGCTGCGGATGGAACACTCGACTGGGAGAACAAAGTCTTGCCTGCATTGCAAGGCAAGATCAGCCAGCCCTATTACGATACGCTCGAGCAAAATATTCTCAAAAATCATCAGACCCACCTGACCATCAAAAAGGATCAGGCAGATCTTGATCAGAAAGCCCAGGATCTTGCCCAGAAGCAGGAGGACTTAAGGATCAGGGTCAATGATGCGGTTGCCAATGGTGCTATAGACTGGCGCGAACGCGGCAGCAAGCCGGAAGAATTGGAGGGTTTGTTTCAACATTGGGAGGATTTGTACCCAGAGGCAAAGCGGCCGCTTGAAGATGCACGGCAGCACATTGCGGCCAATCCGAATATGGCTGTGGGGATCATGGCCGGACTGGAGCGCAATCTATCAGTAGGTGGGCAAACGGCCCGTGCGGGACTAAAGGAAAAAGGCGCTGAAACCTTAGCTAAACAGGCGCAGACAGCCAAAGACCAGGCGCAAGCTGACCTCGACCAACTCAAGGTAAATGCCGCAAAGCAGTTCGCATCTGACCCGCAATCTTCCTTGGATTCGATTGACCGGATGTTTCCGAACAATCCGGAAGCGGCCAACGTACACAAGATCAGATTTCAGGGTGCGATGCAGCGGGGGGATTTTGATGATGCGAAGAAAGCTCTCGAGGAAGCCGGAGCGGATGCGACCAAGCGATTGCAGGAAACGGATCCGACCATAATGCTGGCGCGGGCGAAACAGGCGGAGTTGGAAGCTCGACTGAAAGGACCGATCGAAATTTCAACTGGCATCGCCACGGCTGTGGGAAGAGAGCAAGCATTGGCTGCACAGGCTCCAGTGGGATATCGGGGAATCATAGATACCGCCACGCGGAATAAGGCTATCGCGGAGGGCTTTAAAGCCAACGATGAGTATGCTAAAGCCAGCAGCGAAGCGCAGCAGTTGCAAGATTATATTAATGCCGTGCGCTCCGGCAATCAGGTGGCAATGGCGAATGTTCCTATTGCTGTGGTTCGGTCCCTCGTCAATCGCGTTAACCGCCAGGAATTGGAGGCGCAGGGCGGCCAGTCTTGGGCGCGCCGTATTACGGATACTGCCGACAAGGGTATTACAGGCAAACCTTCAGAAGACACCTTGAAGGATTTCGAGGGGTTGGTGCAGATTTCCAGGAACAAAGCAAACACGGTATATGCGGGAGTGGCTGACGGCATCAATGCGGTGGGCGGAAACATCCCGAGGACACCACCGCGGCAAGCCGCACCGAGCACACCGTCGGCACAAGCAGGAGCGGGCGTAAAGGTGGGGCAAAAGGTCACGCTTAGGAATGGCAAGACCGCCACGGTTACTGCAGTATATCCGGACGGAACCTTTGATGCGAAATAACGCATGCCAGGGCAGTATTCCGCTAACGATTTAGCACCAACCCCAAGTGGCGCAGGGCAATTCTCGGCTGCTGATATTGCCTATACCGTGCCGTCAAATGCCGAGGTCTGGAAAAACATCGGCTCGGGCGCATGGGAAGCGTTAAAGAACATCCCCGCAGCAACACTGCACAATATGGCGGGCTTCGGACAGGATGTAGTTCCCACCAGCGGAGGCCGGCCGCAGTTACAGATGCGCGATCCGTACTTCGAGGACTGGGCGAACGATGCCGAAAAGAAGGGCCACTCTGCGGAGGCTACGGCGATACGCTTCCTCGGAACACTGCCATTCGCTTCTGAGTTCAAGACCATTCTGACGGGCAGTCCGGAAGAGCGTCAAAAGACTATTGGCTCACTCGGAGTCAATTTGCTTTCGCTGAAGCAGATGGCGAATGCCCCGGAAGTAAGTCCTGGCGCTATCGTCAATGCAGCCAAGAGTGTCGTGCAAAAGGCAGGATCTGGCCTTGCGACTTCATTGGACGTGATAACCAATCCGGTTGCTAAGGATGTTGCCGGAATCGTTTCGCCACGCGCGGCGCATGTCATGAGCCTGGCCGAAAGGCTGAAGCGTATAGGTAAGGCAGTATCTGGCGAACCTGTTGAAATACCTCCTGCGCCGGAACTCACCCCGACTACCAACATGACCATAGGACCGCAAGCGCTGGAGCCTACGCTCGGTCCATATCCCGGTGGTGCGATTCCTACCGGTACCATCAACGTTCCGCCTCCTGAGGCACCAACCGGAATGACGATCGGGCCACGAGGCCGGATCGCTGTGCCTACGGAAGCGCCATCAGGGACACCGGCAACCAGAACGCCGCTGGGCTTGATGCCGCAAGTTACACCGGAAGCTGCTGTGCCGGAGGCTCTGTCTGCCACAGCTGCCGAGACCTCAATAGAAGATCTTGAATTGCTCAATAAGATCGCCCAAGGCTACGGCAAACAATCTTTTAAGCAACTCGATCCGCGCAGCCAAGCCACCGTGCGGACAATTGCATCGCGAATCGGGGCAAACCTTCGTGCTGCGGAATCCGCCGAGACTCCTACGGTCGAGCCACAGGCTCCAGTCGAACCACCTGCTACTGCAGCATCTCCTGAACCCCAGCCTTCAGCAGCCGAATGGCTGCAGCAGCAATTCAAGCCGCCACCTAAGCCATTGGTGCCGACTCCGGATGTGCCTGCTGAACTAAGAAGTTATGACGAAGGAAGCGCCGCACCTCTACTGGAGGGTTCGGAATCGAAGAGCACCGTTGCTGCTGCGAAGTTGATCGACGCGCTCCGGTCGAAGGGCATCAAGACGTCGGCGCAGGCGGCGCAACTCCAGCCGAGCGACTGGTGGCAATTCGGTAATCTGGCCGGCGTCGGCAAGCCCAATCAGTGGGCCATTAACAAAGCGATCCAGCGCATCGAAATCAATCCTGAGGAAGTGGCACTGCCTTCGGAATATACCTCTAAAGCCCCTCAGGCACCAGTCGAAGTACCTTCCGAATTAGAAGATCAGCTCGCGAAATCCTTAGAGCAAGTGCAAGCCAAGAAGGCTGGGATTACTTTTGAAAGTGTCAGCCAGAACCTTCAGGATTCCGCGGATGCTGCGCTTGAGCGTGTACGCCAGCGTGGCACTTTCTCCGGTACCAAACTGAGCGCTGGCATCCCCGTCGATGACCTGACTGATATGGCTATCTGGGGCGCAGCCAAGATGGCGAAGGGTACGATCAACTTCGCGCAATGGTCCAAGGAAATGCTGGCGGATATCGGCAATAGAGCTCTCGGAGGAAGCGCCGAAGCTATCAATAGGCTACGTCCTTTGCTCAGGGATATATATGATTCAGCAGCCCAAAAGTTTGAGCATCACCTGGCAACAGCTGGGGGGCAATTGCCCAATCTCCAAAAGGTTCTGTCCGCTTTTCGTCAAGGCAAAGATGGCATGGAATGGTATACCAATACGCAGGCCGAATTGAACCAAATGTTTGGCCCTGACGCTCCGCGATTTTTGGATTTTCTAGCCGCGACTTCCGCCCGGAACACGGTTGCTGGTAACGTCACACAAGCGCTCAAAGCCTATCTGCAGTGGAAAAACGGCCAGTCGTTCCAGGGATTCCTGCCAGCTCATATCAAGATGATGAATGAAGCTCTTGCTGGACAGCCCTATGGTGGACTAAAGGTATCGAGCTTTAATAAGAACCTGATGGGTGATCCGATTCCCGTCACGGTAGATATGTGGATGTCACGATTTATGGGTTTTGGAGATGCACCCACTGAAGCCCAGTACAAGTTGACGGATTATTTGCTTACTCAGGTGGCTTTGAAAAAGGGCATAGAGCCGCGCCAATTGCAGGCCGCTATTTGGAGAAAGATGCTCGATGAAGCTGCGAATGCTGGCCAAAGCAAAGATTCATTTGAAACGGTTCTGAAACGGAAACTATTGAAGGATCCAGATCTGGCTCAAGCCATCGAGAGAGCTAAGGCAATACAGCCTGCGCCAGCTAGACCGGTGGCCGCAGTGCCTTAGTAAACCTGGCTTTGTCTCGTTCTCGATCAGCATCTTCCCAAGCTAGTTCTTTTTCGTAAGCCGCTTGCTGTTCGGGAGTGAGGTCTGGATCAGACAAAACGCAAGGCATGCGCTCGAACATGCTTACCAGGCGCTTCACGTCTCCTTCTGTGACTGTTAATTCTCGCTTTTCCACAACTCCATTTTATCACATATGACGCTTGAAGCCGTCGCCATCGACTGGCAGGGGATTGCCGAGAAGATGGACGAGCGGGTGCGCAAGTACGACTGGCCGGCGGCACTACTGGCGAGGTGTCCGCGGTGCGGCGGCGCCAAGTGCAAGCTGCGGACGGGCCACACTTACCGCTGCATTTATTGCTGCTATGAAGTTGCTTTATCGCCGAGACGCGAAGACCTAAAGGAGAATTCATGAATACCTACCCGACGGGCGTTTTTCAGAACGATGCACCACCCAATTGCCCGGTGAATTTCATTCAGATTGCGGAAGCGAACTGGACCTGGTTTTCGAACCAGGAGGATGCCGACCGCGGCTTCGGCATGATCGACTCGGTGTGCGATAACGCCGTGATGGTGGATGCTGAGGCGCTGGGCGGGATGTATACGCAGTATTTCTACACTCCGGTTGCGCTGAATGCCACGATCCATTGCCGCATCGTCAATGCGACGGCGCGGGACGAAGACGGGCTCATGAAGGTTTGCGAGTATCCTTCGGCCATCCTGGACCGTGACTCGACACCCAATCCTTTCGTTGACAAGTATACGGCCGGCCAGCCGCACACCTTAAAGGTGCAGCGGCTCAACCGCGAGCTCGGCCAGCTCTACTGGGACGCAGCATAAGTGCGCTGTGAACCGCGAGCGCATCAAGGAAGCGTTCCTGGTGTACACGGTGGCGGTGGTGGGCCTGCTGATTCTCTCAGGCATCCTCCGGCGCTGCTAGAACAGCGTGCCGGTCTTCTCGAGATCTCCCGCCTTTACATCCCAACTGAATACGGTAGTGGAATGAGGAGCGCGGCATAGGCTCCACTGAAATTCCGTACCGCCGAAATTCCCGCCGATACACTCACCCGCCCAAAAATTCAACTTGGTGGCCAGCTTGACCACGTTTTTAACCGTGCAGGTGATCTGGACCGACTCCGGCACGTCCTGGACGAAGTAGCAGAAATCATCGCCGTTCTGCGCAATGACCTTGACGTTGCTGCTCTGATCGACTTTGCAGGTGTTGCTGGCGGCGCAGTTCTGGGCATTCGCCGATAGCGCAACTCCTAGCAGCGCGACTAATAAGAGCATCTTGTTCATGGAGTGGGCCCCTCCGGAGGCCAGATACAGGATAACTCTATCGTGTCAAAAAGCGATGAGAATTTTTAGCAGAATCAGAAGATGCCGAAGACGCGCAGCAGCCAGATGACCAGGAACAGAATCACCACCACCTGGATGATGGTTTTGATAGGCGGGGCGATCGGCAGGTAGGTTTGCACCAGCCACAGGATCACGCCGACAATGACGAGAACCACTAGAATCTGAATCAGAGCCTGGATGCCGAAGGCGGCGGCCGCGGCTTGAATGAACAGTATTGGCATGGAGCCTCCTATAATGCCCGAGCGCGGCCGGGCGGCTTGCGGGGCACGGCAGAGCCTATTTCGATTGCGGGCGGCTTACGTAAAGATTCGGAGGCCCGGTGAGTGCGCATTGTGCTTGCACCTAGGAGCCGGGCCTCGAGAATAGCGGCGCCCAAGTGGGTTGGAAGAGCGCGCACCGGTTGGAGGGTAGGGGCGAGCCGATCACGCAGGCGGCGCATGAGCGCATGCTATCACAGGATAGCGTCTAGGATTGTGTAGAGAGCCACCACGCCAGTGCTGCGACAAAGATCAATGCGGCCAGAACCCAAGGCCAGAGCCGCCTGAACCTTCTCAACATTGCTTATCCCGGCACCCGGGATATACCAGTTCGCATCAGGCCGCGCCGGCGTGTTTGCCGTTGCGATGCAGGAAGCGAATCCGGCCGCCTACAATTTCGGGGAAGCATTCTCCTTCTTCGACAGCCATATGTTTGCGCAAATCTGCGATACAGATCCGCTCATGAATTCTTCCGCTTTGCCGCAAGGAATCGTCGGAGCTCGTCAAGAGCTTCTCCAGACTCCTTAGATAGCCTTGCGTAATCAGGGGCATCTTCTGGATAGTTTGCATGTGTACGTCTCGCTTCATCTTGAACCACGTGAAGTTTTGCCATAAAACCGTCAATGTTGCAAGCGATGCCTTCCATGGCTGTGTCGTTGTTTGAGTTGAAAAGGACTGTCAAATAGTCGATCCATTTCTGAAACGCGACATTATGAAGAGTATATACCAACTTCGTTTCATTCGGTGCAACTTTTTTTGTTTTTGCATACAGTCTTCTTTGGCCTTCGCTGACCGGCATTCCGGCATCCATTAACTCGCGCAACGCCACCTCGACCATCGCTTGAACCTTGATGTGGTGGTCATGCGCCCAGTTGCGCACTTTCTCCGCCCGTTCTGGATCCAGCCGGAACAGTATCTGTTCGGTCTTCGGTTTCTCTCGTTTTTTCATGTCACTACCAGCTTATGCACTTTTTCTCCTAGAACCCCTTGACATACTTGATAGCATCTGATAGCATACTAGCAGATGATAGTTATGGAACACAGAAAGAATAGCATAACGGAGAAAGATGCGCCGCATGATGCGCAGATTCTTTTTCGCACGACTTCGGATCGCAAACGGCGCCTGAATCTTTTTCTAGCATCGCGCGGCCAGACGATCCAGTGGTTTATGAACAAGTTGCTGGAGCGGGCGCTGCCGGTCCAGAAGGAGCAGAACTAATGAACAAGCAGGATGCAGCTATTTGCGCGCGCGTTCTCATGCGTTTGCAGCAGATTGTGGACCGGTCGCGGGACCGCTACGGGCTGATTACTCGGGACGGGATGGAGATGGCCCGGATGATCGGCCGGCTCGAGGCAGAGATGTTCGGTGCCGCTTACTCGACGCTGCTGGATGAAGGAAGGTGGGCATGAGCGTATTTGGTTGGGATCTGCCGCCTGGCTGCAGTCAGCGGGACATTGACGAGCATTTCGGCTGCTGCGACAAGAACGAAAGCGAATTGTTTACCTGCTCCGCACCGGACTGCAGCGAGCATTCGCACGAAGTCGAAGACTTCTTCAAATGTGAAGGGTGCGGCGCGTTATGTTGCGTCCTGCACCGGCATTATCCGGAACTCATGCCGTATCTGAGTTTCTGCGCGGAGTGCTTTCGTTGCGCGCGTTGCCAGGAGCCGGCCTTTGCGATGTGCGGCGAGTGCGGAGACCTGCGCTGCCGGGCGCACATGGTGGTCCAAACGGAGCAGGTGGACGACTGGAACAAAGGAGATAGCGAGTATTACTGCTCGGATGTGTGCCTGGCGGCACAACATAAATCCGTGATGAGCGAAACGGGACAATCAGAGGAAAGAAAGGTAATTGGACAATAATGGAGACAACAACAATGGAAGTAATCCCGGCAAAGCAGCCGGAGGTGGACGTAATTGCGCGGGATTTTCTACCCGTCATGAGCTGGCAGATTGCGCTGAAGCGGCGCGAGCAGATTGTGGAGTTCGGCAGGCAGGTTTTAAAAGACGGTGAAGATTATGGCGCCATCCCTGGCACCAGCTCCAAGCCGGTGCTGTTGAAGGCGGGAGCCGAAAAGCTGTGTTATTTTTTCGGGCTCGAGCCTTCGTTCGAGCAGGTGGCGGAGGATGCCGATTGGACGGGGGAGCGGCACGGCGGCGAGCCGTTCTTTTATATCCGCTACCGCTGCCAGCTGCGCCGCGGCGAGCGGGTGGTGGGTGCCGGCGAGGGCTCCTGCAACTCCTGGGAGGTAAAGTACCGTTGGCGGCAGGGCAAGCGCGTTTGTCCGAAGTGCGGCCAGGAGGCAATTATCGCGGGCCGGGAAGAATACGGCGGGGGCTGGCTGTGCTGGAAGAAGCAGGGCGGCTGCGGCGCCGGATTCAAGGACGACGATCCGGCCATCAAGGGCCAGTCCATCGGCCGCGTCCCTAATCCCGATGTGTTCGACCAGGTAAACACTATCCAGAAGATGGCGCAGAAGCGCGCATTGGTTCAGGCGGTGCTCATTGGGACGGGCGCGAGCGAGTTCTATACGCAGGATCTCGAGGACGGTCCCCAGCAAGGCGTAGGCTCGGCGGAGAAGGCGGCCGCGGTAAAAGAGCGCAGGATTGCCGAGTTGCGGCAAACAGCGCAGCCTAAGCCTGAGGATCAGGTACCCGAGCCGGTGCAGCGCATCTGGAACAAGATGGGCTCGAGCCGCGAAGCTATTAAGCAAGCGCTGGCTGAGATGTACCACGATCTGCTGGAATTGGCCGGCAATGACGAGGGCAAGCGTATCTTCGACGACATTTCAAAGCGCTATGGCATGGGCGACCCGGTGCAGAAGGTGACCTTTGCGCGCCGCACGCTCTTGGAAATGTGGAAAGCCTGCGAGCATCTGCGCGGGTCTGACACCCAAGTCGAGATGGATTTACCGCAGGAAGGGGAGCTGGTGGGATATGGCGTCGATTAGTTTTGTCATGGAACCTGAAAAGTCACTCACGCTGTACGAAGCCGAAGGATATCTGGCAGAGCTGCTGGATACCGAAGGCGCCGTACCGGAAGAGCAGCAGGAGGCCTTCGACCTGGAGCTCTCAAGGTCGCTAGCCGCGGCGCAGGACAAGCGGGAAGCGGTGGCGCGTTTCATTCTGCATTGCGAAGCGCAGGCAGAGTTCGCGGCCGCGGAGGCGAAGCGCATCAAGGCCCGCGGGCAGGTGTTTCAGAATGCTGCGGACCGGGTGCGGGAGTACGTGCTCGGTTTCATTATGCGGCAGGGCATTGACCCAAAGGGCAAGTTTCAGAAGCTGGTCGGCAAGACCACGACCATGAGCGCGCGGGCGTGTCCGGCTTCGGTCGAGGTGATGAACGAGGAGGCGGTGCCGGCGCGCTATAAGACGGTGGTGTGCGAGATGCCGCTCGAGGTATGGCATATTCTGGTGGACCGGTTTCCTTCGGAGACCGCGGGTGCGCTGAAGAGCGTAGCCATTAACAAGCGCGCCATTAAGGAAGCTATCGACTGCGGCGAAAACGTGGAGGGCACAGATTTGAATCTCGGCAAATTTGCTTTGGTCGTGCGGTGATGGACGAATCGAAGCATTGGACCAGGACGGAGCGGCTGCCGGGCAGAGGAACCGCGGTGCTTTCGATTGATGTGCGGCGGGCGATGATGGCGGCCGACTACCGCAAGCGGCATCCGCCGTTATGGATGCGGCTGATCGCGAAGTGGTGGCGTTGGCGCCATACAAGATCTAAACGGCTGGTGGTGAGTTAAGTCGCAAGCGCAGAGACCTGGACGGGATTTTTGGCCTCGGGGGAGGTGGATTCCGCTCCAGGTTTCTGT
>Ga0126379_10003150_pt1 | contig 10628 bp, 8 predicted proteins | sample PanSoiMetPlot_24_FD_92640 | JGI IMG/M metagenome (GOLD analysis project Ga0126379, IMG submission 92640) | Tropical forest soil microbial communities from Panama - MetaG Plot_24 | ecosystem: Environmental > Terrestrial > Soil > Tropical forest > Bulk soil | place: Panama | collected 2016-02-17 | reverse complement strand
GGCTGGTCGCTGGAAGCCCCGCAGGGGCAGACGGCTTGCTGCGCGCAGGCGTCGAGATCAGGCTCGCGGCCGGATGGAAGACATACTGGCGGTACCCGGGTGACAGTGGCGTTCCGCCGAGATTCGATTTCTCCAAGTCCGAGAACATCAAATCCGTTGCCGTGCTGTGGCCGGCGCCGCACCGCTTCACCGACGAAGGCGGCACCTCGATCGGGTACAAGGGCGGGGTGATGTTTCCGCTTCACATCGTCCCCGAGAATCCGAACCGGTCCGCCACATTGCGTCTTGCCGTCGACTATGCGGTCTGCGAAAAGCTCTGCATTCCTGCCAAAGGCGAGGCGACGCTCACACTCACCCGGACACCCTCCCCGCATGATTCGCGACTGGCGGCGGCGGAAGCGCAAACGCCGAAGGGGGCTCGCGTCGGCGAGACCTCGCCTTTTGGCATTGCCGCGGTACGGCGCGAACCTGGAAGCCCCTACTCGCGAGTCGTCGTCGAGATCGTAGCGCCTATGGCAGCCCCGCTCGACCTGTTCGCAGAGGGGCCGACCGCCGATTGGGCGCTGCCATTGCCTGAGCCGGTTCCGGGCGCACCTCCCGGTCGGCGTTGGTTCGCATTCGACCTTGACGGCGTGCCGCCCGGCGAAAAGGCGATCGGGGCACGCTTGCATTTCACTTTGGTGTCAGGCGAAAACGCCATCGAGGTAACGGCCGTCCTGGAATAACATCGACCAGGCCGGCGCATATTTTTCCGGACAAACTGGAATCCGCTGTGCCGGAAGGTGCTATAGTCTTTCTTGCGCCAGCCCCCTCCCTACCTCCCCCCGCACGCGGGGGAGGTAGGGAGGGGGCTGACGGGCATAGGTACCAGCCCCGTCAGCGTCCGTGGACGGCGTCATCTTCCAACCCCCGAAAGAAACGAGGATCAGACCATGACCATCAAGGTGGGCGATCATATTCCCGAAGGAAAGTTTCGCGTGATGACGGCCGAGGGACCCGGCTGGAAGTCCACCGACGAGGTGTTCAAGGGCAAGAAAGTAGTGCTGTTCGCGGTGCCAGGGGCTTTCACGCCGACTTGTCACAAGAATCATCTGCCGGGCTTTCTGCAACACAGCGATGCCATCATGGCCAAGGGCGTGGACGCCATCGCGGTGACTGGCGTGAATGACGTTTTCGTCATGACCGAATGGAGAAGAGCGTCCGGCGCCGAGGGAAAGATCGAATTTCTTGCCGACGGCAACGGCGATTTCGCCAAGGCGCTTGACCTCACCATGGATGGTTCAGCGGGCGGCCTGGGGCTGCGCTCGAGGCGCTATTCCATGCTGGTCGAAGACGGGGTGGTGAAGCAGCTCAACATTGAGGACGCGCCGGGCAAAGCGGAGATATCCAGTGCCGAGACGCTGCTCAAGCAATTGTGACAGCCGCACCGGCGTTGTGGAGCGTTTTTCAAATTGAGTTGACACTCACGATGCTGTCGTCGCCCGGCTTGACAGGGCGAACCAGTAAACACCGGCCGTGGTTACTGGTTTGCCGACCAAGCCGGGCAATGACACTGGTAGGGCTCAGTCTTCTTCATGGATGCGATTTGCTGGAGCCGCCCGCCGCCGCTCTGATCTCCGCAATCGCCTCGCGGGCAAGCTCGTCGGCACGTTCATTGAGATCGTGACCGGAATGGCCGCGCACCCAATGCCAGTGCACGGTGTGGCGATTGACTGCAGCGTCGAGTCGCTGCCACAGATCCACATTCTTGACCGGCTTCTTGTCAGCGGTCCGCCAACCGTTGCGCTTCCAGCCGTGGATCCAGCCGGTGATTCCCTGGCGCAAATATTCGCTGTCGGTATGGAGATCGACATCGCACGGGCGCTTGAGGCTTTCGAGCGCCACGATGGCGGCCATCAATTCCATGCGGTTATTGGTGGTGTGAGCCTCGCCGCCCTTGAGTTCCCGCGTCTGGCCGCCCCATTGCAAAATGACTCCCCAGCCGCCCGGCCCCGGATTGCCCGAGCAGGCACCGTCGGTGTGAATGACAACCCGGCCGCTTCCTCGTCCGTCAGTCAATGCCGTAATCCCGTGCGCTCACAATGGCCTGATGGAATCGCAGCTTGCGATAGTACTCCAGGGGGTCCTTCGGCTTGACCAATGCGCCGGGCGGCACCTCAAGCCAATCGACCAGTCGGGTCAGCAGGAAACGCAGCGCCGCGCCGCGGCACAGCGTCGGCAGCTCAGCAATCTCGCGCGCCATAAGTTTGCGCGCCCGCACGTAGCCCTTGAGCAGGGCGCGTCCCTTCGTGACATTGTAGGAATGGTCGGGCTCGAAACACCAAGCATTGAGGCAGATCGCCACATCGTAGGCGAGGGCATCCGTGCAGGCGAAATAGAAATCGATCAGGCCGGACAGGCGGTCGCCCAGAAAAAAAACGTTGTCGGGAAACAGGTCGGCGTGAATGACTCCTTGCGGAAGGTCTCGCGGCCAATCGCGCTCGAGCTGCGCAAGTTCGCTCCCGATGGCTTGGCCGATCCCTTTCTGCACCGTATCGGCGCGCGCTCCGGCCGCCTCGAACAGCGGCCTCCATCCCTCCACCGAAAGCGCGTTGCGCCGTTTCATGGCGAAATCGGCGCCGGCGACGTGCAGTTTGGCAAGCGCATCGCCGACTGCTCCGCAATGCGCAACATTCGGCCGCCTGATCCACATGCCGTCGAGAAACGTGAATATGGCGGCCGGCCGGTTGGCGAGGCGGCCGAGCGCATCGCCACTGCGGCTGCGCAGCGGCTGCGGACAGGTGAGCCCGCGCGCTGCCAGGTGCTCGATGAGATTGAGAAAGAACGGCAAATCGCCGGCCGCAACGCGTTTTTCATAAAGGGTGAGGATGAAAAAACCTTCCGTCGTGTGCAGCAGAAAATTGGAATTCTCGACCCCTTCCGCAATTCCCTTGTAGGCAAGCAGGCTGCCAATAGGGTAACCGACGAGGAACTGTTGAAGTTCCTCGTCGTTGACATCGGTGTAGACGGCCATTGCGGGTCCTAAAGTGTCATTCCGGCGCGGTCCCGAACGCGGCGCGGGGGAAATTACTCTACTGCTTCGCCGCTGCGCACCTGTCGCGGCAAAGGAAAAAAGATCCCGGATTCCTCGACCGCCGATACGGTCTCGACGCTGACCTCATAGCGTACCGCGAATGCGTCGATAATTTCCTCGATCAGCACTTCTGGCGCAGATGCACCCGCTGTGAGTCCTAGCCGCTCGATCGCACCGAACTTGTCCCAGCTGATATCGTCAGCGCGCTGCAACAGCTCGGCGTGCGGACAACCATTGCGCAACGCTACCTCCTTGAGCCGCTGGGAGTTCGAGGAATTGGGCGAGCCGACGACAATCATGGCGTCGACCACTGGGGCGACACGCTTGACCGCCTCCTGGCGATTGGTGGTAGCGTAGCAGATGTCCTCCTTGTGAGGACCGGCAATGTGGGGAAATCGCTTCTGGAGCGCCGCGACGATTTCGGCCGTGTCATCGATCGAGAGCGTAGTTTGAGTCACGTAGGCGAGCTTGCCTGGGTCGTTCGGCTCAAAGGTCTCGGCTTCCTCGACGGTTTGTACCAGGCGGACCGCGCCCGGCGGAAGCTGGCCCATGGTGCCGGTGACTTCTGGATGACCTTCGTGCCCGATCAGCACGATCTCGCGCCCGCGCCGGAAATGAATTTCGGCTTCCCGATGCACCTTGGTAACAAGCGGGCAGGTCGCATCGATCGCCAGCAGATTGCGACGGCCGGCGTCGACCGGCACCGATTTCGGCACCCCATGAGCCGAGAAGATCACCGGCACATCGGCGTTGGGGATCTCGTCCAGCTCTTCGACGAACACGGCGCCCTTTTGCCGCAGGCTTTCGACCACATAGCGGTTATGGACGATCTCGTGGCGCACATAGACCGGTTTGCCGTAGATGGCCAGCGCCCGCTCCACAGTATCGATCGCCCGCACCACGCCGGCGCAGAAGCCACGGGGCGAACACAACATCACTTTCAGATGCGGCTTTTCGGAAGATTGGGAAGATGTCATGTCAGTTTTGTTCCAGGGCTCTCAGACTAAGTGCGCGCGAAAACCGCAACCTCGGGATTGGTTTTTTTGCTCGCGCCCCTGTCAAGCATGCGGGCGACCGAAACGCAAAAGTTTCATTGCGAGGCGATGAATGGGATGCCGAAATCGCTGAGATCGCGGCCGCAAAGGCGCGACGGCGGCATTCCTGAATTTATTCTTATTCGCCAGTATCTTCTCGGTGTCGGGGGTTGCGCAAGCCGGTGCGGCGCCCCTATATAGCGGCTAATCCCGTCATCTTCGATGGCAACAGGCTTCGCCCCGCCGGGCGGGCGGAGCGCAAGGAGAATTTATCATGGCGACCCAGCCCCTTATGCCGAAGGCGACCGCGGTCTGGTTGGTCGAGAATACGGCGCTGTCGTTCGACCAGATTGCCGATTTCTGCAAGCTGCATCCGCTCGAAGTGAAGGCCATCGCGGACGATGAGGGGGTCCAGAGCATCATCGGACGCGATCCGGTCTTGACCGGGCAACTCACCCGCGACGAAATTGCCAAGGGCGAGGCCGACCCGAACTATCGGCTTCGGCTCGCTGAAGCGAAGGTTCGCTTGCCCGAGCCGAAGCGAAAAAAGGGACCCCGATATACCCCGGTGTCACGCCGGCAAGATCGCCCCAACGCCATCCTATGGCTGGTGCGCAATCATCCGGAATTGAAGGACAGCCAGATCATGCGCCTTGTCGGCACCACCAAGTCGACCATCGAGGCGATCCGCGAGCGGACCCATTGGAACGCCTCCAATCTCGCTCCCATGGATCCGGTGACGCTCGGCCTTTGCACGCAGATCGATCTCGATTTCGAGGTCCACCGCGCCGCCAAGGAAAAGCCCGCCGAGCCCGAAACCGGGGCGACGCTGCTGCCGGCCGAGATCACTACCGCGCCGCGGCCCGCGCCGGAGCTCGAGCCGGCCGCCAAGGCCAAGGAAGGCGAGGAACTCGATGTCCAGGCCGTGTTTGCCAAGCTCAAGCAGATCGGCGGCAAGACAGAATAGGCGGAGGATCACGTTTCGGGCTCACCCAACGGATTGGGCGGCCCGGAAGAATTGGCTGCGCCCGGGCGCGCCTGCAGCCGCATCAGTCCCCACGGGCTCGGCATCGGCCCGACAGGCGCTTCGATGAGGATCGGGGCGCGGTCCTGGACAGCGCGGCCAAGCACGCGCCGAAGGGCGTCTGCAGATTCGGCGCGTGCGAATGGTACGTCGAATGCGGCGGCAAGGCGATCGAAAGCAGGGTTGAGCAGATCGACCTCGTAGGTGGCGCCGAACAACTCCTCCTGAAAGCGCCGCACATTGCCGAATTGACCGTCGGCGAAAACCACCACGGCAACATTGAGATCATATTTGCGCAGCGTCGCCAGCTCCTGCATGGCCCAGCCGAAGCCGCCATCGCCATTGATACTGACGACCGCACAGCCCAGATTGCCGGCGGCGACGCCGAGCGCGGTCGGAAATCCGTAGCCGAGCGTGCCCTGGTAGCCGGGTGTCAGCAAGGTGCCGGGCTGATAGACCGGGTACATGGAGCGCGCCAGGTAACCGATCTGGGTAAGTTCATTCACCAGAATGCCGTCGTCCGGAATAGCGGCGCGCAGCGCTCTGATGTAGGACATTTGCGGCTCCGCCACCCGCGCCTGATCGCTGGCCCAATCGCGGACCTTGTCGAGATCGATGTCCCGATCCGGCTGCCGCCGCGGCAATACGGCGGCGAGGGCTTTTAGGCCGAGCCGCGCATCGCCCACGATGCCGACCTCGACGCTGCGCGGCGCTTTCCATGCGGCGGGATCGACATTGAGCCAGACATATTTTATTCCCGGCGCCTGCCAGGACGGCATCCCGTACATGGTGTCGGCAAACCGGCTGCCGACCACGAGCACCACGTCCGCATGGGCGAAAACCGCCCGACCGGCGAGTGCGTTGAGGGTGAGCGGATGACGATCCGACATGGCACCGCGGCCGTTCTCGCTCAACACCACCGGAACCGACAGCTGCTCGGCCAGTGCCTGGAGCGCCGCCGTCGCACCTGCCGCCAGGACGCCGCCGCCCGCATAGATCACCGGAAACCTGCTCTTCTCGATCAATGCTGCCGCCTGTTCGATCGCAGCCGGATCGGGCTGCATGCGCCCGTCCTCGTGGGCCGGCCGATCGATGAGTGTGCAGTCGCTGGTTGCCGCCAGAACGTCGGGCGCGATCTCGAGCCCAACCGGTTGCGGCCGTCCACTGCGCAGCTCCTTGATGGCCTCGCGTACCAGCATGGGAATCTGCGCTGGCGTCGTCGCTTGCGCCTGCCACTTGGTCACGCAGCCTAGAATGGCCGACTGATCGCGCACCTCATGGAGCAACCCGTAACCCTTGCCGATCGCAGGCGAATGGATATTGCCGACGATCGCCAGCACCCGCGAATTGCACGCATAGGCGGTAGCGAGCCCCGCCATGGCGTTGAGCAGGCCCGGTCCAGGCACCACCATGCAGGTTCCGACCCGTCCGGTGGTGCGCGCATAGCCGTCGGCCATATAAGACGCCGCCTGCTCGTGGCGCGTCACCACATAGCGAATGCGGTTGCTGACTTCGCGCAGACCGTCGACCGCCCAGTCGAGTTGCACGCCCGGAACGCCGAAGAGATCGGTGATCCCTTCCAACACCAGCTGTCTGGCCAGCGCCTGGCCCCCGGTCAATTGCATGACGGCGTTCCTGTCGATAGCAAAGGCCGGCACAATTGCACCGACACATTTCCTTTTCCAACCCGCCTTGTGGGTTGATTCGCAGGTTCATAGGTTTGCTGGCACGGGCCGCCCCTTTTGTTTGAAGTCGCTCGGATCGGGCGGCTACCAAGCCGAAGGTCGGTCCCAGTCGTATTTCCAACCGGTGAGACGGCGATGGCGGAACTGCAGCCACAATCGCTGCCGTTCATGGACGATAAAGGCAGTCGCCAAGTCAGTCCGCTCTGCGTAATAGACCTCTGAGCCCCGGCTGCCGGACACGCGGGCCAGCGGACTTTCGAGGGCGCTGGCTGCGACCTCCGGCGTCATGCCGAACGCCAACGGCACGGCATTCGAGCGTACGCCGAAATTTGGTGGGCAGCTGGAAATCCACGCGATGCAGCCCCACACCACTGCCTGCCGAGACTGTTGCATCTGCCTGCCCCGATCGCACCGTAGCCCGGCACCCTTTCTGCAACGCCGCAATGGCGCGCAAGGGATGGGCCGCAATCAATTCCGTTCTGGCGAGATTGAGCCCGCGGGCCGATTTATCATTGCGTCCTGGCTGCGCATGTCGCGGGCGGTCCCTGCGGTGTTCAGCGGCGGTTTCCCGGGCAGCACCACCACATGGGTGCCCACTGTGACGCGGCCATAGAGGTCTTCAATGTCCGCATTGGCGAGGCGGATGCATCCCGAAGACACGAATGATCCGATGGTTGATGGCTGGTTGGTGCCGTGAATGCGGTACAGCGTATTGCCAAGATAGAGCGCACGTGCCCCCAGCGGATTGCTTTCGCCCCCCGCCATGAAGCGTGGCAGGTACGGTTGGCGATCAATCATTTCCTTGGGCGGATGCCAATCCGGCCATTCAGACATACGGCTGACTTTTTCGCGGCCCGACCAGGTAAAGCCTTCACGGCCGACGCCGATGCCGTAGCGCACGGCCTTGCCGCCGCCGAGGACGAAATACAGGTATGTATTGGGCGTATCGATAACGATGGTGCCGGCCGGCTCGCGGGTCTGATAATCGACCATCTGGCGGCGGAACCGCGCTGGCAGTTCCTTGGGCTGCCCCGCCTCAGGCCGATAGTCTGGCGGGAGGGCCGCATAGCCCGAACCTCCGGGGTTTGGGGCTGCCTCGACCGGCGGTCTGTTGCCGTAATAGCCGGGGGGGCTTCCAGGGCTTGGGGTTATCTCCATCGGCGGTCTATTGGCGTAGTCGGAGGGGCGACCGACAGAGCCTGGAGGCAGCGCCCGATCATTAGGCGTATACAGGTCGCCCGGCGGACGTACGGGTTCCCACATTCCATAGCTGTATCCGCGGCTTCCTGGCGGAGGCGATCCACCATCCGGGTAGGTACCCGCATATGGAGGGCGGCTTCCTGGCGGAGGCGATCCACCATCCGGATAGGTACCCGCATATGGAGGGCCGGGCGGCGGCAAAGCCTCGCTCTGGATGCCGGCAGGTGATCTCTGCTGCGGATCATAGGGATAAGGCGTCCCTGATGGACGGCCATAAGGACCCGGAGCCGGCAACGGAACCAGATCGTCGTCGTCGTCCGGCGGCGGAAGCGGCACCGCACGATACCCGGGCCGGGCTGGCGTATAATAGGGGCTGGGCGGATAGTACTGGGCGAAGGCTTCGCCTCGAAGTCCCGCTACGCCCAAAATGGTCAGGCCTAGTCCGGTCGCCATCCTGGCGGCGAAGCGTGCATCCATCTTTGGATTCCCCATCAAGGCTCTTTAGTATTCAATGTGATAGGGCAGGAACAAGGCGAAAAAATAGTAAATATTCACTTGGCAGGTCGATTTACACGCATCCTTTCGCTTGAATCCGCTGATCGCGCTGTTTCAGTGTCCGGAGCAAGCAGCGATGGTAATATCTTCCTATCTGTCCGCCTCGATTTGATCGTGTCCGGTCTGAACGGCGGACGCGATTGAGCGACGATTGGCTGACGTCGTGAAGCCGGCAACTGCTCCACCAGCGATTCTCGAAGCGAATGACTTGGAGCACATGTTGGCAAAGTCGGCAGCTTCGTCCAGGCAACGGAAGCTACCGGAGATTTTGTGTTTGCGATTTGACTTTCACCATGCGTCCATCGACCTTTCGGATCGACACTAAGCGCGGCAGGTGAGCCATGACAACGATGTCAGTCGCGAGGATCGCAGCTGTTCTACAGCGTGATTTTAGGTCAGCTGCCGATCAGCTTCGCCAAACAAGCCGGCGTCTGAGGACCACGTCACGGCATTACCTCGACGCCGCGGACATACTCGATCGATGGGCTGCAACTGTGAACGATGTCCCACCGAATCTGCTTGTCACCTACCACGAACTCATCGTAGGGGCTCAAGATCGCGAGCGCCACGCCGAATTGCTCAGGCAGATTGCATTCAGGGGAACAGTCAAAACCGCAAGCGAATATATCTCCGCCTACATCAGCGACCGGACGGGCGGAGGTTAAGAGACGTGAACACCCCGGCCGTGCCGCGCGCCTTTGGGCACATCGAGACGTGGGTTTTCGACCTCGACAACACGCTTTATCCGCATCACCTCAATCTGTGGCAGCAGGTCGACGACCGCATTCGCAACTACATCGCAAAGTTCCTTGGCACCACCTACGACGACGCGTTTCGCAAACAGAAGGATTTTTACCGGCGCTACGGCACCACGATGCGGGGCATGATGGTCGAGCATGGCATGCATCCGGACGATTTCCTCGATTATGTGCACCAGATCGATCATTCGCCGATTGAGCCCAACCCGGCGCTCGGCGCCGCCCTGGAAAAGCTGCCGGGCCGCAAGCTCATTCTCACCAACGGCACCAGGGCTCACGCCGATGCCGTCATGAAGCGGCTTGCCGTCGACCGTCATTTCGACGATGTGTTCGACATCATTGCCGGCGAGCTCGAGCCGAAGCCGTTTCCCCAGACCTACGATCGTTTTCTGGCCCGGCACCGAGTCGACGCCGGCAAGGCCGCGATGTTCGAGGATCTGGCGCGCAATCTCGAAGTGCCTCATGCGCGTGGCATGACGACCGTTCTGGTGGTGCCGGAGCGCACCCGCGAGGTATTTCGCGAAAGCTGGGAGCTGGAAGGGCGCGATGCGGCCCATGTGGATCATGTCACCGACGATCTCGTAGGCTTCCTGGAGGCGATCGCGACGCAGCACGCCACGCCCTCCCTACCCTCCGCCGCAAGCCGAGGAGGGTAGGGGCAAGCGACGGTTGACATTGGCACGGCAGTCCGCGACACAGCAGCGCCGCACTCAGTCAGTGCCGGCCGGTCCGGGCCTCACCGTTTGGAAGGTGCAGCTTCGCTGGGGATATTTCGCGATGTCGCAAGCCGTAATTGCAACAACCATCGACGACGCCTTCGAAAAGCGAAACGACATAAGTCCCACTACCAAGGGGCCGGTTCGCGACGCCGTCGAGCAGGCCCTCGATCTGCTTGACCGCGGCACCGTTCGGGTCGCTGAAAAGCGCAGCAATGGGACATGGCAGGTCAACCAATGGCTCAAGAAGGCCGTGTTATTGTCGTTCCGCCTTGCCGACATGAGCATCATGCCGTTCGGCTCGCAAGCCGGCGCCCGCGCCTGGGGATGGGACAAGGTGCCGCTCAAATACGACCAATGGCCACGCGAGTATTTCGAGAAGGCGCAATTTCGCGCGGTGCCGGGCGCGATCGTGCGCCGCTCCGCCTATATCGCGCCCAATGTGGTGTTGATGCCGTCCTTTGTGAACCTTGGCGCCTATGTGGATTCCGGCACCATGGTGGACACTTGGGCCACCGTCGGCTCCTGCGCCCAGATCGGGAAGAACTGCCATATCTCGGGCGGTGCCGGTATCGGCGGCGTG
>Ga0126379_10003149_pt1 | contig 10628 bp, 7 predicted proteins | sample PanSoiMetPlot_24_FD_92640 | JGI IMG/M metagenome (GOLD analysis project Ga0126379, IMG submission 92640) | Tropical forest soil microbial communities from Panama - MetaG Plot_24 | ecosystem: Environmental > Terrestrial > Soil > Tropical forest > Bulk soil | place: Panama | collected 2016-02-17 | reverse complement strand
CGCGATGCGACAAGGGTTTGTCACGACTCAGTTCGTCCTCTCATTGGTTCTGCTCATCCTCGCAGGTCAGTTCGCCAGGAGCTTGCACAATCTCAGGGGTGACGAGGTCGGTTTCGACGCATCGCATGTACTCATGGCGCAGGTTGACGCGCGCGGCTCGAGATATCAGGACGAACAACTCGGCAATCTGTACAACACGATCGTCGTCCGTGCACGCGCGCTGCCCGGAGCGACCTTCGCTGGTCTGGCGTCGTACGCCCCAGCGTTCGGCGGCCTGAACCTGACGTCAAGCGTGAGCGTTGCCGGGTACCTTCCAGCCGTCGGCGAAGCCTCGCCACAATTCAACTATGTCTCCTCCGACTTTCTGGCGACGATCGGGGCGCGGCTCGTGGCCGGACGCTGCTTCACCGACGCGGAAAGCCGCTCGAGCGACCGAGTTGTCGTCGTCAATCGTGCGTTTGCGCGGCGGTACTTTGGTGGCGAGGGCGCTCTGGGCCGACACTTTCGGATTCCCGAAGACGTCAGGATCGTTGGGGTCGCTGATGATGTGCGGTTCGACGGGCCCGGCTCGGTCCCAGGGCCAATGCTGTTCTTGCCGTATTCGCAATGGCCGGGCGACTGGCATTACTTGACGCTCACGGTACGCACGTCGGGTGAGCCGACCGACCTCGCCCACGCCATACGAAGCATTCTTCGCGAAGCCGCACCCGGGATTCGGGTCCAGCGCCTCACCACACTCGAAGATCAACTCGATCGCACACTCGAGCGCGAGCGGTTCGCTGCGTGGCTGTTCACGATCTTCGGTGTCGTCGCGCTCTGTCTCGCCGCGGTGGGCCTCTACGGCGTGGTCTCGTACCTGGCGGCCGGCCGCAGGACCGAATTCGGCATCAGGCTCGCGCTTGGCGCCGAATCGACGGCGGTCCTGTGGCTGGTGGCGCGAGACTCGCTGCAGATTTCGACTTTCGGGATCATGCTTGGATTGCCTGCTGCCCTCGCTGCAGGTCGGTTCGCAGCGAGTCAGCTGTACAAGATTGGCGGTGCCGACCCTCTGACCGTCGCGGGCGCCGCTGTGGGTTTGATGCTGGTATCCGTGCTGGCTGCGCTCGTACCAGCGGTGAAGGCATCGCGAGTCGATCCGATGATTGCGTTTCGGGCCGAGTAGTGCTCAGCGATCTCTTTCCCGTGCGCGCGCGACACGGAACTCTTCGGCGCACGCACACGTCGATGCCCAGGATCGCACGGATAGCGTCGCGCCGCCTCTGTCGGCTCGGCCTCGCGTTCGTTCTCCTCGCTCCCGCTGCCGAGGGGGGCCAGCAGCAGCCGATCCAGCGCCTGGATCGGAGCCTGATAGATGCCGCCGACGTCGACGCCGCGATTGGCCGGTTGATGAAGGCCTCGGAGGTGATCGGAGTCGCCATCGCGGTGATCAACAACGGCGCAATCGTCTACACGAAAGCGTACGGACACCGCGACGTCGAAACGAATGCTCCGCTCACTTCGGATTCGGTCATGTCCGGCGCGTCGTTCACCAAGTCCGCGTTTGCTTACATGGTCGTGCAGCTGGCGAGCGAAGGGCGACTCGATCTCGACAAGCCGGTCGTCCAGTACCTGCCGAAACCACTGCCACAGTATCCCGGCTACGGGGATCTCGCACGCGACGACAGGTACCGGCAAATCACCTCGCGGATGCTCCTCGCTCACACGAGCGGCTTTCCCAACCTGCGATTCCTCGAGCCAGACCGCAAGTTGCGGATCGTGTTCGACCCCGGCACCAGGTTCGCGTACTCCGGCGAAGGGATGATGCTTCTACAGTTGGTCGTGGAGGCGATTACGAACCGGCCGCTCGCGCAACTCATGGATGAACGCGTCTTCCGGCCGCTGGGAATGACGCGGACGAGCATGGTCTGGCTGGACCGGTTCGAGACCGATTTCGCGAACGGCTACGACGAATACGGACGTTCGCTTGGCCCGCAGCGGAAGAAGGTCGCGGATGCCGCCGGTTCGATGCAGACGACCGTCACCGACTACGCCCGCCTCATGCAGGCGATGCTGACGGGAGAAGGGCTACGCCCAGAAGCGATGAAGGACGTGCTCAGCCCGCAGGTCCGCATCCACTCGAAACACCAGTTTCCAACCGACGCTCCTGACGTCACAAACGAAAACGACGCGATCCGCCTTAGTTATGGGCTCGGGTGGGGGCTCTATTGGAGTCCTGCTGGCGAGGCGTTTTTCAAGGAAGGCCACGATGACGGCTGGCGCAACTACGCCGTCGGCTTTGTGGAGTCGAAGTCCGGCATGGTGATCATGACGAACAGCGGGAACGGCGAGGGCATTTTCAAGGACATTCTCGAAACGGTCATCAAGGACACGTACACGCCGATCGAATGGGAAGGCTATACGCCGTACGACAAGCTGCCGCCGCGGCCACCGTTGCAAAAACACACCGTCGCCCACGTCGATGTCGAGACCTTGGAGACGTACGCCGGGGAGTACGTCCTGCCGGGCGATGTGAAGGTCGTACTCACCATAAAGCGAGACGGCGACCATCTGACGATTCAGGAGAATGACGAACCAGAGCAGACGCTCTTGCCTGAGAGCGAGACACAGTTCTTCTCCACTTCATCGGACGACGTCGTCCGATTCGAGGCTGACCCGCAAGGACGAGTCACCCACCTGATCTTGCGCGTCGATGGCAAGGACATCAGGATCCCGCGGCGCACGCAATCAACGACTGCCAGTCGTGGTCATCGCCATCGCGCGCCATTCGCAAGGTCGAGATGATTTGGTCGTACTCCGGGATTGAACTTCGGACGCTTTTCACTTGCGTGATCGCAGAGATGCCCGACCATCCGGCCGGTCGCTTATCGATCGTGCGATTGCGGCAATGTGATCACTGCAATCGCGAATACGCGCCGTCTCCACAATGTCTCCACGACCGCTGGAGAATCACGGGTACTCGAGTCGATGGGAGTGAACGAAGGAACGGACGCAACAGCTTGTCGGTTAAACGCTTGAACCAGAAGTCGCGCGTCATCACCACGTTAGAAACAGCCTCTGCGCCGAGTTCGAATCCCTGCCTCCCAGCCAATCCCACGTTTTCGCGAAAATCCTTAGTGATTTTAGCGATTTTTGGCCCACAGACAGCGACGTGACATTTTCGAGTGTCATATCAACCAGCGTGTACGGATGTCGACGGGGCGGACGCGCGAGCGTCTTCGAAAGAATCTCCCGACGATTCGCGCGCAAACCTCAGGATGTGGCCGCAGCTGATTAGCGAGAAGGTTTGTCAACGCCGGTCCACAATCCGACAGTTCCGTCGGTTGAAGATCCGATAGATCGGCGAGCGGACGAGCCTCAGTTCGTGACCTCCTGACGGGTGCGGCGTCGTCGCGGCGAGCCGGTGTCGGGCGCACGGGCCGCTCGACCTTTGCCCTTGGTCTGTGCGCGGTACGGCCGACACGCACGCGGGGTGAAGCTCCAGTGGTGGGCGAAGCCGAGGAACTCAAGATTGCGGACCAGCGCGCCACCCTGCAGCCGCAGGTCGCGCGTGATCACCGCCTTCATTTGATCGAACAGCAGCTCCTGCGGGACGCCGCCCCAATCGCGAAACGCTTCCTCGAGGCCGTCGATCAACCGCTAACAACGTTCCCACATCAAGCGATGTGTGGGACTTCACAAGGGGAGTGGGACCTTCTTGAGGCAAGGCGTTGATCGAAGTGATTCGACAAACGGAGTAGGAGTGTTTCCGACCTACAGGGCCTTCCGTGATCGGTGATACCTAGTTCGAGGCCCACGCACAGTCAGTTACTGTCCGTCATTGTGGCAAACAGAGAACCATTCTTGCTGCGGCCTTTTCGCTTCGAAGGGTTTGTCTTTTTTGTGGGGCCGCATAGCTCCACGCCTTGAACCGATGGGGCGGAACCATACGGCAGTGGCAACCCACACTCAACACTTCAAGGGCAGCTGCGTGACGATAGCATTGGACATCGCCATCCTACGTCTTATTCGGGCTTCCTGACCGGCTTCTATTTTATGACCACTTCCTCGCCTGTCGGTGGCACTGCCGTACGTATCCACTGGCCCGTCGTGTCAAATGGATTTCGAATGAACCATATTTCAGACACGTCGGGAAAATTGTCAACCATGAACCTCCTTCCTCCATCTGCTTCTGCGACCCGAAGCCGGCGAAGTGGCACTGGACACTGCGTCCCCTCAAACATGATGCGGCCTGAGAGGCCGTCGCCAGATCGCGGGACATCCACCATTCGTACAGCAACGGGCCTCCCCGGCCGCAATGTCACTTTGGTGTCCGCGTCTGTTGGTGCAAATATACAGATCGGCACGCGCGATCCCGCTATTACGTACAATTGATCGCCTGGTGACACACCTTGAAGATAAAACTCGCCAGGTGCCTTAGGAGCGAGCGCGATGTTCTCGCTCGTTAGAACAGCGGCGTCGGAGAGAGCTCTGCCGGTCTCATCGACGACCAGCAGCGTTGCTGCGTACTGCTGCAGTCTTAAGGACACGTCCTTGGCAAGATGATCCACGTCGAATGACACACGTTTCTTCCCGGACATAAGGCCGCCATTCTCGACGGCCTCTTTGGCATGGACCAAGTACTGGCCTGGCGCCAGACCGCGAATAATAATCGGCAGAGGATCGACGGTGTTGGCAGTGATCCCTCCGGAGACAAGGCCTGGAGTCGGCTCAACTCGCTCGACAGTAATTTGCACCGGGGTTTTGCGCGACCAGTTTTCCAGACTAACTGCCAGTTCGCCACTCGTGAGAGCCAAATCTTTCTGATTTATGCCCGATTGGACGTCAACGACACGATCCTGCCCCAACATTGGGGTCCACCCGCTCTTGAATATGACGCTATACCGGCCAGGCCCCGGCAGAATCATGCTGTACTGCCCTGCGGCGTCGGCTTCGACGGTCGTATCGTCAGCGAAGGGCAACGTACCGGCGGGCCCGACGTTCAGCGTGACTCCAGGTGCAGGTATGCCGTTCAGAGTGACCGTGCCGGCGAGTATGCACTCTCCGAAGGACAATGACAGGGACTGGCTCTCCCCGATTTCAAACCGACGTTGCGCTACGAGCGCATCCCTTATCAGTAGTTTCAACAAGTACTGTCCGGCACGTAGCCCGCCAAATGTGGCGTCGCATCCAGTGCCCAGCGACGCATGTCCCACGGATCCACGGTCACTGCCTCGAGCAAGAACGATTTCACCGTGCTCGGCGCCGGCGACACACCACGATGGCGTCTCGACCCGCACCGTCACATCTGAGAGTTTCGCGGTGTCCAGTGTAGCAATCGTTGTCTCACCGTCATGAACCGTCACTGACGTTCGGATCCCTAAGACATTTCCCGCAAACACAGGAACAATGTCGTGGGTGCCCTGGGATAAACCTCGAAGGGCAAATACACGTGCATTCGCTTCCGCCCATTCAACCGCTTCTTGTGATCCAGCAAGCAACGTTTGCGGCTGCGATCTGCCCGGCGACACGACCAGTATCTCTCCTCCGAGGCGCTTGCTCGGAAGCTGCCATAGCCCGCCTTTTCTAAGAACATCGCTTGGAACTGTTACCGGCGAGCGGTTGTGACGACGAAAACTGATCAGGCGGCCCGTCCGCGGCGCAATCATGAGGGACACGTCACCCTCTGGGTAACTGCGGGATGCGACTGTCTCGACAGTGTCGGCACTGCGTGAAAGCCATCGCACTTCAAGAGTGGAGTCTGCTCGGATGACGGTCGATTGCACGGCCGGGACTGATGCGGGTTGGCGGCCGGCACACCAAGCCTGCGCGCTTAAATCAAATGGCTCAGCATTGGCAAAATTGCAAGACACAACGGCTTTCGGGTTAGAGCACACCAGCGGCGCGTTATCGGCCGAAAAGGCAGCAATACTTTGCTCGGCACCATCCACCACCGCGCTGCACGCTACTCCACGTACCCATCCCGGGAACGCCCCAACGGCATTCGGCGGTGCCTGAGCGTATAACGCGACACACGAAGCGACGGCATACAGCACGATGCCACGAATCGCCATGGTCCCTCACGTATCAGACGTCGGAGTGCGGCGGCCGGTCTGTGCTTTCCTGTAGCTCGTTTCTACGCCCCTTCAAAATGTTGCACTCTAGCGCTTCTCAAGCAGTGGGTCAATTGCCGCTTCGAAGCGATTCAATGCAGCTGCGCCATCTAGTCTGGACACGGCGTTCACTGCGCCCTTCTCTATTCGGCCGATAAAAAATGTGGGAGTGCCTGCGATTCCTAGCAACTGCGCCTCAGCAATATCTTGTTTTACTTTGGCGGGGCCGGCCCCAGCCGTACATGTTTTCAACTTGTCGTTCGCAATCCCAACACGCTGCGTCCAATCGTCCAGACTGCCGTCGCTGAGCATCGGCTGGTTTCGAAATACAAGGTCGTGGAAGTCCCAGAATTTGCCCTGTTGGGCCGCGCACTCGGCGACCTCCGCGGCGCGCTTAGCGAAGGGATGGATCGCCTCAAGAGGAAAGTGCCTGAACACAAGCACGACTTTTCCCGGACTCACATACTTGCTTTTAAGTTGTGGCAGTGTCTCATTGACGACTTTGGCACAGTAGGGGCATTGAAAGTCAGAGAATTCCACTACACCCACCTTAGCCGTTGCAACGCCAATGGCGGGTGCACCGGCAAGCTCAATTGGGCGACTTGGCACCTTTGCGTCCTGGACCGGCCGATCCGACTCAACCGGGACGAGATGAAAGGCCACCCGAACGACCGCCACCGACGCAGCGATCAGCGCGATCGACGTAAGAACGTCCAGCGCGCCTTTGAGCGTTGGCTTGGGACCCACCACAAAACACCTCCGGAAATTGTTACAGTGGTCTGACGACCGTTTGGACGACCCGCCGCCATTGCGGCGGGTCGTCATTTGTGAGGTCTTTAACGAAACACCTTGAAAAACACATCAAAGACACGACGGGTCTTTAGGTGTCCGTCTCGCACTAATTGCGCTTCGCCCTCGAAGCGGTACTGATTACCGTAGCCATCGACTCTTGAGCGCATGGTGTATGCGGTGGATATGCTCTTGATCCCTACTTCGTCTAGCCCAAAGAGCTCCGACGGCTCTGAGTACCCGTTGTGGTTGGCATCGATCCACAAACGGAGAGCAGAGTAGGAGGGATCACGGCGATCGATTAGTCCGTCCGGACTGCCCGTTTCCTGGTCCAGATCTATCAGTGCCTCAAATCCGTTCTTCGCTATGCTCCCGTCTCGCTTCGGAGTCGCGCTCCCGAACAGTTCCGATCCATTGTCGATTCGCCCATTGCCGTTTCGGTCCATTACAAGAAATCCAACACGTGAGGACGCGGCTGTCCATCCGGTGTGCACTGCTGTGCCGGCGTTATTCAGATCGAACAGGACGCCGTTCTCGGCTGAGGTTAGACCGTCTGAGCCGTTGTCATCTAGGTTGATTAAGATGGGACTGCCAGTGTCGCACGCATCGTCCATCCATGTGCCGTAGCAAGCCGTGCAACAGTCCGGTCCCGCTTGGCAGCTGCCATTGCACAGGTCGTCCTGTTCGCAAAAGTGGCAACCACATGCATCGTTTCCAAACACGTTCCAGTGATATCCGTTGGGGCAGGAGCGCTGGTGGCCTGGTGTGCACCCGTTGTTATCGCACCAGTCTGTGCAGTTACAGCCCCTTGTGATAGTAAGTCCGTTGTAGTCGGGACAGCTGAAGAAGCTATTTCCACACCCGTCGGTTGGCGGGTCGTTTGTGTGAACATAGTGATGATGCGAGCACCCTTTTGTTGTGTCGCCGCAGAGCACATCGCAGGAAGGTCTCGTCGCCCCGGGGTTATCGCATGTGCCGTTAGGGCCTCCACAGCCTTGCCAGGATGCGACGCAAAAGGTGGCGTCCAGACGCGCCTGTTGGGTCAGCAACCAGAGGGCGGCCACGAACATTTGGACTACGAACGCGCGTTTCACCAATGTCATGGTGCATCTCCTTCCACCGGCCGGTCTGAACGCACAATATCCGGTTTCCAGGGTGTGGCACGCACGAACTGCCGCACGAACTGCCGCACGAACTAACAAGAGATCAGTTCACGACGGTTGTCCTACTGATATTGACGCCGAACGCGCCCTCCACGACAATGACCCCCTGGATGATTCAGACATTTGCCGCCACGACACCGACGGGACCAGCCGAGTTAGCAACTGGACTGTACAACGCTCTCCATTAATCACTTCACTGAGAACACGTGGCTGCGCCCTGCAACGTTTGAGATTATCCGAGCAAGCCCTAGCGGCGGTCACGTGCCGACCGTTACGCGTCACGTCGCTCAGCGTGGCAAGTGATCGATTGCAGTTCCTGGACTGCGCTGTTGGACCTGTCAACGAAGGACTGGGTCGTAAAGAGTAGATCAACTAGGCTGGTCTCCCCGCAGAGCTTGGCATTGTCTAACCCCGCCCGGCGTCGTAACCGGTCCAACGTACGCCGATCGCTGATGTCGAGGAAGAGTTCAGGCTGCCATTTCATGGGTGACTTTATGACCGCTCGGAGGACGCGTCCCAGATCTTTTGCGTCACGCGGACTTACGTGAACGAGATATGACAATTCTCGGAGACTTGAGCAACTCAGGCCAGCCGCCTTCGCCCATAAGCAGAGCGTCTTTAGGTCTGTGTTCGATGTCGACAATACAAGCATTGATCGAATCCACCGATGGCTGGCTGACGGGTGGTTTGCTAGGGCGGCTAGCTCGTTCGCCAATCGTTCCTCAAGGTGACGAAATGCACAGCGCATGTGCCCTCCGATTTGCAGAGACATCACAAAGATGGTTCCGTCAAGCGTAATAACCGCGTTGAACGTTCGGTCTGAGATCGGTGTCGGTGTCACTGCACCCGTCAGCGCGAGTAGCGGGTCCAACGAATCGTTCGGTTATCCGAAACGATTTCTCAGGGGGGAAGTGGCGTACCGCGGCGCGCGATTCCCCGGTCGTTGGTTCTGAGTATCGGCCCTCCGCGCATTCTCGCACCTATAGCGCATGATACTCAAATGCACGTCGTATCAGGGTTTGCGATCTTAGTGTCGAATAATTGCGAGGTCAACAACGTTTGGAGACAGGGAAGAACTTACGTACCGACGATTACCCACGGAGCGTCTGTCTTTTGGACTGCGCAAGATCCTCGAGTGTGGGCGGGCGTAGTGCGGACGGGCCTATTGTGGACCCGCTCACATGTTCCTTGAAGACGGTAGTTCCGACAGTGACGCACAATTTGCACGCGGGTCGTTTCGCTGAATGATCGTCAGCACTTGTCTTACATGCGTTACTTGGTGACACGCGCGGTAATGTTTTCTAGAGACTCGAGGCCGCCGAGCGTCGGGTACTTTCACGAAAATGAGCGTTCATAAGCGTTTTCTCTGCACAACGCTGAGAATCCGTGGCCAGACAGCGAGCAGTTCGATGCATGAGACGCAAAGCCAGCGAGAGGGAATGTTCTCGCGCTCCAGTTTCGATGCACGCAGGCCTGGCGTTGCTTCGTCTGAGTTGGCTTACGCTCCAAGTCGCTGTAGCACGCCGCTTTGATTGGAAACTGAATCAAGAACCAAGAAGAATGACCCCGAGGATCGCCGTAATGAGATGCGGTGTTAACGACCAGTAATGCAAGCGCCGGTTCTGCGTCTGGTGGAAGTGCGCGGCATGGACCGAATCCGCTTGTTCTCTCAATCGCTGACGCAGCTGGTTGGCCAGAGGCCGTCCAAAGCATCGCCGTCCGGATTCAGGTCAGCGCAAGGTCGAGGCCGCAATCTTCGCTTAGCGCTGAGGATGCCGCGCCGCCGAAACGTCTAAAAAGCCTCCCAAGTCGGCGGCCAATTGTTTAGCCGCGAAAACACATTCTTATTCCCATATCGTCACAGATCTTCAAATTCCAGCCTATTTTCCGTACAAGCCGATCCGGCACCGCCGGAGCCGCGGCCGCCTCAGCTAGACGAGCACGGCTCGATCGGACTCGCAGGACAAGACGCTCCGATCTTGCGAGCGTTACACACGAAGCCGTCCAGAATGTCTCACGGCGGGGGGAGAACCGTGCGAATTCTGGGGGACGGCAGCGAACGAATTGGTGCGACGCAACCGCCTGTGCTTCATGCGCTTGGAGCCAGAAGCCGCGCGCCATCACCACGTTAGAGACAGGCTCTGCTCCGAGTTCGAATCCCTGCAGGCACGAATCCCTGCCTCCCAGCCAGCCTTCGCTCGCCTTCGGCGAGGTGGCAGCGGCGACCCTTTGCAGGCGGCGGCGTTACCGTCGTCAGCTCACGTGCGTTGTGTCACCGTCGATCCACGTCCATCAGCAGCAGCGCGACGTCCTGTTCGATGCCGTCCCAGAGATTGCCCAGCCGCAGGTTCTCGTCGGCGCCGTGTATGTTGGCGTCCTGATTCGCGAGGGGAATGACCACCATGTGCGCTCCGAGGATCCGCTCGATGAAATCCAACGGCAGGCTACCGCCCATCGAGGGTAGCTTCACCACCGGGCCGCGCACCCGCTCGATCGTTCGAATCACGGATTGCGCAAGAGGCAGGTCCATCGGTGTGCGGATGGCGTTGCCTCCACCATCGAACGTCAGACGGGCGACTCGCGGGTG
>Ga0126379_10003148_pt1 | contig 10629 bp, 8 predicted proteins | sample PanSoiMetPlot_24_FD_92640 | JGI IMG/M metagenome (GOLD analysis project Ga0126379, IMG submission 92640) | Tropical forest soil microbial communities from Panama - MetaG Plot_24 | ecosystem: Environmental > Terrestrial > Soil > Tropical forest > Bulk soil | place: Panama | collected 2016-02-17 | reverse complement strand
GCGGAACAGGCGATCTTGAATGCCGCTCGCACCGGAAAGATTGGTGACGGCAAAATTTTTCGGTCCCGTATTGAGGAAGCAATCCGAATCCGCAATGACGAACGCGGGGAGGGTGCGCTGTAAATTTGCCGTCCGCACCCAGGACGCGGCGAGTTTTGCCGGAACCAGATGGAATGCTATCGGCCGGCCACAGCTTCCGGCGGCAGGCGCTGCGGGGCGAATCTTTTTATGGTGGCAGCGTCTTCATTGATTGGCGAACTCCGCACTTCCATCAACGACGAGTCGGCCCGTGTTCAGAGGGAATTCGAGGCCACGGGAGACGGCCGTGTTTGTGTCTCCGGGCGCACGCGCATGGTGGAAGACATTTTGGCCAGGCTGTGGCGCGACCTCGTTTCTTCCGACGAATCGCGGCCGCCCAGTTTTGCTCTGGTCGCCACCGGCGGGTTCGGTCGTGGCTGGTTGTTTCCGTTCTCCGACATCGACCTGCTGTTCCTGTTCAGCGATCGAGATGCAGAACAAGCATTCAAAGACCCCGTCCGCCGCTTTTCGCAGGAACTCTGGGACCTTCGTCTGAAGTTGAGTCCAGCCACGCGCACGCTTTCCGAATGTGACCGCTACGATGCCAGCAACACCGAGTTCACCATCTCTCTGCTGGATTGCCGTTACCTGGCAGGCGATCGTGATCTATTCCGCAAGCTTCACGATAAAGTGATTCCCAAGCTGGTGATGAAGGAATCGAAAACCCTACTGCAAGGTCTGGCGGAGGTGACACGCGAACGCCATGCCAAGCATGGCATGACGCTCTACCATCTCGAACCGAATCTCAAGGAAGCTCCTGGCGGATTGCGCGATGTCAACGTCGCCAACTGGCTCGCCCTGATTTCGGCAGTGGACAAGCTGCACGACTGGCCAGAAGCAAGTTCGCTGCGCGCGCCAGTTCGCCGGCAACTCGAGGCCGCCCTCGATTTTCTGATGTCTGCACGATGTTTCCTCCATTTCCGCCACGGGCGCGACGACAACACGTTAAGCTGGGAAGCACAGGATGCTGCCGCCGCGCGTAGGATCGGCGTTCCGGAAGCTGAGGAGCTTTCCGCTGCCGACTGGATGCGGATTTACTTCGGCCATGCGCGCGCCGTGCAACGCACTGTCACGCAACTGCTGGAGGAGATTCCTGAAGCGTGGTCGGCGTTGTATCGCCAGGTTCAGAGCTGGCGGTCCAGGCTTGCGACGCCAGATTTCTCCGTGGTCGATGGGCTCATCTTCCTGCAGCAACCGTCGGCACTGCAGGACCCCGAAGTGCTTTTGCGCTTGTTTCACTTCATGGCGCACCATGGCCTCAAACTGAGCGCCACTACGGAGTACCGCATCGAACAGGCGCTTCCCTCGCTCGCCGCAACGCCGCCAAGAGGGGCGGAATTATGGCTGTATCTGCAAGAGACGTTGTTGCAACCATTCGCCGCCGATGCTCTACGTGCGATGCACTCGCTGCGCCTGCTCACTCTTCTGCTGCCGGAATTGAAAGTGATCGACTCTCTGGTCGTGCGTGATTTTTACCATCGCTTCACGGTCGATGAACATTCATTCCTTGCCATCGAGAGTCTCCATCGCCTGAAGCAATCACAGTCGGAGTGGGACAAGCGCTATGCGGAACTCTTAACTGAACTTGAGGATCCTGAGTTGCTCTATCTCGCGCTCTTACTCCACGACACAGGAAAAGGTGTGCCGGAAGGCAACCATGTACACGCCAGTTTGGATATTGCGAATCGCGCCATGGACCGCCTGGATGTGGATCCGAAAGAACGTGCCGACGTGCTGTTTCTCATTGCCAATCATCTGGAGTTATCGGCGACCTTGCGGCGCGACATCTTCGATCCCGGAACGGTTGGAGCCTTCGCCGACAAAATGGGAACTCCCGAGCGCTTGAAGATGCTCACTCTATTGACCTATGCCGATATTAAGGCCGTGAACCCGGAGGCGCTTACTCCATGGAAGGCTGAAAACGTCTGGCAGCTTTACATGGCGGCGGAGAATTACCTGAACCGCAGCGCCGATCAGCGCGTTCACACCGAGGTTAACGATGAAAAGCTCGCTCGATTGCGTTCCCTGGCACCTGTGACCGGGAGCAAGTTCAAGTCGTTCCTCGAGGGATTTCCGCAGCGCTACTTATTGGTTCATACAGCCGAGGATGTGATGCGTCACATGCAGATGGCCGATGAATTGGCGACCGATCCCGTGATCGTCGAGTTAAAACGAGGCCGTCACTGGTATGACCTGACGCTGGTCACGAAAGATCGACCATTTCTGTTTGCAACCCTTTCCGGTGTCTTAGCTGCGTGGGGAATGAACATTGTTAAGGCGAACGCGTTCTCAAACGCTGCCGGTATAGTGGTCGATACTTTTCACTTTACCGATCGCTTTCGCACGCTCGAACTGAACCTCTCTGAATGGGCGAGATTCAAAAACAGCGTCATTAGCGTGATGCTGGGCGAAGCGGATCTTGAAAAAATGCTCCGGGATCGTCAGCGCTCCGAAAAAGGCGCAATCGCAAAAGTAAAGGTCGATACCAAAATTGATTTTGACGACTCGTCGTCGGCAACAACCACCATTGTCCAGGTGATCGCCCAGGACCGTCCTCGTCTGTTGCATCGCATTGCCTCGTGCTTGTCCGAGCAGGGATGCAACATCGAAATCGCACTGATCGATACCGAAGGTCAAATGGCAATCGATACGTTCTATCTGACCTCGGGTGGCAAAAAGCTTCCACACGATCGCTGCCAGGAAGTGGAGCGAGCGCTTGTTCGCGAATTGAGCTGATCGCTTGCAGCTTTCGAAAACGCGAATAAAAAGGGCCGAGGTATGCCCCCAGCCCTGGCAAAACTTACCCGCCCCGAACTGCTATGGGGCCGAAAACTTGAAAACCGTCGTCTGCTGGAACTTCTCTCCCGGCTTCAGAATCGTGCTCGGGAAATCCGGATGGTTCGGCGAATCCGGGAAATGCTGCGTTTCGAGGCACAACCCGTAGCGCCGTCGGTAAACGTGCCCTGCTTTACCAGTAACACTCCCATCGAGGAAATTTCCGCTATAGAACTGCACTCCGGGCTGCGTGGTCCAGACCTCGAGACTACGTCCGCTGGTAGGTTCATGAACCCGGGCCGCCAATACCAGGCCATTCTGGTTGGGCTTGGTATTGAGTACGAAGTTGTGATCGTATCCGTGGCCCAACACAAGTTGCTCATAGTTGTCTTCGATACCGGCGCCAATCTTCGTCGATGAGGTGAAATCGAACGGCGTGCCTTTCACGGGACGAAGTTCGCCGGTCGGGATCAGGTTTTTGTCGACCGGAGTGAAGCGGTCGGCATTGATCATGATCTCGTGATCCAGAATGTCGCCGTTGCCTTCGCCCTTAAGATTGAAGTAGCTGTGCTGGCTGACATTGATGGGAGTCGATTTATCCGTGGCTGCTTGGTAGTCGATGATGAGCGCGTTCCCATCCGTCAAGGTGTAGGTGACGGTAACTTTAAGATTGCCAGGAAACCCTTCTTCGCCGTCTTTGCTTAGATAGGTGAAGGCTACGCCATTTTTACCCTTGAGCGGTTCCGCGTCCCACACAACCTTGTCAAAAGTCCGCGTTACGCCACCGTGCAACGTGTTCGGCCCATCGTTCTTGGGGAGGGTATAAGTTTTGCCATCGAGGGTAAATGTGCCGTTGGCAATACGGTTCGCATAGCGTCCGACGATTGCTCCCAGATAGGGTGGATTCGGAGTGTAGCCTTGGAGCTCTTCATGCCCCAGCACAATATCCCCCAATTGCCCTTTGCTGTCGGGCACGCGAATCGACAGGATGATGCCTCCATAATTCATGGCGCGGACTTCAACACCGTGTGAATTGGTCAGCGTGTACAAGATGACGGGCCTCCCGTCCCGCGTGCCAAAGTCTTTCTGTTCGACTCCAGCTTTCTTTTTCGAAGCAGTCTGAGCGAAGAGCAGTGCACCCAGGGCAGCAACAAAAACGATTACGTAAGCGCGCGATATTCGTCTCGGAATCATGGCGAAAAGTGTACTACGGCGAGGCCATATTGTGATGTGCTTGCCCAAAGCCCTATACGAGCGCGCCGTTGGATTCGAGTCGATAAAGGCAGGCGTCGCACAGCCTATGCTCGCGAAGGTCGATCCACTCGACCGAGTGAGACGATGCCATCGCGCACCGATAATCCTGACAGTGTCGCAGGTTCAACGTGTGTCCAAGCTCGTGAATCGCTTCCTTCAGAAGTCGCTCTCGCATCAGCGGATCGTCGTCTGGCAAGCCGTAGAATTCCTGACGCAGCCGATACGTCGAGACGATGCCGCACGGTCCACCCAGCTGCGCCTCGCCGAATACGTACTTGAGAATCGGAATGTAAAGATCAACCTCGGCCACAGCAAGAACCCGCCAACCTTGCGGTCGCACGACACTGTGCATTCGCTGGAGGATCTCAGAAGAATGAAACTGCTGGCGCTCGGCGTGATACGAGGACACCGGATCGAGGGTAACCGGCAATATTTCGCAACGGAGAGGAAGCCCTTTCGGGATCGCAGCGCCCAATTCTTGCACTAGCGAAGCCGCGACGGATCCCACCGGAAGCAGTTGAACGAGGTTCATTGAAGCGAGCGCCCCTCGAGTCTAGTTCTTGCTTTCCGCCGTCGCGCGGCTCCAGCCATAACGCTTCAGCTTGTGATGCAGGGTGACTCGGTCGATGTCCAGCACCTCAGCGGCCCGGCTTTGGTTGAAGCCGCACTCCTCCAGAACGCGCATGATGTGAGCGCGCTCTATCTCGTCCAGGCTCTTTCCGGTCACGGGTGCCGCAGCCGCTTGCTTGAGGATGAAGTCTTGCTCGCGGAGTTCCGGTTCTTGTGCCACCACCATCGCCCGCTCCACGGCATTCTCGAGTTCACGGACATTCCCCATCCACGCCTGCTGCTGCAGTTGGTTCATCGCTGCCGAAGACACCCGCGTGATGTGCTTGTTCATGGCCAGGGCAAATTTGCGGACAAAGTGTTCCACCAGCAGCGGGATGTCTTCCCGCCGCTCGCGCAACGGGGGCAACTCGATGTGAAAGACATTGAGGCGGTAGTACAGATCAGGCCGAAAGGAACCTTCTTCAATCATCGCTTCCAGATTCTTATTCGTGGCAGCGACACAGCGAAAGTCGACTTTGATGACCTGGTTGCTTCCCACCCGCGTAATCTCGCGCTCCTGCAGGACTCGCAAGAGATCCGTCTGGGTCTTCAGGCTGATGTCGCCGATCTCGTCCAGAAACACCGTGCCTCCCTCGGCGATCTCGAATTTTCCTTTCTTCCTGTATTGCGCCCCGGTAAACGCGCCCTTTTCGTGACCGAAGAGTTCGCTTTCCAGAAGCGTTTCGGTTAAGGCACCGCAATGAATGGCTACCAGTGGGTGGAATCGCCGCATGCTGGCCGCGTGAATCGCCCGCACCACGAGCTCCTTGCCCGTGCCGCTCTCGCCCGTAATCAACAGGTTCGCATCGGTAGGTCCGACGGTCTCGATGGCCTCGAACACCTTGCGTATGGCCAGGCTCTGTCCGACGAGATCGCCAGGACGCGTAGCCTCGGCTACGGTCTCTCGCAGTCGAATATTCTCTTTCTCTGCCCGTTTGTGCGCGAGTGCCTTCTTCACGAAATGCGCAATCTCATCCGGATCCAGCGGCTTGCTGACATAGTCGTAAGCGCCATTCTTCAGTGCCCTGACCGCTGTTTCCACCGAGGCATACCCGGTCATCATGATCACAATCAAGTCCGGATCCATCTCGTGCAGCCGGCGCTGCAATTCGATGCCGTCCGTGCCTCGCATCTTTATATCGAGCAAAGCTATGTCCCACTTGTTCTCGGCCAGGCGGGTCAGCGCGTCGCTCGCGCTCTCGGCGGTGCCGATCTCGTAGCCTTCCTCCCGAAACCATTTTCCCAGTGAATCACGGACGCTGAGTTCGTCGTCCACTATCAGCAGCTTTCCTTGTGATTCCACGAATCATCCCCTCCTGCTGGATGCAACGGTGCTCGCAGTGGCAGCGGGGCTCTCGGACTCCCCGTCCCACGGCAGCGTTAGGGTGAAGGTTGTGCCGCGCCCAACCTCCGATTGCACTTCGATATTTCCGTTATGACGCTCGAGGATGCTGCGGCTGATTGCCAGCCCGAGCCCTACTCCGCGCCCGGTCTCCTTGGTCGTAAGGAACGGCTCGAACATCCGCGAAAGAATTTCAGACGGAATGCCACAACCGTCGTCACGAACTGTGATCCGGATGACGCCATCCTGCAGGCTGAGCTTGGTGCTGACCCAGAGATTGCCCCCCTGCGGCATCGCGTCGAGGGCATTCATCATCAGCGCCAATAAAACCTGCTCGATCTGCGCACCGTCGCATGTGACATCGGGAAGCTCCGGATCGAGTTCCGGCTGAACCTGAATTCCTGCCAGATCCAATTGGTGTTGGATCAGTCGCAGTGCCCGATCGATAACCTGGTTCAGATTTGTAGGCTGAAGATTGATGGGCGTAGTGCGGGAAAAGGTCAAGAGATTCTTCACCAGATCGCCGCAGCGCCGGCTCTCGCGGGCGATCAAATCCAGCGAGTCATCGATATCCTTGCGTCGACTCTTCCCGCTATCCTCACTGTCAATCCATTTGCGCAGCAGCTTCGCGTACGTCAGAATCCCGGACAACGGATTGTTGATCTCATGTGCCAGCACGGCCGCCATCTTGCCGATGGAGGCCATTTTCTCTGTGTGCAGCGCATGCTCGTGGGCGCGCTTCAGTTCGCGCGTCTTTTGCTCGACCCGATGCTCCAGAGTCCGCGTCCAGGCGAGGTTTTCGTTATGCTCCGCCTTGAGTTGGTTGCTCATGGCATTGAACGAGTGCGCCAGTTCTCCGATTTCGTCCTTGGACCGCACATCGATCTGGTAACCGAGATCGCCCGCCGCTAAACGTTCCGTGCCGCGATCCAGAGCCTCGACGGGCCGTCCAACCACCTGCCATACGAAGAACCAGCTCAACACCGCAATCAACAGCAGCGCGCAACCCGTGTAGACGATCATGCGCCGGCTGCTTTCGGCCAACTGGATGTCTGCCTTGGCCAGAGACAGGTTGGTATCGAGGACGCCCAGAATCTGCTGCTCGGCAGGGTGGGCGTGGCAGCTGGCGTTTGAGCAAGCACCCTGGTTCTCAATCGGAGTGATGATCCCAAGCACTCGGGTTCCGGCAGCATTGCGATAAATCCGGAACCGATCTCGCCGGTTAAGCCGCGCTAACGGCTGGGACTGTGTATGGCAGGCGTAACAGGCTTCGGCAGTTTTATCTACAACGTGGTTCTGTTCCGCCGAGTTTGTGGTGTAGGTAATTCTGCCTTCCTGGTCGAAGATTCGGATCTTTTCAATGCCAGGCTCCCGCGCCATCGTTTGGATCGAACGATAAAGTCCCTCCCGATCGTTGCGCAGCATGTAATCCGTCGTGCCCTGCTTGATGACGGCGCTGATCCGCTCGGCCGCCAATAACGTATTTTGTTCGAGATGACGACGATGCAGGCGCACGTTGAGGTATCCCAGAAGCGCAAAAATCAGAACCATCGTCCCGAGCAAAAGCAGGTTCAGCTTCGCGCTCAGGGTCTGCGTCGCGCGCAACAGGCGAGCTCGGGTTGGTTCAATCTCCGGCATGCTCCAGTACCGGCAGGCCCGTCGGAACGCCTAATGGTGCCGGGGACGGCAGGTGCACCATGTCGTCCTTCGGAAAGATCGTTAGATACTGCACCGCTACACGGAACAGCGCGAAGCCCATTGCGATGATCATCAGCGTCACGGAAAACTCGGTCCACTTGGGCATGTAGTGGTGTCCGACGTACGTTTCGAAACCGATCAAACTCACATTCAGGCGATTGGCGATGAAGCCGAACAGGCTCATCACCGACGCGAGATACAAGCCGTTGGGAGAGAGCCGCACCATCTTGAAACTCAGAAGTGCAATTGGGATTACGAACGACAGGGCCAACTCCAGCCAGAGGAAATAGGCTTCGTAGCTCGGGCGAAGGATTTGCCGGAGCAGTCCACGATGAAAGTAGTCTTCGAATCGAAGCAGGGCATTCACCCAAAGCGCTATCAGTAAAGCCCCACCCAAACGAACCAGCACCGAAAGTTCGAGATGCCGCCCGAGGGCTTTCGCGCTCTGAGTGGATTCGAAGATCGTCATCGCCAGCCCGACAGCAACGGCCGACCCAAAAAAGAAAAACGGCAGCCCCGGCGAATACCAGAACGGATGCAATTTGCTCGGCATAATCAGGTAAAGCGACCCGAGGGAACTCTGGTGCAATGTCGAAAGCAAGATGCCGAGCACAATCAGAATTGGATAGATCCGGTGAATCCATTTGATCGGCGCCTTCCAGCTCAGGCGTTCAAACACGTTGGGCAGGAACTCAAAGAAAAGCACGGTCGTATACGTCATCACGCAAAAGCCGACTTCGAACATGACCGAGTGGGGGTTCATGTAAATGAGCTGGTGCCAGATGAACCAGGGACGCCCAAGATCAAAAAGCAATCCCACAATGAAGAGCAGGTAGCCCAGAAACGCCGTCAATACCGCAGGCTTGACCACGCTATGCAAGCTCTCCACCTTGAACAGATAAACCGCGCCGACCATGCAGAATCCACCGGCTGCCAACATCACACCGCACAGGCAGTCGAAGCCGATCCAGAAGCCCCAAGGAAATTGATCGGTCATGTTGGAAACCGCGCCGAGCCCGCGCCAGTATCGAACATAGGTCGAATACAGGCCGACGGCCATAATCGCGAGGAACACAACTCTCCAGAACGTCAACTTGATCCTCATCGGGTTCCCCCGTTGTTCTTTTCTGCTGCTTCAGCCGCCGCCACCTCTGTACGTCGATGAGAGATCCAGTAGATGCCTCCCAAGACCAGCGACCACACCGGGATGAAGTCCGGCACGCGTTCCATGACTCGGCCGGTGTACGCGGGCAGGGGGGTCTCGCCAAGCTTTTCTGAGGTCGGATACCCGAAGTCTTCGACCTTCACGCTCGCCAGAATGAGAATGCTAGTGCCGCCGACCTCGTGCAGGCCGTAAATTCGCGGTAAATAGTTGGAGGGATTCTGCCGAAGCCGGTCCTGCGCCTCGCGAACCAGATCGTCGCGTTCCCCAAACTTCGTCGCGCCGGTCGGACAGGTTTCGGCACAGGCAGTCTGCTTTCCGGCCGTGATCCGGTCCGGGCACATAATGCACTTGCGAACCCGCGGGTTCAGCGATCCCCATTCGTACTTCGGCTGGCTAAACGGACACGCCGCCATGCAATACCGGCATCCGATGCACTTCCACACGTCGTAAACGACGGGTCCTTCTTTCGTCTTGTGGAATGCGCCGACTGGACAGACCGACGCGCATGCCGGATCGGTGCAATGCATGCAGAGTCGCCGCATGAACTTGTCGTTTGGCGTGAGAACTGCCGTCAGCTTGTGCGCAGACTGGAATTCCTCCCCGGCAATCGCGTCGTTGTATGGAAGATTGTTCTGCGTGGCACAAGCTTGTTCACACTGCTTACATCCGATGCAGAGCGTTGAATCGTATAAGAGTGCTTTACTCATGGATGATTGCTTCGGGCTAGGCTCACCAATCCCGCCCGAAATGCTTTCGACAACGCCTGAGCTGATGAGGGAAGGAACGGCGATGACCTGCATAACCGCCGACGATGACGGCAAGCTGCTTACCTCGTCAGATCAGGGGCCCGTCGCAAAATTCAGCAGCTTCAGACAGGTAAAGTCTCGGCCATTGGTGAATTCTCATCCGTGACTGCTATCACTGTTGATCGTGATGGTGGTCAACAGTCTTGGGCAGCATAGGTTAGAGCGGGTGTTATCTTTTGCATCACGACGCTGATGCGAATTTCACCAGCAGGAGCTTCGAGCCTCAAGTTCTTGAAATCATTCGCAATCAATGCTGTGTTAGCCACTCGTCGCAACCCAGGGTCGTATTCCTTGTTGCAATCTCTAACGATCATGGTTTGCGCCAATTTCATGCGGACGTCTCTCGATTGGCATGCGACTTCTCTGCATCTCGCTGAAACGCCTCACTCGTTCCGCCTTAGTAATTCACGAGATCTACCTGCGATCAACTCTGGCACGGTGATTGCCTTTAGCAAAAGGTGATTCGAAGCAACATGAGCACACCATCCTGGGCGAGGTGAGTTATGACAGTCATTCTGGTGTTAATGACGTTCGCATTATTCTTAGTCATCGACTATGTTCGCAGTCATAAGCAGTTGGTGAGACAACCTGCGGTCCAACCCGTCGTGCGCGAAGTTCCTCCTCACATGGTTCCTGCGTTAGTCGCTGGCTTTAAAGTTCCGGAGCATGTTCGTTACCACTCCGGGCATACCTGGGCGCTACGTGAAAGCCGCGAACTGGTACGCGTCGGTCTTGACGACTTCGCATCGAAGCTCATCGGCAAGATCGAGAGCATCGCATTGCCACAACGCGGCCGTTGGGTTCGCCAAGGTCAGAAGATCTGGACGATCGCGCGAGATGGGAAGTCTGTGGACATGGTTTCGCCGATCGAAGGCACGGTAAGCGACATCAACGAAGCGGTG
>Ga0126379_10003147_pt1 | contig 10630 bp, 6 predicted proteins | sample PanSoiMetPlot_24_FD_92640 | JGI IMG/M metagenome (GOLD analysis project Ga0126379, IMG submission 92640) | Tropical forest soil microbial communities from Panama - MetaG Plot_24 | ecosystem: Environmental > Terrestrial > Soil > Tropical forest > Bulk soil | place: Panama | collected 2016-02-17 | reverse complement strand
TCTGACGCAAGGTCCGATCGAGCTCGATCGCCTGACTCCCTATGTCCAGCAAGCTCTCAACCGGTCGACTGACGGGCTTCGGTTCGCCCTATCCGGGGTTCGGTTCGCCATCGATCGCGACAGTCATCGACTCGATCTGCAGCTCGAAAGCGTTCGGCTGTCGCGTCCGGACGGCGAGCCGGTCGCCGCCTTCTCCGAGATGTCGGCAAGTTTCAGCCTAAGTGCGCTGCTGCACGGTAATCTGGTTCCGACGCGCCTCATCGTCGAACATCCGGTCCTGCATTTCATTCGTGACCAGCAGGGCAAGATCGGTCTTCGTTTTGGCGACCAAAATGGCGGCGTCTCAAGTCTCGGACCAGAGATCCTCGGAGAGGGAGCCGGACCCACGAAGCCGCCAGCGTCGTTCGACTTGATGCGGCGAGTCGTGGTCCGCAACGCCACACTTGTCCTCGACGATCAGCGAACCCGGCGGCATTGGCGGGCGGACCGGGTCAACGCTACGGTGGAACGCGATGCCGAGGGGCTTGCAGGCGACCTGTCGATGGCGATCGGAGGTGACACTCGAGCGCCGGACCTCCGTGCACGATATCGCTACTTGTCCTCCAGCAGGACACTCGATCTGGCTGCGGAGGTCCGTGCTGTCGAACCCGCTGCCCTGGCAACACTCGCCCCCGAGCTGGCATCCCTGGCGGTCGTCAATTTTCCGATTTCTGGAACACTCGAGACTCGGATAGACCTCGCCCAGCTGACCGCCGAAGGGTTGCGCCTTGATCTAGGCTTCAGCGCAGGATCGCTCAAAAGCGAGTTGTTGGCGGGGGGCGAGCTTACGCTACGCCAGGGTGAGCTGCATGCCAGCTACGTTCCCAAAACTGGTCAACTGCGACTTGCCAAGTTGGCTCTCGATCTCGGCGGGGGCTCGGGCCTGACTGTCGAGGGGAGTCTTGATGCGGTTACACCGGGACTGATCGCGGGAACCGATCCGGCGCCTGCCCCTATCCCCGGCAAGCTCGGCATCGTGCTCACCGATGTGCCGGTCACGAAGTTTGAGAGCCTGTGGCCGCCCGCCCTCAGTCGCGGCGGACGTCGCTGGGTGCTGGCCAATGTCCATGACGGCGTCCTCGACGAGGCTACCGTTCAGCTCGACATCGAGGCCGACCCGGCCGTACGTTCAGCCGAAATCGTCTCGGCCCGCGGCTCGATGCGATACCACGGGCTGACAATCAACTACTTCAACGGGCTCGCCCCGGTGCGCAAAGTCAGCGGCACCGCTACGCTGGCCGACAAACGGCTCGAGTTCAAGCCCCGCGGAGGAACCGTCAGGTCCGTCCAAGTTACGGGCGGCTCACTCGACATCAGCAATCTCGGCGCACCGGTGGAATGGCAGACGATCGATCTCACGCTGGCCGGGCCGATCCGGGATGTGCTCGAAGTTATCGACGTCAAACCGTTGCGCTACGCCCATGATATCGGGGTCGATCCGGCGCGTGTCGCGGGACAAACAGTGTTTGACCTCCATTTCAGGTTTCCGCTGCTAAATACTCTGAAATTCGCGGATATCGAGTACGGCATTAAGGCTAGGACGACCGACGCCGCTATAGCCAAGGCGGCGATGGGCCGCGACCTCAGCAACGGCGCCTTCAAGATCGAAATCAGCCAGCCCGGGGTCCGTCTGCAAGGGAACGCGCGCTTCGATGACATTCCGATCAGCATAGATGGCGGCGTATTCTTCAAGTCGAAGGACGGTACCCGCGCCCGATATCGCGTCGCGCTGACGTTGGATGACCGGCAGCGGCGTGAGCTCGCCTTCGATTATTTGTCCGACCACATTACCGGCCCTATCGGCGTTGATCTGACGTACTCGGACTTCGGTGCGGGGCGCGCCGAGGCCGAAGCCCGGCTCGACCTTCGCGCGGCGAACCTGTCTGTTGCCGAGACAGGTTGGAACAAAGCCCCCGATGTTCCGGGCACCGGCAGGCTGGTACTCGATCTTGCGAATGAGCAGGTCACACGGTTGCGTGAGATCGAAGTGAGGGCGGCGGGGCTATACGGAAAATTCGCGATCGCGCTCACACCGGACCGAGAAAATATCCAACGTGTTGACGTCGAGCGGCTCGTGATCGGTGATAACGACGTCGCGGGTCACGTTGCACGCCGATCAGAGGGCGGCTGGCGCGTAGAGCTTCACGGCCCAAGGCTCGATCTAAGCCATTGGCTGAACGATTCCCACGATGACAGTTTATCGCGGCATTCCCCCAAGGATTTGCCGCTAGCGATCGATGCGCGCCTTGGCCGCCTGATCCTCGGGCCGCGTAGGCAGCTGCGCGACTTATCGGCCCAACTTTTCCGCGAGGGCGAGAATTGGCAGAACGCACTGATCGACGCGCGCTTTGTCAACGGCCATGAGCTGTCCTTGCGGTTCGGCAGCAACGCGGGAAACCAGGCCCTCAGCTTTCTGTCCGAGGACCTCGGCGCGACCTTGAGCCTTCTCGACGTCACGGACAACATCGTCGGCGGGCGGATAGCCATCACCGGTCAGGTGGCGGACGCCGCAGGAAAGCGCGTGCTGCGCGGGCATGTCGACGGCGACAACTATAACCTGATCCGCGCACCGGGGCTTGCCAAGGTTCTGTCGCTCACCTCACTGAGCGCGATCAGCAGCATGCTTGCCGGATCCGGCATCCCCTTCAGCACGCTGAGCGGCGATTTCGCCTATAGCGAGAAGCGGCTCGTTCTCCAGAATCTTCTCGCCTACGGCGGCGCGCTTGGCGTGACTGCGAACGGCGTGCTCGAATTGGGCCCCGACCTACTCGATATCCAGGGGACGATCGTCCCCGCCTATACGCTGAACTCGATCATCGGAAACATCCCGCTGTTGGGCTCGTTGCTGCTTGGCGGCGAGGGACAAGGCCTATTTGCGGCGAACTACCGGGCCACCGGATCGGCCGCCGATCCCCAGGTCTCGGTCAATCCGCTGAGCGCGCTTACCCCTGGCTTTTTGCGACGACTCTTCCAACCCAACTTCGGCGTTCCGCCACCAGAGGATGAATCGTTAGGAGGAAAGTGATCTGCGCGCCGCAGCAATCGGTAATCACGTGTGTCGAACGAGAATGTGTCGTTTTCGGCCGGCGCTCAACTTAAGCTCGCCTTGCGAGCTGACATCGGCGAGTGAGACCAGCCACTTCTCGTCCTCTATCACCTGATCGTTGATACGCGCGCCGCCGCCACGGATCAACCGCCGCGCTTCGCCGTTGGAGGCGGCGAGGCCGACCCGGGTGAACAGTTCGAAGGCAGGAATGCCGCGAGCGAGCAGGTCGTGCGGCAATTCGATCCGCGGCAGTTCGCTGCCGCTACCGCCACCTTCGAAGACAGCATGAGCGGTTGCGGCTGCCGCTTGCGCCGCATCCTGCCCGTGACAGAGCGCGGTCGCTTCGGTCGCCAGGATCCTTTTGGCCTCGTTCAGTTCACTGCCGTCAAGCTGACCGAGCTTGGTGATTTCTCCAACCGGAAGTTCAGTGAAGAGGCGCAGAAAGCGACCGACATCGGCATCCTCGGTATTGCGCCAAAATTGCCAGTACTCGTAGGGCGACAGCTTTTCCGCGTTGAGCCACACGGCACCACCGACGCTCTTCCCCATTTTTACGCCCGACGCGGTCGCGATCAGAGGTGTCGTCAGACCAAAAAGAGTACTGCGGTCACTCCGTCGCCCGAGCTCGACGCCACCGACAATATTGCCCCACTGGTCGGAACCGCCGATTTGCAGCTCGCAGCCAAAGCGCCGCGCCAGCGAGACAAAATCATAGGCCTGGAGAATCGGATAGTTGAATTCCAGAAAGCTGAGCGGCTGGTCGCGCTCGAGCCGCAGTCGGATGCTATCCTGGGTCAGCATCCGATTGACCGAAAAATGGCGTCCGACATCGCGCAGCAGCGGGATGTAGCGAAGCTCGTCGAGCCAGTCGGCATTGTTGACCATTATTGCATCGCCCGGGCTGTCACCGAACTCGATAAACTTGGCGAAGACCATGCGGATTCCCGCCATGTTGCGGGCGATCTCGGAATCGTCGAGTAGCCGCCGGGCTTCGTCCTTGCCGGAGGGATCGCCAATCCGCGTGGTGCCCCCGCCCATTAGCACAATCGGCTTGTGCCCGCATTTCTGGAACAGCCGCAACAGCATGATGCCGACCAGGCTGCCGACGTGCAGACTGTCCGCTGTGCAATCGTAGCCGATATAACCGGTGACACGCCCGTCACGGAGGCGCTGATCGAGCGCCTCGAAATCGGTGCATTGATGGATGAAGCCGCGTTCGACCGCAGTCGAAAGAAACATGGAGCTAGGTGTCGGCATGATTGCGTCATCTAACATAAGCGCCGAGATCGGGCCACAACACTCACCACGGCTATGGCGCGCGCTCGGGCTAATGAGCGGTACTTCGCTGGATGGGATCGATGCGGCGATAATCGAGACCGATGGTCAACAGCGCGTGGTTCCCGGCCCAGCGATGACGATCCCTTACCCAGAGGTGTTTCGCGAAAGACTGCGATCGGTTCTAGGCGGCGTCGGTCGCGTTGCGGAGGTCGAAGACGAGCTGACCCGCCTTCATGCCCACGCCGTCGAGCAATTTGTCGCGCGCTATCCCGAAACGCGTATCGACATCGTCGGCTTGCACGGTCACACCATCCTGCATCGCCCAGCCGAGCGTCGCACCTGGCAGTTGGGCGACGGGGCGCTCCTGGCGAATATTCTTGGGCTCGACGTCGTCGCCGATTTCCGTTCCGCCGACGTCGCGGCGGGCGGGGAGGGAGCGCCGCTTGCTCCGCTATTCCACACTGCCCTCGCCGCGGCGCTGCCAAAGCCGCTTGCGATCCTCAATATCGGTGGGGTCGCCAATGTCACGTGGATCGGGGAGGATACGAAAGTTCTTGCCTTCGACACTGGGCCCGGCAACGCGCTGATCGATGATTGGGTGCGGCAACACATCGGTGCAGCGGCGGATATCGACGGGACATTCGCCCGCGCCGGGTGCGCATCGGCGACGCACGTCGCACGATTTCTGGCATCCCCTTCCTTCGAGCGCCCGCCGCCAAAGTCGCTCGATCGCGACGACTTCCGGGAAATTATACCCGATGACCTTTCGTTCCATGACGGTGCCGCCACGCTGACGGAAATAACCGCCGCCGCGATCGCGGCGGCGGCTCGACATTTCCCGGCGCCGGCGCAGGAATGGCTGGTATGCGGCGGAGGAAGACGCAACCCGGCGATTATGGAAGTGCTGCGCCGCCGGCTCGGCGCTTTTGTGCGCCCGGTAGAGGAAGTTGGTTGGGACGGAGATGCGCTGGAGGCGCAAGCCTTCGCCTATCTCGCGGTTCGCTCAGTCCGAGCTCTGTCGCTATCTCTGCCGTCGACGACCGGTGTTGCTCGGCCAATGTCCGGTGGCCGCCTGTTCCCCAGCTCGCGCCAACGCGCCTCGCAGGTCAATGTGTGACGAGACGGCGTTCGACGGCGGCGGCCTTGATCGCTTTTTGCAATTTCTCGAACGCCCGCACCTCGATCTGGCGGACACGCTCGCGCGAGATGCCATATTGCTGCGACAGGTCCTCTAGTGTGGTGGGGTTGTCGCGCAACCGGCGCTCGGTCAGGATGTGGCGCTCGCGATCGTTCAGGTGGGTCATCGCCTTCTCGAGCAAATCGCGGCGCAACCCGAGTTCCTGTCTTTCACCAAGCCGGGTCTCCTGGCTCTCGCTTTCATCGACCAGCCAATCTTGCCACTCGCCCTCGCTATCGCTTCTCAGTGGCGCGTTGAGTGAATGATCAGGGCTCGCCAACCGACGGTTCATGCTGATGACATCAGCTTCAGGGACATCGAGCGCTGTAGAGATCTTCTTCAAATTCTCCGGTGAGAGGTCGCCCTCTTCCATCGCCTGGAGCTGACCCTTTAATTTACGCAGATTGAAAAAGAGCTTCTTCTGCGCTGCCGTAGTGCCCATTTTGACAAGCGACCACGAGTGCAGGATATATTCCTGGATCGCTGCGCGGATCCACCACATGGCATACGTCGCCAGACGGAAGCCTCGATCCGGATCGAAGCGTTTGACCGCCTGCATCATTCCCACATTGCCTTCGGAGACCAGCTCCGAGAGCGGCAGGCCATATCCGCGGTAGCCCATGGCGATTTTGGCGACGAGCCGCAGATGGCTTGTCACGAGCCGGTGCGCCGCCTCAGGGTCCTCATATTCCTTCCAACGCTTGGCGAGCATGTATTCCTGCTCCGGCTCCAGCATCGGGAACTTGCGAATTTCCTGAAGATACCGCGTCAGGTTTCCTTCCGACGAAATGGAAGGTACCGAAAGGGTGGCCATCGACGATCATTGCTCCGAGTTGGCGATAGGCAAACGCCGAAGAGGCGGTCTCGATCCCTTCTTCCGAAAGGTCTGCCTGGTGTCCTACTAAAATAGTGGGTTTTTGTCTAGTTTAAAGTTGCTCTAAATTAGTGACAAGTTCGCAAAGGTCACGGGGTAGCGGGCTGGCGAAACTGAGGCGGCCACTGCCGGCGGGGTGCATGAAGCCGAGCGTGCGAGCATGCAAGGCCTGTCGGGGAAATGCGGCGATCAGGGCACCAATTGCACCGCCGCGCTCGACGGCACGTCCGGCACGCCTGCCGTAAACCTGATCACCAATCAACGGGTGTCCACGATGGGTGAGATGCACCCGGATCTGATGTGTTCGGCCGGTCGCGAGACGGCATTCGATGAGCGCCGCCTGCGAGCGGAACGAGCGCTCGACGCGATAATGCGTGATCGCCGGCTTTCCCCTGTCCTCCCGGACAACGGCCATCTTTTTGCGGTCGGTAATGCTCCGACCGATGTTGCCGACGATCTCACCGGCAGGTGGGGACGGCAAACCCCAAACGAATGCGGCATAGGCACGGTCGATCCGGCGCAGAGCGAAGTCGCGCGACAGCGCGCGATGGGCCGCCTCGGTCTTGGCGACGACCATTAGCCCGCTCGTGTTCTTGTCGAGACGATGGACTATACCGGGCCGGCGAACCCCGCCGATCCCGGAAAGGCTCGCACCACAATGGTTGATCAGCGCGTTTACGAGTGTGCCGTCCGGGTTCCCCGGCGCAGGGTGGACAACCAGCCCCGCCGGCTTATCGATGACGATCAGATGTGCATCCTCAAAGCGAACATCCAGCGCGATCGGCTGCGCTACCGGCGTCGGATCTACATGATCAGGGAAGAATACGACGAAATTCTGGCTGCAGCGAACCCGCGCCGCTGGATCGCGCACCGCGCCCCCTTCGCACGTGACATACCCGGCATGGATCAGGCGTTTGAGCCGCGTGCGCGACAGCGTAGGGAGATGGAGCGCAAGCACGCGATCAAGGCGTTGCCCGGCCTCGCCGGCACCGGCAAGGACAGTCGTCGCGGTGCCGCCGAGAGCCTCGAGTTCAGCTGTCACGACCAAACTGCTCTGTCGCATCGGAGCAAGGGGAAGCTCCCGGTCTGAAACGCATGCGCTCTCTCAAGATTCTGGTCGTGGCGATGGGTATCATGCTAGTGGGCGGCTTCGCGCTTTTGGTTGCAATCGTCGCCGGCAAGCTATTACGCGGCGGCAATACCCCTCGCTCATTCGCTACGACCACAATCGACATCCCGCGGGGCGCTCGGCTCGGGGCGATGACGACCGAGACAGACCGCCTCGTCCTGGAATTGGTGCTGCCAGAAGGCGAGCACCAGCTCGTTATTGTCGATTTGGCGACGGGCGCGCGCCTGGGCACGATCGAGCTGCGTGCGCAGCCCTAACTGCTGGGGATCTCCCGGCGATTCGGCATCGCAGGCGGATCCTGGCATCGCCGCCGGCCGATTTTTTGCTTCCGTACATGAACTGGTGCGCGACTAGGGGAAACTAGCCTTGAAACTCGTACGGATTACGCCGAACTTCCGGCCGACGCGAGCCGTTGGTCCAGCAGAATTCGATAGCAGCGATTATGGATCCCTTGCAGCCTCCGGCTCAAGCGGCCGCTTCATCAGACAACCCCGCGCTGGTCGACGCTGTGCTACCTCCTGAGCGCACCGTCGGGCGGCTCCGATGCTCGAGGGCACCTGACGTCGCAGCCGCAGTTTCTCGGCGGTTCCCTGTGACGGGAAGCCGCCTTTTTTGATATTCGCCAGACCGGGAACACTCACCGTATGAGCAAGAAAACAAATGGTGCGCGGCCTGCCGCCAGGCCTAACCCCGGCCGCTCTGAGGCAACGAGCGCAGATTGCGAAGCCGTGGAGCGTGGGAGGCAAATCGGGGCACGCACCCTGGGTCCGGTATCGGATCTCGAGCGGCATCTCCCCTCGGACTGGTGGCGCACCCTGTTCAACTCACTCTATCTCGAAACCGACGGTGACGTGATCGAGAACGACCGGAATACCAGCGAGGAGATCGACCTCCTAGTCCGCACAGTCGGCCTCGAGCGCAACGACCGCATTCTAGATTTGTGCTGTGGCCAAGGTCGTCATTCACTCGAGCTCGCCCGCCGCGGCTTTCCTCACGTCACCGGGCTCGATCGCTCGCGCTATCTGATCCGGCTTGCTCGCAAGCGCGCCAGGCAGGGTAATCTGTCGATCTCATTTCACGAGGGCGATGCGCGACGTTTTCGTCTCGGCGAGGGCGAGTTTCATTGCGTCTGCTTGCTGGGCAACTCGTTCGGCTATTTCGAGCGGCCGGAGGACGACTTCGCCGTACTCGAGGCGATCAAACGCGCTCTATCCTCAGGCGGGTCGCTCGTTATGGATCTGATGGATGGCGAATGGATGCGCTGTCACTTCGATCCAAGGTCGTGGGAGTGGATCGACCAGAACCATTTCGTTTGTCGCGAGCGAGACCTCGCCGAGGATGGCGACCGGCTGATCAGCCGGGAGGTCGTGGTCCATGCCGAACGCGGCGTCATCGCCGATCAATTCTATGCTGAGCGGCTCTATTCGAAGGAACGCCTTGAGGCGCTACTGAGCGGCGCCGGCTTCACCAATGTCCGTTTTCATCCGCTGTCTAGGCCGGGTTCACTTCGAAACCAGGACCTCGGGATGGTGGCGCACCGGCTGTTTCTGACGTGCGAGGCGCCGCGGCGCATGCGGCGGCTGCCGCGGCGCGCTGCGCTCTTTTCCGATGTAACTGTCGTTCTCGGCGATCCACGCCTCCCCGACCCAGTCAAGCGTAACGGACGTTGGAACGAGGAGGATATCGAGACCATCAAACGGCTCAGAGCTGCGTTGCGCGAACTGCCTGATTATCATTTTCGCTTTCTCGATAATCACGCCTCGCTTTATGCCGAATTGCGGGCAAACCGCCCGCATTTTGTTCTGAATTTTTGCGACGAGGGTTTCAACAACGACCCCTTCATGGAATTGCACGTGCCGGCGTTATTGGAGACGCTGGACATTCCCTATAGCGGCGCCGGACCCGCCTGCCTTGGCATGTGCTTCAACAAATCGCTAGTTCGTGGGGTTGCCCAGGCGATCGACGTGCCGGTGCCGGCGGAGACCTACTTCAATTCGGATGACCTGGCGGCAACCATCCCATCGGTATTCCCGGCGCTTATCAAGCCTAATTTTGGCGACTCCTCGATCGGCATCACCAAGGATGCCGTAGTCCATACCTGGGAGGAGGCCATCACCTGCCTCAGTAGGTTGCGCGAACAGATGCCGCGCTGCCCGATCCTGATCCAGGAATTTCTGACCGGACCAGAATATTCGGTTGGAATCGTCGGGAATCCCGGACTTGGCTATCGCGTGTTGCCGCCACTGGAGGTCGACTATTCGCGCCTCGACCCCGAGTTGCCGCGCCTTTTGCCATATGAATCCAAATGGATCCCCGACTCCCCTTATTGGTCGCAGATTGTCTATCGCGAGGCGCGGCTAGACGAGGAAGCCCGACGGAAAATTATCGACTACGCGAATATTCTGTTCGAGCGGCTCGGCTGCCGAGATTATGCGCGATTCGATTTTCGCGCAGATGCCGAGGGGGAGATCAAATTGCTCGAGGCCAATCCAAACCCAGGCTGGTGTTGGGACGGCAAGCTCAACCTGATGGCCGAGATGGCCGGACTGCGCTATTCGGAACTCTTGAAGCTGATCATCGAGGGTGCACAGGATCGGGTCGCGGCGCAATATCCGGGCCTTGTCATCTCGCTCGCCGAGCGCCGCACTCAGCATCTCGCGGCGCACCGCGGATGACGTCGCCGCGGGTCGGCGCCGCGGCGCCCGCCGCAAAGGCTAGCGGATTCTGGCGGCCGGGCTGGAGGCCCACGCCCTACCAGGCAAGACCCTAGGGCATGATCCTGGAACGAATGATCATCAAACTGTCATTTTTTGAATTTTGCCCTTGCGTTGCCAGCCGATAAGCGTATCTATCGGGATCTCGACGCACTCGCACGTGCCTATGGCCCATGGTGGTTATGCAACGACGTAACGCGTCCTTTTTGGTCTTCCGGCTGCAAGGCCGGTCCCGAGAGGGAGGTCGGTATGGTTGCTATCCGACTCAGGGGCGTGGTGCCCTGCCCCGACGCCAGCCTCCGCGGAACGCGTCTGCGCGGGCGGGGTAATCGGGTCATCGATCCGAGCAGTTTTAGGTAAGCCACAAAGAACC